>Ga0272449_1002442_pt1 | contig 17351 bp, 15 predicted proteins | sample YNPCB0241_FD_198679 | JGI IMG/M metagenome (GOLD analysis project Ga0272449, IMG submission 198679) | Hot spring sediment microbial communities from Yellowstone National Park, WY, United States - YNP-CB-024-1 | ecosystem: Environmental > Aquatic > Thermal springs > Hot (42-90C) > Sediment...
GCGAAAAATATGCGCAACCCGCCGTGCCCAGCGACACCCAAAAAGGCGAACAGAACAAGCCCTATCCCCGCATATTCCACAGGTTTCGAATAGTCCCTCCCAGGCATATAAAAATCACGAAGTTGGTCAAGCCTCGAGCCCTCTCTCGTGTGGCACTCCTCGCATTTTACCGCCCTGTCCTTTGACGACACCATGTGGTTAACAGGCCAATAAGCGACTGTCTCGATAAAGCCAATCTTCCCGCTAAACGGTAAGTTTGCCTCTTTCATCCCTATTTCTACCGCCTTCTGCCAATCGAAATCAACCCAGAACGCACCAGAGCCCTTTGCCTCGCCAAAGAGCTTGGGCACAGCGATAATCTTGTTTTCCGGATCGAAGACCTGCTTTGCCCTGTGGACCTTGACAGGGATGATCTTTGCCGATTCGTCCTTATATGAGCCATTCAAAGGGTTTAAGATAATAGGCTTGCTCGGGTCCTCAATCTTATCCCCTGCTAGATAGTGAGAGGCGGTTCCGTTGAACCACGCATACTCTGGCTTTAGGTTCTTACCCCAGACAAAAGACCCCTTCTTTGACAGATATATATGGTTTCCGTCTGCGTCTTCCTCACTGTAAGGTTTGCCGTCTTTAAGGCGCCCAGCGGTTGACCAATCCCAATGCGTCACGGTTGCGTTGACCTTCGCATAAACAGGGATATGACAGGTCTGACATGCGACCTTTAGCCCGTGTTCGTTCAGGATGTCATCCTCGTGGGGGGCAGATGTGTGGCAGTCCTCGCAAAACACGCGGTTGTTATTCATCGAGGACAATGAATATAACTTGCCAGATATGTTATGTTCCTTTGTCTTGTGGCAATCTATGCACTGCATGTTGAAGCCGTCCACACCCATGTGCACATCCACATCCCTTGTAGGGGAAAACATTGACATCTCGAGGTCTCCATGTTTCACATTGTTGCCACCACCTCCATAAAAGTGACACACCCCGCAGTTGCTTCTTGATGGAAGCCCCACATTTTGCGCAATGTTTGTGAAATCGAGAGTCATCACAGGCTCACCACCTTTTTCGGGCGCCTTCATGTATGTCCCGGTCGTATCGTGACAAACCATGCAGTCTATGTTTGCTGGGTCGGTCTTTAGTTTTCCATGCTCGTCAAGACCTAGCCCCACATGGCACTTTGCGCACGCTTTTTCGTTCGCAGTAGTAGCGATGCAGAAGTTGTTGATGGCGTTTTTCTTCCCCAAATACACGATCCCACGCCCCTTCACATATTGTGGTCTTTCCCAATTATAGTGGTTAGATTTCATAAGTTGCTCGGCTGTGAGGTTGTGACAGGACTCGCATGTGGCTGTGACCTCTCTTGGGTTAGCGAAGTTTCTTTGCAGAGCCTGAAACTTACTGTGGTCTGCCTTTTTGTGTGCCTCTTTTTTGGAGAACTTTTCACGAAGGAGCGCAAGCTGGGTTTTTTCGACTTCGCCACTTTGTAAGAATTTCACAGCAAGGGCAACCACTATCCCCGCAAGGACCACAGCTAATATTGTCTTCCGCATACCACTTTCTCCTCGAAAAGATAATCAGTCTCCATGCAACCGGCTCCCGCCTCACCAGAAACAAAGCAAGCGGATTGTATGAAAATACGACTTTTTTTGTCAAAGTTTTTGGAGGTCGTTGAGCAAAACATTGTGGTCAGGCTGAATGCGTAATATGGTGTTCAGTCTCTCGATGGCTTGGTCAAGGATGGTCAATGGAAACGGACATACCGATGTCGCCTTTTTTCCACAAGCCCATGGTCGCCCCTGTATCACTGGTCTTCGACCCTTCCTCACTGTGTCGCTTTAGCATCCGATCATCCCGCATTCCATCGCTTCGAGTCGCGGCGAGGGTGGTCACGATATGTCAGCCATGCGACAACTGGTCCTTGCTTTTTTTTCTGAACTGTCCTAAGTTACCGTCATGAGTTACGACAAAAAAACTAGGTGAACGCTAACTTACGAGAGGCGAGAAATATGGATGGCTTCTTGAGGAGACTCGGCATCTATGGCTATGACGACATAGAGGACTTTGTCCTTGCTGGTCTTGTGACTGGCGACCCTGTGCTCCTTGTGGGGACTCATGGCACTGCAAAAACCATGATGTGCGAAAGGCTTGCTAGGGCAATGGGGTTGAAGTTTATCGCGTACGATGCCTCGAAGGCTCTTTTCGAGGATGTGCTGGGGTTCCCTGACCCGTACAGCATCAAGGAAAAGAAAATTGAATATGTTGCGACAGACCTCTCGATTGACGGGAAAGAGTTTGTTCTGATCGATGAAATCTCGAGGGCTAACTACCAGATGCAGAACAAGTGGCTCGAGATCATAAGGTCAAGAAGGATAATGGGCAAAACAGTTGATTCCCTGAAGTATGTATTTGCGGCGATGAATCCCCCAGGTTATCCAGGAACAAAGACTTTGGACCCAGCACTTTCGGGAAGGTTCTGTTTTATCGTGTGGTTGCCACATTTTAGTAGCCTCAAGGAAGAGGACAAGAACCTTGTGATTTCGAACCTTGGGGACGACGACGCAAAGATGCTCAAAAGAAGGGTCGAGGAGAGGATAGATTACGAGGGCATCAAAGTCGAGCTGAGCAGTTTTCTAGAGGATGTTCGCAGTAGAATATATCCTGAAATAGAAACAAAACTAAGGGCTCCCATCGAGCGATTCATACAAGCATTTGCGGCAGCGCAGGCAGAAGAGGAAGAAGAGATGCCGATCGATGGGAGAAGGGCAGGGATGATGAAGAGGGGGCTTGTGGCGGTATTAGCGATAAAGGCGGGCAAAGGGAAGTTTTCAGAGGAGAGGCTTGCTGAATATGCGCGCGAAATTACGCCAACGCTTGTCCCATTTTCTGTTGAAAAGGAAGATTTCAGTGGGGACGATTTCGAGGCATTTCTCGACAGGGTCGTAGAAACTTGGATAGGCACCGCGCCATTTTCGACAGAAAAGGAAGTACTCGAGCCCCTAAAACTCTTCACGAAAATCGAAAGTGCGATCGAGAGTGAGCCTAGCCTGAGAAAACGCCTGTTTCTGCTGGAAAGGCTTTATTCGACATTCAGCAAAGCGAAACCCGGCAGTGCGACTGACAGAAGACTTGTTGACTTTCACGAAAGTGTTTTTGCTCATGACCTGTACAAAGAGGGGTTTCGTTTTTGGAACGACCTCTTTGGTGAAATCCAGCGAGAAGGTCATGCAGTCATTACGAAAGTTGAGGCTGCGGCAGGAAGGCTAGCCTACTTTATGGCGAAGGGCGCCCCATTTTGGCAGACCTATCAGTCTTTGCTTGAAATGCTTATCAAGCGGACGGAACGGAGGAACCAATGAGAGGCTTACGAGTGTTGCACAAATCTACAGATATCAAAGGCGTTTATATTGGAGAGCCGGTTGATGTTTGGGTCCCTGCTAGGTTAGTTTTGCGACATGGGCTCACACCTATGCCTTTTAGACCCAATCACATAAGGAGGTTTTGCATTGATGGTAAGACTTTCGAGGGCGTTGTGATTGGGACTGACAGTGCTAATGTCCGCGACTTCTATTTGAGGTACTTGGCGGACAAAAAACGGTCTTCTTTGTTGGGCGAGGACGAGCCGTGGGACCCTGATGAGGCAAATCTTTCGTCGGTCGACATTTTGTTTTTTTACCGTCAGGGTGGGGATACCTACATTTTTCGGTCTGACGCATTGGAACTCTATCTTTGGGAATGGGTTGAGAACGGTAACAAAGTCAAGCAAAAGTTTGTTGGGCTCAAGGATGGTACTTATTATTATCTTTCGGCAATAGCAGGTGACGGGAATGCGGTGGAAGTCATGTTCTCTAAGCGGATTCCTGATTTTCTTGTGGACAGCTTCGGGCGCGATTACGGTTACTGGTATTCGAGCAGAGGAATACACGAGTTCAAGTTCAAGATTTGGAGTGAGGCTTACGAAGTCACCACAAAGTTCGTGGACCCATTTCCTTTCCCTCCTTACGAGGTGGTGGCGGCGCTCGAGCTGCTTCCTCCTGATGATGTGTTCTACGCCACCACTCAGGAGCTACCGGAATCTTTCAATCAGGTCTTCGTATTGAAGTCACTTCTCGTCGTAGGGGGGGATATTCCTGTGGTCAGGTTGGGCGCGGGACAACTAAGGACTTTTGCAAGCCATGTGAGTGTAAACATTTTCGATCCAATGATGGTGAGCAATCACCCAGAGATGGAGTACTCGAGGCTGTGGGAGATATGCAGTAGGTTTGTTTTGTTGTGCAAACCAAAATGGCCTCTTTGAACCATAGATTCAGGGAGCTCTTCCGTGAGCTCCAAAAGAAATACCGGATAAATAGTTTTTTTTCGCGAGTCATATCCGCACTGGAGCATGTTGAAGTTGAGTTCAATCCTGAGATTCCAACAGCGCGAGTTATTAGGCAAGGTTGGTCGAAGGTCGTAAAGATCGAGTTGTCGCCTAAGTTCTTTGAGAATTACTGTGTCACTGCAGAGGACCTTTTATTCGTGCTAAGCCACGAGGCGCTTCACTACATCGCTGGTCACTTATCGTGGGAGGCCAAAAGTCTTGTGAGTAGATTCGGGGCTTTTATAGCAAATGTTGCTATGGATGTCGTAATAAACCAGCTGCTTTATAGGTACCTCCCTCCTACATCTTTGCATTCGATTTTGCGTTCGGCAGGGGGGCAAGGGTACGGTTGCCCTCTCTCATTGCTTTTGCCACTACGGACTTCGGAAGTGGCATCCGAGCGCCGGGGCGACTGCCGACAATGGCTTGAGTTTTTAAAGAAATACCACCAGGGGTCAGCGCCGCTTGCTATATTCTATTCGATTTTTCCACTGGCTGAACACATCGCAGAAGTGCACTTTCCAAATGGCTCTCCGCTCGCGTTCCTCGATTTGGTTGAAACGATAGACCGTGACGCGGGAAGAAATGACCCTGTTTATGGCCACATTGTGGACGCAATGAAGGGTATATTCGGCACTGATCTCGGCAAGGAAAGATATGAGGAGGTGTCAAAAGCCAAGATCAAACTTAAAGAAGATCTTCTTCAAGCAATCAAGGAAGCGGCCGAAGATGAAGAAGGGGGTATAGAAGACATTTCGAGAGGTGGAGGCGTCTTGCCTTTCTATGATAGAAAAGACTTTTTGTTTCTTTCGACAGGAATACCAACTGTGCTTTTTCACGCAAATCCCGCTCCAGAGGAATCAAGGGGAATAAGGCTTTATGTAGATGTATCGGATTCAATGAGGGACGACCTTCCACATGTCTTTTACGCACTCGATGCGATCAAGGAATGGATTGTTTTTCCAATCTATGGGTTCAGCACCGAGGTGTTTCCAATAACCCGAAAGGAGCTTCTTAGAGGGAGGTACTTAACCACTCTGGGGACTGACTATAACTGCATTGCCCGACATCTGACGATTGGCTACTTTAGAAATGCGATTGTGGTGACCGACGGCCATGGTTACATGCACCCAATATACATCGAGTATGTCAAGCGTAACTGCCACATACTCACGATCTTGGTTGGTTGGGACGAAAGCGCTGTAAGACAGTTCTCTCAAAGGGTAATCAAGTTCGAACCGGGGAAGCGTAGATGATGCGGGAAGATACCATTGCTAAAGACATTATTCACAAAACCGAAAAAGGTGCTTGGGGTCCTGGCTTTTGAAAGGTCATGATAACGCTAACTTTGCGAGAAAGGCTTTTTATTCAGGGGGTTTTTGAAGACGAAGAGGGTAGGGGTATTGTCGAGGCGCTAAAACAAAGATTTATCATGGAAAACCCTGTTTACTGGGATGCGAGGCGCAATAGAAGACCATGTAAGCACATACCTCGAAAGATAGAACTCATCGAATTCGAGGGCGATTCGATCTCTTTGCCTCGTGGGGCAGTAGGGGATGTTCAAAAACTTCTTGCTGGCAAGGATTATCGTCTGGTTGACATGACCGCTTTGCCCGAGGCAGAAACTTTGTCGCTTCTGGCGCCTCTTAGACCTTATCAGAAGGAAGGGGTTCAACGAGCACTTGAGCATAGGCAGGGCGTCATACATGCTCCAACTGGAAGTGGCAAGACAGTAATGGCTCTTGGTATTGTCGCAGGACTGTCCACAAGAGCCCTTATTTTGGTGCACACATCCGTGCTTCTAGAACAAACCGTCGCCAAAATCAGGCAGTTTCTTGGAATAGAGCCACAGGTCATAAGGGGGGACCGTTTTGGTGTGGGGCGGGTCACTGTTGCGATGGTGCAGACATTGCGAAACAAGGACCTTGATGGTCTTCGTGACAAATTCGGCGTTGTTATCCTTGACGAGGCTCATCATTGCCCTGCCTACACATTCCAGTATATTGTCCAGAAGTTCAGCGCAAGATACAGGATAGGGCTTACAGCAACTCCCACCAGAAAGGACAAACTTCATCCTATCCTTTTCGATGTTATGGGACCTATCATATATGAGGTCTCACCAGATGCACTGCTTTTGTCAGGTTCTTTGGTGCGTTTGCGTGTTGTAAAAGTGCAGACCCGATGCAAGGTGCGTGGGGTCAAAAGAAATGACTACCAGAAACTTATCGAAACTTTATCCCGCAACATAGAACGCAACAAACTTATTGTTGAAACCGTGCAGAAGTATCATCGCCATCGTTCCCTTGTCTTGTCCGAGCGCATAGAGCACGCCCATGTTCTTTGTCACATGCTGTGCAAGAAAGGCTTGAAAGCAGGATTGCTAACAGGGGAAACTGACCCGTCCCAGAGGCAAGCCATAGTATCCAGGTTTGCAGAAGGCGTGGTCGAGGTTCTTGTGGCGACCACTGCGCTCTTAGGCGAGGGCTTTGACCTTCCATCACTTGACACGGTCTTCATCGCCTTACCTCACGGAAACCCAGCAAAGGCAGTCCAGACACTTGGTCGTGTGCTAAGACCAGCGGTAGGCAAAGGGGCTGGGACGGTCGTTGACTTTGAAGACCACGAAATCCCCCTTCTACGCTTTCATTTTCTACGCCGTATGAGGGCTTATAGGGAGTTTATGAGGTGAGCACTTCGATGAATAATGTAATCCAAACAAGAGAATGTTGGTCGCTGACTCATGTACCAACGAGCATCGGAACAATGCGCGAAATAGTTAGTTCTCTACTGGGTGCGATCTTAGTGCTGTTTTTGTTTTGTGTGCCAGCGGAAGTCGCAGGGCAAAGGAAAGCGAAAAAGGTCGAGGTGGATGCAGGCACCGAAGATTTGTCGAAGGACTTAGAAAAGATCCAAAAGGGCGCTGAACAAGGCAAAGAAATCGAAGTTCCGTTCGTGAGGCTAAAGAAGCGTGCAGAACTTTTTATAGGGACCAAAGTGTGCTACTAGGGTGAGGTTCTGTCTGTCGCCGAGGATCTGGCAATGAGCAGAATTCGGGTGGCTGTGAGGACAAAAGGCAAGACCTCGTTCAAGGACCAGGGTGTGCTTGTAGTGTTGGGTCCAACTGAGATTGTCGAAGGCGACTTGATTCGTTTTTGCGGAACTGTTACGGGTGCGACCGTAATCGAGACATGGGCTGGCTGGACAGTGCCTGCGGTCGAGTTCATGGTTGGACATAACGAGGTCAAGAAAGTGCACAAGAAAGCGAAAAATAAAAAGAAACCTGCGTGCCCATGCCCCGAGAATCAGGACAAGTGCAAACAGGATGAAACAAGGGACAAGAAATAAGATAACTCAAAAGTTAGGATGCACAACATCAGGCGAATGACCCGAGGCTATGGCGACAAAAATACTCTATTCGTCAAGCTGTGAACTCAGGTCACAAATCTGGATATTGATTTCGTCCGTTGCGGGCACAGCCTTCAGTATTTTGCCAAGGCATTCCCCGCACCAAATGACTTTTATGACCATCCCTGGTTTGTCAATTTTCCTATTTAGGTCATGTTCGAGGATCGCTTTGACCTCGTAAGTCGGATACCACATGTTTCCACATGTCCTGCAGAACACGACGGGACCTTGGCTGATATATTCCAGACAATCGGCGCACAAGATGCGGTCTTTCACTACCCCTTTCTTCAGGCAAAGAATACATCTTTTAGTCTCGCCCATAAAGCGCTCGCAAAAGCCTCGTTTTCTATTGCACGCACCCTAGCCTAAGTCTCCACATAATACAACGAAACCTGCCAGACTGCGTGCAAACTTACACTCGAAACGAGAATCAGACACTATTCCTGCGCTTGGTTGTCGCCTTCTTCGAAGATGAACACCTTTTCGCCGTCCTTGATTAGCCCAAGTTCATCTCGGGCGATGACCTCGATGGCTTCTGTGTCTTCTTTCAAAGCCTCTATTGCCCGCTTTGTGCGAAGGTTTTCTTTGTGGAGCCTTGCGTTTTCAATCTGGAGGTTGCGCAATGTTTGCAAGAGTTCTGCCTGGCTTACACTTGACCCATCGCCTTTATCCAGCAACAGGATCACACCTGCCAGAACCAGGAAAAATGAGACGAGGATTGAAAACAATGTGCCACGAGACGACATCGTGGCTAGTTTATCATTACCAGACCGTGTCCACAAAATTTTTTCCGCAATGCTTACCTGTAAATCCCACCCTGTGGGGCAAGGCTTTGCCCGCCCTTAGCAAGCAACTGCTCTTTGCGGGTTATAAGTTCCTCTCTTGTGTAGCCAGGCGCCCTGTGCTCGCCAGTGTCAAGCCTTATCGCATCGCAGGGGCAAACCTCTTCGCAAAAGCCACAGAAAATACATTTCAGATGGTCTATCTCGAATACCGCAGGATACTTTTCGATCTCTGGGTCATCGCTCTCTGCTGCGACGATCCTTATGCAATCAGCAGGGCAGGCAGTTACGCACATGTAGCACGCAACACACCTGACCCTCCCATCTTCACGCTTCATAAGCCTGTGAGCACCTCGATACCTGGGGGCATAAGGAAACCTCTCCTCTGGATACTGCTTTGTGGCATAGCCTTTCCCTGTGAAAAGGTTACGGAAAAAGTGCTTGCTTGTTGTCTTTATGCCCCTCAGCACCTCTGGCAAATACGATTTTATCGAAGGGTCATCCAGACTTGGACGATTTACTGGCTTACCCATGTTTGCCTCCTCAAACAAAAGCTAGCACAATCGCTGTCACCACAATATTTGCAAGGCTAAGTGGCAACAAGATCTTCCACCCAAGGTGCATAACCTGGTCATATCTAAACCTTGGCAATGTCCAGCGCACGGTCATAAGAAGCCACATCACTAACACGACCTTGGCAAGAAAAGCCAAAACCTGCAGGGCGGTCACAACGGCTGGACCATTGCCCTGTGGGTAAACGAAAGGTATCTGCCAGCCACCCAAAAACACAGTTGCAGTGACAGCCGAGATCACAACTACCTCTATGAACTCGGACAGGAAAAACAATGCAAATCTCATGCTGGAATACTCTAGATTGTAGCCGACGATCTCGGATTCACCTTCAGGCAGATCGAATGGCGCACGCTTGTTTTCTGCCATTGCGGCAGTCAAGAACAGGATGAAGCCAACGGGCTGGACAAAGATGCCCCACTTTGGCAAGAACCCAAAAAGCACTTCCCCTTGTTTCAAGACAAGCGCACTAAGGCTCAGAGTGCCAAAGACCATGAAGACGCCTATAAGGTTCAAACCCATGCTTACTTCATAAGATATCATCTGCGCAGAAGCCCTGAGGCTTCCAAGCAAGGCAAAACTGTTGCCAGAAGACCAGCCACCAAGTGTTGCGCCGTAGATGCCAAGCCCAGCAATCGCTAACACAAAAAGCATCCCTGAATCCAGTTCAGCAATCACGAAAGGCGCACCAGGACCAAAAGGAATCACGGCGAACACAACGAGCGGTGCTGTGAATGCAATCACTGGAGCGAGTGCAAAAAGCACCTTGTTTGCCTTCTCGGGGACGAAGTCTTCCTTGACAAGCGCCTTTATCCCATCAGCAATGGGGTGGAACAAGCCATAAGCCCTTATCCCCAAGATTGCTGCCCTGTTAGGACCAATCCTGTCCTGAATGACCGCTGACATCTTGCGTTCGACCCACGATAGTAATGCGCCTAAAACAAGGGCAAAAACAAAACAGATGACAACAACCTTCAAGCAAGCAACAAGGACAATCTGCAAAGCCTCACTCATGCTTTTGCCTCACTTGATTCGATAGAAAAACCTTCCAACTTGATGCCGAACTCGCCGATGTCTGAAAAATGCAATGATGCTAAAGGCTTACAAACCGTCTTCATCTCTTCGAACACATCCTGTTCGTTGTTGACCATCAGCGCAACACCTTTAGCCTCTGAAATATCCTTCATCGTCCGCCAGACAGGCAAGATCCCGCCTTCTGGTTCGACCGCTTTTCTGCACCTCTGAATAACGCCGAACTCGTTTATAAATGTCCCATTCACTTCGTAAGGGCTTGCCATAGGAATGACTGCTTTTGCGCCCAAACCGCCATTTCCTGTGCAGGCAAAGATCGCGCTGTGCTTTGCCTTCGCCACAAGCGCTTTTATTAGTTCCGCATCAGCGTGTTCTTCGCCGAACACAAGGACACCAAGGTCTTCGCTTTGCAAGGTGCTAAGCGCGCCCACACCTTCCAAGTTCAGACCAAAGCCAGCAAGCACAACCTTCAGCCCAGCCCTGTTGGGGTTCTTATCCGCCCTTATAAGGATGTCATCTTGAAATCCTTGCCCCCTTCCACCCACGACTATCTTTGCCTGCGGCGCAAAAGTCTTTATGACTTTGCACACGATATATGCATCTTCGCAGGTCAAAAAAGGCGTTAGGACCACGACAACATCCTTGTGACCTATTAGGTGCAAAAGATAGCCTATTGCCTCGGAGCGATGGACTTTTGTGCCCTCTATGCTAGGCTCATTCACCCTGTCCTTCTCGAAACGATGGTAAGCAAGCCTCCCCTCGTCGCACGCCCAGAAGTTGTTCACAAGTGGATTGTAGCGAGGCACAATCCTCTGCACCGCGTTATTGAATGTATCCACCCTGATAGCGCACCCACGACTGCATTCCGCACACACAGAGTAAGTCCCTTTCAAGAACCACACCCTGCACTTGAACCTAAAATCCCTTGTAGTAAGCGCTCCAACAGGGCACACATCCGCACAGCACATAGAATAGGGGTGGTCAAGTTCCTGACCTGGAAATACATCCACATAGGTCCACTCTCCCCTGTGCACCTGAGTAAGGCTTGGCGCTCTGGCAATCTCTTCGCAAAATCTGACGCATCTTGTGCAATTGATGCACCTTTCCGCATCTAGAATCACATGTGGTCCTATGACCTTAGCCTTTGGCTTGTGAAGCTTCTTGAATGCGTGCCTCGATGGCTTGGCGTTGTATACGAAATACAAGTCCTGTAGGTCGCACTCCCCAGCCTGGTCGCAAATGGCGCAGTCAACAGGGTGGTTCAGCAAGATGAACTCCAAGACTGCCCTCCTTGCCTCCTTGACCCGCTCGGTGTTTGTCTTTACCTCCAAGCCATCCTGACACACCTCGTAGCAAGACGGCACAAGTTTAGGGCTCTTGTTTGTCTCCACAAGGCACATCCTGCAGTTCCCAGCCACAGAAAGCCCTTTGTGATAGCAAAACCTCGGTATTGGAATCCCGAGCCTGTCCGCAGCCTCAATTATCCTCGTGCCCGCCTCGACCGTAATCTCTCGACCATCTATCTTGAGTGTAGGCATATCCTCCTCACAAACTAACGGTCAATCTCGCCTCCGATCATGTTTATGCTATCGAAGGTAGGTATGATGTCAGCTACCAACCTCCCTTTTATCATGTCCGACAGAGCCTGCATAATAGCAAAACAAGGAGGTCTAACATGAACCCTATAAGGCTTGCCAGAACCGTCGCTAACCACATAGAAGCCGACCTCGCCATTCCCTCCTTCGACAGCGTAATACGCCTCGCCTTTCGGCACCTGAATCCCTTTCATCACATTTTCGAAGTTGGCTATAGTCCCTTCGATGGTGTTGTAGACCGCCTCTTTCGGCGGTAGCACAATGCGCCAATCAGAAATGTTTACAGGTCCTTCTGGGATTTGCTTTATCACCTGCCTTATGATGCGCACGCTTTGTCTTATCTCTTCGAGCCTCACAAGATACCTGTCATAGTTATCGCCTTCTGTCCCAACAGGCACATCAAACTCCAGCCTGTCATATACAAGGTATGGCTGAGCCTTCCTCACATCATAATCAACGCCTGCAGCCCTGAGGCATGGACCAGTGAACCCCCAGGCAATCGCATCCTCAGCCTTCATCACCCCAACGCCTGCATTTCTGTCAATAAAGATCCTGTTTCTTGTAAGGAGGGCTTCCACATCCTTCAGCATTTCGAAGAGTTTCTTTTCAGCCCGTTCGTATCTTTCGACCCAGTCTTCCGGCAAATCCCACCGAACCCCGCCAATCCTGATATACGATGTAGTAACCCTTGCACCTGTTATCGCCTCAATCAAGAAATAGAACTCCTCCCTTGCCTGCATGCACCACAAAAACGGGGTGTAGGCAGCGACCTCAAGGGCACAAGCCCCAATCGCTGTCAAGTGATCCACAATCCTCGAGATTTCGCTTACAAAGACCCTGATGTATTTGCATCTTTCAGTGATGTCAATCCCAAGCAGTTTCTCGACAGCACCGCAATATCCAACATTGTTTATGAGGGGAGAGACATAGTTCAAGCGGTCGGTGTATGGGATTACCTTTGTCCATGTGCCTGATTCTGCCATCTTCTCGAAGCCTCGATGCAGATAGCCAATATCCACATCGCTATCCACGACGGTTTCGCCATCCAGTTTCAAGTAGATGCGGACAGTCCCGTGCATTGCAGGGTGCGATGGGCCCATGTTCAGATGCAGATAGGTCGTGTATAAATCCCCTTCTTTCAACGCTTCTGTATCCTTTGTCATCTCAATCCTCCGAACTGTCAACAGGGTCACCTTTCAGGTTCGGCATCGGGATGCGAGGCTGATATCCTCGCCTCGGGTAATCCTTTCTCAGGGGGTGTCCTTTGAACTCTGGGTAAAGAAGGATGCGTCGCAAGTCTTTGTGCCCCGCAAACCTGATGCCGAACATGTCATAGACTTCCCGTTCGAACCATGTGAATCCCTTGAAAAGCGAGGTGGCGCTTGGCACGACAGGGTCATCTTCGTCAACACGAACCTTGACTCGCACAAACATGCGCCTTGAAAGGCTTCGCAGGTGGTAAACAACCTCGAATCTCGGTTTCAGTCCCGGACCCAGTGTCGGACGGCTCTCGGGCGTCGTAAGAAGTGGGTTCATCGCCTCTTGGACGCCTTCTGGTTTTTCCCCAAGACCTAGCCTATCCACGCAAGTACAATCAAGAGGCATCTTGAAATCCAGTTCATCCCGCAAAAACCTGAGCACATCCAGTAGCGCTTCCCTTTTTACTACGATTGTGTCATCGCCATGCTGTTGGTGCGTCTCCAGCACCGCATCGCCGAACCTTTTCTTGACTATTTCGCTAATGAGTTCACTCATCTTCACCTCTATCAAACGCCCAGTCGAGCACCTTCTTGCGCCAGATCGCCCAAAGACCAAGTGCAAGGATGCCTATGAAGAAGATGCATTCAAGCAGGATGACCTGCCCATAGACAGGGTCTTTCAGGAGGTCACGATAGACAACAGCCCATGGATAAAGGAAGACAGCCTCGATATCGAAGACTAGAAAGGCTATTGCGACCAAATAGAAACGCACGCTGAAGCGCTTTCTTGGGGAATCTGCTTGCGGATTGCCACATTCGAATCCCTTGCCCTTGACAGGGTTTGACCTTTTGGGACCAAGAACATAGTTCAGCGCGATGATCGCTAGTCCAAGTCCAAGGCACAACACTATCGTAACGGCTATGGCGACATAGGGTGTAAGGTTTTGACCCATTCCTTCCTCCACGAAAAGCATGGGTTACTTAGCAAAAAAAAATCTGGTTATCAATGACTTTGTTTGAAAAGAGTGCAAGTAAAAAAGTTTTGTTTCTTTGTCACAACGCAACCCTGGAAAAGCGATGCCATCATCTTGTCAGTCCTGCATTGCCCTTATGACCTCTTGCGCCATCTTTGGCATCTTTTGCGGGCTTTTCCATATCCATCGCATCAAGAAAAAGGTGACTATGGCGATGAGTAGCCCGCTTAGCGCATCCACGATATAGTGCTGTTTGGTGTAAAATGTGGATAAAGCGACAGAAAGCGCAGTGAGGATTGCCCATGTGCCTATCTTGCGATCCGTTTCAAAGATGGCAAGTGCAGATAGCATGGCGACAGCGCAGTGCGTTGATGGGAGGCAGTTCCATGGGGGGTCTTGTCCGAAAACGATATTCAATGCCCAGTTTGAAAAGTAGGTTTGCCCTGTTGCTTCTGGAGGTCTTGGAAACTGGACAGGCGAGATAATGAAGATTGCATAACTTACGGTAAGCATGACAAAATAGCCAATGGCAAGGCGTGTCAGGGTCGAGTTTGACCGACAATAAAAAAATGGCAGCAAAAACATGGGATACACCTGAAGATACAGAAAAACAAAGTCAGGGTCGAATGGGATGAAAGGGTCGAAGCGGGCTACCTCTGGAGGCAAAAGTGCAGCGCGTGCAGGATCGACAAGCCAACCGACCAGAAAATAGCCTCCAGCCCACAAGCCGAAAAGGATCGGTCCTATAACTGCCCATAATATCCATGATGGCGATGAACAGGGTGCATTGTTTCGATGTTCGATGAAAAGTGAGGCGACAGCCAAAGAGATCGGTATGACCGCAGGCACCAGGATTAGCATAAGGTCGGGTGAAAAGTCCATGCGAAAGACCTTGATAAGAAAGAAAACAATCTGAAGTTGCAGGATGCAGTAAAGGATATAATAGAAGATGCCCCTGCGGACGAGATTCAGGATTTTCGAAAGTCTGGTGCCCGAACTATTTATATTTTCAGGGCTTTGCATGGTTTGCCTGCTCTAACAAAGCACGAATCGAGGTCGCACAATGGTCGCTTCCTTTTGACACCGTATCTAGAGCATCCTTGACTGCCTTGTCGTCCTTGAACTGCAATAGCTCTTGAACTGCAAAAAGTTTGACCTTGCAGTCGTTTTCATCAAGCAACAATGTGAGGATTGCCTTTATTTGCGTTGCATCGAGAGCAGTAAGGCGCTGTCTGGCGCCACTTGTGTCCATGCGCTTTACCATGTCAACTACCTGCGCCTTGAGCGTTGCTACCTCTTGACCCTTCAATCTTGTCGTGATGTTTCTCCAATAGACAAAATAAGAAGTCGCCAAGACGATGACAATCAGACTGCCAAGCAATATTCTGACCGCTCTTCTCATCAAAGATTGAACCCCTAATAGGGCACAGTATGATGGCACATTATTGATACTTACTCAAGGTGCGAAGCGAAAACCAAGATCTTCGGCTGATTTTCAACCTAGAATTGCTCATATTTTCTCTGCTTTGTGGCTTGCCCAAGCCCCCAACCTATTCGTGACATCGCTAATCCCTCTCCCCAGCCCCCCTTGGCTGTCATCATCCTGTTGGAAAACTCGTGGCGAAAAGTTGATGAAAAGGGTCCGAGAGGGTGGATTTTACTCTCCTCAAGTTTTGCTGGCAGTCTGCACTTAGTCCGCTTTTGCTTCCGTCAGCCCAGCGACAGAGTTTGACTTGACTTTTCTATTGTATTTTTGTATATAACGATGAGAACCTAGCACGGAGGTGAAAGATGCTTACTCCAAGCTCTCCAAGGTTGCCGACCTGGAAAATCCTCGTGTGCGCCGTTCCCATTGCGATTTTTGTGCAAGGATGCCCTTGCGAGGACGAGTCAGATTGCGAGGGTCAAGAGCATCCTGGCTGCCCAGGCTCGTGGACATGCCAGAAAGGTGAATGCGTTTGGGTTTGCAATGTTAGGGGGGGGGTGGTGTAACCAGGACAGTGATTGCGAGTCTCAAGGACTAACGCCACCGTATTGTATTCAGGGTTCGTGGCGTTGTGTCTCGAACCTGTGCTTATACTCCTGTGACATAGAGGACAAGGACAGGGACATGGACGGGGTCGAGGACAAGGATGACCCGTGTCCCTTTGACCCCATGAATGACGAAGACCACGATGGTGTCTGCGGTGACAAGGATAACTGTCCGAAGGTGTCGAACCCTGGGCAGGAGGATTCAGATGGGGACGGCGTTGGTGATGCGTGCGACGAAGAGGGGGCTTTTGAGCTGACCGTCGAGAAACTGAAGGACGAAAGTGGGGTCATTATTCGTTACGAGTTGAGAGGGTTGTCTCTGGAGCCTCGACAGACACCTGTTGGCGAGATGGTCAAGGTGTCGCACAAAGCGCTATCTATGGGGGGCGATGTTGGCCGGCCAGCCCTTCCATTCAAGCGCTTGCTGTTGGAGGTCCCGTGGGATGTTGAAGGTGTAAGTGTTGTTTCAAGCGAGAGGAAGAGGACAACGACGATACAGCCGATTGTGGTGTATCCTGTTCAAGACATTACAAAGCCCGACGAGTTCCAGTACGACCGTGAGTTTTATTCCCGCGCAAGCGTTGAGCCACTGACCGATGTCGTGACAGCACGCGCTGGCTCGATTGGACACAGGCGCGTCGTTGGGCTTGACATCTATCCAGTAAAGTTTTTGGCTCGCTCGAACATGGTTGATGTCACAGCCTCTGGCGAGATAGAGCTCAGGTTCACAAGAGCAACCGCTTCTGGAGCCACACTGCCAAGACCTCCGGGCTCAGCCATGGTAGATAAACTAGTTGATACGGTAGTTATAAACCCTGGCATGTTTCCGCCACCAAAGCCTCCGCCAGGAAAACCCAAGTTCGTGGTGGTTGCACCGAGTAGCTTGAGGGTTGTGGTCGAGACGGAGTTCATTGAAAAGAAACCGGACAAGGATAAGTATGAGTGGGTACTCAGAGACCCCCGAGATATCGCCCAGGACTGCCGGACCGACAAGGGACAGGACTGCTATCTTCCTTCGTATCTAAGGTCCGAGGTTCTTGGCAAGCTGTGGAACCAAAGCAACACCATGTATGTCCTTTTTGTTGGCGACGAGTTCGATATCCCTCTTGGCGCGGAGGAGGGCACTGGTCTTTTTGGCACTAACATATCTCGCTATTCTGTGGTCGAGATCTCAGGCGAGTTGCGGCTCGACCCACAAAACCCCCGCTATCTTATAGATTGCGGCGACTGGTGCGAGTTCGTGTTGGGGGACCCGGGCTCCCCGCAGGTGACGCTGGAAACTGGCTGGGACAACGATCTAGGTCTCAGGATTTGCAACGCCCACGATGTGACTCCAAGGTTGTTTGGCATATGGCTGGGGGACTGTGAAAAGCCAGACGAACCTTTGTGTGTGACAATGCCCCGTG
>Ga0272449_1002443_pt1 | contig 17340 bp, 17 predicted proteins | sample YNPCB0241_FD_198679 | JGI IMG/M metagenome (GOLD analysis project Ga0272449, IMG submission 198679) | Hot spring sediment microbial communities from Yellowstone National Park, WY, United States - YNP-CB-024-1 | ecosystem: Environmental > Aquatic > Thermal springs > Hot (42-90C) > Sediment...
TTCTTCCGCCAACCCAACCTCTGGTTCAGGAAGAGGAAGATGAGCAGCAGGTAAAGTGGATGGGCGTACGTCTCACCCTTCACCCCAGCCGTTAGGATAACATCGCTGAACGCAGTAGCCAAGAAAAGCGATGCTATAAACGAAACTCCCTTGCCGTAAAGCCCATCCACAAGCACGTAAAAGATAAGGATGGAGAATGCGCCTGCCACTGGCACGAAGAACCCCATAGCATCCATCGGCTGAAGCCCAGTTAACACGGAGACCACAGCCCCAAAGAGCTTTTCGCCGAGATAGTCGTATCTACCGCCGAAAACACTCGCATCATCCAAGCGGACAGGCGTGTGACCCAAGAGAAGCTCAGCGTACCTGATGGAAGGCCATGAATCCACAGAAAAAGGCAAACCGCTAATCAAGTAGGGATAAACCCTTAAAAGCACCGCAACCGTAACTGGTAAAATTACATAGAAAATTGACCTAGTGTAGACCTCGCTCTTCCTGTAAGGCAAGTCTTTCGTCTCAGTCTGACGTTTCCTAATTATCGCTACTACTACATAGGCCACTATTAAAAGCCATAGTGACGCAAGAACAGAAGAAAATCTAATCCCAAAAGGCGAGTAGTTAAGCGTCAACCCAATTAAAGGCGTAACGGCCAGTATTATTCCAACTGATAAAGCCGCCTTCTCCATAGACTTAAGCCTCACTTCAGCAACGCCCACGCTTGTTACCTCTTCCAATATCCATTCTTGCTTCAGTTTTGACTGCTATTATACAGATATCTTTAACGCGGGGTGCGCGCGCAACATTCATACACGAAACAATCACAACAGTTCTGGCAACATGGAGACAGCAGGGACAAAACCCAACAGAAACGCTACCAAAAACAATAACACTCAAATGGCAAAACAGCTAAACACATACATTCTTCTTAAGCTAAAATTGCTCAAGGGTCATTTTGACATTGCATTGCCCCCCGTCCGCTTCAACTGATTGCTTTTTTGATTTTTTGCGTGATAAAAACTATGTCTTCTTCACTAAGTTTTACGCTTGAGGGGAGGCTTAATCCTCTTCTTGAGATAGCTGATGACACGGGGTACGGAAGATTTGCATACTTTTGGTATGGGGGCATTTCATGCAATGGATAGAAAAGGTTTCTTGTCTCGATCCCGTGATTTTGAAGTTTTTCCGCGAGTTTATCTCTAGTTATACCCGTCTTCTCCTCGTCTATCAGTATGGAGTAAAGCCAGTAAACGCATTTAGCCCAAGGCATTTCCGGATGTAGTGTGATTCCCTCCATTGAGGATAGCTCCTTCGTATACAATCTAGCTATTCTTCTCTTCTCTTCAATAAACCTCTCTATTTTACTCAATTGAGCTACGCCTAGTGCTGCTTGAAGGTTTGTCATACGATAATTGAAGCCAACTAAGTTATGCCAGTACCTTTTCTTCGGATCCATGCCGTGATCCCTTAAAGTTTTCATCTTTTCCGCTAACTCCTCATCGTTAGTTAAGCACATACCGCCTTCTCCAGTAGTTATTATTTTATTACCATAGAAGCTGAAGCAAGAGATGTGGCCGAAGCTACCAATCTTTCGGCCCTTATACTCTGCACCATGAGCTTCCGCAGAGTCTTCAATAACGTAAAGTCCGTGGCGCACGGCGACTTCCATAATTGCGTCCATGTGGCATGGATGACCATAAAGGTGTACGGGTATTATTGCCTTTGTACGTGAAGTTATGGCTTCTCTTAGCTTGCTGGGATCAAGACACCAATAGTTTGGATCTATATCCACAATGACTGGTTTCGCACCAACGTACAATACCGCATTTATTGTTGCTACAAAAGTTAAATCAGGCACTATGACCTCGTCATGCGGTCCAACATCTAAAGCGGCTAGGGCTAGGTGAAGTGCTACAGTACCATTTGAAGTAGCCACGCCGTATTTAACGCCGATGTACTTGGCGAATAAGTTTTCGAATTCTTCGATGAACTTTCCCTTACTGCTAACCCACCCACTCTTAACGGCTTCTATAACATTCTTAAGCTCCTCTTCACCTATTTCAGGCTCTGCTACCGGATACTTGTACATGTCTTCTCACATCCTTAAGGCTCTAGTGAGTATTTTATTTTCGCTCGGGTAGTTTGGTGCATCCCATGGGAACCTTTCGCCCTTTAGCCAACGGGACCAGCGGTCAACCTCTTCCCTAACCATTATTTCCACTAGTTTGTCGAACTTCACTCCAGGCCTCCAGCCCAGCTTATGCTCGGCTTTTGAATAGTCCCCGACTAGGCATGGCACGTCTAAAGGTCTCATAAACCTCTTATCAACTTTAACGTAGTCCTCCCAGTTTAATCCGACAACGTCAAATGCTTTCTCAACGAACTCCCTCACGCTGTGTGCCTCGCCTGTAGCTATCACATAATCGTCTGGTTCTTCCTGCTGGAGCATAAGCCACATGCTCTCAACGTATTCGGGAGCATAGCCCCAATCACGCTTTGCATCTAAATTACCGAGTCTAAGCTCCTCGCTTAAGCCGAGCTTTATCTTCGCAACTTCGTTCGCGATCTTGCGGGTTACAAATTCTAAGCCACGTAGCGGAGATTCGTGGTTGAAGAGGATTCCGTTTACGGCAAATATCTTGTAGCCTTCCCTATATATTTTTGTGATCCAGTATCCGTAGAGCTTGGCTGCAGCATAGGGACTCATCGGTCTGAAAAAATCGTTCTCGTTGAGAGGTCTCCCACCGTTTAGCAGACCCGTTTTGCCGAACATTTCGCTTGTGGCTGCGTTGTAAAACTTAATGTCTGGACAGACTTCTCGAATGGCTTCAAGGATCCTTGTTGTAGCTAAACCAGTGATATCTCCTGTGGCTACTGGAGTCTCAAAGCTAGCCTCAACAAAACTTTGCGCAGCGAGGTGGTAAACCTCATTGGGCTCGGAGATTTTCAAAGCCTCAATTATCGACCCAGTATCGCTTAGCTCAACAGGGATAAGGTTCACCTTGTCGAAGATTCCGAGGTATTCAAGGCGCCAGAAATTAGGTGTGCTAAGCCTACGATAAGTGCCATAAACCTCATAACCCTTATTTAAAAGATACTTAGCCAAGTAGGCACCATCCTGCCCAGTGATACCAGTTATCAAAGCTTTTCTCGACATAACATCACAACATTTTACATTTTACTAATTTAATTATGTTATGTCCTTCCCAACTTTTCCAATATTCTTAAGAATGTTTCGGTTGCCTCGTAAGCCTCACCAGGGGAATAAGGCTCCTCTACATTTTCAATAATACTTTTAACAAAGCCTCGGAGTAAAGTTTCATGTCCACTTTTCCATCTACCCAGAAGAACCTTGAATGAATTCCTAGCAGTAGATTTTATTGTTTGCGAGATGATAGAAAGAGAATCTACAATCTTCGAAAACTTTTGACCTCCCTTGAAAGCCCCTCTAGAAATGACGGCGAAGTTGCCTCCATCGAGAGTTATAATTGATTGTTTAGTGTAGACAGTTATGTTCAAGAAGCCCCCTCTCGGCAAGTTAAACGACATATAAATGTTGCAAAATTTACTGCATGAAGTGAGGGCAACGTGTAATTCATCATATTTCACCCAAGGATAAGAACCCATCTTTGCAGCCCATACATCCCTTACCTCCAACTTTCCTATTAAGTTCTGAGCGATGTAAGTCGGATGAATCAAAGCCTCCCCAAATCTCCCTCCAGGCAAAGAGTGACACCAGTGAGTCTCGTTTGCTAACATATCATCACTTGGAGTCCCATAGGAACAAATATCAACACCTAATATTGAATCTTTTAATCCCTTCTTATTGATAATAGAAGCTAATTCAAGCATTGGTGGAATGAAAAGAAAAGTATGCATTACGAGCAGCTTCGTCGCTTTTTTTGGTAACAGTTAAATATTTCTGCGTTTTCATCCATGCTCATTGCAATAGGCTTCTCAAGCACTACATGATGACCAGCTTCTAAAGCTCTAGTGGCGAATTGCTTATGAGTACTTGGTGGAGTACATATATCAATTATTGTTCCCTCTTTTTGTTGCTCAATAAGAGCATCAAAATCCGTATAGGTATATGGAATCCTCCATTGTTTAGCGGCAGACTCTAAATTTTTCCTATTTGTATCGCACAGTGCAACCAATTCTACTTCAGGTATCTTTTTCCAGACAGGTAAATGAGCTGTACGGGCTACATTTCCAGCACCCACAACAGCAACAGGAATCTTCCAGTTGCTTTTCACTACTCTTCACTCCAACTTCTCTTCACTTATTAACTAATAAATCTTTATTGTTGCGGACATGCATTATTTTTCTCTTCTTTCTGTTCCAGTCTATCCGCCTCTTCTAACGATTCGAAAGTACCAATATCACATCTTTTTCCTTTAAAAATGAAGCCATAAACTTTGTATCCGTTCCGTCTCAAGAGTTCAATCGAGTCTGTAAGCCATATTTCATTATTCTTTCCGGGTTTTGTCCTTTCAATAAAATCAAAGATGACAGATTTTAAGATAATAAGACCTGCTATGCTAAGATATGAGTTTCCGATCCTATATGGCTCTGCTTCATCAAGGGTGGGTTTTTCGATCACGTCGATCACGCTTTTATCTGTATTGTTTATTTTCGCTATTCCAAATCTTGTTGGATCTTTAACCTCATGTAAGACAAGTGTTGCATCTGCCTCTTTCTCTCTATGAAAATTTATGATTTCTTTTATAGAATCATAAGGTTTAAAGTAATTATCTCCATATATTACTACAAAATCTTCATTGCCGATAAAATCTTTCCCATAATAGACTGCATGAGCTGTCCCTTTAGGCTCTTCCTGGACTCTATAATAGATATTTACTCCAAATCTTTCGCCAGAGCCTAAGTAGTCCATGATCGCCTCTTTCTTGAACCCAACGATCACTAAAATGTCTCTTATACCACCAGCCTTCAGAACATTAATTGCATGCTCTATCACCGGTACCCGGCCAACCCTTATCATCTCCTTAGGAATTGCCAACGTTAGTGGGTAGAGTCTAGTACCCCTGCCAGCGGCTAGAACGATGCCCTTACTAATGCTAGCCGTCACTCTCGAACCCCCTCATCTCTTTTAATCCTCTCGTTAATCTCCCATACTGCTTTCAGAAGCTTAGGCTCGTAGCCGAGATCTTCGCAGAAGCTTATAAACGCCTCGAGATCCTTAGGCAAACATTTTCCACCAAAGGCTTTACCATGAATTGTTCCATACTTTCCGATGCGTCTATCCATGGCTGCTACATTGGCTACAAGGTTTGAGTCTATCCCTAGGTGTCGGCATATGTAGTAAATTTCATTCCAGTATGAAATGCGGCTGGCTAAGGCACAGTTGCAGGCATACTTTATCATTTCAGCCGTCTTCAGATCTGTTCTTATGATAGGTATCTTGAGCGGCTCATAAAGTGCCTGGAGGATGTCTCCCGACTTCTTGTCGAATTCGCCTATCACAATTCTCTCTTCGCTGAAGAAATCTCTGGCGAAGGAGGGCTCCTCTGTCCAAGAATGATGTATTTCCGTTAAGAACTCGGGGTTAACACAGACACCAATCTCTAGCCCTATTTGCTTACCAGAAAATCTATGGAGTATGGGGATCAAGACTTTTTCAGTTGTCATGGGCACTACAGTGCTCTTGATAACTACAAGGTGGTAGCTTTGCTTGCTCCTCAGACTTAGAGCTAAACTTTCAGTGGCAGACTTTATGTAGCTAAGGTCAATTTTACCATTCTTCGTTGGAGTTGGAACGCATACGAACGATATCTCAGAATCACAGATGGCACGGTTTAGGTCGTTAGTCACATCCAAACCGAGACTTTGAAGATGCCTCACTCTCTTCTCATCTATATCGAAGAAAACGACTTCACTTCCAAGCTTCCTCAGCCCTTTGCCAATAATGCTTCCAACAGTTCCACTACCGATAATACTTATTTTTACCATCAAACTCGCTTCCTCTTATCTCATTTATATTTTAAACCTTGTTAAACTTTTTACTTTCACCATCTCTTTCTCTTTTCCTAGAAATTGTGGTACATGTTTTTAGTGCAAGCTTCAACCATATCTAAAAGCGAAGACAACTTTTCTTTTTTCAGTCCCTGAAAGACAGGTAACGTTAAAATGTGTTCTGAAAGAAATCTGGAGTTAGGGAATTCGTCTAGTGGAATGTAGTGCGGTAGTATCCAATGAATTGGTAATGTTACCCCATGTCGTTTGAGGTATCTTTGGACCATTTCACGATTATTGACTAAAATAGGGAAGCCCCAGGGACAAACTCCATCAGGAAGCCGTTTATATACAGGCTCAACACCTTTAAGACCTTTTACTCTTTCGGAAATAAATTTAAAGTTAGCTCTTCGCTGTTCGTAGATGTCTTTGAAATCTGTTGCTTTTATTATCTCTAGAGATAAGTTTGAGATAGCAAAGTTACCGTAATTACAGGTTTTACCAAATAAGTTCACAACGATAGCCAAGGCCATCCCTACGGGACGAATTTCGAAATCGCATCTGGACTGGAAACCCCGCCACAGAAGATCTATTACATGCCAGAGAGTATATAATTTATTTGGTTGCCTTAAACGGATATCAAACTTTGGTAAGGAGGTGTTGTTTATAACCAGTACCCCGCCATCAGGCAAAGGCAAAGTCTTCCTGATGCTAAAAATGCCTATATCCCCAAAGGAGCCAAGGGGCTTATTGTCCATCTTGCTTAGAAAGCCATGAGCATTATCCTCAATGAGGTAGATATTATGAGCTTCACAGAACTTTTTTAATTTTGGCAAAAGTTGAGGGAAACCAAAATAGTTGATGACTACTAGTGCTCTGGTGTGTTCGTCAATTTTTGATGAAATATCTTCAAAATCTACCTCCAAACCTCTATTTATGCGATAGAACTTTGTGGTGATATTCTTTATCAAAAAAGGCTCAATAACCGCATGATCAAGATACGCTGGCAGTAAAACGGCATCACCAGCTTGTAAGCCCAAAAGATCTATGGCATGATATATACAATTTCTACCAAGATTTATAAAAAGAGCATTATGAGCTGTGAGTGGATATGGTAATAATTCTTCCCTATTTTGCTTAGATAGTAAACTATTTAGACTAAGTCCGGGACGATCAGAAATGTACATTTCTACATTTTCCTAAAAACAAATAACTTCTTTTCAGCATACTTAGAAAGAAAGGATATTAAATGCTCATCTATTAATTCTGACCATCTTAGAACGACGGGAATAAAGTGTCTTAACACCTTCCAGGTCACTTTAAAATGGCTTAAGTAATGGAAGTAAAAGCGAACCCTATCAACATAAATACCTCTGCTCAGAACTAAGTTAGCACCGTTTGTCTCGAGTAAATGGACAAGTCTGTCTTCTGGTACTAGTTTTCTATATTCATCTTCTGGATAATTTTTTATTAACTCTAATATCAAAATGAGCCCTCTGGCTTTGCATACTCTTATCATTTCGCTTATAACCCTTTCAGTAAGACCAATCTTCTCAATAGCTGGTAGTACTCCAGCCATATTAACTATATCAAAGGAGCCGTCTCTAAAGGGAAAAGATAGACCATCATAGAGCAAAAAGTCTAGTCGGTTCAAATTGTTTTTGCGGCGAATAGTAATAGCTTTACTAATTGCCTGTGGCGAAATGTCTATGCCACAAACATAAGCATCACGCTCAGCAAACCAAAAAGATAACCTTCCATTGCCACAGCCAACATCGAGTAATCTTCTCCCCTGTAAGTTTACATTCAGAGCCTTTAATGCCTGGATTAGTGCTCTCTTCTGCAGCTTATCTTCATAATTCCAGTATTCCGGAGCCCCACCTAGGCCAGCGCTCAAAACCTCTCCGGCTATTTTATCCCAATATTCATTCCAATATCTTACATGTCTTTGTAATCCGTTTCCTTCTTTGTCTTTTGAAACCCGTTTCATATAGTACCTCTCACCAGAATGGACGTAAAAAAATCCTTTAGCTTCTTTCCTATTTTAATTTCTGGTGAATACCATTTGTATCTGGGCGTATAAATAAACTCTCCGCCCCATTTGCCTTTAAACTGCTTCAGACTATATTGTTTAGTTCCCTCTTTAGGATTACACTCTACACCAAGCAAGTCATAATATTTGAGCCCTCGATTCTTACAGAAAGTTATAGCATTCCATTGGAGAAGATCATTTGCATAACACTTAAAACCTTCTTCTGATGATGCCCCTGAGTAATAAATCCCAACCTCATTATTATACACTAAAAGTAGTCCAGCCACTTTTTTATTATTATAAATTGCTAAAAATAATTTACACATATCTTTTTCAATAAGAGTCTTGTACCTTTCCCAAAAATTCTTAGGCTTGACGTTCTTTCCGCTTCTTCTCCAAGTTTCAATATACAAATCCGTGAAACATTCAAAATCATCTTTAGAGTCCCCCTCCACGCATTTGACATTCTTCTTTTGCGCACTTCTTATAGCCCAGCGAGCACCCTTCCTGTCTATTTTATTCCAGATTAACTCTAAAGGTAAGGATAAATCTACCAGATACGTGCAAAATGGGTCCTCGATGAACCCCTTAGGGGTTATGTATTTTCCCAGCTCATATCTCCACGTGGTTTCAGCTAGAATATCGATAACCTTGGCCCCATGGCTCCTTGCGTGAGTCCTCATCACTTCTGCCATATCTCCGATATATACATAACACTCTGGTGTGGCAATCACTGGTCCAGCTCTTGCAACTGAATCCCTTATTTTTATATTTAGTTTCATAAAATTGATTTCTGAATCTCTAAAGTAGTGCATCCAATACGAAACAATATCGTCTTTTTTCTTAAGAAGGATAACATGAGGTTCGATTACACTTTCACACCTACAAGCCTCCATCCATTCAAATGTCTGAAATGGATGAGCTCTTACTTCAGTAGCCAGATTTTTTATCTGATTTCTATCTTCTGAACTCAATTCGCTAATGGCTTTAACCTCTACTTCGAATACCATTTTTCAAAACCCACGTGCATACGACAATTTTCAGCGTAATTTTTAAGGTATTTACTTTCTCTTCCTCATTAACTCTTCATATTTACTAATGGCTTTCTTGGCGATAATGTTCCAGTCGTAGTCTTTGACTATTTCTTTCGATTTGTTACCCATTTTTCTAAAAAGATCTTTATCGTAGATCTCTAAAACTGCATTTGCTATCGCATTTGGATCTCGAGGTGGAACCAGAAAGCCGTTCTCACCATGCTTCACTACCTGCGGGACTTCTGAAACGTTGCTGGCGACTATAGGTTTGCCGCAGGCCATTGCCTCCAAAATAACCAAGGGTAAACCTTCGTATAAGGTTGGGGTCACCGAAATATCAGCTAAGGTGTACAGCTGAAACATCTTCTCATCGGGGATGTTTTTAAAATGTACAACCTTGTCTTCGAGCCTAAGCCTCTTTATCTGCCCTTTGATTCTTTGTTCCTCAGGCCCTGCTCCAACAAGAATGAGTTTCGTGTTTAATTTATTTCGGTTATTTAAAATCCATAAAGCGTCGATCAGGAAGTTAACACCCTTATTAGGAGCTAGGCGATTTACATTTATTAAGACGAGACCCGCACCTTGAATCCCTAGTTCTTCTCTGGTGATCTTAGAGCTTGAGATGCACTTTTGGATGAAATTCAGCTCAACACCGTCAGGGAGGGTGAAAATCTTCTCTTTAGGGACTTTGAATAATTCCATGATTTCCCGAGATTGCAAATCCCCTTCCGAAGCAATGGCATCGGCATGTTGTAAGCAGTATACTTTAGGTTTTCGAATGAAGAAGTCTATGTACATTCTTTGGGCAAGGTTTTCCTTTTCTCTTGCTTTAAATTCTTCGTTGCCAAAAGGCTGGACAACAACCGGTCTCCTACCCATTGAACTTAGATAGTGATATGCGGTTATTCCACAAGCATGCACTATATCAAATTCTACCTCTCTCAGATATTTGGCGCAGTTTCTAGTAAACAGCCAATACCTCACGGGATTCGAAAATCTTCTATTAATGTAAGGCGGCAGAAAAGTAATTTTCATATATCGGTTCGTATTTACGTCTCTTCCCACCTTCTGACTCAACGAAGTAACCACCTCTACCTCGTGACCATTTTTTGCCAAATACTTGCTCAAAAAATAGACGTATCTTTCCATACCCCCGAAGCTATGGAACCCCCAGATGGACCTCGATGTTATAACTATCTTCATATTCTGAGCCTCTTTTCAAATGAAGCGAGCTTTCGCCAAATTGCCCTGTGTTTTTTACATCAAGTACGGTGTTAATGTCTAAATCTTTGCTTCCTATCCATAAGCCTCCAGCATCCTCGCGATTGTCAGTAAATGAGACTTGATATCTATAAAGTTTGCAAGGATCGCGGTAGTATTTTCTGTTGGCATCATGTAGAACTACAACACCACCGCTATTCAAAAGGTCAAGTGCGCAAATCAAACAATTCCTTCTTGCCCTTCCATCAACAAGAATAAAATCAAATCTCATACCAAGGCTTCTAGGGAACTCCACATAATCTTTTAAGTCTGTGTATGAGCCGTCATTGTGCTCGTCAGTCCAAGGATAATTATTTGGAGGAATATGATAAACTTTTGTGTTAGCCCCAATTATGTGCTTAATCGTATTAGCCCAATATTTATCATGCTCTAAAGAAATCCATAGCGCATCCTCATTTAGATGTTTCGGAAAATAGTAGGTGCTATACCCAGCTCCCCATTCCAAGCAATATTTGGCTTTTTTCCTTTCTAATAACTCTAAAATAATGGCTATCTCCTTATGCTTCATATATGGCTTTACAGGGTGACCAGCTAGAACCTTTTTAATGTAATCCCTAAGTTCTTTATAATAAATCGTCAGAACCTGACTGATGAGAAACAACTCATGCATATTCTCCCCCAACCCCTTCAATATTTAATCTTTAGACAGCCTATCTCTCATTCTATCTTTTTAGCTTTGATGATGATACTCGTCCCATCATCTCTGCACTCATCAAATTCCTTATCGGCAAAGCGTGTCAGTTTTTCTCTAATCCAAGTTGCAATTTTCCTTCTTTCCCTCTGCCCTAGCCCAAAAATTTTCAATACTCCGAGTAAAAAGGCTCTCCCAGTAAATAAATACTTAACCATTAAACTTCTTGGCCCTCCACCAATGAAATAATGCTCTTCAAAAAACCGCTTCTTTCTAGTTTAGATTTTAAATCTGCGAGGTTGTACTCTCTCTCCCTCACATTAAGGAGAGAGTCTAATATCCTCATAGGATGCCAGTATTTATGTGGGACAGAAATTATCAGAACACCATTCTTTTTAAGAACTCTATTAATCTCTTTGAGGATCGTTTCATCATCTTTTAAATGTTCTAGGACATCAAGGAATAACACTTTTTTAAAAATCTCAGAGCGAAAAGGGAGCCCTTTTTCAATATCAACGACTATGAAGTGGGTGTTAGAAAACCCCTTACATTTTCTCTTGGCCAGTCTAATTGCCTCCTTATCTATATCCACTCCTATAACACTATGACACATTTCACTTAAGACTAGACTTTCCAAGTAACCGTATGAGCATCCTAAATCTAGTACCTCGTCCTCAAATTTTAAGTCAGCTAACTTCATACCCACCCTCAATCGATCTGTGAGTTCAATTTCTTCTGGCAAAGGGATAGCATCTTTAATCCGCTTCTTAAGTAATTGAATTAAGGAGTAGGGGGAGCATCTCATAAATTTGGTCATTTTATTAACTTTTTATAACAACAATACCTGATAGCACCCTTAAAGCCCTCAGCCATATGCTCATAGGTATAGCCATGCTGAATAATTTCCCTAGACTTTTGCCCCATCCTCTTAGCCAGTTCTTCATCCGAGATTATTCTGTTAATGGCTTTAGCAAGGGCTTGAACATCGTTTTCTGGAACGATGAAGCCGTTTATCCCTTGCTTTATCAGATCGTGAGCCGCGGCTACTCTAGGCGTAGCTATCACTGGTTTGCCGAACTGCATGGCCTCGTTTATGGCCAGCCCCCAAGGCTCGCGGGCCGTAGGATAGACGAAGACGTCGCATAATCGGTAGTATGGAGGGAGCTTGTCCCGCTCGATCCTCCCCAAGAAGTAGACATTTCTTAACTCCAGTTGTTTGCAAAGCTCCTCAAGGTAAGGACGTAAATCACCATCTCCGATGATAAGTAGACAAACGTCATCCCTTTCAATCTGAGCGAAAGCCTTTATCAGAATATCAACATTTTTTCTTTTTTCCAACCGCCCCACGTAGAATATAATTTTTTTTCCCTCAAGCCCGAGCCTTTCTCTGATAGAACTCATTTGTTTTTCAGATTCAGCTTCTTCTTCAGAGATTACACTGCTGTTTGGGGCGATGAATATCTTATGAGGATTTATGCCCAATATGGAAGTATAGAAATTCTTGTGGAAATTTCCATAAGTAACGATTGCGTCAGCCTTCCTTAACATCCAAGGAATGGTAAAAAGTGCTCCCCTTCCCTTGAGGGCATTTATTATGCCGCCTTCCCAGTGATCTTTCTGGGTAAACTCCCACCCTCCAAACCAAATGATAAAGGGCTTCCTCCTAATCTTGCTAATGAGGATGCATAAAATTCCATCTAGTAGGTTGAGGGTAAATTTTCTTGAGCCAGCCTCACCCCATATCATGACGTCCCAATTCTCCGTTAGAAGGGTTGACGTCAACTCCGCCTTAGAGCGAAGAATTCGGTAATTTAGACCGGCTGGATTTTTAGCGTTTCTCCAGTTGGTGATAAGAAACTTTACATCACCTAACAAATGGTTAAGTCTGGAGTAAAGGGGCAGTCTGTAGTCCCAGATGTGATCAATAACAAACAAAACCTTCATGACTAGTCTTCGTAGTAAATAACGCTACCGCCGTTAGAGTATATTTTATTCGCTGTAGTATCTGGATTGAGAGTGAAAACTTCGGTAAAATTCCACCATGAGTCTGGAGAAAGCCCGCCGGATATTACATGGTAAATGTTATTAAAATATCTCAGATATATATATGCATCCCCAAGTATTCGTGTACCATTTCCTAGAACGTGGAGATTACTGTTCAATTCCGGTCTCCCCATCATACCATAACTGTTTAATACATTATATACAGCCCGAGAATCAGCATATATTATGGAATTTTCTTTCTTATTCTGGGACAGCCACTTTGCACTATAAACATCTTGTTCCATTGGATATAAACCGTAAAAAATGTTTTTTTCGCTTATACTCCCATTTTTGATTATGCTTCCTGCACTGATAGATGGGCTACTTCTGAAATCCTTTGTTACTGTTTCAGAAATGAAACCGGTGTTTAGCAACAGAAAAATTGCAATCGATATTGAGAAAAGTTTTAAAAAAGCACTCTGGGCTTGCCTTTTACTGGCATTAACCCTTGTAAGAAAATACTCCATAATCATTATTCCTCCTAAGATACAGAAGGGTGCTAAGAAGAATAGCATGGTTATGTATAATCTTGTTAAGCCGAGAGAGGCTCGTCCATGGGCAATGTAAGGTATAAAAATGCTTGCTAAGAGCCACCCGAAGGAAATTACTGAAAAAACATTATACTCCTCGTTCAGCTTCCGACTATAAACCAGGCTTAGGATACCCACGGTTATAAAAAAGTTGTAGGTAAGATAGAAAATTCTCGAAATTTGTTGTGTTAGTGGGAATTTCATTGTTAGATATTCTAAGCCACCTGCGGCTGAAGGTGAGAACATTTCAGAGAGACTGCTTATAATGTGATAGCCTAATCTTACGATTGTATTAAAGCTAGACGCTTGTGAAAAATTCATGTACCATGTTATAGCGAGCGCTTCGTAGAGTGAAATGAAGCTGGATGTAATAATTGGGGTTTTAGTTTCCCTGCTTTTATTAATTTTGCTGCTCGCACTTTTTAGAGTTAATAGAAGGAAGACCGGAGGAAGAGAAAACATAATAATATAGGAGACACCGTAATGCGAGACAACTAAAGAAAAGGAGAAGATTACCAACAACAGCACTTTCTTAACGCCCACCATCTGCTTATCTACAATTATAAGTATGAATAATAAGAGGAAAAAACATGCAATTTGCTGCCTTGCCAACCCTAACATTTCTGTGAAAAATGGAGCTATCGACACTAGGAAAAAACAGGAGAAGAACGCTACTTCATCGTTATTAAAAGTACTTCTAAATGCTTTATACAACCCGAGAGGCACTAAAGAAAATATAAATGGATAAAGAATCTTAAAGATGAACTCAAGGCTCACATCGCTTACAATAGAGAGTATGGGAGGTAGCATTATAATGCTCAGCATAGCATTCGTATTAATAGGAATCGTTGTATTCCAAGAAGACTCTGAAATTACTAAGTTAGCTAAATAGTAGTCAAGATGATTGTCATAATCGATAATATAAGGTGAAATTAATGAGTTATGGAAAAGTAAGGATATTGCGTCGATCCATATTATGACCGGAAAAACCTTCTTTGATATTTTATTGAAGGCAATAAGGATGGGAATTATAGAAGTTGTGACTAGAAAAATAAGCAGGAGAAGATTGTTATTATGAAAATTGACTAGATACGTTCCAATAATCACCATGAAAGGAAGCATTAGTAGAAAGATTACGAAGGGGGAAAATACTTCTCGCGTATCAATTGAAAATGACACTAAATAATCCTTGTCTCGTAAGTAGCAAAGGAAGATAAGAGTAAAAATTATAATAGCAAAACTAATGAGGAGAGGAAACTCTGAAATAGGCTTTGAGACGCCAAACAGGGGATATAAGAAATTTATTAGAGCTCCACTAAACATTACTAGGGAGAGGCTTAGTCCAACGGAATAGAGAATAGTTTCTGTAATGCCTACATGCAGCCTAAGAATTCGGAGGATAAGGAGTCCGGGAACAAAGTATAAGTAGAAAAAGCCAATAACCTGTCTTACACCGGGAAGATCTATTTCAAGCTGGTCAAGCGCCAAGAGCCCAAGGAGAGCTATCTGGGTCGTCAGGGCTAATATCAAAACATTCTTAGTTGAGAAGTTAACTCTAATTCTGAGAGGACTCATATTAGGTGATCACACTCCTGAAGACTTCTATGTATTTATCGGCAACCTTCTCCCAGTTATTTTCATTCCAGTATTTTTGGCAATTAGTTATCAACTTATTTCTAATGGCTTTATCAGTTAGTAGAGTTTTTATTTTTTCTACAAAATTCAATTCATCCTTTGCAATTTCTATACACTCATATTTCTTTTTTACGTCCCTGAAATAGGGAAGATCAGAGGTTATCGTAGGTATTCTATAGGCAAGGGCGATGTTTAATACACCTGATTGGAGCACTCGATCATAGGGAAAGAGCATTATGTCGGTAGCGTTTAATATCACTGGGAGATCCTCGTCCTTAACGTATCCTGTAACCTTCACTTTGCCACCAGTCTCCTTTTCTTTTTGCTTCAGTAATTGAAAACATTCCCACTGTTCCCTAGAATAGGGGTTTGGTAACCCCCCAGCAACCAAAAGAACTATTTCATCGTTTAAGAGCGGCAGGATGTTGAGTATTTTTTTGTAACCTTTTATGGGATTGATGAAGCCAAAGATAGTTGTGACTTTTTTCCCTTCAAGACTTAGCTTAGATTTGCAAAGCTCCTTATCCAAAAATCGCGGGTGTTGATAGCAACCATGAGGTATTATAACTACTTTCTCAGAAGCTAAACCTTTTTTCTCTAAGAGTTTGCGGGCATATTCTGTATGCACTATTATCTTGTCCGAGCATTTCGCTATAAGTCGTAACATAATGTTGCGGTGAAACCTCAACAGAATTGACTTCTTTTCATCCTCGACGTATATCTCGTGAATCGTTGTCACAATTTTAGCTCGACCTTTTCTAAAGAATAGAGAGAAATAAAGTAAGGGAGCAAAAACCCAAATTGGTTCCTGGAAGTTTATTACATCAAAATATTTTTTGGCGGACATTATTGCCCTAAAAGTCCTTAAAAACCAAATGATATGGCGAGGATAAAAATTTCGAAGCGAGAAATATATCGGGTCAAAGGCATGGGGATTCTTTATCGGAATTATCTTAATCTCTATTTTCTTACTTAACTGCTCAGTAAGGTAAACAGAATAAGTGTATATTCCAGAGTCACATTCCCAATCAGTCACTATAGCTACTTTCATAGCTTTACCTCTTTATAAAAAGATTCAACTGTGTCAACAATAATATCCCAATCGTACCTCATCGCATTTTCTATACACTTCTCTCTCAAAACCTTTCCAGTTTCCACTCCAACTAATATATTCTCGGCAATATCTTCAGCTGAAAGTTTACATACAAATCCATTTTCACAATTTATAAAATCACATACCGCATTTCCTTCATGGTTTACTGTAACAACAGGTAAACCACACGCATTTGCCTCTAAGGCAACTATTCCAAATCCTTCCCTCGTTGATGGCAGAACAAAAACCTTCGAAGACTTCATGTAAGCTATAACATCATCATAATTCTCCAGAAAACCAGTAAATTTAACGTTATCTTCAACTCTCAGCTCTTTTGCCAGCTTTATCAGCTTTCCTCTTTCAGGTCCGTCGCCAACGATTACACATCTGATATCTGGCATTTCCATCTTTATCAGCGAGATAGCTTCTATAAGAACATCCACGTTCTTATCTTTGATCAGCCTTCCGACAAATATAACATCGGATTTCTCCCCTGATGAAGGCTTCACACTCTCTATTTTTTTTAAATCGATCCCGTTGGGAATCACTTTAACATTTTTCACTCCTATTTTTTCAAGATCCCTTCGAGTTCTCTTTGAAACAGCGACATTCTCACTTGCCAATCTTGAAGCTAATCTTTCCACAACCCATCCAAACAGGCCTTTTTTACCAAGGTACTTGAACCAATATTTATCCCATACCTCATGCCAAGTTATTACTAACCGTGATTTTCTAAGTAGCGAACAAAATTTTGCTGTAAAGCATGGAAAGTAGGGGAATTCCTGGCAATCTACCACATCAAAGCCCTCCTTAATCAGCCCCGGAAAAAGCTTCTCAGAAAAAACGGTTGCCTCACTTATGTTCCTCCTACCATCAATATAAAGCGGCATCGGCTCACAAACGCCGTGTAATATTATGCCCTCGTACTCAATTGTTCTGCTACTATGATCGTTAAGCCACCATCCAATCCCATACCAGTGAACTTCGTGTCCTCTACTAGCTAACCTTTTGGCAATCTCGTAGATCCTCTTCTCAGCTCCCCCCTTCACCCACGGATACACAGCATCATAGATATAGGCGATCTTCATTTA
>Ga0272449_1002446_pt1 | contig 17332 bp, 22 predicted proteins | sample YNPCB0241_FD_198679 | JGI IMG/M metagenome (GOLD analysis project Ga0272449, IMG submission 198679) | Hot spring sediment microbial communities from Yellowstone National Park, WY, United States - YNP-CB-024-1 | ecosystem: Environmental > Aquatic > Thermal springs > Hot (42-90C) > Sediment...
GCCTGTTTTTTGAGCTCCGCTATGTGCGACTTTATCTTCTCCATGGAGTCGACCAGATTAAGCTCCTTCTCTATCTGGCTGATGTATTTGATAAACTGGCGCTCCCACTCAGGGTTCGTCGGCGAGGTTTCAAAGAAGTATTCAAGTTGCTCAATAATACGCTTGAGCTTTTCCTTCTCCAGCACCTTACCCCCCACGTATTCGTTAAGAGTCGACAGCAGGTTTCTGTACACCACCAGCTTCTCTCTGTATTTCTGCAACGCTATATTGATCTGAATAAGCTCGTTCCGCAGAGATCTAATCTGGTTTATTATCTGGCTTTTCCTCTCGACCAACGAGCCTATCAACTCCCTAGTCCTCTGAAGCTGTTGACGCTTCCCGTCAATAAGAGACCTGACCTCTGCCAGCTGTTTACGGATCTCCTCAAGCAGGGCCTTTCGGGCATTTATCTCATTAGTAACCACGTCAATCTGTCTCTGGATCTCGTCGATTTGAGAATTCACCTCGCGAAGCTTTTCAAGCAGTTCCTCTCTACTAAGCACGCTTCTAGAAAACCCCCAATTTAAATCTTATATTCCCCGTCTCAACCCCAGGTCGCCATCGACAACTCGTGTTAGCCAAAAACCTCTTGACGACTTGTCCGGAGCCACGCCGTCTCCGCCAGCTTAACCTGGGGGTTGACTTCACGCGTGACGTAAAAATCGTCTAACGCTGGCGGCTTCTGAGGGGCTAGAGCAGTCTTACATATTCCCTCGCCGCTGTGGTGAACGCCAATAGCCCCTTTGGTCTGTACACCTCTCTTGTCTTGTCTTCGTGAGTCTCGTATCGCTTAAATTCCAGCTCTAGCTTGACCTCCTTCACGGTGTCATTCCGCGCGCAAAAGGCGTTCGACGAGGTGAGGGAGAGGCACGCCTCAGAGCCATCCACCGCCGCATACACCTCCACCGTATACGGGTGGAGGATGCTCATAGGTCTCTGTCTTATTACCTCAACCATCCACGGAAATCTACGCATAACCTTGGCGATCTCGATTAGCCTATCCCTAAGATCTAGCCACTTCCTCACCCACTCCACGCCGAAGGCGCCTAACTCCGGCCACTCCTTCAGAAGCTCCTCCACGGGGTCGATCTTGATAACTAAAGCAGGCTCAGGCGGTTCCCTAAGCCTCTCTAGCTCCCGCCTGTAGTCTCTTAGCATCTCCTCAACACACTCCTCCACCGCGCGGCAATACGGCTGATCCAGCCTCACCCCATTCACGACAACGCCGCAGAAAACATCAAACTGGCGCGGCCACGTACCCACCCTTACATACTCATACCACACACCCACGTCGTACTGCCCCGACAACTCCCACAACGCGTCAGCCACCTGTTGCCTAATACAGCCGCCCGCCTCTTCATCCCTCCGCCTCCTCCACTTTTCCTTCGCCTCCCACCTCCTCCTATCTCTCGAATGAACCCACACACGATACCGCAAGCACACCCCTTTGCGACAGCCCTCTGCTGTCAAAAGCCCCTCGTAGAGACAGCCGTCGCCGGCACACCACTCCCTCGGAGGAGGCTCATACTCCACATACTGAAGGATGCCTAGCTTCTGCGGCAGTTCAAAAACGGCGGCTGTGGTCCTAATCCTTCTGGCTGTTGTCGTCATATCCACCTCTTCAAGGCTGTTAGGACGTCCTCCACAGCCCTCCTCTCGATTAAGTAGGTACCTTTCTTAAACCGCCTCGTGAGCCCCTTCTCCACTAGGCTCATCATAAGGCTGTGCACAGCCCTCCCACACCGCCTATCCACCCCGCATATATCGCGGGTCCGCACCGCGACTAGAAAACCCCTCTCACCACCCACACGCCGCTGGACATACAGAAGCAGGGCGGGGAGGTACTGCCTAATCTTCCAGACCTTCATACCCTCATCTTGTCGGCGGCTTTCCTTATGCTGGCTGTTGTTGTGCCAGCCGCCTCAGCCAGCCGCGTCAGAAGACCCAGCTTCTTAAACGACGCCAGCCACAGAGCCGCCGCCGCAGAAACCCACGGGTTTTTGCCAAACAGAACCCTCCTATTCCTCTCCAAAAGCTCCACCGCGGCTTTGACGATAGACGCCGGCAGATTAACCCTAGCCGCCAGCGCCTTTACGTAATCCTCAATACTCGGCCTCCTGCTCTGCCTCATCGCTTCTTTCAGTTTCCACGCCGCCTTCCTCACCCTACGCTCACTTGCCTTGCTACACTTTAGAAAATCCTCCAGCGGCCTAGGCACGCCGGCCGCCTTCGCGGCTGTCCACAGCACAGCCACCGCCACCACCTCCGGCGGAAAGCCGGCCACAAGGTCGAAATACCTCTTCACTAGTGATTCAGCCTCCTCCGCTACGCGTTGCGGCAAACCAACACACTCCCTCACGCGCTTCAGCTCTGCCCCGATTTTAACCAGCCTCCTCTCGTAGCCGTGTAGGGTGTCTCTGTGAAACTTCGCCAGCCTGCGCCACTGTACGCCGTGCTCCGGCTTAACGGCCATATCCGTCTTGATGACAAGTTTCAGCGGCGCCGCTCTGACGCGCCTCTTCTCCCTCTCGTCAAAGACGCGCCACTCTGGCCCCACGTCCACCGTTGATTCAGCCACCACCAAGCCGCATTGGGCGCACACCACCTCTCCCCTCTGCAGGTCTGTTATGAGTGGACCCCCACAGACCGGACACCTCATGACCTGGAGAAAAACCCATCTTTAAAAAGTTTTCGAAAAATCGATATAATAATAAAGAGGAAAAGCGACTAAATAGTTAAGCTGTCTAAAATATACGCGGTTTAAGACGCCGACTCTTAAAAACAACAAAATATGTATAGCTTGAAATAAAATGCGGTTTAAGACGGCGGGGGAGGGAGTTTGACAAAAAAGGTTGTGTTTAGAAGCGGCAGTGCTTTACGCGCCTAGCCTTCTCCACCGCCTTCTGCTTCACGGCTTCGTCTCTCAACGCCAGTGCCCAGCCCCTGAGCCACTGCACTGCCTCGTCGTGTAGTCTAAAGCCGACCACAGGCTCCGTATTCAGCAGGATGTGCACCTCCTCCACCTCTGTCAGCCTCTCTCCGTGCTGTGGACAGGCTACGGCGGTGAACCTGGCGTCTTCAAACACCACCTCTACGCCGAATAGCCCGCTTCCAAACACCCACGGCACCGCCACCCACATCTTCTCCACCCACCGCTCACCCGGCTCAGCCACCCGCGGAAACTTCACCACGGCAAAAGCCACGCCGCCCTTCACAAGCCACGCGGTGGGCACGGCGGCTCTAAGCGCCCTCTCCGCCTCCCACGCCTGCTTGTAGTACTGCCAAAGCTCCATATCAACACGACAGCGAGATGTCCTCCTCCTTGACGTTGAGCAACTTCGCCAAGAAGCGCCTCACCGCCTCCACAGGCACCTTAAACCAGTCGTCAAGCACCGTACCCACTACGTACTCGTCGCCGGTCCACACCACAATAACCTCATCCTCATCCACGCCACGCACTGACAGCCAACACCGCCTCGCGAGACGCACCTCCTTCATCGCCAACGCCTCCACCCAACCCATGACCCTCAGAAAAACACACCTTTAAAAAGTTTTCGCAAAACAGATAAAATGATAAAGGGCAATGGCGATAAAATAATTAAATTGTTGAAAAAGTCAGCAGTTTAAGACGCTGACTTTTTCAACTAACATATTTTGTTAAACCGGCACATTTATGCAGTTTAAGACGCCGCATTTTCAGATTGACAAATTAGTTTACAAAGCCGAAGAGCCAGCCTCCGGCCGTTGTCCGGCTACAGCTCTAGATCCGGCGCTCCGCCGCCGTTGTTTTAAGCGATAGAAATATAAACCGGCGCGAACATCCACACGGACCCCCACAGGCCGGACACCCGCCGACGCCTCCACCCAGCCCACACACCTCCTCTTTATGGACAGGTCAGTAGAGGCGGTAGCCGCCTATCTGTGCAAACATAGGAGCGTGGGGCTTTTACGCCTCATCCTCGACCTTACGCGGCGGAGGCTAGACCTCTTCGCCGAGGTAGGCGCAGTAGAGGTCGTAAAAAGTGCCGTTGCTCCACCAACGCCGGCGTAGAAGCCCGGCGGATCGCCGTCAGAGAAGCGGCATACGGGCCGAGAAGAGGGCTGGCCCAGGAGGCGAAGTAGTCAGCCAGTCCAACTGTCGACCCGACCTACGCCTAGTTCTTCAAAACCACGAAGAGCTATTCAGCTCTCGGCCAGCGGCGGGGCTCGCCGGCACGTCCAGCCACTTCTCTACGACGCCAGCAAGCCCGATACAGCGCCTGGAGCCATCTAGATGCTCTCAGCCGTACACGACTCGTGCCGCCACCCCTCTTACGCACCTACGTCCCACCGCTGGGCCGCAACCAGCGCCGAGAGCCTCCCCGCCCCCACGCGCATCAGCCTCAGCCCTGGCGCGTCCCACAGCCGCGTTGCCAGCTCCACGCCTGCCGAAGGCGATAGCATATTCACGCCTTGCGCCCTCCACCTCTGCCGTTCCCCAGCAACCCCCCTCTTGGGCCCGGCCCCTCTGCCTTCACGACGTATGTCCTGCCTTCTACCTTCTTCTCGAGGCTAGGGACCTCCTCGCCTCCTCCACGGCTCTACCTCGCTCCCAAACACTCCGGCGCTTGGCGAAGCTGAACACGCCGGCGAAATATATATATCCGAAAACAAGTGTATACATGTCCCTCAGCCAAACCCAACCGGGTCAGAACGTAAAAATCCGCCAGGTGCGCAACGCAACACGCGGGCTTGCGGCTCTTGGGGTTGCCGCGGCGGTCTTGGTCTTTGTGTTGCTTCTGGCGGCTTCGCAGTCCGCAGTGGGGGCAGACGCCGGAGGGGCTTACCAATACGCTAAGGCTCACGTGACGCTTTACGGCAAGATTGCGGCGCTTTCTCACCACGACGTTTTGAAGACCACGGAGCCGTTGACTTGTTCAGACGGCGTCCAGAACTTCACGTGTCTGCTCTCTAAGACCGACATTACGCCGGTTTTGAGAGAGCTGAGGAAGATCGACGCGGCGCCTGAGGTCTCGCCGGCTGCGCGTCGCTGGGTTCTCGTGCTTGACTTCAACTTCACAGACGGGACCTGGCGCTGGCGCAACGTCACGGTTGTGAAAGGCTGGGAGCTGAAGTGGAACAAAGAGACGGCGTATGTATTCCAGGCGCAGATCAAGAAGTCGCTAGGCGAAATGGTGAAGATAAACGAAGAGCTTTCAGAAGCCTTTTTCGTGCGGCGTGAGCTGAAAAACATAACCGCCGTAGCCGTCTACGCCGACAAAATCGCCATAGGAACCTCCAACGGCACGGCAACCGACAGCAAAGACAAACCAGACCACAAGACAACAGAAAAAATCAAGAACTACATAAGAAAGAAATACGGCGATATTACTGTCGAGGTTTACTACACACCGGGTGCGACTCCTCTAATCGAGATGGCCGGCGATTACCCGGTCTATACGGATGTTAATTCATCTGGGCAGTACAAATATCAAGGCAGTGGTCAGTGCACACTCGGCTATCTTGGCTATCTCTACGGCGACTCCAACCGACCGGTGATAGTTACTGCGTGGCACTGTTTTGGCTTTGTAGGCACGGACAAGACGTCACCTTATATGGCACGTATTTCCTTCAGGACGCCAAGGTGCCTACTATGTAGTATTACAGTTCCAGAAAGTAATAGCTTCTTCAACCCAGGTCCGTACTACTGGGGATGGTACATAAAGCCAGTGCTCTTTATGCAGTCCGACTCTGCATTAATAGGAAAGGTTAACAGCCCAAACTATTTTGAGAGCGTTGGCCTGAGGTTCGGCTATGTAGGTAAGGCTGACGGTAGTAATGACCTCCCGATCATGTTACAACTGTCGAAGTATGATGTGAAAGTGGGAGATTCCTTGTGGATAAGACTGGGCTATTCGGGCGCGGTGAGCAGAAATGTAGTAAACTCGCTTTGTGCGAGCGGTAGTATCAGTCATTTAGAGTTCTTCTTAGCAATCATTGATCCTTCTGTGTATTTCATACCCGCATGGAGCTGTCACACCAAGCTATCAGCCGGCACGTACGAACCAATGCCACGCGACTCCGGCTCGCCGGTCTATAGGCTCCGCATAGGTCCAGATTACAGATATGCAGTAGTGGATGCCTACGGCATTGCTGTTGCTAAGGATAAGTGGACTAAGGAGGTATACGTAGCCGACATAAGTTGGATTTATGTAAAGGTTTCATGGCTGGGTTAGCGCAAGACTCTAAAGAAATTTTAAAATATTTCGTTTTTTCTTTACTGTTGTTTTACTCAGTAACTTTATTTTTTATAAAAAGAGCTTACGAGATAATTTCATTATCCATTGTCTGTCCCCTTGAGATAATGCCCACCCTGCTTTCCACAATCTTTTTACTCCCCCCAATATTATCACTGATTTTACTGCGGCGGCCTGGTGCTGGCAGGATATACTTCCATCTTGCTGTAAATATTTCCATCATTCTCGTTTATAATCTTCCCCCCTCCGTTGTACCGCTTGTTAAACCGCTCGAGGGTTCAATCTTTTGCCAATGGTTCAACCCAATCTATGAACTATATGGCAAACTAGCTACAGTGTTGAGCACGGGCTTGGGTCTCATGGCTGGCGCGGCCGCCGTACGTAATTACGAGGGCATAGTCAAGTATTTGTATTACGCCACTGTAGTACTGTGGACTGTTATTGTCGTAGTAATCGTGTGACGCAAATCCACCAACAGAACGCTTGTGCTCCAGAGACATCCGTGAGCCAAACAGCCGGCGCGCAGAACCCGCCCCGTACTGATGGGAGGAAAGCCGGCAGCCGACTGCACGCGAGTGCCCACTTGATTATTTATATAGGCCGACCTCAATAGCTTATATGAGGAAGTATCTAAAGCGTCTTTTGATAGTCTTAATTTCTGTTGGTTCTTGTGTTTTTGGCCTGGCCTTTTCTCGCCGCGCCGTGGGTCTGCCATATTGGGGGTGACATCGTCTGTTTTGGCGGCGTGGCTGAGGTGTCTGGCTCTGTGTGGGGGCCGTGCAACTACACCGGCGTAGTGGAGATAGTCGACGGGCCGCCCATCGACTGGCAGTACAGCGGCGGCTTTAAATGCATTGCGGCTGGGCATGCAGGCGGGAGGACATACGCCGTATTTATAAGAGTGGTTGGGGCAGACGCCACCGGCGAGCCGTTTAAAAGCGAAATAGAACGCGACCTTTGCTTCTGCGCCAAAGAAAGGATAGTGCCTTGCATATTTGTTACCAAACCCGCCGTGTTGTTAACACGCGTCGGCATCTTCGTGGTGGATGTGGAAGATGGCGTGGGCTACCTCTCCATCGTCTACGGGTTTCCACCTTCCCAGTGGCCTTTCAACTACAGCCACTTCATCTTCGGCGACGGCGTGTATTTCGTGGACGGCTTAATGGCTAAAATGGGCGCCAAGCGGGAGATAATGGGCCCCCTCCTCAAGGGGTGCGCCTACCGCGTCAAAGTCAGACTGGAGCCTGAGAAGCTCACAATCAGCCAACCACTGTACAACATCACCACAAGAGCCGTCAGAGTAGGATGATGCACACTCCCCAGCACACACCAGACACCGACTACTGCGCTCCTCTAAGGACAATTATCGCCTCCATTGACTGGATATATGTTAAGCTCTCTGGGTAGGTTCACAACAAGATATTTTTAATCATCTTAGTAATATTTATCTATATCATTTTTAATTCTTTTTTGTTTTTTGTGAAATTTATTATACTACCTACTTTTCGGGACGTAGCATTTCTAGCGATATGTTGATACAAATGTTTGTTAATTGTCTACCTGGGGCCCTTGTTTTTGTTGTCTTTAGCTCTCCTCCGTTGTTGTCTTTGTTTTTGTTGCGCCGCCCAAGCTTCTGGCGCGTCCTCCTCCACGTGGCGACCGCCTTCTACACACTCTGGATAGTCTATATCCGCCTCTACTGGGCGGTCTATCTGGATTCGTTGCGGAGGTACGTTGATTTGATCTTCTTGCCGGTGTATTCCGGCGCCGCTCTTGTGGCCGGGTTGCCGGAGGCAGCGGCGGCTGGCAGGTGGGCGAGGCTAGTCTACTACGCCGCGCTTCTGTTTTGGCTTTTCCTCGCAGTTACGCTCACTCATAGCCTTCTGCCGTCAACCATCGTATAGGCATCTGTCGTCGGTGCATCACTCCCGCGGGAGCGGCTCTGCCGAAGAGTCTCAGCCTTTGCAGCGGCTTAAAGACGGGGGCGTTGTCATTATCTGGCGTCCGTCGTCATGACTGTTGCCGCCGCCTCTGCCACCCTCTTGATTAGGTTATCTGTGCCGACACAGGAGCGTGGGGCTTCTACGCCTCACGCTCGACCTTACGTGGCGCAGGCTAGATCTCTTCGCCGAGGTAGGCGCAGTGGAGGTCGTAAAAGGCGCCGTGTCCCCACCGACGCTCGGCACAGACGCCTGGTGGCGCGCAGTCGCCGCCGTCAGAGAGGCGGTATATGCCTTGCGCGATAAGGGGCTGGTCCAATACGTGAAAGAGGCGGAAGCCGTCAACTGGTCGGGCCCGCCCTGCTGACAAACCCGACGCCAAACCGCCAACTGCGAAGAATGGCGTTTTTTCTGCCTTTTTCTCGTCTTCGCCTTCGCGAGACGCCGAAGAATGGCGTCTCGTCTCTACCCAACGCCGAGTGAAATGAATGTAAAGCGTGGTTCCAAGCCGACAAACCCGCAAGAACCGAACATATGAGCCCTAGAATCTCAAGAAGGGTTGAAACAGTTGAGGTACTTCAGGCAGTGGCTGGATCCCGTTTCGCGGCTAGAATCTCAAGAAGGGTTGAAACAGAGCGCAAACAGAGGAGCCGCGCCGACCACAATGACGCACACGTTGTTTACAACGACCGCCGCACGGACGGCGGCGGAAACTACAAACACGACAAACATAAAACGCTTCACGATACGTTGTAAGTCAACGTTAAGCGCGTTGGTGAGCCTCGAGACTGCCGCGGCGGGAGGTGTTGCGGAGGCGAAGGCGAGGGGGAACACGGCCGCGGGGTTTGCGTTGATTATGTCCGCGATGATGGTGGTGGCCTCCACGCCGAGACCGGCGCTGACTATGTAATACGTCGTCAGAGCGTCAAGAAGCGTCAGCAAAAATAAGCGTTATGAGGGTCTTCACGTAGCTATAGCTTTCAACGCTTCTCTTATTTTCCACTCCGTCAGCGAAGCCGGACTTACTTTAAAAATTGCCGCTATCTCTTTCTTCGTCACGTACCTGCCTTTTCTCCAAGCGACTATATACGTCGCAAGCGCAGCAGCCACGGGGCTCGATACGTTCAACTTTTTTTTGATTGCGAGAGCTACTTTAACTACCTCTTCAGACAAGTCCTCCAGCTTCGTGCCACGTAACTTCTCGACGACTAGTCTCTCCATGTCGCATTTAGGCGCGCCGTACTTCTCTTCAAACTGCGTTAAATACTTCCTGGCCTTCGTCGTCAGTTTCGCCGCTGGCTGATAGCACGGATCTTGTACGCGCTTTACGTAGTAGTCTGCGGCGTGGATACATGCGATTGACCTGCCGCATTCTCTTATCAAGCTTTCTCTGTCTGGGAGCATGCATTTTTGTTGTTAATACCTTTAAAATCTTTTCGACTTTTTGTCTCCCTTAAACCGAAAGACGCCGTCAGAGAGACGGTATACGCCCTCCGCCAGAGAGGGCTTGTCCGGTACGTGTGGGAGGCGGAGGTGGCTAGCTGGGTCGGCCCGTCCTGTTGAAAAAGCTAGGTGGTTTTCAGCTCCTCCAGCGGCTTGATCCACCTCTCCCCCCTCCGGTCAAACCTAAAGCCAAGTTTTCTGCACGCCTCGGTGTACTTCCTAAACTGCCTCTGGTCCATAGGCGCAGTCCTCTTCACGTAGACGTAGCCTTCCTCCACGCCGACGTATACCGGCAGGCCGGAAAACTCCCTCTTCACCTCCTCCAAAAGACGCTCCACCTCGTCTCTGCGCTCGACTACCGCTTCTGCGCCTGTTGCCATCTCCTCCACCGCCTCTGCGCCGGCGCCGGCCGTCTTGCCCGTCTGAGCCCTCTCCTCAAGCCTGTAGCCCGGCGCCGCGCCCACATTAAACAGCCTCTACGCCCACGTCGAGGGCGGCTCTACACCTAACGGCCGCCACCCTTCCGTCTCGGTCCACAGCCGCCTCGATCTTCAAAAGCGGCACCTCGACCACCTCAAGCCTGAGGCCGAAGAGTCGGCTCTCAGCCGCCTCGATGACTTCGGCCGCCTCTCCATCCTCGGCGAACAGCTTCTTGAGATGGACGTAGACCGCCGTCGCAACCCTAAACCACTTATCCTCGTACAAGATGTCTCTAACCGCAGACAGCTCCTCCGCCCGCCTCTTCGCGCCGACGCGTCTAGCCTCAGCCAGCTCTTTCTCCACCTGCTTAATCTCGGACTCCACCTCCTCAGACACACGTTGCAACAACCCTCTGAGATCAAAATCCATAAAGAGGCGGGGGGAGGAGTTTAAAACTTTCAGCCCTACACGAAAGCGGCAGAGCGCCAGGTTGCTGGCTATATACTTTCCAACGTATATCAAACTTCAAGACGTCTCTAGGCATTGCCACTCCGCCTCGCCAAGCGGCAAGGCCCTTAAGGCAGTCTACTGTAGAAACGCCGAGTCTCCCCGGCTGGGGGCAGAAACGCAGACAACACAGCCCTCTCTCTCCCATAGAGCTGAATACCTACGCCCTGTCCCTCGCGGACAGCCACCGCATCTAGAGACGGCGCAACGGCGGGTCCGGGGCCCTCCAGATACAAAAGCCGGCGCCCTCTGGCACGCCCCCGGCGAAGACGCCGAAGACGTTACAGAGCGTCGGGGAGTCGTTAGACTCCTCTGTGTCTCGTCTGGGGCGGCAGAGTTTTGAAGGTCACGGCGTGTGTCCTGTAGATAAAGCTCTTTGCCACGGCGACTCCGCTCTGGGCGTAGGCCAGCTCCCCGGCGTATTCAGCCATGTCTACGCGTTCAAGCACCTTAGGCTCGCTCCTCATGGCTATTTTGGTGTTGGTGAGCTGGCTCAAGTCGTTGAGGTCTGCGGGGCTGTGGGTGGCGAAGACCACGCCCATCCTCCCCAGTCTGGTGAGCTTGTTTATCACGGCCTCAACCACCTCTTTGTTGAAGTCCTCCCGGGCGCCCTCCTGCGGGAAGTAGTAGTGGGCCTCGTCGATGAAGATAAACGTGGGCGAAGGCGCGGCGCCTCTCGCCAGCTCCTCATCCCGCGCCTCAAACACCCTAGACAGCACCCTATACACCACCGCAGACGCCACCAACGGCGTCTCTCTAAACCCGCGTAGGTCAACCGCCACGAGACCCCCAGCTCCATGTAGGCTTACCGAACGTGGCAAAGACCTTCTGGCTGGCGGGCTCGGCAATGGCGTAGGAGGCGTCGAAGAGGACGGTATCGTATATCATATTCATCCCCCTCACGAAGTTAGATGATATATCCCTGACGGAGCTTTAGGCGCCCTTACTTGTTGCGCTTCACAGTATTATTTCTTGGCCTTTGCTGTGGATAACAGCAAGTTCTTTACCTCTGACCAAGCTGTTGCTGGTGGTGCTAATCTACACTTATGGGCATTAGTTGAGAAAGAATTAGCTTGGGAACTTTAACGCAAGCTTCTGCAGATAGCGGCTTGGGACACGGTTAGATGGTAACATGGAAGTTCTTGAGTCAGAACTAACCGCTTTACGCACGATATTCCTCAAAAATCCCGAAAGTTTTTAAGTACTACAAAGAGAATGGGATGTGATATCTTCAACTAGTGGGAGATATCTTGTCAACTTTCTGCCCGTGAACTTTGATAGTGCGTACCTTGATGTTTATTGGTTACCGTTGCTCAGGGAATGTCCATCGCCGTGGGTGGTGAGTGCAATAAATCAATATGCAAACAGCACGGTTGCTTCACTACTTCCACGACAATATCAACACCTCAAAGAAGGTATTTATATAGCTTCCTTAGCGGGGATGATAAGCGAAGAATATGTAAGTACTGAGTTGAAGGAGACGTTGACCACATACTTTAAGTCCGGAGAAGATCGACAAGGAAAGACAACAAGCGGAGAAAAATGCATCGCTGAACTTGATAAGGATATTAGTAAAGTACAAACTATACAAATACCTTCTACTGGATATGTTGTTGCTAATTTATTAAAAAATGCATTGGAAAAGATAATAAAAACTAGTGAGAATAAAAATATATTATGTCGTAAGATAGGAGCAGAGCTATGCCTGCATCTAGAAAAGAAATACTTGGAAACTCTAATACCACAAGAAAAACGAGATGCCGAACCTCTTCTAACGTTCTGCGACAACAATAGCTGGCTATGCGGCAATGAAATTGAAGGAAAGGAAGGCTGTAGTAGATTCTTTAAGGTAGTGAAAGAAATCACCTTAAGATTCCAACATGTTGTCATAGAAAATATCACAGGAGGAAATGATGAAAGAATTTATGTTATAGTGTCGTCAACATATAGAAGAATAAGCAAATTAACTTTATACGATGTAATTTGTTTCTTGTGGTCAACAGGCACGGACATAGGTCTTCTCAACGGCGTCCGTGTTAATAAAAAAGTAAAAAGGGGAACCGACCTCTGTAAGGTAGTTGATGCGAGAGAAAATCAAGTTCAACTTAGTTGCATATCTCATGACGAAGTTGTTGACATTGAGAGACTCAGGTGGTCAGGTGACCAATATACTATTAATCCCACATATAAAAACTCAAGAGAATTTATAGAAAAATATATATGTGACCATGTAGATAAGCATAAATACCTAATTGCTGAAATTAAACACAATCCACGGATTTATTTTAGGCAACTGGCTAATGATGTAAAACTAATCTTAGGAAACATAATTCCAAATAATATTATTCTTAATAACGTTAAGTATAAAATTACTGAAGAATTTCTAAAACTATGAAATACTTAACAACATTTAATATAAATAACTTTAGGTTGAGGTTTGGAAGTGGTACGCATGTCCATCCATATTATATTACTTCGTTAGGTCCTCTCAACAACAAAATCGCAAAGTCTTACAAGACTATACTGGTTCTCTATAATAATAACTTAGACATAACCACCAAGAATGAAGTCAAAATGTTGACTGAGCATTTAAAAAATGGATATGACGACAAACGAATTTTCCCTGGTTTTAATGCTATATATAGGACAAATGTTGATATTGAACCAGTCTCATTTGATCCTTCCGGCTATGACCGCCCAGAGAAAATTTATGAGTCTTTCAAGTCCACATGTTCAAACGTTGAGAAATGTTTCCCTGTCATTGTTCTCCCGAGGGTTCACAGAGGGCTTTATGACAGTATCTACTACCGCACCAAAGCTGAGTTCTTAGAACATGGCATAACTTCACAAATCTTTACCACAGACCTTTTGAAGGATAAAAAAAATTATGTCTGGTCTTTACTCCCTACTTCAATTCAAATGTTCACAAAAATGGGTGGGATACCTTATATTCTCGAACCCGGAATCAAGGAGTTCTTAGATATTCAAGTTTTTATCATTGGTCTTGGTATTTCGTACCATCCTCTAAATAAAGAACAAAGAATTGGTTATGTAATGATGTTCGACCAATTAGGTAATTGGGAATTTCTAGAAGCAGGTAGCATTGCAGTTGAAAATACAGATATAGAAAGCGACAAGAACGTGGACACCCTTGCTGATAGAGTAGCAAGTTTACTAAATACCGCAATTGCTAGGCTTGCAAACAAAATACAAGCTAAGCACGCCGTACTCATCATACACTACAGCGGGAAAGAGATATCGAGCAAAGAAGAAAATGCCATAGCAAAAGCTCTCCAAGAGCTTAAGTTAAGTCAGAAGATCCTAGCTGTTTATGTATTAAAAATTAATAAGTCCAATATTGTAATAAATGATCTAGAAAGTCAATTTGAAATTAACGGTAATGAGACAGGTTATCCACAAATAGGTACGGTATTCAAACTAAAGCCAGATGTGTATCTTCTCGTTACTACCGGCTACTTCGTAACAGACAGAGCCACGAAAGGTAACATCTGGCGAGGTCTACCAAGTAATTTAATAATTTCCAGACATAAAGAAATGGAAAAACTGAATGAAAACATAATAAAGATAAGTGATGAATCATTGTTAGCTTCAGTATTTAGTTTATGTAGGCTAAACTATGCAAGCGTCCAAAATCCCGTTTCCTCAGAACCTATCACAACAAGATACTCCCGAGAAATTGCATGGATAGCCCTACGTCTATTAGGGGCAAAGGCAATGTCAAAAATGGAGGTGTTCCGCACCCGCATGTGGTTTATTTAGTTCCACAAATAGAAACGTATATATCTTTTAATACATTTTTCTCAATAAAAGAATTAATTTTCTTTTCGATGTATCTAATATACATAGCTATTGCTATAGTAATACCCATGGTAATTGGCCATAGGAGAGGTATTATTATGAGAAACCATTTAAGGATCTCATTCATCCTGCCCAGATAATCAATTTGTAAAGCACTAAAAACAACAGACGAAATAGTAAAAATGATCCTATATACCTTATCATCAGATACAATATCCTTGATCTTAGTAAACTTGCCAGAAATCTTCTCAAAGAAATTTTTCACTTTTTTCCAAAATTCACGACTTTCTATATATTTTTTATGTTCGTGAAACTCTTTACTTAACGTAGTTTCGGCTTTTTGAAACATGTAGTATATGAAATAATACGGCGCCATAGAAGGTTTCCCCGAAAATATATTGTATACTTCTGCTATATCCCCAGATAGTAGTTCTTCTTCTTGACGAATTTTTTTAATGGTACTTTTAATACGTGAAATCATTGTTTTAAATTCATTTTCATCAGAAGGATCTAGGTGGATAATTAAAAGATCTTTGAGAAGGGTACTCCATGTATTTTCTTCTGCATCCTTGGTTTTTCTCAGCTTTATCGCGATATTTTTTAGAGCTATCGCAAGATAACCGCTGCCAGGTTTGTAGTTACTACAGTAGTTTCTTATTTCTTCGAGTTTCTCAAATACTAATTTAAGATAGTGTAGGCTTCGCTCCTCGTCATCGTTAAATAATATTTTGTCATCTTCATATGTTTCATATATTTTTTGGAAAATCTTATATGCTAAATCGAAATTTTTTTTGTGAAAAAGAATGTAATACGATATAAGAATAAAATGATAGTTTGGACCTAGTTTAAATGTTTCTAAGACATTTGTATTACCGTTGCATACTAAGCTTTGTAGCGCCCTATAATCGCTGTACTTTATTGTGTTATCATTACATATTTCATCTCCTTCTTCTGCTAGTCGTTCGATGAAATAATCTAGAATTGTCCAACGAGTCCTCAGATCACTCCATTTAATACTTCTTGGTGGCTTGACTTCTAGCATTTGTAATCTCATTAAACAACTCTCATATTATAATTTTCCGCCATGAGCGTCATGGAGGCTGGTGCGCATCAATGTGTCATTGTTTTTAATAGAATACTTAATATATAATATCGATAAGTAGTCTACAGAATATTAGAAAAATATGCTTAGTTTTCACAAGTTTTGTCATAATGTCTTCATGTGTTTTTATGGCCTTGCTCCTTCGCCTTCACGAGCTTAGCGCCGAGATGACGGTGGCCAGAACCTGTGGCCATGGCGGACTGGCCGGCGCCGTGAGGAATAAAATAACTTCTGGAGACATGTGGCGTTGAGACGATTGAGGAATCCGCAAGTCTAATGCTTGAGGTGGTGGTCTCTTGGGACTTGTGGGGGCGACCTCGGCCCGACCCAAATCAACGCCGCCTAGGTGATGTGGAGGACACCCAGTGGCGGCGAAGTGGAGACAACCACACATGCAGGTAAGATGTGATAGGTATTTATTAAAGTATATTTAGGTTTTGTTAAGAGAGATGGCGGGAAAGTAAACGCTTATAAAATTGCTTTGGGAATATTAACGTGGAGGAACTTGTCCGTGCCGTCTCCCAGAAGGTTGGGGATGAGGTGGGGGGCTTGCGCCGCGGTGTCGTTGTCTTCGTGCCGCCGGGCTCCTCCCGCTTCGAGGTGGTGAAGCGTCTGCAGGAGGAGAAGCTCGTGGATGTGGTCTATGCCTACAGGGAGGAGGCTGGCGTCTCTAAATACCGAGACGTTGAACAGCTCGCGGAGGCTGTGGTTGAGGAGTTTAGGAGGGCTGAGGATAGGCCGGTCTACCGCGTGGCCGTGGTGCCCCGAAGCACTCAAGAGGCCGTCCTGCTGGTGAAGAGGCTTAGAGAGGCGAAGAGGGAGGATCTGAAGATCCTCTACTTGCCTAAGTACTACGCCGAGGCGGCGGGAAAGCTGGAGGAGGAGCTTCGGGCCCTCGCCGAGGTGGAACACTACAGGCTGAAGACCGCGGCGAGAGGCGAGTACCGCGGCATCTCGCCCAAGCCGCTGAGGAGCTGGGATAAGGAGAAACTGAGAAGACTTCTGGAGGCTAGGAAGACGCTGGAGGAGCTGAGCCCAGGCAAGCTGGGGCTTAAGGACGTGTTTGCAGAGGCTTTCGGGAAGGCCCTCAAGACGGCGCCGGGAGCCGCCGCGGCATCTGCCTTAGGAGGCTTCGTGGGCTACGTAATCGGCAACCTGCCGGGGTAGGCGGCGTCTGGTGAGACGTTAAGGAGTAGAGAATAAACTGAAGTGAGAGAGCTATGCCAGAGCGCAAGAAGAGGGGTCCGCTTGTCCCGCGGCCCGTCGCGTACGCCGCATGACCCCGCCCGCGCAACCGGCAACAGACGACCCGCGGCCCCAGCCGCCGCCACGACCCCCACCCAAGGCGCCGAGAGACGGGGGCGTCTCTCCGCGGGGCGGAAACCCCCGCCTAGAGGCCAGAGAAAACAGCTTAAGCGGAATACCCCATCTAGACATATCTCAAAAGGCGCGGCATCGCCCAATACGGCGGCATGCACGGCTGATTATGGGCCTAGGCAAGCCCCCTTTCTGCCCCCCGCCGCCTCGGGGGCTGGAGACTTGGCTGGGCTGTGTGGCGTAGCTGCGCGGTGTCGCCGCCTCGCCAGGCGCCAAGCCGCCCAGCCGGCCCCAGGCCCTAAACGGCGCCGGGCAGGGCCCACGTCCAGCGGGATGGCTCAGCACATACGTCTGACCAATCTCTTCAGTTTACCGAGTATCAACGTGGCTGCGGCTCCGGCGGCTCCCACCGCCAGGGCGTATGCGGGATGTGCGGGGGGCTGTTCCCACCAGAGCCACATCTCGCCCGCCCCGAAGACCAGCCGCGCGGGCATGGACAGAAGGCCGCC
>Ga0272449_1002447_pt1 | contig 17329 bp, 16 predicted proteins | sample YNPCB0241_FD_198679 | JGI IMG/M metagenome (GOLD analysis project Ga0272449, IMG submission 198679) | Hot spring sediment microbial communities from Yellowstone National Park, WY, United States - YNP-CB-024-1 | ecosystem: Environmental > Aquatic > Thermal springs > Hot (42-90C) > Sediment...
TGACTGTAAATAGGGAATATAAAGGAGAAACACCATGTGGAATGAAATTTACAACTCTTGCAGGAAATGTTGGAGGAGGAAGACAGATTCCAGGATTTCTCGGACATTCAAAATTTAATATAACTCAAAGAAAATTCCTTCAGGCAGAAGGTGGAATTTTGCGACTTGTATGGATGCCGAAGATGTTAAAAGAAGAAATAAAAGAAAGATTTATAAAGAGGGCAGAGGAACTTGGAATACCTGATTTACTTGATAGAATAGCAGATGAAACAATAGGTGTTACAGAAGAAGAAATATTACCATTTTTACAGGAGAAGAAACATCCAGCACTTGAATTACCTCCGATAATGTAATTTCGCCATTCCTTTTTCTCTTGAATAAGTTGATTTTTTGAAAAAATGGTATAAAATATTTTGGCATAAATTAAAAATTTATAAATAACTTTAACTAGGAGGAAAAATGGAAAATAGTAAGTCTCAAAAAAAGTTTTCATTTCAAAATCTTATTTCTAATCCTTCGTTTGAATATGGTTTAAAAGAACCAGATGGATGGAAACTTAATGGAGGGATTGGGAAATGGGAAGATTTTGGTAAAACAGGTAAGAAGTGTATTTCTTTAACTGGTAGTGGGACTGAAACAAATGCTTGGGAATATACTGAATGGAAACCTGAGCCCGGTAAATTATATTTCATCAAATATTCTGTTTGTTGCTGGCCTGAGAATGTTGGTGGAGTTCCAATTACTGGTTTTTCAACAGTTAACAGAGATGCACGCTATATACCCAATGACGGTAATTGGTATGATGGAGAATTCATTTGTAGGACCCCTATCCATCGTGATTCTATTTTGAGATTTGGACAGAGAGAGGTTAAAGGGACTGTAGCATTTGATGATATAGAAGTTTTATCTGTATTTTCTATTCATAAACAATTTGATAAATTTCAACTTGGTTTTGGTGAAGTTATAAATAATGGGATATACCGTTTTTTTACCAATTTAGGGGGTTTTAGCAGTAATGATAATAGGGTCTTATTTGCTCATACAGCCAGTTTCAATTCTAATGGTTTTAACCTTAACCGATGGGTTTTAGATAGTCCCATTTCTGAAAATTCTGATGAAACTGGAGCGTGGGTTATTTACAGGCATAATTTAACTATAAAAGATAATTCAATTGAGAGTAATATTATTTTTAAGAGAGCAAAACTGAATTTTGATGTTGGATATTATGAAAGTGGAGATTTGGTTATTGATGTAAGTTCTGACGGGAAAAAATGGAAAGAAATTGGTCGTTTTTCCTCAGGAGGAATACACACTGTTGAAATACCTAATGATATATTGCCTTTAAAAGAAATTTGGGTTCGCATTTGGTCAACCGGAGTTTTACATGTTACATCTTACTGGATGGAAGCAGAAGTTTCAGATAAACTACCCGATGCAATTGGTGAAACGTGGTATTTTGTAATAAAGAAAGTAAAAGAGAGTGAAGTGTTAGTTGAACCAAAAGCAGTAAAAAATGATGTACTTTTGGTACTTCTGAAAAATAATTCAACAGAAAATAAACAGTTAAATATTTCATTGGGTATAAATAAAAAGAGAAATTCTGTGAAAGTGCTTTTAAAACCAAATTCAGAACAGATTATTTCTTTAATTATACCACATTCAGTAAAGAGTAAAGAAAATTTTACTCTTGTAGTGAAGGATGGCAGAAGAGTTGTATATGAAACTGAAGTAAAAGTCCGGAAATTATGGATTGAAGTAGGTGGTTTTGGTTATAATATTAAAAAAAGAGATAAAATTGTTTTATGGTGGTGTGAATCTACTTATAAAGTTGGGAAGACAACTCCATTTCCATCAGAAAATAATACTTCTATTGTTTATATTGAATCTGCCTGTAATGAGTATGAACCCTTCCAAATTATCTTTACTCCCAAAGTTGGTATTAAAAAACTCTATTTACGTCTTGACCCATTTAAACCATTAGCAAAGCATTTTTCTTGTAGTTTATTTCCAATTTGGGATGAAGTTGCTTTGGTTGAATACGTACCTATAACAGTTCCTACAGATTCATGGAGTGGCATTAATGAATATCCTGACGTTCTTACACCATTGTTCAGAAGAGATAGATATGCAAAGCCGGAAAAATCTCAAGCAATTGAAATTCAAGTAGAGAATTTAAAACCAAATAGAAATCAACCTTTATGGATTACTGTATATGTGCCCAAAGGTGTGAAAAAAGGCAGATATCATACTAATATTACTATAATTGAGGCGATTGATGAAGATGGTAATTTAATTTCAGATTTAAAATGCACTATTCCTGTTGAAATTTATGTTTTTGATTTTACTTTGCCTGATGATACACCTTTACGTACAGCATATGGAGTTTATATTGAAAATGATTGGCATAGACTTAAAACTCATCAAGAATTTTCTCAAGTTTGGGACCTTTATATGCAAGTTTGTCATCGCTATAGAATCAGTCCTTATACCCCTTATGCTTATGCACCGATTGAGTGGAAAATAGTTGGGCCGAAAACAGAAGTTGATAATGGTATTTTGAGATTTATTATTGATAGATGGCATGGATATACTGCAAATATAGAAAGATATAGGAGCAATTCTTTAAAAGAAAAACAAACTCCGTCTGGAAAAATTTTATTTCTTATTGAGCAATTTGAGGAAGGTACACAGGAGTCAAATAAAGATAAATTAGTTGGTGGAGAAGTTATCAGTGATATAAAAATTATTGAAAAGGATGAAAAAAGATTAGTACTGGAAATTACAGTTGAACGAGTCAATTCTCAACCTTTTAAGAGGAAATTTTCTGCTACTTTAAAACTTATTATAGAAGAAGGAAAACCTTATTTTCGTGTGAATTTAGTCCGCATTGTTAATACTGATACAGTGCGTTGGAGTATTCGTCGTTATTTTCATTTACTTTTACCAAATTTTAATCCATCATCTGTAATTAATACTGATGATTTTGGTGTCTGGTATTGGCAGTCAGAAATTTCAGATTTAAAGATCGTTTTTGGTGCTACTGGTAATGGTTTTACATATGATTTTGATATCGGTTCTACCTATAAACTTGAAACAGCAGATACAAGAGAGTATCGTGGTAATGTTTCTCGTCTTATTGATAAGTGGATTGAGCCAGGCGAAGTGTTAGAAACTGCTAAAGAACCTGAAATTTTTGTATTTATTAATGATATTGAGCAAAAGTTACAGAAAGAGCAAAATGAGAAAGAAATATTGAAGGAATTTATAAATGAGATGCTTAAAAGTGAAATCCCATCAGAATCAGAGAACAAAATTAAAGTTATAGAAAAGACAGAACCAGAATTTTATTACAATTTTACAGAATTTGATTCTGCAATGAATAGATATATTGAGGAGTTTCACTTTAATGGTTTCAATTTAGTTATTCTACCAGAAACACTTGCTGGATACAAGCGATTTACACCTGAGTGGAGAGCAATTTATAAACAATTAATGGCTCCTATTATTCAACATCTTGAACAGAAAGGTTGGTTAAAATTTGCCTATTGCTACTGGATTGATGAACCTCCCAGAGAGGACTATGAATATGTTAAACAAGGGATGTTATCATTAAAGGAAGCATGTTCCGGTGTAAGGAGATTGTTAACATTTTGTCACGATAAGGCACCTGTACCTATCTTTTATGATTTTGTAGATTTATGGGTTCCTGTAATGCAATTATTTGATGAAGGACATGCGAAAGAGCGTCAAGCATTAGGAGAAGAAGTTTGGTGGTATGTTTGTACTACACCTAAGGCACCTTATCCAAATAACTTTATTGACCATCCTGCTATTACACACCGTATAAGATATTGGATGGCAGCAAAATGGAATTTGGACGGAGATTTATATTGGAGTATGACTTTTTGGAGAGGGAAAAATTATAGTGTATATAATCCGTATGAAAATGGTCAAACTGAAAGGCCGGGAGGTGGATACTGGGGTAGCGGCGATGGAAGATTGCTTTATCCTCCTGTGAAGAAACCTTTATCTGAAGATAGTAAACCGGTTATTTTGCCACCAGTTCCTTCTTTGCGTTTAGCATTGATTTCTGAAGGAATTGAGGATTATTGTTATTTCTGGTTATTGAAAAAACTTCAACAAGATGGATATAAGAGATTAAAACAGAACAATCTTTTATCTGACATTAAAAAAGCACTGGAGCAATCAAATAAGGCCTTACAGTGTTTTGAGAAGTTAATAAGGAGACAAATTGATTATGAGTTAGATCCGAAAAAATTATATGCTGAGCGTCATAGAGTTGCAAAAGCCATTGAGAGGTTAATAAAAGTATTGGGGGAAAAGTAAATAAAAAATATTAAAAGAATAATTGGTGTTCATTTTACAAAAGGAAGATTTTTGTTGACTTTTGGAGTAAAAGTGATTAAAATTTATATTTAAAAAAGGGGCCGTAGTTCAGCGGTCTAGAATGCCAGACTGTCGATCTGGAGGTCGCGGGTTCAAATCCCGTCGGCCCCGTTTTCATTTTGAAAATTATGGATTACAAAAGATATTGGCACACAACATCTCATATTATGGCTCAGGCGGTTAAGAGAATTTTCCCAGAGGTGAAACTTGGGATTGGTCCTTCAATTGAAAAAGGTTTTTATTATGATTTTTATATAAATAAACCATTTTCACCCGAAGATATCCAGAGAATTGAAAAAGAGATGGAAAAGATTATTAAAGAAGACTATTCTATAGAAAGAATTGAAAAAAACAAAGAGGAAGCGAGGGAAATTTTAAAAGATGAGCCATTTAAACTTGAGATTCTTAACGAAATAAAAGATGATGTGGTAAGTTTTTATAAACAAGGAGAATTTATAGATTTATGTGAAGGGCCCCATTTAAGTTCAACAGGAGAAATTAAATTTTTTAAACTTATTTCTGTTTCTTCTTCGTACTGGAAAGGAGATGAAAAAAGGGAGAGTATGCAGAGAATTTATGGAATTTCTTTTGAAACAAAGGAGGAACTTGAAGATTATTTGAAATTTATTGAAGAAGCAAAAGAAAGGGACCATAGAATTCTTGGTAAAAAACTTGATTTATTTAGCATACATCCTAAATATGGCGCTGGACTTATATTCTGGCATCCCAAAGGAGCAATAATAAGAAAAATTATAGAAGATTTTTGGAAAGAAGTTCATTTAAATAATGGATATGAAATTGTCTACACACCTCATATTGCTGAAATATCTCTTTGGGAAAAATCTGGCCATCTTTCTTTCTATAAAGAGTATATGTTTCCAAGAATGGAGATTGATCAAAATAGAGCATATCAATTAAAACCGATGAATTGTCCATTTCATATATTAATTTATAAAAGCAAAATAAGAAGTTATAAAGAATTACCTATTAAATTTGCAGAACTTGGGACTGTATATAGATTTGAAAAGATAGGCGTTTTACATGGGCTTTTAAGAGTTAGGGGATTTACTCAAGATGATGCTCATATTTTTTGCACAGAGGAACAACTTGAAGATGAGATTTGTAAAATAATTGATCTTGTTTTCTTCTTTCTCAAGAGTTTTGGGTTTAATGAATACAAAGTTTTTTTATCTACAAGACCTGAAAATTATGTAGGGAGTATTGAAGATTGGGATAGAGCAACAGAAGCACTTGAAAAATCATTAAAATCAAAAAATATAGATTATCAAATAGACCCGGGAGAAGGTGTTTTTTATGGTCCTAAAATTGATATAAAAATAAAAGATTCTCTTGGAAGGGAATGGCAATGTTCAACAATACAGATTGATTTTAATATTCCTGAAAAATTTGAAATCAAGTATATTGATCCAAATGGTAATCAACAGATACCAATAATGATTCATAGAGCAATACTTGGTTCCTTTGAAAGGTTTTTTGGTATTCTTATTGAGCATTACAAAGGCAATTTTCCATTATGGCTTTCACCGGAACAAGTGAGGATTTTGCCAATTGCAGATAGACATAATGAGTTCTGTATTAAGTTGAAATCTAATTTAGAAAATAAATTTAGAGTGAGTGTTGATTTGAGGAATGAGAAAATAAATAAGAAAATTAGAGATGCAGAAGATGAAAAAGTCCCATATATGATTGTAGTTGGAGATAAAGAAATGAGTAATAATAAACTTGCCTTAAGAAAACATAAGGTAGGAATGGTTGGTTTTTTTACATTTGAAGAAATAACTGAAAAACTTGACAAAGAAGTAAAAAATAAATTATAAAATTAATTAGACAGAAGGTATTTTTTGGGGTATAATATAACTTTAAAGAGGAGTTATTTATCGGTAAAGAAGAGAGAGAAAAAAGATATAGAATTAATTTTCAGATAAAGAGTCCAAAGGTTAGAGTAATTGATGAAGAAGGTAAACAGTTAGGTGTATTAGATATAAAAGATGCTTTGAATATAGCAAGAGAAAAGAATTTGGATTTAGTAGAAATAGTTCCAGATGCAAAAATTCCAGTTTGTAGAATTATAGATTTTAAAAAATATATTTTTGAGCAAAAGAAAAAAGAAAAAGAAATAAAAAAGAAACAAAAGGTTTCACAGATTAAAGAAATAAGATTTACTTCTGAAACAAGTGAGCATGATTATAAATTTAAAAGAGAGCATATTGAGAAATTTTTAAAAGAAGGGCATAGAGTAAAAGTTAGCATTTTTTATAAAGGAAGAGTTATATTATATAAAGAAAGGGGATATCAATTGATGGAAAGATTGATAAGAGAACTTGGAGAATATGGGAAAATAGAAAAAGCACCAAAATTTGAAGGGCAAAGATTAACTGTGACATTTTTACCTATTAATGTTAAGGGAGAAAAAGATGGGAAAACTTAAAACGAAAAAATCAGTTGTAAAAAGATTTAAAATAACAGGAACTGGGAAAATTATTCATTATGGAGCAGGAGGAAGTCATTTATTGTTAAAGAAAAGTTCAAAAAGAAAGAGAAGAATAAAAAAACCAAAGGTTCTGAAAAATAAAGGTGATATAAGAGTAATTAAGAGATTATTACCTTACAAATAAAAAAGGAGAAAAAATGCCAAGAACCAAAAATGCACCTGCTTCAAGAAAAAGAAGAAAAAAAGTATTAAAAAGAGCCAAAGGATATAGGCAGGGAAGGTCAAAACTTTTTAAAAGAGCAAAAGAGTTTTCTGAAAAAGGATTGAGTTATGCTTTTAAAGATAGAAGAAAAAAGAAAAGAGATTTTAGAAGATTATGGATAAATAGAATCTCTGCTGCTTGTAAAATAAATGGTATTTCATACAGTAAATTTATAAATGGTATAAAAAAAATTGATGCAAATTTAAACAGAAAAACACTTGCAGAAATAGCCTTTAATCATCCTGAAAATTTTGGAATATTGGTTAAAAAAGTAAAGGAGATATTGGAGATTACCTAAGAAATGAAAAATATAAGATTTTATATTTTGCTGTTTTCTCTTCTTCTTATTGTATATATAAATGTTTCGTATCTGTATCTTAAAGATAGAATCCTTCCAATAAAATTTTATATAGTTTCTTTATCTACTTTTGTATTCCTTCTTATTGTCATAAAAACTCTTTATGATTTTCAAATATTAAAGAAAATAGAAAATTTGCAAAGAGAAAATGAAAAGCAAAAATTACTTCTTTCAGATTATAAAATAGAGAGTACATTTTTAGAAGCTCTTACAGAAATTATTGAGACATTTGGAGAGGATTTGACGCTTGACGAAATTATTGAAAGAATATTGGGAGTAATTAAAAATATATATAAAGAAGAGACATCTATAATTTGCCTTTTTGGAGATAAATATAAGTTGAGTTTTAAAGGACAAGAGATAGAATTTCCTATAGAAGTAATGGAAGAATTAGCTATCAGAGGGAAACCTGTATTAGTAAATAATATATCTTCTTTCCCTCAATATGAAAAACTGAAAAATTTTGGAGTCAAATCTTTTATTGCTACTGGATTATGGCAAAAGAAAAATATAATTGGTTTGCTCGGAATTTTTTCCCTAACCAATAAAAAATTTACAGTAAAAGATTTGAATCTTATAAGAATGGTTTCTATACCTATTTCATTAATGCTTGAAAATGTGGAGTTATTAGAAAAAACAAAATTGTTGTCCATAACAGATAGTTTAACTCAGATATATAATAGAAGACATTTTGAGAAAATGATATTAGATCTTTTAATAAAAAGCCAGATGAATCATTCATTTTTCGCAGTTGCTATGTGTGATGTTGACTTTTTTAAATTTTATAATGATATAAATGGACATCTTGCAGGCGATTTCGTTTTAAAAACAATTGCAAATATCTTGAAGAGAGAAATTAAGGGTTCCGATATTCTTGCAAGGTATGGAGGGGAAGAATTTGTGATTCTTTTCCCAAATACAACAAAAGAAAATGCAATAAAAATATGTGAAAAATTGAGACAGAGAATAAAAGATTTTAAATTTCCAAATGAAGAATCTCAACCTAATGGAGATTTAACTATAAGTTTTGGAGTTTCTTCCTTCCCGGAAGATGGAAGTACACCAGAAGAATTGATAAAAAAAGCAGATATGGCTTTATATAAAGCCAAGGAACTCGGTAAAGACAAAGTTATTGCAGCATAATTTTATTTATGAGATAATGCCAAATTTCTTCTGTAATACCTTCTACTATTTTTTCTTTCTCTTTTAATTTTTTTATCTTTTCTTCTTTCTCTTCTTTTAACAATTCTAATTTTTCTTTCTTATCAATTTCCTTACCTTCCTTATATTTCTTTATTTCCTCTTTTAACTTTTTTTCATTTATTTCTATAATTTTTTTAATTTCTGTATCTATAGAATTTATCATTTCACTTACTCTTTTTTCTGCATCTTTAATAATTTTTTCTCCTTTTTCTTCTGCTTCTTTAATTTTTTTTATATTTTCTTCAATCATTTTTATTCTCCGTAATATTTAACTTTCTTTGTATCAAGATTTAAAATAACAGCCCTTTTTTCTAAATAATAATTTTGGCATAAACTTTGTAAATTTTCAAATTTTTTAATATCTTTGGGAAAGATAAAATAAAAAGGTTTTAGAGTATTCATTATTTTCTCATTCTTTTTGTTTTTCCTAAATTTGACTAAATAAATTAGGAAGTATTTATCGTTTAGTTTAAAATTTTCAATGTCATCCTTTAAAAAAACAAGAATTTTTAAATCGTTATTTTTAATTATTAAATTTTCATCCTTTAAAATAAATTCCAAGCCATCAAGAATTATTTTTTCATTTTCTTTAAACCTTTTGATCTTTTTTGATAGATAATCAGGGAAGTTAATAGATTCTGATAAATAAATTTCTTTTGAAAATTTTGGAATTAAAAATAGATTGTAAGAAAATTTATCATCTATCAGAATACATTTTTCTATCTTGATTTTTTCATTTTTTATAAACTTGTAAATTATTTCACTGTAATGTTTTGGATCTTCAATTTTATCAATAGTTACCAAAATTCCTTTTCCTTCCCAATTTACGAGAATTAATGGATTTTTAGAAGAAAAAAAGATTATTTCTTTTTTATTCGTTTTTTTGAAATTAACAAGAAGCAATAAAATTATTGTGAGACCTGTAATAACAAATTTTTTATTTAGATGAATTTTTGATAGAAATAAAAAAAGTAAGAAGTAATAAATGAAAACAAATAATAAAGGGAAATAAATATTTATAACAGGGGATAAATTGGAAATAAAATTCAATAATTTTAGAAAATGGCTCGTTATAAAATTAAGAAGAGGGAAAAATATTGGAATTAAGATTGAAACAAAAGACAATATCATAATTATTCCTACAATTTGTGTAAAAATTAAATTTGTCAATATTCCAATAGGATAAAAATATCCAAAATTGTAAAAAAGGATAGGGAAAATAAATATTTGTGCTGAGAGTGTGGCAAAAAAATTGTTGATTAGGAAATGCCTCTTCTTTATAAGATTGATTTTTTTGTATATTATCAAAATCCCAGTTGTAGATAAGAAAGAGAGATAAAAGGAGGTTGAGTAAATGTTATAAGGATTAAAAATTAAAAATAATGTTAGTGCGAGAATTACTGAGGTTAAAGGTTCAATATATCTATCAAAAATTTCAAATATAATATAAAAAGAAATCATTAATACTGCTCTTGTTATAGGAATTTTGAACCCACAGAGAAAATTGTAAAACCAAAGAAAAAGAAGTAGTAAAATAGGAAAAAATTTAGGTTTTATATTATTAATTTTTTGAAAAGGGATAAAAATAATTTTTAAAAAAATTATTAAAAAAATAATATGAAGACCAGAAATAACAAAAAGATGATATATCCCTGTTCTTATTCCTAATTCTTTCAAAAAATAAGGAACATCATCGCTGCCAATAGTTATAAGTTTGATAAATTCACATTCATCCCAGTTAAATTTCATATACTTTTCAATTCTTTTTTCAACAATGTTTCTTAAATATGAAAAAAATAAAAATATATTCATTCTTGTTGGGATAATTTCTATATCATCTGTTTCTATTAAAAAGGAAATTCCATTTCTTTTTAAAAATTTTTTATAATCAAATTCAAATGGATTTTTGGTTTCAGGGATTTCAACTATTACAGGATTTTTTATTTTTATTTTTTCATTTTTCAAAATTTCAATTTTCCTTTTTGTTTTTATTATTATTTTCCCATCCCAATTATACGATTTTCCATTTGCAATAAATTTCTCTACTTTTAAAATAATATTTGACTCAAATGGCTTTTTTTTATAGGAAATAACAGAACCTTGAATTTCCAATGGATTTATAAATTCAATATTTGAATAGGAGTTAAATGGAGGAATAATCAGTAATATAAACAAAAAAGTAATTTTTTTACTTAAATCAACTTTCAATCCATTCGCCCTTAAAAGAATAAAAAGTTTTTCCTTCAAGATAAATGTTTTTCAATTCATTGTCAAAATAAACCTTTAAAATTTCCTTACTTCTTGTAATAACATTTATAGGAGAGCCCATACCTTCCTTTAAAAACGTAATAATTGCTGATGCAACTGCACCTGTTCCACAAGAAAGTGTTTCTCCTTCTACTCCTCTTTCATATGTTCTTATTTTAATAAATTTATCTTTTATAATTTCTACCCAGTCCACATTTGTACCTTTTTCTCCAAAGATTTTATTATATCTTATTTTAGGCCCAATCTCTTCAATATTCATTTCTTCTACATCATTTACAAAAATAATAGTATGGGGTACACCTGTATTTATATAATTTCCAATAATTGTCTTTTGCTCAAGAGGGATCTTTATATTTAAATTTGGTTCTTCAACTAATCTTATTCTTATTTTTATTCTTTTACCTTTTATTTCTCCATCAAGAATACCTGCTTTTGTTTCAATTTTCAATTTTTTTTTATTTGATAAAGAATTTTCATATATAAATCTTAAAATACATCTTAATCCATTTCCACACATTTCTGCTTCACTTCCATCAGGATTAAAAATTCTCATTTTAAAATCGGCTTTTTGCGATTTTTCAAGAAGGAGTAATCCATCGGCTCCAATCCCAAATTTTCTATCACATAACTTTTTAGCAATATAATTTCTTTTTTTAATTATATTTTCCCTATTATCTATAATAATGAAATCATTCCCTGAACCAACTATCTTTCCAAATTCCATAGTTTACAATTTTATCTAATTTGTTTATTTTGTCAAGTTGTGGTATTATAAATTTTTATGAAGGCAATAATCCAAAGAGTGAAAGAGGCAAAGTTATATGTAGAGAGTGTTTACAAAGGAAGTATAAAAAAGGGAATTGTTGTTTTTGTAGGAATTGGTAGAGGAGATAATGAGGAAAAAATTGAATATATAAGTAGGAAGATTTTATTATTGAGAATATTTGAAGATGAGAAAGGGAAAATGAACTATTCTATTTCTGATATTAAAGGAGAAATAATGGTCGTTTCTCAATTTACACTCTATGGAGATTGCAGAAAAGGGAATAGACCTGATTTTACAATGGCGGAAGACGGAAAATTGGCAGAAGAAATTTATAATAAATTTTTAGAAAAAATAAAAGGATCAGAATTAAAAATTGTTGAGGGTGAATTTGGTAAAAAGATGCTCGTTGAAATACATAATGATGGTCCATGTACATTAATTTTGGAAAAATAGGGACCTATGAAGGAATTTAGAAATAAAGATGTTATTATAGATACTTCAACAACCTGGATTTATATTGGAAAATTCATAGAGGAGGATGAAAATTATTATTATTTAAAGGATGTAGATGCTTTTGATATTTCTGAAGTATCTTTAAGTAAACATGAATATTTAATGATGATAAAAAAAGATGGATTGAATCCTAATAGGAAAAATGTGAAAGTTTTAAAATCTAAAGTTGTTGCAATCACATTACTTGAAGATATAATTGAAAAATGAAAATTAAAATTTTTGCTATTCTTATTGGTCTTTTTTTAGGTTTAAGTATATATTCATTCATTGGATATTTTTTTACAAGGAAAAATCTGATTGGCAGAAAATATAAAATCAAATTCATTTTTTTCACATTAATTTTTATTTGTGTTATTTTTCTCTACTTTAAATTTAAATGAAAAAAATAAGTAAAAATCTTCTTGAGGAAAAAAAATTTTATGAAAGGTTAATAAAAATCAATCCAAATTTCATAGAAGTTCTTTTCCAATTGTCTCATATTTATGTCAAACTTAAAAACTATAAAAAAGCACTAAAAATTGATAAAAAAATTGCAGATATTATGCCTTTTGACCCAATTTCTTATTATAATCTTGCATGCGATTACTCATTACTTGGAGACATAAAAAATTCATTTAAAAATTTGAGAATTGCACTCATTCTTGGATTTAAAGATAAAAATTATATTAAAAAAGATCCAGACCTTAGAAATTTGAGGAATGACCGAATATTTAGAGAAATAGAGAAAATTATTGGGAAATGAGGAGTTTTGTCTATTTATTAGCAAAATTTGTTGGCTTTTTTATTTTTCATTTATTTTTTATCATTGATATTAAAGGGAAAAATAATTTTCCCAGAAAAGGTGGATTTATTGTTGCATCTAATCATTTGAGTTATCTTGATCCCCCAACAATAGGTTTTGTATGTCCAAGAAAATTAAATTATTTTGCAAAATCATCTTTATTTAAAATTAAAATATTTTCAAATCTGATAAAAATGCTTGGTGCAATTCCTATTGAAAAAGATAGCACTGTATTTACTTTGCGAAAAGGACTTGAGATATTAAAAAAAGGCCAGGGATTGGTAATTTTCCCAGAAGGAACAAGAAGTAGAAATGGTGAAATAAAAGAAGGTAAGCCAGGGATTGGTTTCCTTGTGGTTAAAAGTAAGGTCCCGATAATTCCAGTAAGATTGATTGGAACAGATAAGGCATTATCTTTTGGAGGTAAATTTATAAAAATTTCAAAAATAAAAGTTATTGTAGGGAAACCACTTTATATTGAAAAAGAAAATTATCATGAAATAAGTAAGATTGTTATGGATGAAATAAAAAAGTTAAAATGAAAAAGTTATTTATTGCAAAAAATATTGGATTTTGTTTTGGAGTGAAAAGGGCTGTTGAAGAAACTGAAAGATTACTTGAAAAATTCTCTTCTTTATCTACAATTGGCGAGATTGTTCATAACCCTTTAATTATGGAAAAATTAAAATCAAAAGGTTTAAATGTTTATAAATCAATTGAAGAACTTAAAGGTAAATATTTTTTAATAAGGTCTCATGGTCTTGGTAAAAAAGAGATTGAAAAGATAAGAAGATTAGGATTTGAAATTTTTGACCTTACATGCCCATTTGTGAAGAAAATTCATACTTTAGTTGAAAATTTAGATAGAAAAGAATATAATATTATAATTATCGGGAATAAAAGTCATCCGGAAGTTTTAGGAATAAAAGGGTACAGTTGCAAAATAAATATAATAGAAAAAAAAGAAGATTTTTTGAATTTTAAAAATAAAAAAATGGAAAAGGTAGCAATAATAGGACAGACAACACTTAATTTTAATTGGTTTTTAGATTTTGTCAGTGAAATTATAGAAAAAATTGAAGCAAAGGAATTTTTAGTTATTAATACAATTTGCAAAGTAACTGAAGAAAGAGAAAGAGAAGGAGTTGAAATTGCAAAAAAATCTGATGCTGTTCTGGTTCTTGGCGGAAAAGAAAGTTCAAACACAAAAAAACTTTTTCATATCTGTAGAAATATCTGTAAAAATACATTTCATATTGAAAAATTTTCTGATTTAGATAAAATAAATTTAAATAAATTTGAAAATATAGGAATAGTTTCAGGAACTTCTACACCTCATTTTTTCATAAATGAGGTGGTTAAATATATAAAAAAATTACAGGAGGTATAAATAAAATGGTAAAGGAAGAGATGAATAAAATTTTGGAGGAAAAAATAGCGAGTTTTAAACCAGGTTCATTAGTAAAAGGGAAAATAATGAGTATTTTAAATGAAGATGTAATTATTGATATTGGTTTTAAATCAGAAGGAAGAGCATTAAAAGAAGAGTTTAAAGGTATACAGCATAATTTACAAAATGGACAAGAGGTATATGTAATTATAGAATCCCTTGATCCAAATTCTAATGGTTTTATCCCTCTTTCAAAAGAAAAAGCAGATATTGAATTGAACTGGGAGAAAATAGAAGAAAGATTTGAAAAAGATGAACCTATTGAGGGTATTATATTTAAAAAAGTGAAGGGGGGTTTTAGAGTTGATATAGGAGTTTGTGCATTTTTACCTGCTTCTCAAACTGATATTGCTTCAATAAAAAATCCTAATGAATATGTTGGGATGAAAAGTTTTTTCAAAATTATTAAACTTGATAGTGTGAGGAAAAATGTTGTTGTTTCAAGAAAAAAATATCTTGAAGAGGAGAAAGAGAGACAAAAGATTGAATATTTAAAAAGTTTAAATAAAAATCAACTTGTCACAGGTGTGGTAAAAAATATTGTTGATTATGGAGCATTTATAGAGATTGAACATGGAATTGTAGGGCTTTTACATATAAATGATATGAGTTGGGGTAGAATAAGTCATCCATCTCAGATTGTGAGTGTTGGAGAAAAAATTGAAGTTGTGGTTCTTGATGTTAATCTTGAAAAGCAGGTCGTTTCTTTTGGATTGAAACAGAAAACTTCAAATCCATGGGATAATATTGAAGAGAAATACCCTGTTGGTTCAGTTGTTGAGGGTAAAATTGTTAATATTACTGACTATGGTGCTTTTATAAAACTTGAGGAAGGGATTGAAGGACTTCTTCATATATCTGAATTTTCATGGACAGGTAGAATAAGAAATCTTTCAGAGATGCTCTCTCCCGGAGATACAATAAAAGTAAAAGTTATAGACATAAAAAAGGATGAGCAGAAAATATCATTTAGTTTAAGACAACTTGAACCAAATCCGTGGCCTGAAATTATAAAAAAATATCCTGTTGGAAAGATAGTGACTGGAAAAGTTTACCATATAACTGATTTTGGTGCATTTGTAGAATTAGAAAAGGGACTTGATGGACTTTTACATATTTCAAATATTTCAGATTCTCCAATTAAACATCCTTCTGAAGTATTGAGAAAAGGTCAGAAAATAGATGTAATGATTCTTGAAATAGACCCTGAAAATAGAAAAATATCACTTGGATATAAACAGGTTGGTGAAAATCCAAAAAACAAAAAAGGAGTGAAAAATGAGAGTGATAATAGTGAAGAATTACGAGGAGATGAGTAAAGAAGCAGCAAACATAGTAAAGGAGTTGGTAATAAAAAAGCCAAATTGTGTTTTAGGTCTTGCAACTGGAAGCACACCAGTCGGTTTATATAAGGAACTTGTAAGAATGCATAAAGAGGAAGGTCTTGATTTTTCAAAAGTTATTACATTTAATCTTGATGAGTATTATGGACTTTCTGGAGACCATCCTCAGAGTTATAGATATTTTATGGATGTAAATCTTTTTAATGGAATAAATATAAAAAAAGAAAATACACATGTTCCCGATGGAACTATTCCACTTGATAAGATTGAAGAATATTGTAAAAAATATGAGGAAATGATAAAAAAAGCAGGAGGTATTGATTTACAGGTTCTTGGTATTGGTGGAGATGGTCATATCGCCTTTAATGAACCAGGTTCATCTTTAAATTCAAGAACAAGACTTGTTGCACTTGATGAACAGACAATTAAAGACAATTCAAGATTTTTTGAGAAGATTGAAGATGTTCCGAGATTTGCATTAAGTATGGGAGTTGGGACAATTCTTGAAGCGAAAGAGATTATATTTTTAGCAAATGGAATTAAAAAAGCAGAAGTTGTTGCAAAGGCAATAGAGGGTCCTGTAACTTCACAGATTACTGCTTCTGCTTTACAATTACACCCAAGGGTAACTGCAATTCTTGATGAGGAGGCAGCAAGTCAATTAAAAAGAAAGGAATATTATAAATTTGCTCATGAGGCAGAGAAAAGAATATCTCTAAAACTTTTTTAAATCTAAGGAAACCAAAAAAGAGTTTAAAAAATGGATAAAATAAATGAATTTATTGAGAAAGTTAAAAAATTAAATAAAAAAGTTGTTTTTCCTGAAGGAGAAGATGAAAGAATTTTAAAAGCAGTTTCTGAACTTGTTAAAGAAAAAATAGTTTCTCCTGTTCTTCTGGGCGACAAAGAGAAAATTTATAATTTAGCAAGAAATATTGGAATTAATAATATTTCGGAAGTTGAAATAATAGAGCCATCTAAATCTGAATATTTTTTAGAATTTGTTGAAAGATATTGCCAGAAAAGAAAAAATGTTTCTCATGGTGTTGCTGAAAAGATTGTGAAAAGAGAACTTGTTTTTGGTGGATTAATGGTTGATGCTGGTATATGTGATTCAATGGTCGCTGGAGCGGTAAATACAACTGCTAATGTTATTCAATCCGCTGTTTTAACTATTGGTTATGCAGAAGGAATAAGGACTGCTTCAAGTTTCTTTATAATGGTTTTGCCAGATGGAAAAATTTACTTTTTTGCTGATTGTGCTGTGAATATATGTCCGGATGAAAATCAACTTGCAGAAATAGGGATTGCAACAGGGATGAATTATAAAAAACTTATTGGAGAAAATCCAAGAATTGCATTTCTTTCTTTTTCAACAAAAGGTTCTGCTTCACATCCCATGGTTGAGAAAGTTCAAAAAGCAGTAAAAATAGCAAAAGAAAAAAATAATGGATTTGATATTGATGGAGAATTTCAGGTTGATACTGCAATAAGTGAAGAAGTTGCAAAAAGAAAACTTAAAGAAT
>Ga0272449_1002449_pt1 | contig 17325 bp, 10 predicted proteins | sample YNPCB0241_FD_198679 | JGI IMG/M metagenome (GOLD analysis project Ga0272449, IMG submission 198679) | Hot spring sediment microbial communities from Yellowstone National Park, WY, United States - YNP-CB-024-1 | ecosystem: Environmental > Aquatic > Thermal springs > Hot (42-90C) > Sediment...
AGACAAGATGCGGGTTACACCTCAAAGACTCGATTCAAGAGGGCGTGTAAAGCCCGTAAAGAAGGTCAAAAGGCTTAGGAAACCTAAAGACCTCAAGTCGCCCCCACTAAGCCTTTGGGCTGTTGACACAATAGAAAGGATACGAGATGGGATAAGAAGATATGTCGTAAGTTTCTTTGACCCTGTCTCCAGAGTGGGTCTGGCGTTCGCCACCCCAACAAAGTCAAGCAAGAATACCTCGATTGTTCTGAATGCCCTTTTGAAAGCCCTATTTTTGGAAAATCCAATGGCTAGGGAGTTGGCGGTACTTTCAGATAACGGTAGTGAGTTTCTCAAAGACTTCCAGAAGACATTGGAACAAAACAGAATAACGCACTATTTCACCTATCCAAGACGCCCAAAGATGAACTCCCACTGCGAGCGCTTCAACAGGACGCTCGAAGAGATGTTTATAGATTTCCACGAGGACCTGTTATTCTCCGACCTGAAAGCATTCAACGAGAAACTAGCCCAATGGCTAATCAAATACAATACCATCATACCGCACCACAGTATAGAACTCCTCTCCCCTATCCAGTGGCTTAATAAATACTACCCAGAGTGCCAGATCTACTGGACTAAAACACCTGCTTGAAGTTTATTTGTGTATCTGGTAGAAGACCAGAGGCTTTTATTCAAGGAGCGACAATGAAAGGCTTTATTCTGGCTATTGACCAAGGAACTACATCGTCAAGGGCGATGGTATTGACAACAGAGCTCGAGGTAGTAGCGACTGCCTCGCACGAGATACCACAGATATACCCAAGACCAGGATTTGTGGAACACGACCCGGAGACAATATGGAGCTCTTGCGTCATGTCAATAAAAGATGCTATCGAGAAATCGCCTTTTGAAGCGAAGGATTGTCTTGCTATTGGAATAACGAACCAGCGGGAAACGACCATTGTCTGGGATGCAAAGGACGGGAAACCTGTGCATAACGCCATAGTTTGGCAGTGCAGGCGCACAGCGCCATTGTGCGAAGAAATCAAGAGGCAAGGCTTAGAGCCTTTGTTTCAAGAAAAGACAGGGCTTGTCCTAGATCCCTATTTTTCAGGGACAAAGTTGAAGTGGTTGTTGGACAACATTCAAGGGCTCAAAAGCAAGGCAGGGGAAGGGAAGGTAAAGTTTGGGACTGTTGATTCGTTCCTTATATATCGCTTGACTGGGGGCAAGGTTCACGCGACAGATTCTTCAAATGCGTCAAGGACTTTGCTTTTGAACATCGAGACCCTCGAGTGGGACGAGGAACTTTTGGAGGTGCTTGAAGTCCCTCGTTCCATGCTTCCCGAGGTAAAGCCATCCGCTTCTGTTTTCGGATGGACGAAAGGTCTTGGCTTCCTTCCAGATGGCATCCCCATAGCAGGTGTCGCTGGTGACCAGCAGTCTGCATTGTTTGGACAGGCTTGTTATGAAGACGCAGAGGCAAAGTGCACCTATGGCACAGGGGCTTTTCTGCTTATGAATACAGGCACGAAAAGGATTCATTCCAGACACGGGCTCTTGACCACAATCGCATGGACGGTTGATGGTGTTACAAAATATGCCCTCGAGGGGAGTGTTTTCATCGCTGGGGCTGCTGTGCAGTGGTTGCGTGATGGGCTTGGACTCATAAAGAAGGCGAGCGAGGTCGAGGCGCTTGCAAGGACAGTGGAAGACAATGGGGGGGTTGTTTTTGTCCCTGCTCTGGCAGGCATGGGCGCACCTTATTGGAGCGCAGAGGCTAGGGGGGCATTCTTTGGTCTTTCAAGGGCAACCAATGCTGGGCACATAGCAAGGGCAGTGCTTGAAGGCATGGCGTTTAGTGTCGCAGTCGTCACAGAGGCGATGGAAAAGGATGCAGGGTTTTCTTTGTCACAGTTGAAGGTAGATGGTGGCGCATCTGCGAACGATTTATTGCTCCAGTTCCAGAGCGACCTCTTAGGCGTGCCAGTGGTTAGACCGAAAATCCTTGAGACGACCGCTAGAGGCGCAGCTGCGCTTGCTGGCTTAGGGGCTTCTATCATAAGCATGGATGAACTGAGAAAACTGTTCAAAGAGGACAAGAGGTTCGAACCTAAGTGGAACGATGACCAAAGGCACAAAGCCCTCGAAAGATTCAAGAAGGCGGTAATGGCGACTATCGGGTTCACGAGTTCAAACAAGGGTCAGTCGTTGTAATAGGATGAGCATCGGCTAGGGAAAAACTCTGGTCGCAGGGGCGGCTTAGTAATCCTCCTACGCGTTTTCAGTACACTGTAAGGTAGATAGTCATTGTGGTTGGGTCTATCAAATGGATAGCGCCTGATGTAGCGTTCACCACATATATTTGTGAGCCTGACGCCTTGATGTCTGAAGGATAACCACCGACATTTGCGATGTAGTAAAGCCTTCCATCGTTCACGCCAAAAGAGAGCGAAGTGCCTCGGACGACCTCACACAAAGACACTGTCAAATCCTCGTTTGTAAGGCATGGCGGGAATATGTTGAATGTAAAAGCCATATTGCTAAATGTTTGCCATTCGACTTCACTGGACCATGCATCGGGCGGGCACTTGGACAACCTAGCAAAAGGTTTTGACAAAAAAGCCCTTCCAGTGAGCCTCAAGTCAGCCTTCTCCATCCTTTTACACCTCCCATCTTCCCCCATTTCTATTGCATGCAAGAACCCTGTCGTAGAGCCAACGACCGTGAATGCATCCGAAACCCTTATTTCCCATTCGAATGGCTGTGGAATCCGCTCGAGCTCGCCAAACCCCTTGAAGCCATCAATCGGCTTCAACATCAGCCTGTCTTCAAACACATCCGCAACCTCGAACTCGCAAAGATTCACAACCCCCGTATCCTCCTTTGCCTCGGCTGGACAGGTCGCATCCATTTGTCCATTTTGTCCATAACAAAAATATGGAGGGTCTTTCACAATAAGGTGGTCCCCTGCTTCTACTCCAAGCGAACAGAAATCCTTCGAAGGGTCTTTGAACTGTGCACCCTGATTGAAGAAGAAGCCCCACTTGCCCTTTGCACCCGGTACCACGCCTTCGTACTCGACTTGCCATCGCTCTGACAGCACATCATTCGAGTTTTTTTGAAACACAATGCCATAGTAGGAATACTGGTCTTGAGTGCCTGGCAAGAGCGAAACAACTGGCTCACCAAAGGATGGGTATTCGTAGAAGGGATCGACACTGCGGTCATATTTCTTTCCCTGAACCTCAAGGTCTGGCATGGTGGCGAGCGGTGCAGGGGTTTCTTGTGCCAGCTCAAGAGTGGGGGGATTTGTGGAAAATCTAACGATTTGACCAGATGAAAGACCCACAAACCCCTTTACTTCGTCCCCATCCTTGCGAAAAACAACCGATGTCGGAGCAGACTGGAGCACTATGTCACGCCTTCCAAGTCTTGAAAGAACGACGCTATATCCTTTTGACCCCTCCTCGTTGACATTGACCACATGGAACGGCTCGATGGACAAAACAGAAATCCCATGAGGGTTTGCATGAGGAACATATACAAGAGAACCATCGGGTGCAACGACAGGCCTTTGAACTACCATTATGTCGGCTTCGGACTCGTCGTCATCGAAAACGCCTTCACAGCCAGGGTCTTCCTGGTCAGTCATGCCGTCCTTGTCATCATCCTTGCCATTCGAGCACGCTGGCGCATGGATCAATGGAAACTCGCTAGGACTACCCGCTACGCAGTCAGGGTCTAAGCCGTCCACAAAACCATCGTAGTCATTGTCCATTCCGTCTGCGCAATCCGAAGACACAGCAGGCGTTGGGTCATCGAAGAGAGCCACGCTTTCAATCCGCCCAGTTTCTATCTCTAGTCTACTTACATCATTCTGGAATGGGAACTTGTGCGTCACAAAGGCATATCTTCCATCAGGCGATACAGAAACAAACCTTGGCGACCCTTGAATATCAATCCTCGTGATGACGATATTTCCACTATCAAAGCGGTTCAACAAGACCTTCAAGACCCCGTGCCATGGAAAGGAACATGCGACAAGCGCAAAAGCGTCAGATGACTCTATTTCGACCAAAGAAAAAGATTCAGCGGTGCAATCGGAGTCAAAACCTACAAATGCTTGTGAAAAATCTTTTGTGCCAATCCTGACAAGCCCTGGCGGACTGCGAGAAAGGACATAAACATACTTCGAATCCTTTGAACTCTCTATGGCAACAAGGTCTTCTAGCACCTTGCCATCCCAGTCTTTCAGTTTTAGAAGATTGAACCCGGGCGTAAAAGGGTCGAAATCGTAATGGTCCCCGTAAGGCAAAAAACTAAGACCGATCGCCTGTCGTGACAAATCCAGAACAAAAGCCTCCCGTGAAGAAACACTATCTCCATCGCAAGGGGTAGGCTCGGATTGTGCGTCCTTGCAAACAATGGCGATCCCCACAGGGTTCAGATACACCCTCGTTGGCGCTTCACTAGGTTTCGAGCATGATGCAGTCCAAGTTGCGACAAAAATCGCTACAAAGCGCCAGGTCATCTTATCCTCGCTACAACCTTGTGCCATGTTGGACTCGATGGAAGCACATCAATGACATCCACTTCATGATCCTCGAAAAGTGCCACATAAAGCCTGAAGAACCCCTTGTCTTCACCGCCTATAAGCACCATCCCATAAGGTCCTGCACCAACATGAATCCTGTCTTTCACCTGCAGGTCATAGGGATCGACACAATAGATGGAGTTCGAGGTATAATCCGAGACATATACCAAATCCCTTCCGCCCACCCTCGCAACCACGACCTCGGATGGTGCGACCCCAACGGGGACAAGTCCCCGCAAACCAAGCCAGCCGTCTTCCATCACCTCGAACACTACCAGGCTAGCGGGGGAGCGAAATGCAGCGTATAACACTTTTCTGTCGCCAGAAATCTGAGCTCCCCTGAAATAATCACCAGAAGTTGTAGTCTGTGGCACAGAAATCCGCCCTCTCTCCACGACCTTTTTTTCACTGCCGTCATTCCACACATCCACGATGTGCACAATGTTGTTCTGCCTGTTTGTAACGAACAAGACTCTTTTCTTGTCTATCTCGTCGCCCTCTACGATCGAATGGAGTCCTCCTGCAAGTAGGGCAGAACTGCTTTTCGCAAGGCTTCCGTCTGCTTCCGACACATCAAAAACCCCAAGTGTTCCATCGTGGATACTTGCAACATAAAGAACGGGGGAATTTTCCACGCTTCCCAGACAAAGCCCATAAAGGTCTCGTTGCACCGAAAGTTGCCCCCCCGCATCCGATTCGAACTGCCTTTCGTCGCCGCTACCGCATCTTTTGGCACCTTCATTTCCGCTTCCTCCACATTCGAGCCTCAGACCCTGCTCGCCCCTCACGATGTCAAAAAACTGGATGACATTCCCATCTCGGACCGTGACAAATCCTTTTTCAGCCGATTTGCTTTGGAACACAACCATTTGCGAGCCAAAAGACCTTATTTCAAGCCCTGCTTCAGGTATCTTTTCGTTTTCAGGCACCTTGATTGGGACAACAGTCCCGCCCCGCCAGCCTTGGTCGAAGTTAGAAGATACCACAAAGACATAAGATTCCGTCGGGTCCTTCGCCAGCGCCAAAGGGAAGCTGAACCTATTCATGTCTGGTGATGCGCCCCGCTCTGACGAGGCGCATCCAGCCAGAAAAAAAGTTATGACAAGAAGCCTTCCCACTTACTGTTCAACTCCAGAGCCAATCGCCGCCTGTGCAGATGCAACCCTTGCCACAGGCACCCTGAATGGAGAGCAGCTCACATAGTCAAGTCCAATCTTGTGGAAGACGAAGATGGAATCTGGGTCTCCACCGTGTTCTCCGCAAACCCCTATCTTGAGGTTCTTTCTCTTCTGCCTCCCCCGCTCAACCCCAATCCGCACCAGTTCCGCTATACCCTTTTCTATCGTTATGAATGGGTCTGTCTTCAAAATCCCCTTTGCAAGATAATCCTTCACGAATGGGCCATAGTCATCTCTGGACATTCCAAAACCAGTCTGGGTCAAATCATTCGTCCCGAAACTGAAGAACTCTGCGCCTTCAGCAATCTCGTCTGCCATCACCGCAGCCCTTGGGATCTCGATCATCGTGCCAACAAGATAGTCCACCCGCACCCCTTCCTTTTTGAAGACCTCTTCCGCAACCTTCCTTACCACCGCCTCCTGATGCCTGAACTCCGTTATAGTTCCGACCAATGGAATCATGACCTCTGGCTTCACATCAATGCCTTCCTTCTTCACCTGGCACGCTGCTTCAAAAATAGCCCTTGCCTGCATCTCGGTGATCTCGGGATATGTGATGCCAAGCCTGCAACCCCTGTGTCCAAGCATCGGATTGAACTCGTGCAGTTCTGCTATCCTCTGTTTTATTCGTTCAACAGGTATTCCAGTCTTCTTCGAGAAATCAAGGATCTTCTCTTCATCGTTTGGCAGAAACTCGTGCAGAGGCGGGTCAAGAGTCCTTATCGTCACAGGTCTTCCGCCCATCTCTCTAAACAGACCAACAAAGTCTTCCTTCTGATAAGGTAAAAGTTCATCAAGCGCCTTTCTCCTTTCTTCTTCTGTCTCTGCCATGATCATCTTGCGCATCGAGGTGATCCTTTCTCCTTGGAAGAACATGTGTTCTGTCCTGCAAAGACCAATCCCCTCGGCGCCAAAAGCCACTGCCATCCTCGCCTCTTCAGGTCTGTCTGCGTTCGTCCTCACCCCTAGCCTTCTGAACTTGTCCGCAATCTGCATAAGCCTCTCAAACCTTCTGTATGTTGGTGCATCTTCAGGCTTTAGCGTCTTTTCAATCAAAACCTGCAAAACCTCGGATGGCGATGTCTTTATCTCGCCCTCATACACCTCCCCAGTATTCCCATCGAGCGATATGAAGTCGCCCTCCTTCAAGACCTTTGTGCCAAATCTGACTTCTCGCTTTTCATAGTTGATCTCAAGGTCCTTGCACCCCACCACGCAAACCTTTCCTCTTTGCCTTGCCACAAGCGCAGCATGCGATGTCATGCCACCCCTTGCGGTCAGGATACCCTCTGAAGCCTCCATGCCTTTTACATCCTCGGGTGATGTCTCGTGCCGAACAAGCAAGACTTTCCCCCACTTTGCCTTCTTTTCTTTCACCTCGTCGCTGAAAAGGCAGATCCTTCCACTTGCAGCGCCAGGACCAGCAGGCAATCCTTTTGCAAGCAATCTTGACCTCGCTTTTTTCCTCGCCTCTTCGTCAAAGATAGGTCTTAGCAAGAAGGTCACTTGATCCGCTTCAATTCTTGTAATCGCAGTCTTTTCATCAATAAGCCCCTCGTCCAGCATGTCAAGCGCGATGCGCACCGCCGCAAGCCCTGTCCTTTTCCCTGCCCTGCACTGGAGTATATAAAGGCGCCCATTTTCGATCGTGAACTCGACATCCTGCATGTCCTTGTAATGGGTTTCCAGTTTTGCGAGCACCTCAAGAAGTTCTTTGTATGCCTCGGGGAAGACTTTTTCCATCTCCTCGATCTGCATTGGGGTTCTTATTCCTGCAACCACATCCTCGCCCTGAGCCTTTGGCAAGAACTCGCCATAGAACCGCTTTTCGCCTGTCGCAGGGTCCCTTGTAAACGCAACGCCAGTCCCAGAATCGTCCCCGAAGTTTCCGAAGACCATCCTTTGCACATTGACTGCTGTGCCCCAGTCATCGGGGATTTTGTATATGCGCCTGTATTCAATAGCCCTTTCATTCATCCAGCTCTTGAACACTGCATCAATGGCAAGTTGCAGTTGTTCCCACGGTTCTTCAGGGAAAGGTTTGCCCGTAAGCCTTTGCACCACCTCTAGCGAGCGATTTGCCACCTCCTCGAGTTCGCCTGCATCTAGCTCTGTGTCGAGTTTCTTGTTTGCTTTCTTCTTCACTTCTTCGAGGACAGCTTCGAACGGGTCTTCTTCGCCTTTTTTGGGTTTAAGACCAAGCACTACATCGCCAAACATCTTGATAAATCGCCTGTAAGAGTCAAAAGCAAACCGTGGGTTGTCGGTAAGTTTTGCAAGACCTAAGGTAATCTCCCTGTTTAGCCCTAGATTCAAGACCGTGTCCATCATGCCAGGCATGGACGCCCTTGCACCAGACCTGACTGACACAAGAAGTGGAGCGCTTGGGTCACCAAACCTCTTTCCTGTCACCTTCTCAAGCCACGCAACTGCCTCTTTTACCTGTTCCTCGAGCCCTTCTGGCCACTTCCCGCCATTCTGAAAGAAGTAGGTGCAAGCCTCGGTCGTGATCGTGAACCCTTCTGGCACATTCAGCCCAAGGTTGCTCATCTCGTGGAGGTTTGCTCCCTTCCCACCAAGCAATGCCTTTTGATCTTTATTCCCTTCTGCACCGTTTTTGATAAAGCGATATACATACTTTTTCATCTTTTCACCTCGTTGAAATCCTTGAAAAGTCAGCCACATCGTCAAAAAGTGCAAAGACTCGCGCAACAAGCGCAAGCCTTTTAAGCCTCTTTTCAGGGTCAGGTTCCACCAGAACAGGAACCCCATCCTTGCCACTTCCGAAGAAGGCTTGAAGGCAGTCTTTCAGTCCATACAAAGATGCGAGGATTTCGAGATACCCTTTGTTTTGTATCGCGCCTTTCTCGCATTCAAGCCTTGCCCTTTCAAGTGCCATCGCCTGAGGTTCTGAAAAATCGAAAGAATAATCCTTTGTCCTGTCTAAAAGATTGAGCGCCCTCGCCTTTTCCTGCCACCCTTGCTCTTTTTCATTCGCCTGCAGTAAGATGTTCAAAGCCCTTTTATACACAGTTTCTAAGAAAAGCGCAAAATCCTGCTTGCTTCCTGAAAAATCTTTCAGTGCAAGTGCCAACAAGAGGGTTTCCCGAGGGGACCTGTCAAAGAAAGGTTTTGCATAGACAACTGCATTTGCAAAATCGGTTGGCACTTTATGTTCTAGCACAAGAAGGGAATGCATCCTTTCCCTGAAGAACTCACAGACTCGAGCGTAAACAGAGGTGTCGCAAGGGCGATCTTGAGTTACCCTATCAAAAGCAATCTTCAAAAGCCATCCAAGGCGCACATCCTCGCCCCATGTTTGTTCAGTCAAAATCTTCAAAACCCCCAAGGCACATCGCCTTAGTGCCAATGGGTCTTTCGAGCCTGTTGGCTCCATACCCACAGCGAATGCAGAGATAACTGTGTCAACCTTGTCCGCAACCGAGACCACAGCACCCGACACAGTCGAAGGAAGCGAATCCTCGACAGATGCAGGCTTGTAATGCTCTTTTATGGCAAGCGCTACTGCCTCATCTTCCCCAGATGCCAGCGCATAGTAATAGCCCATCACCCCTTGAAGTTCTGGGAACTCGCCCACCATCTGTGACACAAGGTCCGCTTTACACAAAGAACCCGCCCTTTGTACGAGTTTGCAGTCTTGACTGCATTCCATCGCGACCTTCGCTGAAATGTCCTTTATCCTTTCACTCTTCGAGAGCATATCCCCTGCACCATGAAGGAATACGCGCCCTTTCAACCTTGAAGCCATCTCTACGATAGGCACCTTCAGGTCGCTCTCGTAAAAATACCTTGCATCAAAGAGCCTTGCGGACAGAACCCTTTCGTTTCCTCGGATTACAACGCTCTCGTCTTCTACCTTTGTATTGCACACAAACCCAAAGAAAGGCAAGAGCGTTCCTTCCTTGTCTTCAACCGCAAAGTACCTTTGATGAGACGCCATTGCCTCTATCAGCACTTCTCTTGGAAGTTTCATGAAATCCTGTGGAATCTTTCCTACCAGAACAATCGGAAACTCGACAAGGTTCGAAACCTCATCTAGAAGTTTTTCGTTATAGACAAACCTGAAACCATGGTCCTTTTCGATCCTTTCCATCTGCTGAACGATGAGGCTTTTTCTTTCGTCAGGGTCAGCGATAACATAGCGCTCTTTCAACAGTGCGACATATCCTTGTGGAGATTCGAGCTCGAACCAATCATTTGCATTGAACCTGTGCCCACGGGTCTTACGGTCGCTTTTCAATCCAAAACATTCGAACTCGACTATTTCCGAGCCCAAGAGGCATAATATCCAGTGGACAGGTCTTATGAAAGGTCCAAGCCTTGTGTTCCAGAACATGCTTCCTTGTGTGTCAAGGTGCAAAAGTATGTGTGGCATTGCCTCGGCTAGTAAGGCTTTCGCTTCCTTCCCCCCCACGACCTTCCTTGCAGCCACAACCTCGCCTTTTTTTGTTTGGACCCTGAATATCTCTTCGATACGGACATTGCAAGACCTTGCAAAACCTAGAAGTGCTTTGGTTGGGTTTCCTGATTCATCGTAAGCAAGATGCACATAAGGACCATGGACAATCGTTTCCTCGGTCTTTTGTCTTGTCTCGAGTCCCCGAACATATGTAGCAATCCTTCTTGGCGTCCAGAAAAGTCTTATGTCTTCATGCCCAAGTCCGTATTGTTCAAAAAGCCTTTTCAAGGCACTTCCAAGTGCCCCCGCAACATCTTTTACAAGCCTTGCAGGCACCTCTTCGGTGCCTATCTCGATCAAGAAATCCTTTGCCTCCACCACCTATCCCTCTCTTTCCAGATATGCCTTTGCGCAAGCCTTTGCAAGCGAGCGCACCCGTAAAATATAGTCCTGTCTTGATGTTACGGATATTGCACCTCTTGCATCAAGCAGATTAAATTCATGAGAGCACTTCATGCACTGCTCGTATGCAGGCATCAAAAGCCCCTTTTCTAAAAGCCTCTTGCATTCCGCCTCGTGTCGCTCGAACGACTGGAAAAGCAAGTCAATTGGCGCTTCTTCAAAGTTGTACTTCGAGAACTCGACCTCATCCTGAAGATGCATGTCGCCGTATTTCAGCCATTCGTTCCATTTCAGGTCAAACACATTATCGGTGTTTGCAAGATACATGGTCACCCGTTCCAGCCCATAAGTCAGTTCAACCGTTATGGGATTCAGTTCAAACCCTCCAAGTTGCTGGAAATAGGTGAACTGAGTAATCTCCATCCCGTCCACCCAGACTTCCCATCCAACCCCAGATGCCCCCAGTGTTGGGGATTCCCAGTTGTCCTCTACGAACCTTATGTCGTGTCGCAAAGGCTCTATACCAAGGGATACAAGGCTTTCAAGGTAAATATCCTGAACCTCCAAGGGGCTTGGCTTCAAAACAACTTGAAACTGGTAATAGTGTTGAAGCCTGAATGGGTTCTCACCATACCTGCCGTCAGTTGGTCTTCTGCAAGGTTCTACATACGCAGCCTTCCACGGCTTAGAACCAAGACATCGCAGAAATGTTGCAGGGTGAAATGTGGCAGCGCCTTTTTCCAGGTCGTATGGCTGAACGATTGCACATCCTTGTTTTGCCCAAAAATCTTGTAGTTTCAGTACAACTTCCTGAAAGGTCATCTAAAACCTCCAAGGCGCTAATATCTAGCAATGATCGCTTGGAAAAGCAAGGGGTGTAAAGTCACTCAAGGTTATAATCCGCAACAATTCGTGTATTTGGTCCCGCACGCCGTGTAGGCTTCACCGACTGCTAACAACCGAGTTATTTCCAAAAAGACTTCGCACAATCGCTTGACATTACACTGTCAGCACAACACAATTGATTTGCATGGTTGACCAGGTTACACAACAGTCCCAGTTCAAGCCCAGACAGTTTGGAAAATACCTCCTGCTCGAGAGGATCGGCGTTGGAGGGATGGCAGAGATATTCAAGGCGGTAGCGAAGGGCGCGGAAGATTTCAAAAAAGTGCTCGTGATCAAAAGGATCCTTTTGCCCTATTCCAAAGACCCGAACTTTGTGCGCATGTTCATCGAGGAGGCGAAGATGTGCGCCTCCCTACAACATCCAAACATCGTCACCATCTACGAGTTCGACCAGATAGAGGGGCAATACTACATAGCGATGGAATATGTGCATGGGAAGGACCTCCAAAAGACCATGGCTCGGGCGAACCGAATGCAGAAGAGATTTCCGATCGAGATTACTCTTTACATTGTTGGTGAGGTGTGCAAAGCGCTTTCATACGCCTACAATGCCCGTGACCCTCGCGGTAATCCGCTCAGAATAATCCACAGAGATGTGTCTCCGAGCAACATCATCATTTCGTTCGAGGGGAATGTGAAAGTGACGGACTTTGGCGTTGCCAAGGCTCAGACGAGCAAGGAAAAGGGTCCTGCATTGCTAAAAGGAAAACTTGGATATATGTCTCCTGAGCAGGTCACTGGGAAGGAACTCGACCATCGCTCGGATATCTTTTCGCTAGGGATCATCCTTTTTGAATGCATCACTTTGAAACGACTTTTCCTTGGGCGCACGGATTTGCAGACATTGATAAACATAAAGGAGGCTGACCTTGAAAAGAGGCTTTTGAGACATCCAGAGATACCAGAGGGGGTCGCCAATATATTGCGAAAGGCTGTGGCAAGGGAGAAGGAGAACAGATACGAAAACGCACAGGCTTTTTTGAAGGATATTGAAGACTATCTTTACCAGGAGCGGAAGCGTCCTTCATCTCAAGACCTTCAGGCATTCATGCATGATTTGTTTCCAGAGGAAGCAGAGGCAGAAATATTGCCTTTGGACATCGAGGAAGCGGAGGTGGGGCTTGGGCTTCCAGGCGCGCCGAAACCTGAAGGGGCGGCTCAAAGTTCAGAGGTTCCTCGAGTTTCAACAGGAGAGGTAAAGCGAGTAGAGCGACCTGCGTCTATCCAGGTTGTTGAGAAACCGGTAGCGGAAGAGCTTCCTCCAACCAGACAGGCTAGAATCTCTTCGCAGGCGACCAGATTTTACCTTCAGGACTCGAAGGGCAACAGGTTTGGTCCTCTTACATTCGAAAACCTGTTGAACCTGGTAAAGAGTCATGCAGTCAGGGAAGATGAGTTGTGTTCTACGGATGGGAAGACATGGACACAGGTTAAGGAGGTTACAGGACTCAAGCCCTCGATCGAAGAAGAGGTGCGGATTTTCGAGGGACGAAAGTTTTTGGGAGACGGTGTCGTTTCGCCAGAAAGATGTGTGTATTTGTTCTACGACCTAAGTCGGAAGAAAAGGCTTACTGGCGTTGTTGTTTGTAGAAAAGGCGGGATAGAGAAGGAGGTTGGTTTCAAGGGGGGGCGGATAAAGTATGTCACTTCCACAGCACGGGAAGAGCTTTTCGGAGAGTTTCTTGTCAGGTCAAGTGCAATTACGAGAGAGCAACTTGAACAGGTTTTAGTGAGAGGTCTTCGTCCTGACTTCAAGTTGGGCGATGCACTTGTGGCTTCAGGTGTGATAAAGCCCCATGTCCTGCCATCGTTACTGGAAAGGCATCTGTGCGAGCGGTTTTGGGACATCTTCAAATGGGAGCGAGGATGGTATGGGATATATGAGCAAGGGCTTCTTGAGTTCGTCGAGTCCCCATTTGAACTAGACCCTATACCCTTGCTTGCAGAGGCAGCACGCTCTTATATCCCTCTTCATTCTATTACCGCCCTTCTGGCTGATTACTGGAACAAGCCACTAATGAAGGTGGAAAATCCGAGAGTCAGCATTTCAGAGCTAAGGCTAAAGCCAAAAGAGGCAAGGGTTGTAAGCCTTTTAGAAACAACCGAGACGATAGCCGAGACAATAAAAGCGCTCAAGTCTCAAGAAGGCGAAGAGTTGGTTCAAAGGATCGCATTCTTGCTACTTCAAACTGAGATATATCGGTTCAAACTTACAAGAGGCGAAAAAGACTTCATCCGAACTCGATAAACCCAGACCTTGCAAGGTGGGTAAGGGCAGCCATTACCACGACCTCATCCCTTCCCAAGGTCTTTGCAATCTGCGCAATGGTCTTTTTGCCGTCAATGTGCGTAATGATGTCCATCAGGAAATGCTCATCTGAGGTTGGGATCTTTACAGGGTCTTTGTCGGCGACTCGGTATGGAACTCTATCCAGCGACCCGATTTGATCGAGATACACCCTGTGAAATGCGTTCCTGTTTTTCGTCATAAATGACTTCAGAGTTGGGTTATTCGGTGCAACCATAATGAGCCTTTCGAGCGAGGTCATCGCCCCCTGCTGGTCGCCAAGGGCAAATAGGTTCATGACATCCTCATAAAGAAGTTGCTCGGTCTTGCCCCATTCTTCTTCCGTGAGTTTTGGCGCGACCGCTCGTTGCACACCTGCTTCTTGTTGCGCAGGCAAGGCAACTGTTGGGCGGGCATGAAGGTCGGGTATTGGCTCTTTGACCGTTTCGCGTGAAGCCGCTGCCATCCCATTTAGACTTTTTCTTTTCTCTGCAAAAGTTTGGACGCACTCGAAGAGCGCCTGATAAAGTGGGTCTTTGGAAGGTTTGAATGTGCGCAAAAGTTCGATCTTCGCCGCCCTTACTTGTGCTACCTGCGCTTCGTCATCTGGCAACTTCTCAATGACTTTTCGGCAAATCTCTTCAATCCCTAATACCATTTTGCACCTCTTCGAGCCAAAGTCAGCATTTTGCAAAGCCCTCATTCCTCTCTGCACGCAGGTGCAAGTCCATAAATCTTGCCCTGTAATCCATCTTCTCCTTTGTTTAGATTGCCTGCACCACCCCTCCCGCCAATGCCAGCAAAGCCTTGAACCTCGAGAATGTTTCCTTGACACAATGGATTGGAGGATGCGCCATAGATGTAAATGGGGAATGTAGGACCACCTGCGCCACCACCTCCGCTTCCGCCATTTCCTCCGTTTCCACCTTTGCCCCCATCGCCACCAGGTCCTGAGTTGTCGTCACCCGTGGACCTGCCGCCATTGCCCCCCAAGCCACCTTGACCACCTGAGCCACCTTCGCCGCCTGAACCTCCGTTTCCACCGCTTCCAGACATTATCACATTGTCACGAATCGTTGGACTGCCTTCATAGACGAAGACCCCGAAAGAGCCTCCGCCACCAGAGCCGCCCTTTCCGCCAGTTCCACCGCAACCTCCACCGCCTCCGCCACCACCACAGCCACCACGAGTGTAACAGCAGCAATCTGTGTCACCGCCGCCACCGCCTCCTCCGCCACCGCCTTTACCGTGCTCACCGTCCTGACCATCTTCACCATTGCCTGCAATCCAAAGACCCGCAGGCGATATGCTCCCAGTGGCAGAGCCACCTCTTCCGTTCGCTCCGTTCTTTCCGCTCGTGCCGTCCTGTCCTCTTTGACCCCGGCTGGCTGGCGAGCCGCCTGCGCCGCCTCTTCCACCGCCATTCGGTCCATCCTCGCCAGCGGTTCCAGACTCGTTATGCTTTCCACCCGTACCACCCCTTCCTCCCCTATTTCCGCACGGGCTATCGCCAGGTTCTCCAGGTCTAGGGCTGTCAGAAGGTGCACAGTTGCACCCCAGACACCCCAAGAGACCGTCATAGTCATAAGTGTCCGACCCATTTCCCCCATTATTCCCGTTCAGCCCATTCAGTCCATACACACCATTTTTTCCGTCAGCGCCATTCCCAGCCTCGATGACATTGTTCGAAATAATAAGCCCTGAAGAACAGTGGAATGTATAGATTCCATAACTACTGGACGACGGCTCGTATGCGCTTGAGCTCTTGACATAAAAGCCATCGAAATATGTCTGGCTCACGATGTTCGTGGCTATGACTGCCCTGATGGCATTAGGCTCAGAGACATCCCACATGATCATCGTCCTGTTTTTTTCTGTATCTCTTTTCCAGTTATTCGCTGCATCATAGCCCCCGAAAACACTTATGCCATCAGCAAGTACGACCTGTTCATGGTATTGTCCCTTGGATACATAGACATGCTTTTTGTCTGTCTGCTGCTTAGCGAACTGGATTGCAGCGTTTATCGTCTTGAATGGGTGCGCCCTGTCGCCTATCTGATTGTCGTCATCGCCTTTTGCTGTATCAACAAACACGCCTTTTGAAACCATGCCGTCAATGCCATCGCAGTTCGCATCAATGTAGTTTTTGTCGGGTATGTCTTCCATGTTCTGGAAGGTGCAGGCATATTCGCATCCATCTTCTTCCTTACCATTCAGGTTGTAATAGCCTTCATCGCAACCTATGAGTTTGCACTTCGAGTTTTCGCAGGCAGGAACCCCGTGGTCGAAGGCACACTTCTTCTCGCAAGAACCGCAATGGTTCACATCGCTTGTGTAGTCAACATCGGGCGAGCAAAGGCAATGTCCGCTTACAGGGAAACACTGAGGCGCAGTCTGTCCATCTACGCTAGTGACCTCTTTGCATTCATAGCCGTCAGGGCATGGCTCCATCTCACTGCAAGACCTGAGGCAAAACTGGGATGACTCCATGCGAACGCAGAGGTTCGGGGTTGTGCAATCGCCATCCTTCAGACACTGAAGGTTACAAAGCGGGTCTATCTTTGGCATGCAAAGATATAGTGGGTCAGACCCGACTGTGCCCATGTGCTGGCACAAAAAGCCAGAGGGGCAATCATCCTCGGTCAAGCATTGCACAGTGCACTGGCGCTCCATGGTGTTTAGATCAACAATGACGCACAGTTGTGTGTCACAGTCATTATTCGTTTGGCAAGGACAGCCCTGGTGTCTGCATGGTCCAGCCTCAGCTTCCACAGACTGTTCCGTGCCTTTTACATCTTCCGCGTCCTCCAACCACCAGGGCTTGTTATCTTGAGCATCGAAGCCCTTATCGGACCATATAGAACCTTGGTCATCGCCCTGAGGCGTTGTTGATTGCCTCCCGCCGCCACCGCACGACAACACAAAAAGCGCCACGAACAACACGATGCCTTGCCTGAGTCTCATGGTCCAAGACCTCCAAATGTCAATAAAAAGTTATACTTTTTTTCGATTTTTGTCGAGGGTCTAAAAATGCAGAAGATGCCGATAAAGATGTCAAGTGCATCTACGGAAAAAGAGAAGCGAGGAAATCCCTGCCCCACCCACAAATATTTCTTAAAGAGTTTTGACATTTTAAACATTGTCCAAAAAGTTGTCCAACATGTCCAACTTGACGACAAAGGGCGATTCAAAATCACCCACAAAAACTGCGGGGTTTCGGGTTTGCTAAGTTTGGCACAATTGTTGCAGTCGCAAAAACTGGAGTACGAGCTGACCCGGATTCCTTTCGTCGTGAGCGGCTCGTGGCGATAGCCTCGGTCGCACTTCCAAAGAGGGAGTGTGGGAGGTCACTGAAACCCCGCTAAAGGCGAGGCGTGTGGGAGTGTATCCAGTGGTCAAAGGGACGAGGCAGGCTGGTCGGTGGGCGTCCCAGCGAAGCTGGGGGGGTGTTTGCTGTCTCTATGGGTGGGAGTGTGAACTCGAAAACTAATCCAGCTTTCACACCATTTCTGTGGGCAACTTGTCTCACATGCGTTGACCTGTTTCAGCAGTT
>Ga0272449_1002452_pt1 | contig 17314 bp, 31 predicted proteins | sample YNPCB0241_FD_198679 | JGI IMG/M metagenome (GOLD analysis project Ga0272449, IMG submission 198679) | Hot spring sediment microbial communities from Yellowstone National Park, WY, United States - YNP-CB-024-1 | ecosystem: Environmental > Aquatic > Thermal springs > Hot (42-90C) > Sediment...
TCATCGGCAGAAAGATAGGGATGACCCAGATCTTTGACGAGAAGGGCGAAGTCATCCCGGTCACGGTCATCCAGGCAGGCCCCTGCTACGTGACGCAGGTCAAGACGGAAGAGACCGATGGCTACAACGCGGTGCAGTTGGGGTTTGAGGAAGTGCCTCCCCGGAAACTGAACCTGCCGCTGTTGGGCCATCTGAAAAGGGCTGGCGTGCCGGCCCTGCGCTACCTGCGGGAGTTCCGCGCTAAGGACGCGGCCCAGTACCGTCCAGGGCAGAAGATCACCGTGGAGGTCTTCTCGCCCGGCGACCATGTGGACGTGGTGGGGACCTCCAAGGGGCGGGGCTTCGCCGGCGGCGTGAAGCGCTACGGCTTCGGCGGCGGCCCCAAGACCCACGGCCAGTCCGACCGGCACCGGGCGCCGGGTTCGGTGAGTTCGGGGACCACGCCTGGCCGGGTGTGGAAGGGGAAGCGCATGGCTGGCCACATGGGCAACCAGCGGGTCACCGCGCAGAACCTGACTGTCGTCCGCGTGGATGCGGACCGCAACTTGTTGGTGGTGAAGGGGCCGGTGCCCGGACCCCGCAATGGCCTCGTGGTGGTCAGAGAAGCCAGAAAGCAGGGGTAGAGGAGACGGGCGATGCGACTTCCTGTGCACGATATGACGGGGCAGAAGGTGGGCGAGGTGGACCTGCCGGAGGAGATCTTCGGCATTGAGCCGAACGTGCCGGTCATGCACCAGGCCCTGGTGCGCCAGTTGGCCAACGCCCGCCTGGGGACCCACGATACCAAGACCCGCGGCGAGGTGAGCGGCGGGGGCCGCAAGCCCTGGCGGCAGAAAGGGACCGGCCGGGCCCGCCAGGGGAGCACCCGGGCCCCCCACTGGCGCAAGGGAGGCACCGTCTTCGGGCCGACCCCGCGCTCCTACGAGCAGCGGATGCCGAGGAAGATGCGCCGGCTGGCCCTCCGGTCGGCCCTCTCGGTGAAGGCGGCGGAGGCGGGGATCGTCCTCGTGGACCGGCTGGAGATGGAGGCCCCGCGCACCAAGGACATGGAGGCAGTGCTGGCGAACCTCTCCCTGGACGACAGCGTGCTGGTCCTTCTGCCGGAGCGGAACTGGGCCGTGGAGCGGTCGGCGCGCAACCTGCCCCATGTCAAGACCCTGCGGGCCCACTACCTCAATGTGCGGGACCTTCTGGAGTACCGCTACGTCCTGATGCCGTTGGGGGCCCTGGACGTGCTCCGCGGGTTCCTGGGGCAGAACTAGGGACGGGGCTGGCCACGGCAGGGAAGCGAGAGAGGGTTGGAGGATGCACGTCTACGAAGTGCTCAAGCGTCCGGTGATGACGGAAAAGAGCATGTTGCTGGCCGACGAAGGCAAGTACGTCTTTGAGGTGGACCGCCGGGCCAACAAGCACCAGGTCAAAGAGGCTGTGGAGGCCATCTTCAACGTGCACGTGGTCTCGGTGAACCTCGTCAAGATGCCGCCGAAGCGGGCTCGGTACGGACGGCGCGTGGTGGTGAAGGAGCCGATGTGGAAGAAAGCCATCGTGACCCTGGCTCCTGGGGAGAAGATCCCGCTGTTTGAAGGCGTCTAACAGTCCCCCCTGGGCCGGGAGGCCCCAGGGCCGGCACCTGTGGGGCGGACGGCCTCGGGACGTGGGGAACCGTGGGAGTGAGGTAAGGCGCATGGGTATCAAGGTCTACAAACCGACTTCGCCGGGGCGGCGGGGGATGAGCGTCTCCACCTTTGAGGAGATCACCCGCACCGAACCGGAAAAGTCCCTGGTGGTGCCGCTGAAGAAGCACGCCGGGCGCAACGTCCAGGGGCGCATTACCGTGCGACACCGAGGCGGTGGGCACAAGCGCCGCTACCGGATCATTGACTTCAAGCGGGATAAGTTCGGCATCCCAGGGCGGGTGGATTCCATTGAGTACGACCCGAACCGGTCGGCCCGCATCGCGCTGGTGGTCTATCCGGATGGCGAGAAGCGGTACATCCTGGCCCCCCTGGGGCTCAAGGTGGGCGACACGGTCGTCTCGGGCCCGGAGGCGGACATCCGGGTGGGCAACGCGCTCCCCATCCGGAACATCCCGGTCGGGACCATGATCCACAACATAGAGTTGCACAAGGGCCACGGGGGGCAGTTGGTGCGTTCGGCGGGCACGTCGGCCCAGTTGCTGGCCAAGGAGGGGAACTACGCCCAGGTGCGCCTGCCCAGCGGCGAGGTGCGGCTGGTCCACGTGGACTGCATGGCCACCATCGGCCAGGTGGGGAACGTGGACCATCAGAACATCAGCCTGGGCAAGGCGGGGCGCAGCCGCTGGCTGGGCCGTCGCCCGGCGGTGCGCGGTTCGGCGATGACCCCCAGGGACCACCCCCACGGGGGCGGCGAAGGGCGTTCGCCCATTGGCATGCCTTCGCCCAAGTCTCCCTGGGGCAAGCCCACCCTGGGCTACAAGACGCGGCGCAACAAAGCCACGGATAAGTACATCGTGCGGCGTCGTGGGAAGCGCCGCGGGTAGTGGAAGGAGAGGGCTGAGCGATGTCCAGGTCTCTGAAGAAAGGGCCGTACGTAGATCCCAAACTGCTGCGGCGCATTGAAGAGATGAACCGACGGGGCGAGAAGCGGGTCATCCGCACCTGGTCGCGGGACTCCACCATCTTCCCCCAGATGGTGGGCCACACCATCGCCGTGCACGATGGCCGGCGGCACGTGCCCATCTACATCACCGAGAACATGGTGGGGCACAAGTTGGGCGAGTTCGCGCCCACCCGTTTCTTCCGTGGCCACATCGTCAAGGAAAAAGGGACCCGTCGGGGTCGGGGGTAAGAGCCGATGGAAGTGCGAGCCGTGACCAAGTACGTGGGCATTTCGCCCCAAAAGGTGCGCCTGGTCATTGACCAGGTGCGGGGGAAGCCGGCCGAGGAGGCCCTGGCCATGCTGAAGTTCATGCCCCAGGCCGCTGCCCGGCCGGTGGCCAAGACCATCCAGTCGGCCCTGGCCAACGCGGAGGAGAACTTCGGCCTGGCCAAGCAGGACCTCTACATCGCCAAGATCGTGGCCGACCAGGCTCCCACTCGGCGGTGGCGACGCTTCGGCCCCCGGGGGCGGTTCAAGCCGATCCTGCGGCGGGCGTCGCACATTACCGTGGTGCTGGCCGAGCGGGAAGAGTAGCGGGAGGACCGCAGGCAGGATTTCCGCAAGAGGAGGGATTCGTTGGGGCGCAAAGTACACCCGATTGGCTTCCGACTGGGCCTCATCAAGGATTGGCGGACCCGCTGGTACGCGGAGGGGAGCCAGTACACCAAACTGCTGGAAGAGGACCGCAGGATCCGGCGCCGGATCCACGAACTGAACCCGAACGCGGCCATCTCGTTCATTGAGATTGAGCGCTACCCGAACGAGGTCACGGTGACCATCCACTCGGCCCGGCCCGGCATCCTCATCGGGAGGCGTGGACAGAACGTGAACGTGCTGCGGAACGAACTGCAGCAGTTGACGGACAAGCGGGTCAAGGTGGACGTGAAAGAGGTGGAGAACCCCGATCTGGACGCCCGGCTGGTGGCCCAGAGCCTGGCAGAGCAGTTGGAGCGCCGCGTGGCCTACAAGCGGGCCATGAAGCGGGCCGTGGAGCGGGCCCTCCAGGCCGGGGCCAAGGGGGCCATGGTCACCTGCGGCGGGCGGCTGGCTGGCGCGGAGATGGCCCGGCGGGAGACGGTGCGGGAAGGCCGCGTGCCCCGGCACACCCTGCGGGCCGACATTGACTACGGCCAGGCGGAAGCCCTCACCACCTTCGGCCGCATTGGCATCAAGGTGTGGATCTACAAGGGCGATGTGCTCCCCGAGAAGGCGGCTGCGGCGGAGGCCGTGGCGGCCGCGGAGGGCCAGGCCGCACAGGGTGGGGCCTGAGCCCGGCGTGAACTTGGGCAAATGGGAGTGGCGTAACCATGTTGATGCCGAAACGAGTCAAGTACCGCAAGGCACAGCGGGGCCGGATGAAGGGGCGGGCCCTCCGGGGCTCGGAGGTCGTCTTTGGAGAGTACGGCCTGCAGGCGTTGGAGCCCTGCTGGATGACCAGCCGGCAGATTGAGGCGGCGCGGCGCGCCATCGTGCGCTACGTCAAGCGGAGCGGCCGCCTTTGGATCCGCATCTTCCCCGACAAGCCTGTGACGGCCAAGCCGGCCGAGACCCGCATGGGAGGCGGAAAGGGGAACGTGGACCACTGGGTGGCCGTGGTCAAGCCCGGGCGGATCCTCTTTGAACTGGCGGGCGTCCGGGAGGAGGTGGCTCGGGAAGCCTTGCGGCTGGCGGCCCACAAACTTCCCATCCGCACGCAGTTCGTGAAGCGGACGGAGGATGCCCTATGAAGGCACGGGAACTCCGCGACCTGAGCAGCGAGGAACTCCGGCGGCGCCTGGACGATGCCTACCAGGAACTTTTTAACCTGCGCTTCCAGTGGGCCCAGGGCCAACTGAAGAACCACGCCCGGATGACGCAGGTGAAGAGGGAGATTGCCCGCCTGAAGACGGTCCTGCGCGAGCGGGAACTGCAGGCTGAGAGGGGCCAGGAGGCGTAGCGATGAGGGAACGACGGAAGCGCCTGGTGGGCCGCGTGACCAGCGACAAGATGGACAAGACGGTCGTCGTGCGCGTGGAGCGCCTGAAGCGCCACCGGCTCTATGGCAAGGTGATCCGGGTGTTCAAGAAGTACAAGGCCCACGATGAGGAGAACCAGTGCCGGGTGGGCGACCTGGTGCGCATCGTGGAGTCGCGCCCCCTCAGCAGGGAGAAGCGCTGGGTGGTGGAGGCGATCCTGGAACGGGCACAGGGACCTCAGGAGGCCCCCCAGGCCTGATCTCCGTGGGCCGCAAGCCCTGGGCAGGACGAGGCCAGGGCGCGGGTGTGAGAGGGAGTCATCATGATCCAACAGGAAACCAGGTTGGTGGTGGCCGATAACACGGGAGCCAAAGAAATCCTGTGCATCCACATCATGGGAGGCTCCAAGCGGAAGTACGCCACCGTGGGCGACATCATCATCGCCAGCGTCAAGGAGGCGACTCCGACGGCAGCGGTCAAGAAGGGGGACGTGGTGCGGGCAGTGGTGGTCCGCACGGCCAAGGAGTACCGCCGACCGGACGGCTCCTACATCAAGTTTGACGACAACGCGGCGGTCATCCTGGACGAGCGGGGCAACCCCAAGGGGACGCGCGTCTTCGGCCCCGTGGCCCGCGAACTGCGGGAGAAGGGGTTCATGCGCATCGTGTCCCTCGCCCCAGAGGTCCTCTAGGCGGGGGCCGCGCGGGCGTGGGGGTTCGGCAAGGAAGGTGGGCCATGAGGAAGATCAGACAGGGCGATACGGTTGAAGTGATCAGCGGGGACGAGAAGGGCCGGCGGGGGACCGTGCGCGAGGTCCTGCCGGGCCGCTGGTCCGGGCGCCGGTCGGGGCGCAACCCGAACAAGGACCGGGTGATCGTCTCCGGCATCAACCTGGTGAAGAAGCACCAGCGGCGCACGGGCGACGTGCGAACCCAGTTCGGCATCATTGAGCGGGAGGCCCCCATCCACATTTCCAACGTGGCGCTGGTGTGCAAGCACTGCGACCGGCCCACACGGGTGGGCTTCCGGGTCTTTGAAGATGGCTCCAAGGCGCGCTACTGCAAGCGCTGCGGAGAACTGATTGACTGACGGCCGTGGAGAGCCAGGGGCTGGGGCCCGGCTTCCGGGCCGGCAGCCCTGAGGAGTTTGGGGAATGTCCAGGTTGAAGGAACGGTACCGAAACGAAGTGGTCCCGCAGATGATCCGGGAGTTCGGGTATCGCAACCCGATGGAAGTGCCACGGGTGGTCAAGGTGGTGGTCAACATCGGCCTGGGGGAGGCGCTGGAGAACGTGAAGGCGCTGGACGCGGCCAGCCAGGACCTGGCGACCATCACGGGCCAGAAGCCCATCATCACCCGGGCCAAGAAGTCCATCGCCGGCTTCAAACTGCGGGCGGGGAACCCCATCGGGGCGAAGGTGACCCTCCGCGGGAAGCGGATGTACGACTTCCTGGACCGGCTGTTCAACGTGGCCCTGCCTCGCCAGCGGGACTTCCGTGGAGTCTCGCCCGATGCCTTTGACGGCCGCGGGAACTACACCCTGGGGCTGCGGGAACAGTTGGTCTGGCCGGAGATTGACTACGACTCCATTGACAAGGTGCGCGGCATGGAGATCACCATTGTGACCACGGCGCGGACCGACGAAGAGGCCAGACACCTGCTGCGGCTGATGGGCATGCCGTTCCGGCGGCAGTGAGGCGAAGGCCTGGTCCACCAGGAGGGATTCTGTGGCGAGAAAGTGCATGTTCTACCGGGAGCAGCGTCGGAAGTACAAAGTGCGGGTGCGGAACCGGTGCAAGATCTGCGGGCGGCCCCGCGGCTACATGCGGCGCTTCGGCCTGTGCCGCATCTGCTTCCGCCGGGAGGCCCTGGAGGGCCACATCCCTGGCGTGGTGAAGTCCAGTTGGTAGGACGGGCCGCGCCGGCCCCGGAGGGGAGGCCGAGGGGGAACTCTGCTTGAGGAGAGTGGGGTGATGATGACGGACCCGATTGCCGATATGTTGACCCGCATTCGGAATGCGGCCATGGCCCGGCATGGCTACGTGGTCATGCCCAGTTCCAAACTGAAGGTGGCCATTGCCCGCATCCTGCGGGAGGAAGGCTTCATCCAGGATTATGATGTGACCCAGGACCGCCCCCAGCCCCGGTTGCGCATCTGGCTCAAGTACACGCCGGACCGCCGGCCGGTCATCACCGGCCTGGAGCGGGTGAGCAAGCCCGGCCGCCGGGTCTACGCCAAGCGGCGGGAGGTCCCCTGGGTGCGCAGCGGGGTGGGGATCGCCATCCTGTCCACGCCGAAGGGCGTGATGACGGACCGGCAGGCCCGCCGCCTGGGCCTGGGTGGCGAGGTCATCTGCTACGTCTGGTAGGCCTGGCGGGCCTTGGGATCTGGAAGCAGGAGGTGAGCGGTGTCTCGGATAGGGCGGATGCCCATCGCCCTGCCCAAGGGCGTGGAGGTCAAAGTTGAACCCGGCAACCTGGTGACGGTAAAGGGGCCGAAGGGCACCCTGACCCGGGCCTTGCATCCCGATATGCAGATTGAGGTGGCGGGGGGACAGGTGGTGGTGCGCCGGCCCAGCGATGCCCGGCACCACCGGGCCCTCCACGGCCTGACCCGGGCCCTGCTGGCGAACATGGTCACCGGGGTGTCGGAGGGGTTCCGCAAGGAACTGGAGATCGTGGGGGTGGGGTACCGTGCGGAACTCCAGGGCCGGAAACTGGTCCTCTCGCTGGGGTTCTCCCACCCGGTGGAGGTGGAGCCGCCCGAGGGGATCGCCTTTGAGGTGGACCGGTCGGGGCGCAAGTTCAGCGTCCTGGGCATTGACAAGGAACTGGTCGGCGAAGTGGCGGCCAAGATCCGCGCCAAGCGCCCGCCCGAGCCCTACAAGGGAAAGGGCATCCGGTACGTGGGCGAGTACGTGCGGATGAAAGCCGGCAAGGGCGGCAAGGTCAAGTAATCCGACGGGCCGGGCCGGCCCGGAGAGAGCGAGGGCAGGTGGTCTATGAGTGCACAGGTGGATAAGCGTCGTGCCCGTGAGCGGCGGCACCTGCGGGTGCGGAAGAGGGTCTTCGGCACGCCAGAGCGCCCGCGCCTGAACGTGTACCGGAGCCTGAGCCACATCTACGCCCAGGTCATAGACGACACCCGGGGCGTGACCCTGGTCTCCGCGTCCACCATTGATCCGGAAGTGCGGCCGCATGTGCAGGGGCTCCCGAAGACGGAGCAGGCACGCCTGGTGGGGAAGAAGGTGGCCGAGCGGGCCCTGGCCAAGGGGATCACCAAGGTGGTCTTTGACCGCGGGGGCTACAAGTACCACGGCCGGGTGAAGGCCCTGGCGGAAGCCAGCCGCGAGGCCGGGCTGGAGTTCTAGGCGAGGGGACTGGAAGGTCGGCACGCTGACCTTTGTGGAGGAGGCAGACCACGCATGGATACGAGAGGATACGGAGCCGCCTCGTTTGAGGAGATGGAGTACGACGAGCGGGTGATCCACATCGCCCGGACGGCCAAGGTGGTCAAGGGCGGCCGGCGGTTCAGTTTCCGCGCCGTCGTGGTGGTGGGCGATGGCAAGGGCCGCGTGGGCGTCGGCATCGGCAAGGCGGGCGAGGTTCCCGATGCCATCCGCAAGGGGTCCGAGCGGGCCAAGCGGCACATGGTGCGGGTCCCCCTGGTGGGGAGCACCATTCCCCACGAAGTGCTGGCCAAGTTCGGGGCGGCTGAGGTCCTGTTGAAGCCCGCGTCCCCGGGCACGGGGGTCATCGCCGGCGGCGCGGTGCGCGCCGTGGTGGAGGCGGCGGGCATCCGGGACGTCCTGAGCAAGTCCCTGGGCAGCGACAACATCATGAACGTCGCCATGGCCACCTGGGAGGCCCTCAAGCAACTGAAGGACGTAGAGGAACAGGCCCAGTTGCGGGGCCTGCCTTTGGACCGGGTGGCTCCGTTCTGGGGGAGGTCCAGAGATGCCTCGTAAGGAGAAGAAGGCTGCTCCGCCCAGGCTGCGCATCACCTGGGTCAAGAGCGACATCGGCTACGACAAGCGGCAGAAAGGGACCATCCGGGCCCTGGGCCTGCGCCACCTGGGGGATACGGTGGAGCACGAAGCGACGCCGGCCATCCGCGGCATGGTGGCGAAGGTGATCCACCTGGTGAAGGTGGAAGAGGTCCAGGGGTAAGGGGGGTGTAGGCAGCGTCCCGCCTTTCTGGGAGTGGGGCGCTGTGGAAGGCGTAGAGGAGCGGGGAAGCGATGAAGTTGCACGAGTTGCAGCCCGCCGAGGGGGCCAAGAAGAAACGGAAGCGCGTGGGGCGCGGCATCGCGGCCGGCCAGGGCAAGACCGCAGGGCGCGGCACCAAGGGCCAGAACGCCCGCACCGGCGGGGGAGTCCGCCCCTACTTTGAGGGAGGCCAGTTGCCCCTGGTGCGGCGGTTGCCCTTCAAGCGCGGCTTCACCAACATCTGGCGCATTGAGTACACGCCGGTCAACCTGGAGCGTCTGGACCGCTTCCCGGCAGGGAGCGAGGTGACCCCCGAGACCCTGGCCGAGGCGGGCATCATCAAGTCGCCGCGGGAGGCGGTGGTCATCCTGGGTCAGGGCGACCTGGACCGCCCCCTGACGGTCAAGGCGCACCGGTTCTCCGCCTCGGCGCGGGAGAAGATCCTCAAGGCCGGGGGCACGGTGGAAGTCCTGGAGTACGAGAGGGCGTAGGGGGTTGGGCTGGCAGGGCCTGACCGAGGAGAGGCGAGGACATGCTACAAGCAGTGCGCAATGCCTTCCGACTGCCTGACCTGCGGCGGAAGATCCTCTTCACCTTCTTCATCCTGGTGATCTTCCGCCTGGGCGCGCACGTGCCGGTGCCGGGCGTGGATGCGGAGCGGCTGCGTGCCCTGTTCCAGAGCAACGAGCTGCTGGGGCTCCTGGACCTGTTCTCGGGCGGCGCGATGTCCACCTTCTCGGTCATGGCTATGGGGGTCTACCCCTACATCACGGCGAGCATCGTCATGCAGTTGCTCCAGCCGCTGATCCCCCAGTTGGAGCAGTTGGCCAAGGAAGGGGAGCAGGGCCGCCAGAAACTGAACCAGTACACCCACTGGCTGACGGTGCCCCTTTCGGCGATGCAGGCCTTTGGCTCAGCGAGCCTGATGGCCCAGCAGGGGATCCTGGTGAACTTCGGCCTCACGCCCCAGACCTGGATCCCCACCCTCTCCACGGTGCTGACGATGACCGCGGGGACGATGTTCGCCGTATGGCTCGGCGAACTGATTGACGAGCAGGGGGTGGGCAACGGCGTCTCCCTCATCATCTTCGGGGGCATCGTCGCCCGGGTGCCGCAGACGGTGGGCGCGTACCTCATCGCCCAGGATTGGGGGCGGCTCTTCATCCTGCTGGCCATCATGGTGATCACCGTGGCCGCCATCGTCGTGGTCCAGGAGGGGCAGCGGCGCATCCCGGTCCAGTACGGGCGGCGGGTGCTGGCCATGCGGGGCAACCGGCTGCGGGTGGCTGGCGGCCAGAGCAGCTGGATCCCCCTGCGGGTCAACTCGGCGGGGATGATCCCGCTCATCTTCGCCCAGAGCATCATGCTGCTCCCCGGGACCATCGCTGGCTACTTCGTCTATTCTAACGTAGGGTGGCTGGCCAGCGCCGCCCAGACCATCTCGCGGGTCTTTGACCCCAACGGGTGGGTCTACGGCATCCTGTATTTCCTGATGGTCATCGGGTTCACGTACTTTTACACGGATGTGATCTTCCGCCAGCAGAACCTGCCGGATACCCTGCAGAAGCAGGGAGGGTTCATCCCGGGCATCCGGCCCGGCAAGCGCACGGAAGAGTACCTGAACGGAGTGCTGCAGCGCATCACCCTGGTGGGGGCGGTCTTCCTGGGCGCCGTGGCGATCCTGCCCTGGATCAGCAGCCTGATCACCGGTGAGTCGGTCGCCAGGGGAGGGATGCTCATCACCAGCGCTGGCCTCCTGATCGTGGTCGGCGTCGTCCTGGACACGATGAAGCAACTGGAGGCCCAGCTCCTGATGCGGCACTACGAGGGCTTCATCCGCAGGACATCTTCGTAGCCGGAGGCGGCCGACACCGATGCAGAAGGACAGGCGGATCTTCATCGTGCTCCTGGGCGCGCCGGGCGCGGGCAAGGGGACCCAGGCGGAACTCCTGGAGGAAGACTACGGGCTGGCGCACATCTCCAGCGGTGACCTCTTCCGCGAGCACCTGAAGAAGGGGACGCCGCTGGGCAAGTTGGCCCAGACCTACATGGACCGCGGGGAACTGGTCCCCGACGACGTGACCATCGCCATGGTGCGGGAACGGCTGCAGGAACCCGACTGCCAGGCGGGGGCCATCTTGGATGGGTTCCCCCGCACGGTGGCCCAGGCGGAGGCGCTGGACGCCCTCTTGGCGGAACTGGGGGAGCGACTCTGCTCCGTCCCGTACGTCAAGGTGTCGGAAGAGGTCCTGCTGGAGCGGCTGAGCGGGCGGTGGACCTGCCGCCAGTGCGGCGCGGTGTACCACGTGCTCCATCATCCGCCCAAGGTCGCCGGGGTGTGCGACGTGTGCGGCGGGGAATTGTACCAGCGCCCGGACGACACGCCGGAGACGCAGAAACGGCGGATCTCCGTGTACCTGGAGCAGACCGCCCCGCTGATCGCCCACTACCAGGCGCGGGGCCTGCTGGTGGAGGTGGATGGGGAACGGCCGATAGAAGAGGTGCACGCGGCTCTGCGGAAAGCGATTGAGGACTCATGCGGCCGTCCGTCTTGATCGTTAAGAAAACGGCAGAGGAACTGGCGCTGATGCGGGAGGCGGGCCGCATCGTGGCCCTGGTCCTGCAGGCCATCCGGGAGGCAGCGAGGCCAGGGGTCAGCACGGCGGACCTGGACCGCCTGGCGGAGGACATCATCCGCAGCCACGGGGCAGTTCCCTCGTTCCTGGGGGTTCCCGGGGGGCCGGGCCGGCCAGATTTCCCGGCCACCATCTGCGCCAGCCTGAACGAGCAATTGGTCCACGGCATCCCCCGGCCGGACGTGGTGCTGAAGCCGGGGGACATCCTGAGCGTGGACGTGGGGGCGATCTACGAGGGCTGGCACGGCGATGCGGCTATCACGGTGGGCATCGGCCGCATTTCGGACGAGGCGAGGCGGCTGATCTCGGTGACGGAGGGGGCCCTCCAGGCGGGGATCGCCGCGGCCCGGGCCGGTCGGCGGGTGGCTGACATCTCCCGGGCCATCCAGCGCTATGTGGAGCGCCACGGCTTCAACGTGGTGCGGGAGTACACGGGGCACGGCATCGGCCGGGAGATGCACGAGCCGCCGCAGGTCTTGAACTACCACGCCCCCAGCATGCCGGAGGGGCCGGTCCTGGAGCCGGGCATGACCCTGGCCCTGGAACCCATGGTGAACGCGGGGACCTACCGCACCAAAGTCCTGGCGGACGGGTGGACGGTGGTCACGGCCGATGGGCGGCTTTCGGCCCATTTTGAGCATACCATCGCCATTGCGGAGGGCGAGGCGGAGATCCTGACTCGCCTGTGAGAGAAGGAGGAGACGACATGAAGGTCAGGCCTTCGGTGAAGCGGCGTTGCGAGAACTGCAAGATCATCAGACGGCGCGGGGTGGTGCGGGTCATCTGCAAGAACCCGCGGCACAAGCAGCGCCAAGGCTAAACCCTTGTGGGGAGAGGCCCTGCCACGGGGCAGGGGGCAGGAACTTCTGAGGAGGTTGCTGGATGGCACGTATCGCTGGGCGGGACCTGCCGCGGGACAAGCGAGTGGAAGTGGCCCTGACGTACATCTACGGCATCGGGCCGTCGCTGAGCCGTGAGATCCTGGCCAAGACGCAGGTCAACCCCGACACCCGGGTGCGCGACCTGACGGAAGCCGAGGTCAGCCGGTTGCGGGAGGTCATTGACCGCGAGTACCGGGTGGAAGGCGACCTGCGCCGCGAGGTGGCGATGAACATCAAGCGGCTCACGGAGATCGGCTGTTACCGGGGGATCCGACACCGGAAGAACTTGCCCGTGCGCGGGCAGCGGACCCGCACCAACGCCCGGACCAAGCGCGGGCCGCGCAAGACGGTACCCGGGCGGCGGCGGTCTCGGGCCAAGAAGTAAGAGGCCGAGAGGGGCTTTTCGGGGGCCCCCGAGGGCGAGGTTTTTTTCGTAGGCAGGAGGGACAATGGGACGCGCAAGGCGTGGTACAAGCAGGGCTTCGCGGCGGGAACGGCGGGTGGTGCCGCTGGCGCAGGCACATATCCAGTCTACGTTCAACAACACCATCATCACCATCACGGACCCTCAGGGGAACACCCTGACCTGGGCCAGCGCGGGCTCGGCGGGCTTCAAGGGGTCCCGCAAGAGCACGCCCTACGCCGCGCAGATCGCCGCCCAGCAGGTGGTGCGGCAGGCCCAGGACCTGGGCGTGCGGGAAGTGGATATCTTCGTCAAGGGCCTGGGGCCGGGCCGGGAGGCAGCCATCCGCTCGCTCCAGAGCGCGGGACTGCGCATCCGGTCCATCACCGATGTGACGCCGGTGCCCCACAACGGGTGCCGGCCGAAGAAGAAGCGGCGCGTCTAGGGCCAAGGGCGCGCTGGCGGCCAGGAAGGGCGCGGGCTCTTGCTCCTGGCTGCAAGATGAGCAGTGCGAGAACGTGCGGAGGAAACATGGGCAGGTATACAGGTCCCGTTTGCAGGCTTTGCAGGCGCGAGGGTGTGAAACTCTTCCTCAAGGGGGAACGGTGCCTCACCGACAAGTGCGCGGTGGAGCGCCGGCCGTATCCCGCGGGGATGCACGGGCAGAAGGCGCGCTTCCGGCGCAAGGAGTCGGACTACGCGCTCCAGTTGCGGGAGAAGCAGCGCGCCAAGCGCATCTACGGGGTGCTGGAGCGGCAGTTCCGTCGTTACTATAAGGAAGCGTTGCGGAGGCCGGGGCGCACAGGGGCCAACCTCTTGGCCATCCTGGAGAGCCGGCTGGACAACGTGGTCTACCGCCTGGGGTTCGCCGACTCCCGTGCCCAGGCGCGGCAGTTAGTGCGACACGGGCACTTCTTGCTCAACGGGCGGAAGACCGACATCCCCTCGGCCCTGGTGAAGCCGGGAGATGTGGTGAGCGTGCGGCCCGAGAGCCGTCGGCTCACCTACTTCAAGGAGCAGGCGGAGGTCCTGGACTCCAAGCCCTTGGTGAACTGGCTCAGCCGTGATGCCATGAACCTGTCGGGGAAGGTCCTGAGCCTGCCGGAGCGCAGGGACATTGACGTGGACCTCAAGGAACAGCTGATCGTAGAGTTCTACTCGCGGTAGCGCGACGGCGTCTGGACAGGCTGCCCGTGGCACGGGGCCTGGGTCCGCAGTGTGGAGGAAGAGACCTTGTTGTCCAATCTGGTGCTCCCAAGGATAGAAACCGTTGCCAGTTCGCGCAACTACGGTCGCTTCAGCATCGGCCCGTTGGAGAGCGGGTATGGCATCACGCTGGGCAACGCCCTGCGGCGCGTGCTCCTCTCGTCCCTGCCGGGCGCGGCCGTGACCTACATCCGCGTGAGCGGGGTGCCGCACGAGTTCACCACCATCCCGCATGTCAAAGAAGACATGATGGCCTTCATCCTGAACGTGAAGCAACTGCGGCTGAAACTGGACGGGGACGAGGAGGTGCGCCTGCGCCTGGCGGTGCGGGGCCAGGGCGTGATCACGGCGGCGGACCTGGAATGTCCGCCCAACGTGGAGATCGCCAACCCGGACCTGTACCTCCTCACGGCCGATTCGGATGAGGCCGACCTGGATATTGAACTGGTGGTCGCGCCGGGGCGGGGGTACTCGCCGGCCGAGGAGCGGGTGCGCAGCGGAGGCATCGGCGAGATCGCCGTGGATGCCATCTTCAGCCCGGTGCGCAAGGTCAACTACGAGGTGGAACGGGCCCGCATCGGCCAGGCTACCGACTACGACCGCCTGCTGATGGAGATCTGGACCGACGGGACCATCTCGCCGGAGGAGGCCCTGTCCAGCGCGGCCAAGATCCTGATGGACCACTTCCTCTTGGTGGCCAACCTGGGGCGGGAGGCCGCCCCAGAGGAGGGCCGGGCGGGAGGCGCGCCGGAGGTCGCCATTCCGCCGGAGGTGGCGGAGACGCCGGTGGAGGAGTTGGGGCTCAGCGTGCGGGCCTACAACTGCCTCAAGAGGGCCGGCATCACCAAGGTGGGGCAGATCCTACAGCGCCTCCAGAAGGGGAAGGATGAACTTCTGAGCATCCGGAACTTCGGCGAGAAATCGCTGGAGGAACTGCTGGAGAAACTGGAGGCGAAGGGCTTCCTGGAGGGCGTGGAGATCCCCTCGGGCGACGAGAAGTAGGCCGCCCTCAGGGGAGTTGGTGTGGGGGAGTTGAGCAGGTATGCGACATAGAGTGGCAGGCAAGAAACTGAGCCGCTCCACAGGGCACCGGAAGGCCCTGCGGAAGAACTTGATGAAGGCGCTCTTCATCCACGGGCGCATCAGGACCACAGAGGCCAAGGCGCGGGCCATCCGGCCCGAGGCGGAAAAGTTGATCACGTTGGCCAAGCGGGGCCTTGCCGACGCCTCGTACGGCGTGCACGCGCGGCGCCTGGCCGCAGCCCGCCTGAGCGACAAGCAGGCGGCCAAGGTCCTGTTTGACCAGGTGGCGCCCAAGTACGCCGAACGCCCAGGGGGCTACACCCGCATGCTCAAGTTGGGGCAGCGCCAGGGCGACGGCGCGGAGATGGTCATCCTGGAGTTGGTCTAGGTCCTGCGGGAGAAGGATGGGCATGGCCGCCTGCACGGGCCCGGGAGCCGGGCTGGCTGGACCGGCGCCCCAGGGGGAGAAGGGGCCCGTCCGCCGGGTGAAGGCGGTGATCGCGTACGAGGGGACGGACCTCCTGGGGTTTCAGAGGCAGGCCCAGGGGCCGACGGTGCAGGGAGCGCTGGAGGAGGTTCTGGCGGAGATCGCAGGGCACGGCGTGCGCGTGTTGGGGGCTGGCCGGACGGATGCCGGCGTCCACGCCGAAGGGCAGGTGGTGGCCTTTGACCTGGCCTGGCGCCATTCCCTGGACGACCTGCGGAACGCGCTGAACGCCCTCCTGCCGCGGAGCATCGCCGTGCTGGAGGTGGCTTGGGCACCGGAGGGGTTCCACCCCCGGTTTGACGCCGTGAGCCGGACCTACCGCTACCGGGTCTTCAACCGGCCGGTGCGCAGCCCCTTTGAGGAGCGGTTCGCGTGGCACGTGCCAGAGCCGTTGGACGTGGAGCGGATGAACCTGGCGGCAGCGCTCTTTGTGGGGGTGCACGATTTCGCCTCCTTCGGCCAGCCGACCCAGGGCGAGGCCACGGTGCGGGAGGTCTACCGGGCGCGCTGGGAGCGCCGAGGGGACCTGGTCCTCTTTGAGGTGGAGGCCAACGGGTTCCTGCGGGGGATGGTGCGCAGCCTGGTGGGGACGCTGGTGGACGTGGGCCGGGGGCGGCTTGTGCCGGCGGAGGTGGAGCGGATCCTGCAGGCCCGCGACCGGAGCGCAGCCAGCACGACGGCTCCGCCCCAGGGGCTCTTCCTGGTCCACGTGCGGTATCCGTAGGTTGGGATGGCGGCTTGGGGCTGGCCGGGGCGGGAAGTTTTGGGAGAAGGAGTTGAGCGGCTGTGAGGACATATGCGGTCAAGGCTTCGGAAATTGAACGGCGGTGGTACGTGGTGGATGCCCGGGGCAAGACCCTGGGGCGTCTCGCCTCGGAGATCGCCAAGGTCCTGATGGGGAAGCACAAGCCCTATTATTCTCCGCACCTGGACTGCGGGGACTACGTGGTGGTGGTCAACGCGGCCCAGATCCGGGTGACGGGGCGCAAGTTGCGGGAGAAGATGTACTACCGCCATTCCCTGCACCCTGGGGGACTGAAGGAGATCCCCCTCTACCGGATGCTGGAGAAGCACCCGACGCGGGTGCTGGAACTGGCGGTGCGCAGGATGCTGCCCCAGAACCGCCTGGGCCGGCGGATGTTCAAAAAACTCAAGGTCTACGCGGGGAGCGAGCACCCTCACCAGGCGCAGAGACCTGAGCCTCTGGACCTGTAGGGAGGAGAAGGAAGGGGTTATGGAAGGCCAATACTACGAGGCAGTTGGCAGACGGAAGACGTCCACGGCGCGCGTGCGCATCTACCCTGGTGGGCAGGGGCGCGTCCTGGTGAACGAGAAGCCGGTGGAGGAGTACTTCCCCCGGCCCCGGGATGTGTACCACCTCCTGGAGCCCCTGAAGGTGACCGGGTACCAGGGCGCGCTGGACGTGACGGTGTTGGTCAAGGGCGGAGGCGTCTCTGGGCAGGCGGGGGCGGTGCGCCACGGTTTGGCGCGCGCCCTCTTGCTCCTGAACCCCGAACTGCGCCCGGTGCTCCGGAAGTACGGCCTCCTGACGCGGGACCCCCGCATGAAGGAGCGGAAGAAGCCCGGTCTCAAGCGGGCACGGAAGGCACCGCAGTACACCAAGCGCTAGGCTGCACCTGGCAGGCTCGTCCTGCGGGCAGGGAGGTGGGTGCAAACGGGGTGGCCTTGTGGGAAGGCCACCCCGTTCGCGCGCCCAGGGGCGGGTGGTAATTGGTAGGGGCACAGCAGTGCTGTGCCCCTAACAACCTACAAGGTTCAGGGATTGGTGGCAAGATCAGTATTCCGGCGGCGGGGCCGCGGGCTTCTCCTTCTCTGGGATCTCCGTCACCAACGCCTCGGTGGAATACTGATCC
>Ga0272449_1002454_pt1 | contig 17311 bp, 14 predicted proteins | sample YNPCB0241_FD_198679 | JGI IMG/M metagenome (GOLD analysis project Ga0272449, IMG submission 198679) | Hot spring sediment microbial communities from Yellowstone National Park, WY, United States - YNP-CB-024-1 | ecosystem: Environmental > Aquatic > Thermal springs > Hot (42-90C) > Sediment...
TAGTTGAGGGGGTAAAAATGGGTTCTGGAAGTTTATCAGCTTCTTTTAAACCTTCAGGAAGTTTTATTCCACAAACTTTACCAGTTTTTTGGTATTCCTTCATCGCAGAGCCTGTTATATAACCTCTCACGATACATTCAACAGGAATAACTTTAGCTTTCTTAACAATCATACTTCTTTGGTGAAGAATTTCTTTATAGGGCTTAAGGATTTCAGGATATTCTTCTATATAAGCTGTGATTAAGTGATTTTCTACAATATCTTTAAGAAAATCAAGCCAAAAAAGGGTCATAAGAGTAAGTATTTTTCCTTTATCAGGGATAGGGGTAGGTAAAACCACATCAAAAGCAGAAATTCTATCTGTAACAACGATAAGAAGTCTATCTCCAAGATCATAAATATCTCTTACTTTACCCCTTTTTAAAAGGGGAATCTCTTTGATATCTGTTTGAAAAAGAGCATTTTCCATAAAATTAGGAGACAGCTTTAGCTAATTTTCTGGTGCGTTTTTTAAATTTACTTGCCAATCTTCTATATCTTTCATATTTTACCCAATCTTTATTTTTTTTAGCTTCTTCAGCAAGGGCTTTAAATTTTTTCACCTTAGCCTTAAGTTCTCTCATTGATTCTCCAACCTTTTTAGGCTCCTCTTTAATTCCATAAACTTTCTTTAAAACTGATATAAGTTCCTCTTTATTCATTCCGTGAACACCGCTAATTTCAGGGATTTGAAGAGCAATTTCTCTCAGCTCTTTAATGGTCATCTTTTCAAGTTTTTTCTCCAATTTTGGAAGTTCTCTCATTTCTTCTGTATTCTTTTCTTCCATAAAGAGCCCTCCTTCAAGAAGAGTTTTCGAAAGTCTTTATAAATTATCACAAAACTCATATAAAGCAACTCAGGAAGTTATAATGAAGAAAATACACTTACCTATAATTATAGAGATGGATGAAGATAGATATTATATAGTAAGCTGTCCAATATTTAAAGGCTTTCACTCTTATGAGAAGATTATAGATTCCGCATTAGAAAATAAAAAAGAGGTTATAGAGATGTGTTTAGAAGAAACAAACCAAATGTCTTTTGAAGAAAACAATTAAAGAGGATTTAGGATTAAGTTTAGAATTCATAAATTAGCTCTCCTTCTCTTAATGTCTTCTCCTTTAAAGTTTCAAAGGCATCTTCAAAAGGAATTAAATTTACTTCTACTTTCCACTGCACAATATCACTTGCATCAACTAATGCTTTTATGTAAGCTTTCGGTGATAGCCCTTCTACCACGAGATCAATATCAGATCTCTCATGCACATAACCTTTTACCAATGAGCCAATAAGAAAAATCCTTTTAACTTTATATTTCTCTTTTAGCATCTGAGCAATTTTCTTGCTCATTTCTCTTAATTCTTCTCTTCTCTCCATTTTTGTACTCCTACAAGTTTTCAAAAATCCTCTCTTGATGAGAGTTTTGAATGCAAGTCTTTAAAATTGGATGAAAGAAAATATTTGATTTATGGAGATTTATTTATAAATATAAGGCAAAATAGGTTATGTTTTTATTATTTCCAGTTTCTAATTAATCCCTCCAATCAAATGTTTTGTTACCGCATTTACATCTAATTTTTTTATTTACATTATCATAAAATTCTACTGATATATATTGTTTACATTTCTCACAGAAAAATAAACTTTCAAAATGTGTAATATCGTCCCAGAAAGCTTTACAATCTCCAATTGTTGGTTGAAAGGAACTATCATGCGAACCTCTATTTCCTACGAATTTTGAAGATTTAACGTTACTTATAACTGGAGTTATTATATTTTTTGTAGTGTCAGGTTGTTTGTTTATCTTACTTTGTAAACATGATAGAAGTTCATCAGCCATTCTTAATTCATTTTTTTCATTTGAGCGATATTTTACATATACTTCAAGTTTCTCACATATTATTTTTAAAATATTTTCAAGATACTTTCTAATATCATTTGGTAGACCATCAATGTCATTGTTATCTACTTTATATTGTATTAGTTTCTTTAAATCTGAGGGTTTTTGATCCAAACAAGTACCTTTTTCCTCTGTCCATTTTATTATATTTACACTCCAATTACTCTTTCCCTTGACCAAGGTTTTCATAAGGTCGAACCAGTTTCTTTCATGTGTTAATAATATAATTTGATAATCATTAAACTTATCTATCAATAAATTACTTAATCTCATTCTATGTTCCGTGTCAAAACTTGAGATGACATCATCAAGAATAAAAAATTTATTTAATTTGTTAAATGCTTCAACTGAACACAAAAAAAGAATAATCCCGAGGCTGTTTAAATGGGATTCACTTAAATATTTATGAGGAGGTGAAACACGGGTATCGTAAAAATCGTATTCCATTGTTAAGCCTTTTAGCTCATCTTCCTCTCCTATCAGTTTTATTTCAATATTGTTTACTCTTTCACCAGGATGTAAATAAGAGTAATATTCATTAATTTTTTGCGAAAAATAGTTTATAAATACTTCTAATTCTTCTTTTTGCTTTTCTATAAACTTATTATAAATGTTTTCTAAGGAGGTTTTCAGTTTTGACAAAATTTCTTTTTCTTTTTTCAAATCTAATATATCCTTAAATGCATTATAAGAAAGAAGAACTTTATCTTGAACCTCTAATATTTGTTTTCCTTTTAATTTCTTTTCAAGGTTTCCGTATTGGGTATTACAAAAATCAATTAATTCGCTCAAGACCCCTTCTTTTAAAATAAGTTCCTCCGGACCTCTTAGTTCCATATCTTTAATAATATCTTTACTTAGTTCGGTATTTATCCGTTTAATATAATTTTCAACATAATCTATAAAATTTCTTACAGGTAAATTTTCTTCTTCTTTAAAATATTTATTTGATTTAATAGCCACTATAATACTTCTAACATTATTAATAATTTCTTGAAAGTTTTCCTTTTTATCTTCCAATTCTTTTTTTCGTGATTGCAAAGATTCTATCTCAGATAATCGTTCTCTAATTTCGCTTATTAATTCTTCCTGAGATTTTTGCTGAAAACATAATGGACATTTGTTTTCTTTAAAAGATCCTCTTTCTAAAATATTTAATCCCTCTTTCCAAAGTTCACTAAGGATAATCTGTTTTAGATCTTCTTCTTTACTTATGAGGTCATTAAATTTACGATAATATTCTTTATAATTTTCAATTATATTTTGGAACCTATTTTTTAAGTCATTAGTTTTATTAATTACATCTTCATAGTATGCCCTTTTTTCTATTATAATAGAATCATCACTTTGCTTAAATTTATTTAAAAGATTTGATATTTCATCAAATGTATGTATTTTTTCATATCCCAAAGGCTGTATCAATTCATTAATTTTTTCTATAAATCTATCTTCAGAAGTGATTCGTTCATCTAACTTTTCCATTACTTGTCTTTCCCGTTGGCTTATTTCACTTTCATAATTTTTTGATTTAATTTTTTGATTTATATAGTTTATTCCTTTTCTTAATAATTCTTTAGTTTTCGTGACATTTTCAAAACCAATTATTTTGGAAAAATCTTTTAAACGGTCAGCTTTGCTTGATAATATAAATTTTGTAAGATCTGAATACCTAAGGATTAACCTCTCTTTCTCTGTCTCATATAAATATTTCTTAAAATCTTCAGAATCTTTTGAAAATCTTTTATCTATTATTCCTTTTTTGTTTATTAAAAGCTTTTTTGAATTATTGAATTGAGAATCGGTATATTCTATTTTCACATAACTTTCTTCTGTATCAGGAATATGAATATTCCTCAAGGCAGGGATACCACCTTTACCTATTTCTTCACTGCTTAAATGTTCTACTTTATCATAATAAAACCACTCTATAGCATCAGTAATACTACTTTTACCGCTCCCGTTATCGCCAAATAGCAAAATAGATTTTGAATTTAAAATTAAATCGAACTGGTCTTTAACACCTCTAAAACCTTTTATAGTTATTGCTTTAATTTTCACTTTCTTTCCTCCTTCTTTTGTTCAATAATTTCATCCAATAAATTTTTCAGATTAGTTTCAGTAAATTTAGATGATTCATATAATTCTTTAATTTTTGAGGCAATTTCAAGATCAACATTTGGTATTTCTAGAATTTCTTGAAAGAATTCATCTACAATTTCTTTACCAGTTTTAATTTCACTCATTTTGTTCCTCCTTATTTTCAAAATATTTCCAATCTATATCTAATTTAAAATCAATTTCTTTATTTTGAACTTCAAAGCCAGTTTTATTATTGCATATTGGATAAATTCCGTATTGTTCAATAAAATCTAAAATAAAATAGCTTTCTAAATCTTCAATTTTAAATTTCCATATCTTTTTCAAAAGATCAAAATTAATATATGTAAAATACAAATCTTCCATCTTCTTATAATTTTTCAATCCTATATTCCCTGATCTCCCTTCAAAATGTTCTATTAATCGTTTCCCTATGCTATTTGTTTTTTTTTCGCTCATTCCAATATATATAAGCCTTGATTTTCCAAAAGGATAAATAATTTTTGTTTTTTCTAAAAAAATAAAATATAATCCAACAATACCTATCAATGATTTTATGTTGGAGGGCTCAAGTTTTTGTGGATTATCAAAATTAATTTTATATATCCTCATTTTCTATATCTGGCAATATATGTATGACATTGCAGAATCATTTTTCCTGTATCCTGGTGCTGGATTTTCAAATGTCTTATCAGTAATCTTAATATTTGAAATTTTGTTTACTTTATACAATCTCCAACCAGGAATGTTGCCAGACGAACTATATCCGCCTATCTGATATGCTCGTAAAACATCATTTTTTGTATCCTTATGGATACCATAAGCATGTGGTTGCACAATTCTTTGATGTCCTTCATAATAAAACTGAACTAATCTTCTCTCTCTTATAGCATCACATATTTGTTGATTCATTATGCGCCATTTTCTAAAATTTTTATCTGCTTTTATTTAAAATTATACACCTTATAAATGTATTGGTCAATTTCGAGCTCCAATTAGTTCATGTTGGTATGAAGGTTAAATAAATATTTGTAGCACTGCATTCTTTGAAAGTTCCTAAGCTTTTGCTTGAGAATAGTTCTTCAAACACCCTCATGAATTGATGTTAATCTCAAAGATGTCGTAGAAAGCAAATTATTTCTCACAAAGCCCTCATTTTTAATCTATCAGTAAATCAAATAGCATAACCCCAAAGATATATCGAAAAATGAGGATTTTTATTTTAATAAAACTTTTTCAAATAAATTCTTAGGCCAATCTTTATCATCAAGGAAAAGAATATTGTTTTCTTCAAATTCCGTTTGAGAAGGTACTTCTTCCATACCTTTTATTAAATCCTCATATCTCGTATAAGAAAGTATAAACCCATATAAGCAAACATTGTTGTTTAAATTTCTTTCTATGTCTTTTAATTCCTCTTTAATAAACTTTACCTTTTCATCTTCAAGTTTATGAGTATGATGTAGCCCTTTAGGATCAATAAAAACGATATGAGTTTTATTTACAGCTCTAATCCACATAATAAAATCAGGATAGAAGCCTGCCCAATCAAGTTGGAAGCCTATTCCTGATTGTGATTCATTTCTTAACAAAATAATTTCATATTGAGCTAAATTTTTAGAATTAGCTTTCAAAAACTTCTTTAAGTCTGAAACAAATTTTTCTTCACTTTCGGTAAGACCTGGAGGAGAAATTTTTTTAATTTTTTCATTCTTTAACAAAAGAGGAATAAAAATTGAATTATCAATAACAACTCTGGGTAAAAGTTCTTTATCATCTTTTAACAGCTCATCAAGTCGTTCAGCAAGAGCCTTAATTTTTTCTATCAATTGTGTATCTTTTTTGTCAATATAAACTGTATAGTATTCAACTCTACTGTCAGAGGCAAAAAGTTTGAGCTGTTCTACACTTCTTCTATACTTCAAATTGCTTGTTTCAAATATGCCTTTATGTTTTTTATAAAATTTATCTATGTAGCCTTTTATTAGTAGTATGGTAATATCTTCAATTTTAGCTAAACTTTGAGCATCTCTGATTTTGAAAAATTCTGATGTAGCTCTTACTTTACATTGCTTTAAAATCTCTTTTAGGTTTTCTACATCAAAAGAAAGGTTCCAGTATCCTTTTAAGATTTTACAATCTATCATTTCCTTTAAAATTTTTGTCCAATTTAAGACCTCAATATCTATAAAGTCATAAACTGATATTTCTTGAATCTCTGGTCTTACTTCAAAAGAAGTAGGGTTTATTTCAGCCTCCTTTCTATCTCCCACATACACTGATACTTTAGGCACAAGATCCAAAGTAAAATAAACTTTATCATCAGCATGTAATTTCAGAAAAACTTCTTCTTCAAACTTTTTCGTTTCATCTTTTGTTAAATATGGTAGATCTTGCCATCTACTTTTGTCCATTACCTTTACAGATATACTAATTTCTTCTAATTCTACACCTTCTTTAGCTATGGCTTTAAGGAATTTTTCTATATAGTCCGCCTTTATTCCGTATATGTTTAAGGTTTCAAGAGGTTTTACTTCTGGATTATTAGACCTTTTAAGAGACATGTTTTCGCCTTTTAATCTTACACCCCTTCCGAAAAGTTGTATAATCTGCGGACCTTCTCCTCTGCCAATATGTAAGAGCCCCATGGAAGAGACGCGCCAAGTATCCCATCCTTCTATAAACTTTTTGGATCCAATTAATATATTGATAGATGAGTTTTCTTTTTTAATGTTTTCGAAAAGAGAAGTTGAAATAACATCCTGCTCCACAGTGAAGTTCTCTTGAGTAAGTAATTTTTTAAAATCAGACACATTACCTACATTTATTACACCAAAATAAGGATTTTCTCCTACTTTTAGACCAAATTCTCCATCGGCATTTTTGATTTCATATATTTTAAATGCTCCTTTTCCATGAAAAACAGTTTTATAAAAATTATCTAAATCTAAATCTTTCCTAAGCAAGGGAAATTTATTTTCAAATAGATCTTCTCCTCTTTCGTTTTTATACTCTTTATTCAAAATCTTGTTTATTTTATCTTCCAACCAATCTGTATTTAATGTATTTTTTAAAAACTTAACGATTTGTAATATATCAGATTCAACATTTTTTCCAGTTACGGTTGTTCCAACAAATATCCATAAAGGTTTTTCTATGTTATATTTTTTACATAATTCAGGCTTAGATTGATATAAGAGCAATTGTTCATAAAAATCAAGAAGGTTAGCAACAAATATGGTTTCTTGAAATTCTTGAGCTGGTATTTTCTTTTCTTTGACATTAAAGACCCAAAAATCTTTTCCGTATCCGTCTAAATAGAAGTATTTGTATGAATAGTCAAAAATTATCGCTTTAGCGTATTCTTTTAATGTTTCTTTATTATTTGTATCCAATATTTGCCCAAAAGTTGCACTGTATTCAAAAGCAAAGCCATTTTCAAGGAGTTTGTTTCTTCTTTGAGCCCACTTTTGGTCCTCAGACCTTTGACCTTTGTGTCCTTCATCTACAAATATTAAATTCTTTCCTTCAAAGGTTTCTACTGGTAAGCTAAGCCCACCTCCCTTTTTCTCTTCCACAAGCTTTGTTATTTCAATGATAAGGATTTCATAATCCCGTTTGAACTCAGTCCTTGCACCTTCGCTGTAAAGTCTTGCTGGTATTCCGCTTTTCTGAAGCTCTTCGAAATGTTGCTTAGATAAGCTTAGGTTAGGACTAATAAAAAGGATATTGTCTGGTTCAAAGACTTTATAGTTTAAGAATTGATAATAGTTGATGTGAGCAATCAGGGTTTTCCCAGACCCTGTTGCCATCCAGTAGGCAAGCTTCTTAAAGTCCTCGTCAGTAAATTCTCCTATAAGTTCTTTTACATTCCTATCCTCATAATTATACAAAAATTCATTCAAGTTGTATAAAAATTTAGCTTTTCTATTTTTGATATTGTCTAAAAATATTTCTGTGAATAGAAGAGCAAGATATTGAAAATATTTAAGACTAAAAGTTTCTCTTTTTTCGCTTATTCTTTCTACATAACTTTGAATATTTTGATCATACCGAATAAGGTCGTTATCTGGGATTTTTAAATCTTTAAAACCAAGTAGTGTATTGAGAAAATAAGACCTTCCATCGCTATCAATCTCTTCCTTGACATCACGAAGTTTTTCTTGCAAGACTTTAAAATCCCTTACTCCAAAAAGAGAAAGAAGGTATTTGTTTAGAACTAAGTATTTTTCTATTTGCATGGTTATCCTTCCATCAACCTTTTAAACTTTGGCTCAATATAATTTATTTCTACTTGAAAGTCTCCAAAATTAGGTGTTAAAATACTTTGTCCGTTTACATAGACTACTTGTGGTTTCCACTCCTTCAACTCTTGCTTTATAAATTCTTTATCCCTTTTAAAGTCTTCCTCTTTCCACTGGTCTGAGTATTCTCTCCAAACAATCGCATAGTCTCTTCCTTCTTTTTCTCCAAGAACAAAAAGATAGGCTTTTCCGTTATCTCTTCTCCTTTTGATTTTCTTTACTTTTAATCCAAGAAGATAGTTAAATGTTTCTGGTATATCTACAATCATTTCCTTTGGTTCGCCAACTTCAGAAAGGTTTACTTTTAGCTTATAAGCAAAGGGATTTTTTAGCTTTTCAATGTTTAGTAGGTATGGGCTATCTCTTGTTTCAAATTCTAAGAAGTATTTTATCAAATACTCATCTTTAAATAGGTTTTGTGCTGACTTATTTTCTTTTAGTTCGATGTTATCAAGAGCATCCTCGTATTGTTCAAGATATTGGTATTTGAAAAAGCCACCACCTTGCCAATTAATATCCTCACTAAGGTGTGATCGTCTTTTTTTATCGACTGCTATAAAATTTTTGTCCCCATTTAAAACAATTTTTAGCCTTCCAAGAATACCAAGTTTTTTAACCCCTTTTTCTATATAGAATTCGTTAAAATAGTCTCCTATTTCTATTCCTATCCATTTTCGCCTTAGTTTATGTGCAACTGCTAAAGTAGTCCCACTTCCTGCAAAGTAATCCATAACCAAATCACCTGGTTTAGTAGAAGTTTGTAATATCCGTCTTATTAAATTTTCTGGTTTTTGCGTTATAAAACTTATATTTTCCGAAATTCTCATTTCGGATTGAGTGAAGGAATAAATGTCAGTCCATAAATCACCAAGAGGAAATACTTTTTCATTAATGTTAATTTTCACAAGTTTTAGATTTCCATCCTCATCGTATCTCTCTATAAAGAAATCAAAATCTTCAATTTTTTCGGGTTTATCTACTTTTGGCTTTGAAATTAAATCTAACCATCCTATTTGTAGCTTTGTAGTATTTCTGTTTGGTTTCCATAATTTTGTAAAAAAGCAGTCATTATTAAAACAGTAAAAAATTGTATTATGCTTTAAAACAAATCTATTTCCAAAACTTTTATAACCAAATAAATCTGCTTCTTCATCCTTAGTTGCATTAGTATTAAAAATTATTTCTTGAATATTATCAAAGTTGAGATCTTGTAATAAGAACTTACCATAAAAATTTGCATTCTCATCAAGATGTAAATAAAAAGCACCATTTTTCTTCAAAAATAACTTTACCCAATCTATTCTATCCTTGATCAAAGATAACCATGTACTATTTCTGAATTTATCTTTATACAAAAAATCCTCTCCAGTATTAAAAGGAGGATCAATATAAATAGTCTGCACTTTCTCCTTATACTTATTCAAAATCGTGTTTAAAGCCTGCCAGTTTTCACTTTTAATTAGTAAGCCATCCAAAGCATCTTCTATGTCTACATTCTCAGAAATCTTTTCTAAAAGCTCATACTTGAAATCTTCATCAAAGTATCTTGTATCTATGGGTAGCTTTTTGTCTTCTAAATCTTCCTCTGTTTCAATCTTGCCAAACCCCAGAGCTTCCCATTCCTTTAGTTGGTGAGGATTGTTCAACACCTTTTTTATTACCTTTTTATAAAACTCTTCATTAGTCCAAGAGTTTATCCTGTCAAGCGTTATAACATACTCAGTCTTAATAACAAACTTTTTCTTTTCCCAAAGCCTTTTTTGAAAATCTTCTATCTGGGCTAAAAAGTCTATAATCTTTTCTCCTATTTCCTTTACAGTTTTTGCCCTTGTTATATGCTTGTCTAAATACTTCTCTTCTGATAAAGTTTCATAATTTAAAACTTCTGATTTGATAAAATAATCAAGCTGTTCCGATAGAAATTTTTTTAAGTTTTTATGAATAAAATAATCCCTTGTGTTTTTAGCTGTAAAGCGGTTTATATGATATAAAAGCAAAGGTTTTTCATTTTTTCTTTCATCAATTAGATATTTTATGAATTCTAACTGTTTGTTATTTCTTAGAAATTCTTCTATAGTGGCAAAAATTTTTAAATTTATTTTTTCTTGTTTAGAAGAACTGCTTTCTCTCTCACTAAATTCATACTTTCTTACTTCATCATCAATTAATTCTCTATACTGAAATCTAATCACAAGTTCGCTTTCATTAATCTCTATAGGGTTTTCATCATCTAAAACAAAAAACCTTTCCTTTGTAGCCTTGTTTGAACCAAGCTCTTCTTTTGCCTCTACAACTCTGAAGACTACTTTGATACCACCTGTTTTAAAAGTATAGTCTCTAAAGAGAAGACCTGTTTTTATATAGTATTGGTCAGCTGTTGCCCAGTAAAGCTTTACTTCTTCTCCGTTGTATGGTATGGCGTATTTATACCCTTTTATTGAGTATCTGTATTGAGGAATAAAATCTCCGTCTTCATAAAACCTTGAAAAGAAGCTATATAGGTCGTTATAAACTTGCCCTTTTATCTCTTCAATCTTTTCCAGGAGCTCTTTTTGTTCCTTGATGTCTAAATATCTCTTCCCAAGAGGAGTATTTTTAAAGATTTCATTAAGATCTTCAGTTGGAGTAATTGCTTCATCTCCTAAGATTTTTTTTACATCTTCTTTAACCTTGTTAAACTCTTCTTCTATGTTTTTAGAAAGGGCTTGCTTATGCTTTTCAAAGGCAGATTCCACAATTTCCGGCAGTCTATTTTCAATAAAATCCTTTATTTGATCTCTTTTATAGTTAAGAATTCTATAAATCCCAAAATCCAAATCTGAAGCCTCAAACTGAAAAAGCTCTTTTAAAAGATTTTGAAATTTTTCAAATTCCTTTTGAAACTTCATTTACGCCTCCAAGATTAAACTATTTCAAATTTACTTCAAATTTTAGTTTTCTTACATATCTTTACATCAAGTTTAATAAACTTAAAAATTAAACAGTTTGGTTCTTTTTCTAATTTCTGTTAAGCCTTTTTATACTCTGCAAGTATCTTTTTAATCTCTTCAAAATTTGGTACATTAAGGTTCCCAAATTTTTTTATCTTTTCTTCTAATAAATTATAAAAATAATAAACCAGCCTGTCAAATTCGGTTTTTAAGTCCTATTGTATAAAATTAAAAGCATAATTAGGTTCTTCCTTAAGAAATTATCAGATTTCATAAGATCCCTACAACCCCTTACTAAATCAATATTCGGAGAGGTGTGAGCAAAAGAGAGTATAATATATTAAATAGAAAAAACGGCTTTTTAATTTCTAAAGGGACCAAAAATGAAGTTAAATCGTTTAAGTTCAAATGTTTGTCCTTACTTAGTCTTTAAGATAGTTTTTAATAATGTTTTATTTTTGAAGAAAATTCAAAGAAAAATATTCATTATTAAAATAATCCTAAAATTTAGTGAATATTTTTTCAAATTATTGAAAATTTCTTTATTTTTGAACTTGACAAAATTATTATTTTATATATACTTTAAATTAGTTAAAAATCAAAGGTATTTTGGATTTAACAATGGAAAATCCTGGGCTCGAAGAAAAAGGATTTTCTCCTCACCTAAGCTAAGTCTTTTTTTCTCGTCGCGGATACATTCTCTTTTTAAAATTTTTAGATCATTTTATCAAAAATAAACAATGGAGGTGGTAGTATGCTTATGAAAAGACTAAGAGAGACCAAAGAAAGGTTAGAAGATATGGCCAAAAGGATTGGCGTTGGTGCTTATTATAGAACAGTTCCTTATGAAATCTTTCAGACGGTTAAATCTTATTTGCTCAAGCTCTACATGGGTGATGAGGTTAATCCTCCAGCTAATGAATTGCCTTTTTCTGTTGAAGATGCTTTCTCTTATGTTAAACCAGGATTTTTGACTCTGCCTATGATTGTAGGGTTTGATCCTCTTGATAATTATACTTCTTCTGAGCAGTCCTTTCTTGCTATTGTTAGATATAGAAATAAAAGATATTACATTTCATTTTCTCCTATTGAAGAGAGATTTGGGACTCTTTATGTTATTTTTGTAGTAGGTGAAGACCCAGAAGAATTATACTCCATTGAGCTAACCAATCTTCTAATAAAGCTTGCTATCAGAAATTCAGGTTATTACGGGAAATTCCTAAAATTTTCTAGTCCTGCTGACAACATTGAAAAGGTCAAATTTAAAGTTTTATCTCCTCCCAATTTTACCCTTGATGACATTTATTTAAAAGACAAATCAGATCTTGAGGATTTTGTAGAAGCTGTAAAAAGGAAAAATCAAGGTCTTAGATATCTTTTTGTTGGTGAGCCTGGTACAGGAAAAACAGATACAGTGAAAGCTATCATAGCTGAGTGTCTAAAGTCTAATGGAATAACAGTAATAGAGGTTGATGCAGGATGTGGCATATCTTTAAATCATGTTTTTGAATACGCAGAAATATTTAGCCCGGTTTTACTATGCATAGACGATATTGACCTCTTGGTTGGGTCAAGAGAAAACCCTTTAAAAGCGAGAGATCTTTCAAGTGCACTTCAAGCCTTAGATGGTTTTGTTGAGAAGGAGGATCATTATTTAATTGCTACTACTAACGATAGAAAACTTGTTGATTTTGCTTTGAGAAGACCAGGCAGGTTTGACCTCATTATGGAGTTTAGCGAACTTGACCCAGACTTTTATCCTAATCTTGTTTTAAGAGAATCAAAAGATGAACGCTTAAGTGAAGTGTTTAAAGACGAAAAGATAAGGAGAAAGCTTTCTAATCTCAAGGTGACAGGTGCATTCATTGTAACCTTAGTTAAGCATTTACTTAAGCCTCGATATGAAGAAACAAGATACGAACCTAATACAGTATTAGCTTTGATAGATAAGCTTCAAACGTCCTTTAAGCAGGAGGTTAAAAAGGAGGAAAAATTAGGTTTTGTCGGAGGAGATAATGAGTAAAGTCAATCTTGAAGAGTTTAAGCAGATCATTAAAGAACTAACTGACGAAGCTAAAGTTTTAGGAAATCCTTACATATTTTCGACTGAATTAAATAGGTTTTTAAGAAATAAAGGGATAAATCTTTACAGATATACCGGAGAGCTTGATAAAAAGGAAAGGAGAATCATAGATAGGGAGATTATCAGTCAGCTTATTAAGTGTGCAAATGAGATTTTGGGAAGATTTGACGCTGAAACTATTTTAGATGAAAGAAAGAAGCTTGAACGAGAATTCTTAGAAATTCTTAGGATGTTCGCTAAATTGAAAGATATTGACTCGGCATATCATTTAATGCACGATTTTTACTACTATTTCAATCCCTATGATTTTAACTACATTCTCATTTTAAATGAACTGAGAACACTAAATCTTGATCCTGAAACTGAGATGGTAGAACTTAGAATCAAAGATATTATCAACATTGATGAAGATCAAAAATTCACTGAAAAGGAGGATGTAGTTCAAGATAAAGAAATAGAAGAGGTGCCTATTCGAGAATATTCTGAGCGTAGATGTAAGGAAGAGCCAAAAGTAGAGCTTCCGCAATGCGAGTGTGAAGAGGAAGAGTATCCCCTTGATCCCATCATTCAGGCAATCGAAGAATTGTTTGCCAATAAAGCTGATGTTAAGCCAACCTTAGAGATGGCAAAAGAGTATTTAAAAACCAAAGGATTAAGCCTTGAAACTTTCTCCAAGAGAGAGCTTATAGAATTTTTAAATGTCTTAGCTTCTTTGATAGCAGATAGAATGCTTTTTGACGACGAAGAGTTGGCTAAGATTTATAATAGTATGTGGCTTGAAGACATCAGCATTTACTGCTTTAAAAATCTAAGTCCTAAAAATCCTTACTGCAGGGTAATATATCTTTTTTATTTGGATATTATCGGTAGATATGGTGCTGAGAAAGCATCCCTTGAAGCATATGAATTCGTAAAGAAAAGGGTTGAGCCAAACGAAGTAGAAAAGCTTCTTATGGAGCTTTTAGAGGATGAGCTTAGCAAAAGGCAAAGGCAAGCAAAGACTAAACCAAAGCAAAAGAGAGGGTAAAAGATGAAGGTATACAGAACCTCAGCCAGTTCTAAATATTGTGCTACTTGTGAGTATTGGGGTGCAATGAGACAAGTTAGATTGTCAACCGTTGAAAGCGAGGAATGGGGCTTATGTTCAAATAGAAGAGGTAGTTTTTATGGTAAGGAGATGAGATACAAGGATCGTTGTTCTAAATACATGAGATGGATCGTGCTTGAGAGGTAAGGAATGCCAAAATTGCCTCAAGGCGTATTACCGAGGGCTACCTCTTCCCTCGGAGGTTTTCTATGCAGGTATACTTTACTGATGAAAGAACAATCGTTGACAGCATAACAGGAGAGGTTTTTGACCTTGAAGAAGAACAAGGAGTATGGACCTGGGAAAGGAAAGTGTATGTGTATAATAAACTATCAAGGAAGGAGAAGCTTAAAACCCTCATTCACGAGGTAGTAGAATGCTTTTTAGTAGTTTATTTAGGAATGAGGCAAGAGAGAGCTCACAAGATAGCAAGCTTTGTGGAGAGGGTGGTGGGTTTTTAAAATATAAAAATTTTAAAATATAAAAATAAAAATATAGAGCAAGGAGGTGGATTATGAAGTTAAGTACAGGCACATTTAGTATTCCCGATCTTGTTCAAATGTTAGAAGGTGGTGAAATAAGTATACCAGTTCTTCAAAGAGATTATGTATGGTCTGAGGAGCAAGTAAGAGATCTTGCTGAATCTATTTATAGAAATTATCCTATCGGTGTAATAATTTTATTTAGAATACCTAAGGATTATAAAACAAATGAAAAAGAAGAATATTGGATTATAGATGGACAACAAAGGTTAATATCTTTATTTTTAATTATGAAAGGACAAATCACATTAAAACCGGGGAAACAGAAAACTTTATTTATTTGGTTTGATTCAAATAATGAAAGCTTTGAATTAAGAGCACCACGTGGAGATGTAGATAAATATTGGATAAAACTTCCTGATTTATTTTCAATACGAAATAAAGAACAAGTCTATGAATGGTTGTATAAGAATGAAATACCTCAAAATTTACATCCGAAAATTTTGATTCTTTGGGACCAGTTTAAAAAAGGGGATTATAAAATACCAGTTTATGTATTGCCAGATGAGTTAGATATTGATGATATTGCTAATATCTTTGTTAGAGTAAATTTTGCTGGAACTAAGGTAAAAGGAACAGATATTTATTCTACAATGATAGCAGTCATAAAATCTGATTTGATAGAAGAATTAAAAGATTTTAGCGAACAATTACCAATTGAAATTGATTATGGAATTTTAGTTAGAACTTTTTTAGCTTTTTTAACAGACGGTGTAGTTAAATTAGAAAGTAAAGTTCTAAATCAAGCAGAGAGGCTTAAAGAAATATTAAATAAGAAAAAAGATGAACTTTTATATATCAAAGAAGATGTTAAACGATATACTGAACAGGTTTTAGAACTGTTAAGAGAGAATGGGTTTGAGAAAATTCCAACTGAAAATATCATACCTATAATGTCATATTATTTATATAAAAGAGGAAGACTAATAGACAGTGATGAAAAGGTAGGACTTATAAAATGGTTTATCTTAGCAACATTTTTCCAAAGATATTCAACTAGTACTGAAACAAGAATGAACGAAGATTTGAAAATTGTTAGAGAAAAAGGAAATTACAAAGATTTGATTAAAAAAATTGAGGAGAAAGAAGGGAATATCATAGATCGAATAAAAAGATATCTTGAGGAAGGAAAAGACGGGGAAACACGATATAAACTGCTCCTTTTTGCTCTATTAAAATTTTCGAAAGCAAAGGATTTACTTACTAAAGAATCCATCAAATATCCTTATGCTACAATACAACATATTTTTCCCAAAAAACATTTAATCAATTTGAATAAAGATAAAATAATTAATGATATAGGTAATCTTACTTTGCTAAATTATAATAGTAATTCAATTTTATCTGCAAAACTACCTGAAGAATACTTATCAAAATGTGAAGTTGAATTATTAAAAGCTCATTACATACCGCTTGAAAAAAATTTATGGCGACTGGATAATGTTGAAGAGTTCGTCAAGAAACGTAAAGAAATGATAATGAAAGCAGTAGAAGATAATTTTACAATATAAAAATTTCAATAATTTTTTAAGTATGGAACGAATATAAAAAAGTTAAATATAAATAAAAGTTGCAGGTTTTGCTTAATTTAAACAAGGAGGCAAAGCATGGTTAAAAAGCAACAATCTAAACCTCAAACAAATAAAATCTCTCTTAGCCCAAGTGAAATAGGGAAACCGCTTCTTGAGGATTTTTGTCCTCGTTGCTATTGGTTTACTAAAAAGTTTCCGATTAAAGATAAACATCCTTTTAGCTCTCCAATGGCAGGCATCCTTAGCATAACCGATAAATATGTTAAAGATGTTGTTAAATGGCATATGCAGACATTGAATCAATTACCAACTTGGATACTAAATCAATTGAAGAATTTTTATCCCCACCTTGATTTTGAGAATATTAGATTAATAAGACCAACTACTTGGCAGGTTTCTCTTTTTAATGGTTTATGCCTTCTTAGTGGTCGTGCAGACGAAATTATTGAGTTTTCTGATGGCTCTTGGTTTATTATTGATTATAAAACCGCTTCTTTAACAGAAAGCCAAGCAAAATTGAGACCTCATTATTCGGCTCAACTTAACGCTTATGCCTACTTAGCTAACAAAAATTTGAATAAGCCCATAGTAGGTTTAGCCTTGGTATATTTTGACCCTGAATATAAAAACCTTGATGATGAGGTCATTCTATACCGAACTAAAGATTACTTCCTTTTCGGCTTTAACCCCACCCTTGTCCCAGTAGAACCAATGGATCCTAAATGTGTAGAAGACCTTTGCAGAACCCTTTTTGAAATCCTTTCTTCAAATACCCCACCTGAAGGAAAAGCAAATT
>Ga0272449_1002455_pt1 | contig 17308 bp, 18 predicted proteins | sample YNPCB0241_FD_198679 | JGI IMG/M metagenome (GOLD analysis project Ga0272449, IMG submission 198679) | Hot spring sediment microbial communities from Yellowstone National Park, WY, United States - YNP-CB-024-1 | ecosystem: Environmental > Aquatic > Thermal springs > Hot (42-90C) > Sediment...
ACGCGCAGGCCGTAGCGCACGCCGTCGTAGCGCGCCAGGTTGGCCGAGGCTTCGGCGGGAGCGATTAGGTAATACACCGGCAGGGCGTATTCGGTATGGGGCAGGCTGACCTCGTGCACGCTGGCGCCGAGCGATTCCAGCACGGCAATGGCTTGGCGCACCGCCTGCTCCACCTCCGGTTGCAGGCCGCCGATGAAGTACTCGCGCGGCACGCCCACGCGCAGACCGCGCAGGTCGGGCGCTGTGGGCAGGGTGATGGTCGGGACGGGCACGTCCAGGGTAGTGGAATCGAGCGGATCGTAGCCGGCGATCAGGCTGAAGAGCAGGGCCACATCGGCCACGGTGCGGGCAAAGGCGCCCACCGTATCCAGCGATGAGCCGTACGCCACCAGCCCATAGCGCGAGACGCGCCCGTAGGTGGGCTTGATCCCGCTCACGCCACAGAACGAAGCCGGCTGGCGCACACTGCCACCGGTATCGGTGCCCAGCGCCGCCGGCACCATGCGCGCGGCGACCGCCGCGGCACTGCCGCCGCTGGAGCCGCCCGGCACGCGGGTGGTATCCCACGGGTTGCGGGTAGGGCCGTAAGCCGAGTTCTCGGTCGAAGAGCCCATGGCGAATTCATCGGTGTTGGTTTTGCCGACCACCACCACGCCGGCCTCCAGCAGGCGCTGCACGGCGGTAGCGGTATAGGGCGGGATGAAGTTCTCTAAGATGCGCGAGCCGCAGGTACAGCGCACCCCTTCCAGGGTCAGCAGGTCTTTGATCGCAATAGGCAGGCCCAGCAGGGGCGGCAGGGGCTCATCGGGATGGCGGCGGGCGGCGGTGCGGCGGGCGTCGGCGGCCTCGGCCTGCGCCAGGGCGAGATCGGGGGTGAGGGTGATGAAGGCATGCAGGTGGGGCTCCAGGCGCTCGATGTGATCCAGGCAGGCGCGGGTGAGGTCACGGCTGGAGACCTCGCCCTGCGCCAGCGCCGTCAGGGCCTGGTGCACGGTGAGATCGGTCAATGCGGTCATGGGCTACTCCAACACCGGGGGCACGCGGAACTGGCCGTCTTCGACCTGGGGCGCGTTGCGCAGCAGGGCTTCGCGGGTGAGGCCGGGGCGCGGCTCATCCGGGCGGAGCACACTGCGCGGGGGCAGGACGCTGGCCGTGGGCGGGATGCCGCGGGTATCCAGCGCCTGCAAGCGCGCGGCATACTCCAAGATGGCCGAGAGTTGCTGGCGGTAGCGTTCTTTCTCTTCTTCGGTCAGTTCCAGGCGTGCCAGATGGGCAATGTGTTCAACTTCTTCACGTGAGAGGCTCATGCCTGCAATTATACGCGATTCTGGTTGAGGCAGAGAATCCGTTACATCCTTTTGCCGAACGCTTCTATAATGAAAGCAGTCTGAGTAAAGGATGGAGACCCTGTTCCGCATTGGGATGGCGTTTTTGCCCTTGATTTTGGCGGTGGGGAAAGGGCAAAGACCTCATGGTATAATCCCAGGCGCAACTCTTATCCTGAGGTGACGCTTGGGCTACACGGTTCTCATCTCTGCACCGTACTTCTTGGCCGTGTTGGAACGTTTTCGCCCCCTGCTGGAGGCGTATGGGCTGAAGGTGATCGCGCCCCAGGTGCGCGAACGCCTGGAAGAGGCGGATTTGCTGACCTATGCCGGGCAGTTCGACGGCGCGCTGTGCGGTGATGATCGCTACACCGCCCGCGTCTTGGAAGCCTGCCTGCCGCGCCTCAAGGTCATCTCCAAGTGGGGCACGGGGATTGACTCGATTGACCGCGAGGCCGCGGCACGCCTGGGTATTCAGGTGCGCAACACCCCCAACGCCTTCACCTTACCGGTTGCGGATACCGTCCTGGGCTATATCTTGGCCTTTGCCCGCCAACTGCCCTGGATGGATCGCGCGCTCAAAAGCGGCGGTTGGGAAAAACTGCCCGCCCGTTCGCTCAGCGAGTGCACCCTGGGCGTGATCGGGGTGGGCAACATCGGTAAAGCCGTGTTGCGACGGGCGCGTGCCTTTGGGATGCAACTGCTGGGCAACGATATCGTCCCGATTGCCCCCGATTTCATCGCCGAGTACGGGGTGGAAATGACCACCCTGCGCGATTTGCTGGAACGGGCCGATTTCGTCAGCCTCAACTGCGATCTCAACCCCACCAGTTATCATCTGATCAATGCCGAGACGCTGGGCTGGATGAAGCCTACCGCCGTGCTGATCAACACCGCGCGCGGGCCGATCGTGGATGAGACCGCGTTGATTGAGGCACTCCAAAAAGGACGCATTGCCGGGGCGGCGCTGGATGTGTTTGAGATCGAACCCCTGCCCCTGGATTCGCCCCTGCGGCGGATGGAGAACGTCTTGCTCGCGGCGCACAACGCCAATGCCAGCCCCGCCGCCTGGGAGCGCGTGCACTGGAACACCCTGCGCAATCTCTTCGAGGGCTTGGGGCTGCCGACCGAGGACTTGCCCGCCTGGCAAGCCCGCCTGAGTCCGAATTAATGTGCAGACGAGAGGTGGATGACCATGGCATCAGATGAACGCTTTGTCTTGATTACGGGGGCGGCAGGGGGGATTGGCCGCGCTACGGTGCGCCTGTTTGCCGAACGGGGTTGGCGGGTGATTGGCGTGGATCGCGCGCCCTTCGGCGAGACCTTCCCCGCCAACGGCCTGTTCATCCAATCCGATATTTCGCAAGCCGAGAACATTGCCGCCATCTTCGAGCGCGCCCAAACCTTCACCGACCGCCTGCACGCTCTGGTCAACAACGCCGCCATCCAGATCGCCAAACCCTTCCTGGAGACGACGGTGGAGGAATGGGATGCGGTGATGGCCTCAAACCTGCGCTCGGTGTTTTTGGGGGTGAAACTGGCCTACCCCCTGCTCAAGGCCGCCGGCGAGAGCGCCATCGTCAACGTCTCATCGGTGCACGCCATCCAGACCTCGGCCAACATCGCCGCCTATGCCGCCAGTAAAGGGGGCTTGCTGGCGCTGACCCGCGCCATGGCGATTGAATTTGCGCCGGATAACATCCGCGTCAATGCCATCCTGCCCGGCGCGGTGGATACGCCGATGCTGCGGGCCGGCTTGAACCGCGGCCACGTGAGCGGCGAGGATATCCACCAGCGCCTGGAAAACCTGGCCCGCCGCACCGTCAACGGGCGCATCGGCCAGCCGGAAGAGATTGCCCGCGCCATCTACTTCCTGGCCGATTCGCGCGAATCCTCGTTCATGACCGGCCAAGCGCTGGTGGTGGATGGCGGCGCTACGGCACGCTTGAGCACGGAGTAGAGCGTGTGAATCGCCAAGCGTTGAAGCACATCGTTCCCTCCCCTCTTTGGCGTCTGGGCTCGCAGGCTTACTGGGGCTGGCGCAACCGCGGACAGCACGTGGTGGCACGCTGGCTCAGCCCTCGCTGGGCCGAGAACCGCCGCCGCCTCGAAGCCTACCGCGACCGCCACGCGGGCCAGCGCTGTTTCATCATCGGCAATGGGCCCAGCCTGCGCAAGATGGATCTTTCGCCCTTGCGCCACGAAATTACGTTCGGCCTCAACCGCATTTACCTGCTCTTCCCCGAGGTGGGCTTCACCACCACCTACCTGGTTTCGGTCAACGATCTGGTGCTCCAACAGTGCGCCGACGAGATCAAAGCCCTCCCCCTGCCCAAATTCATCACCTGGCGCGCCCGCCGTTGGTTTGCCGATGACCCGAATACCCTCTTCCTGGATACCGATTACACCGGGGTGGAAAATTTCAGCGGTGACGCCACCGCCCGCCTCTTTGAGGGCTTCACGGTCACCTATGTAGCCATGCAACTGGCCTTCTACATGGGCTTTGCGCAGGTTATTCTGATCGGGGTGGATCACAACTTTGCCACCCAGGGGCCGCCCAACGCGGCGGTGGTTTCCGAGGGAGATGATCCGAATCACTTTGCCCCCAATTACTTCGGCAAAGGCTTCAAGTGGCAGTTGCCCGATCTGGAAGGCTCAGAACGGGCATATCGCATGGCGCGCGCCGCTTACGAAGCCGCCGGGCGCACCATCTTGGACGCTACCGTGGGGGGCAAACTGACCATCTTCCCTAAGGTGGATTACACTCGCTTGTTCGAGTGACCCTAAATGGCTCAACCCCTTGTATCCATCATCACCCCTTCTTATAACCAGGCGTCCTACTTAGAGACCACCCTGCGTTCGGTGCTGATGCAGGATTATCCGCGCATTGAATATATCGTCGTAGACGGCGGCTCCACCGACGGCAGTGTGGAAATCATCCGTCGTTACGCCGACCGCCTGGCCTGGTGGGTCTCTGAGCCCGACCGTGGGCAAGCCGATGCGATCAACAAGGGTTTCGCCCGCGCGCAGGGTGAGATCGTTGCCTGGCTTAATTCCGATGATGCTTATTACACCCCACAGGTGGTCGGCCAGGCGGTGGCGGCGCTACAAGCCCATCCTGAAGCCAGCATGGTCTATGCCGATGGGGTAATGGTGGACGCGCAGGGCTATCTGCTCGACTGGCACCGTTATCCGCAGTATGATCTGGTGGATTTGCTCGCCTTTGAGGTTCTGCTCCAACCGACCGTCTTCATGCGCCGTAGCGCCCTCGAAGCCGCCGGCTACCTGCGGCCTGACCTGCATCTGATCCTGGATCATGATCTGTGGATTCGGCTGGCGGCGATTGGGCCACTTTATCACGTGGACGGCTTTTGGGCGGTGGAACGCACCCACGAGCAAGCCAAGACCATCGCGCAAGCCGCGGTATTTGTCAATGAGGCTTTTGCTCTGATCCGATCTTTGGAACACGACCCGCGTTTTGCCCCTACTTTTGCTATACACCGCCGACGCATCTACGCCGGACTGCACGTCTTTGCGGCGCGGCGGCTGATTGATGCCGGGCAACCGCGCGAAGCCCTGCGCCATTTTGGTCAGGCCTGGCAGTGGCAGCCGCGGCAGGTGATGCGCCGCTGGTATAAGGTCGTACAGGCTCTTGGCGGCTCGTTAGGTCTGGAGTCTCTTTTCCTGGGGTACCGCTCTCTGCGGCGGCGGGCGCAACATGGGCGTAAGCATCTGGTGCTGGGACAAAACGGCTTCCAATGGGTGAATGAGACCCCATGACCGACCTGCCGCTGGTCTCGATTGTCACGCCTTCCTATAACCAGGCGCGCTTCCTGGAAGCCACCATCCAATCCGTCCTCAGCCAGGATTATCCCCACCTGGAATACATCATCGTGGACGGCGGCTCCACCGACGGCAGTGTGGAGATCATTCGTAAGTACGCCGATCTCCTCGCCTGGTGGGTCTCTGAACCCGACCGCGGCCAGACGGATGCCATCAACAAGGGGTTTGCCCGAGCCCGCGGCGAGATCCTGGCGTGGCTCAACTCCGATGACACTTACGAGCCGGGCGCCGTGCGCGAGGCCGTGGCCTACCTGCAAGCCCACCCTGAGGTCGGCATGGTGTACGGCGATGCCCACTACATTGATGAGCAGGGGCGCGTCATCGGGCGCTTCCCCGCCGCCCAGACCGATTACCGCCGCCTGCGCCGCGGTTATGTCCACATTCCCCAGCAGGCCGCCTTCTTCCGCGCCAGCCTGTGGCGCAAGGTCGGCCCGCTCGATCCTTCCTTTTACTTTGCCATGGATTACGACCTGTGGGTGCGCCTGGCGCGCGAAGCCCCACTGCACTACGTCCCGCGGGTGTGGGCGAACTTCCGCCTGCACAGCGACGCCAAGACGATCATGGCCGATGACCGCTGTTGGCCCGAAATGCTGCGCGTGCACTTCCGCGATGGGGGCACCTGGTTCTCCCCCATTGTCGCCAAATACCTGTTGCGCAAGGTGGTCGCCCCTTACCTGCGCTGGCGGCGCCGCCGCCTCTTCCAGCGGTATAATGAGAGCGGAGGTGGATAATGCCCCGCTCTGTGCCCAAGTCCATTCAACCCTTCGAAGGGGGAAACCTGATCACCCGCGCTCGCCTGATCCTGCGCCTGCTGCGTGATCGGCGGGTGCATCCGTTGCTTAAAGTCATCCCGGTGCTCGCCGTGGCGTACCTGTTTATTCCCGATCTGGTGATCGGGCCGCTGGATGACGCCGCCGTGGTGTGGCTGGGGATGTCTATCTTCGTTGAACTCTGCCCGCCCGAGGTGGTAGCCGAACACTGGCGAGCGTTGGTCGAGGGCGTGCCACCTGCGCCAACCGACGAGCCGGATGAGATTGTTGACGGCGAGTACCGCGAGGTCAACGATTAGGGCCGTTCTTCACCGCCACAGCCACCACATGCCCAGGGCGATCAGCGCGCCCAAGACGCTCCCCACTGCCACCTGGCGCGGGGTGTGGCCGAGCATTTCCTTGAGCCGTTCCTGCGAGATGGGCTGACCGCTGAATAGTTCCTGAAGCAGGACATTGAGTTTCTGCGCGTGCACCCCGGCCTGGCGGCGCACCCCTGCCGCATCGTACAGCACAACCATCGTAATCGCCACCCCCAACGCGAAGACCGGATGATCGAACCCGTAGTAGAGCCCCACCGCCAACGTAGTCGCCACCATCAGCGCGGCATGGGACGAGGGCATGCCCCCCATGCTGAACCACATGTTCCAGTTCCAGCGCCGGTTGACCCAGTAATCAATCGGGACTTTGAGAAACTGTGCCAGCCACAACGCCAGCAAGCCTGCCAACAGGGGACGGTTGGCCAAGAGTTGTTCCCACACCATTTAGAACGCTGCCTCCTCAGGGGGTTCTTCGGCTTCAGCGCCGAGGCTGCGATCCAGTTCGCGCACGCGCAACTCGGCCTGATCGAGCAGGGCCTGGCAGTGGCGGATCAGAGCCTGTCCGCGTTCAAACAGGCGGATGGCTTCATCCAGGGGCTGTTGGCCGGCCTCCAAACGTTGTACCAGTTGTTCCAGTTCGGCGTAGGCTTCCTCATAGGTGAGCGACTCTACGGCTTTCCAGGTCTCCGTCATGGCTACCTCCATCGGTGGGGGGAGCGGAATGGGAATGAAGCGATTCAACCTGCGTGACCAGATAACCATCGGCCAGGTGAGCGTGCAAGGTGTCACCGCGCCGGGCTTGCGCAACCCGTTGCACCACCTGGCCATCCGGACGTTGTAAGATGGCGTAACCGCGCGCCAACACGGCCCGCGGGTTGAGCGATTCCAGGCGCGCGCGCAGACTCTCCAGGTGCAGGCGGCGCAGACGCAACCCGCCGGCAATATGATGTGCCGCCCAGGTGCTCAGATAATCCAGGCGCTGGCGATCCTCGCGCACTCGGCGCAGGGGCGAAAGGCGTTCCAGCCGCTGACGCAAAAGCACCAAGCGGTGCCTCTCATCCTGTACCCGTGCCCCCAGCGCGCTGGCCAGCCGCCGCTCCAACTGGCGCATCTTGTGCCGCAATTCCGCGCCGTCGGGCGTGGCGGCCATTGCCGCCGCCGAGGGGGTGGGGGCACGCAGGTCGGCGGCGAAGTCGGCCAGGGTGAAGTCGGTCTCGTGACCGATGCCGGTGATCACCGGCGCCTGTGAAGCGGCAATCGCCCGCACGACCCGCTCATCGTTGAACGCCCACAAGTCTTCCAGCGAACCGCCGCCGCGCGCCACGATGATCACACTGGGCCGGGCGCGGCGGTTCAAGTCGGCGATGGCGCGCACCACCTCGCCGGCGGCTTCGTCGCCCTGCACACTGACCGGCGCCAGCACCACCTCAACCAGGGGGTAACGCTGACGGATGATGTTGAGCATGTCCTGGAGCGCGGCGCCGGTGGGAGAGGTCACCAGCCCGATGCGTCGGGGAAAGGCGGGGATAGGGCGCTTGCGCGCGGGCTCAAAGAGACCCTCGGCTTCCAGGCGCGCCTTCAGGCGTAAAAATTCCTGGAACAGGGCGCCCTCGCCGGCCAGACGCAGGGCATCCACATAGAGTTGGTACTGCCCATCGCGCTCGTAGAGGCTGATGTAGCCGTGTGCCTCTACGGCCAGCCCGTTTTGAAGGGCTACGCGCAAGCGCTGTGCCTGTGCCCGCCAGATGACACAGCGCAGGGCGGCGTACTCATCTTTGAGGGTGAAATAAATGTGCCCCGAGGACGGGCGCGAGAGATTCGAGATCTCCCCCTGCACCCATACATCCTGTAATAGGTCATCGCTCTCGAGCAAGTTGCGCAGGTAGAGGGTGAGATCGCTCACGCTCAGTGCCGCGCGGGGGAAGAGATCCAATTGTTCAAAGGCCATGGCGATTCAAGGATACCCTGCCCGCCCGCGCCTGTCAACGGGAAGAGGGCGGCGGGGTGTGGTAGAATACAAGACGGCCCGCCACAGTTCCGCGGGTCGGGAGAAGAGATGCGGGTAGGACAGAATCCGGCCAAGTTCGTCCATCAGGTGGCGCGCCCTGAGCGCATCACGGTGGCGATTCTCAACTACATCCCTTTTCTGAGCGGCTTTTATGCCGAGATGCTGGATGTCTTGCGCACCTGTCTGGATTCGGTGCGCCAGGATGCCGGCTTGCCTTTTGATCTGCTGGTTTTCGATAACGGCAGTTGTGCCGAGGTGCAGGATTACCTGCTGAGCGAACAGCGCGCCGGGCACATCCAGTACCTTTTCCTCTCGGAGAAGAACCTGGGCAAGGGCGGCGCCTGGAACATCATCCTCAGCGGCGCGCCGGGGGAGATCATTGCCTACGCCGATAACGACGTGCTCTTTTACCCCGGCTGGCTGAGCGAGAGCGTGCGCCTGCTGGAGACCTTCCCCCGCGTGGGCATGGTCACCAGCCGTCCCTTTATCACTAAACGCGAGTACCTCACCCACACCCTGGCTTGGGCGCAGAACAACCCCGAGGTGCAGGTGGAGGAGGGCAAGTTCATCCCATGGGAGACCTATTACGAATTTGCCCGCTCGCTGGGGCAGGAACCTGAGGTGATCCGTCAGGATTTTGAGAAGGATACCTGCTTTCGCCTCACCTACCGCGGCGTAAGCGCCATTGCCGGCGCTTCGCATTGGCAGTTTGTGGCCTATAAATCCGTCCTGGCCGAATTTTTGCCCTTTGACATGAATCGCCCGATGGGGCAGGTCAAGCAACTGGATGAGCGCATGAATCAGGCCGGCTACCTGCGTCTGATGTTAACCGAGCCGCGGGTGATGAACATGAGCAACACCCTGCGCGGCATTCATCGGCCTGAAACGCCCCCTGCACCGCGTATTTCACGTCGGCTGTGGGATTGGGCGCCGCTACGGGCTGCTCTATTGAACCTGCATGACGCCATTTTCCGCCTGTATTTCGACCGCTAAGGGGTAATATGCGCATCGGTCAAAACCCGGCTCGAATTGATACCCCTGCCTATACGCCCCAGAAAATCGGCCTGGCCTCGCTGGTCTTTATTCCTCATCTGGAAGGTTATTTTCAACATGGGTTGAGCATCCTCCGCGCCCATCTGATGAGCCTGCACGCCCATACCGAAGCGCCGTTTGACCTGCTGGTCTTTGATAACGGCAGTTGCCGTGAGGTCAAAGATTTTCTCAACGAAATGCAGGCAGCGGGTTGGATTCGCTGGCTGATCAGTTCCGAGGTCAACCTCGGTAAGACCGGTGCCCTCAATTGGATTATGGCGGCCCTGCCCAACCCGATTATTGGCTACTCGGATTCGGATGTGTTCTTTCGCCGCGGCTGGCTGCAGGCCAGCCTGGACATCCTGGAAGGATTCGCTCAGGTCGGCATCGTTACCGCGCAGCCTTGCTTTTTTGATATCCTGCGTGGCGAGGGCAAGGCCGCAGCAGGCGTTTTCACCCCCGAGCAGGTCGGGTCTTACGTGCCTGAAGCCTGGGTGGTGGAGGAATACTGCCGCGGCATTAACGCGCCCGCCGACTTGCGCCAACGTTATCTGAGCAATCCATTGCCCCTGGTGCATAATGCTCGAGGGGTAAAGGCGGTGCTGGGCGCATCGCACATGCAGTTTATCGCCTATCGCGAGGTCTTGCAGCGGGTCTTACCGCTCCCGGCAACGCGCGGGCTTTCGCCCGAAGAAGATCGGGTTTTCAATCAGCGCATTGATGACCTGGGATACCTGCACCTCTCTACCCCTCATCCCTGGGTGGTGCATATGGGCAACACCATTGACCCGCAGTTACAGCCCGAGGTCGAGGCTGTGCTCCACACCGCGGTGGTGACGCCTTCACAACCCGTTGCCACCCCGGCCGGCAGTTTGCCGCGGCGTTGGTTAGGGCGATTGGCCAAAGCCAAACCTTTCAAACGCTATTTTGTGCAACTCTATAATGCCTTATACGAAATCTACTCGGAGCGATGACCCTGGAAACGAAGAAACCGCGCCTCTTCATCTCTGCCGATCACGGCCTGGCCGTGGTCTATTTTCTGCAAAGTGATGTCGTCCCGACCTTGCTTGAAGCCGGGGCGGAGGTGGTCGTCCTCAGTGATGACAGCCTGACCGCCCAATTGGCCCAGCGCTTTGGCCGCCCCGGCCTGACCTTTGAAGGTCTGCGCCTGGCGCAGGCGCGCGCTTACGAACGCCAACACCACGGCGAATGGCAGTGGTGGCTGGGCTTCCTGCGCCGTGTGGGCAGTTCGCGCCGCATCAACACCGGCGCCACGGATAGTTACATCCGCCAAGTGATGGTGGAAGCGGGCAACCGCCGCCGCCTCTTCCTGCCCCTGGCATTGCTGGCCGTGCTGGCCCTACGCCACAGCCGCGCCGCTCGGCGGGCTTTGCGCCGCGCCCAACTGCGCTTCACCCCCGGCCTGTATACCGACCTCTTCGAACGCTATCAGCCCGATCTGGTGGTCGCCGCCACCCCCGGCTGGCGCATGGATCGCTATCTACTGCGCGAGGCGGCGGCGCGCGGCATTCGCACCGCCGCGGTGGTGGTGGGCTGGGATAACCCCAGCAGTTACAGCCTGCCCGGCGCCCCGGTGGATTGGATCACCTGCTGGTCGCAGATTCAAAAAGAGGAATTGGTGCTGGGTTCCGATTGGCCGCCGGAGCGCGTCCATATCGGCGGCATTCCCTCGTATGACGGCTACTTCCGCCGCACCTGGGAGATGCCGCGCGAGGACTATTTCCGCCTGCACGGCCTCGACCCTCAACGCAAGTTGATCGCCTACGCCTGCAGTTTCGTCTCGTTTTCGCCCAACTACCAAAACGTGGAAGCCCTGGCGCGCCTGGTGGCGACCGATGCGCTGGCCGAACCGGCGCAGTTGCTGGTGCGCCTGCATCCGAATCACTTCTGGAACGTGCACCTCTTCCGTGATGAGGCGGATAAAATCCGCCGCCTGGCGCGCGAACTCCCGCACGTCCATGTGGTCGAACCGGTGCCGCTGGGAGGCGAATTGGGGCACTACTCCGGGGAGGACATGCCCGAGAAAGCCTCGATGATGGCCCATGCGGATGTCTTCACCACGGTTTATTCCACCATGGTGGTAGAAACCGCCATCCACGACCGGCCGATTGTCAGCGTGTGCCTGGATGTGCCCGGCGGCTGGAACGTGCCGCGCAAGTACTCCCTGCCCCTCTCCAAAATCGGCAACTGGCCGACCCATCTGCGCTTCCGTCGTTCGGGGGCAGGTAAGGTGGCGCTGAACGAGCGCGAACTGGCCGCGGCGCTCAACTATTACCTGCAAAATCCGCACGCCGATCACGAAAACCGTCAGCGTTTTATCCGCGACGAGGTCACCTACACCGATGGCTCGGCCGGACGGCGCACCGGCGAGTTTCTGCTCTCACTGCTCCAACGCCCCAAGGGAGGTTGGGAATGAGATTCCTCATCGCCGGCTTTGGCTCTATCGGACGGCGGCACTTCCGCAATCTGCTCGAACTGGGCGAGCGCGATTTGGTGTTCTACCGCACCCATCGCAGTACCCTGCCCGACGATGAACTTCGTGATTATATTGTCGAGACCGATCTGGGGGCGGCGCTGGCGCACCGCCCGGATGCCGTGATCGTCGCCAATCCCACTGCACTGCACCTCGATGTGGCCATTCCCGCCGCCCGCCAGGGCTGTCATCTACTGCTGGAAAAACCCATTGCCCACACTCTGCAAGGGGTAGCCGACCTGCGCGCCGCGGTGGCGCAGAGCGGGGCGCGCGTGCTGGTGGGGTTTCAATTCCGTTTTCACCCCAGTTTGCGCCGCATCAAGCGCTGGTTGGAGGATGGCCTCATCGGACGCGTGGTGCACGCCCGCGCCCACTGGGGCGAATACCTGCCCGCCTGGCATCCCTGGGAGGATTACCGCCGCAGTTACGCCGCCCGCCCCGACCTGGGGGGTGGGGTGGTGCTGACGCTGTGCCACCCCTTCGACTACCTGCGCTGGCTGTTGGGCGAGGTGGAAAGCGTGAGCGCCCACCTGGCCACCCTGGGCGACCTCGACCTTGCGGTGGAAGATACCGCCGAGATCACCCTGCAGTTCACCAGCGGCGCCTTGGCGCAGGTGCACCTGGATTACCTGCAACGCCCACCCAACCATCACCTCGAAATCATCGGCACCGCGGGCATGATCCGCTGGGATAACACCTACGGCACCGCCCGCGTTTACCATGCCAGCACCGAAACCTGGGAGACCTACACCCCGCCCACCGGCTTTGAGCGCAACCACATGTTTGTGGATGAACTGCGCCACTTCCGCAAGGTGGTGCGGGGCGAAGAACCTGCCCAGTGCACCCTGGACGACGGCATCCGCGCGCTGGCGATTGCCCTGGCCGCTCACGAATCCAGCCGGCGCGGCCAGCGCGTAAACCTGGACGATTTTCTATCCGCAGCCCTTGAGGGGAGGTTATGACCACGATCTTCGATGCCTTTAAACTGGAGGGCCGCGTTGCCGTGGTGACCGGCGGGGCGGGCCTGCTGGGGCGGGAGTTCTCGCGCACCCTGGCCGAGGCCGGCGCCGCGGTGGTGGTGGCCGATATCCAGGCGGGGGCGGCTGAGGCCGTCGCCGCCGACTTGACCGCCCAGGGCTACCTTGCCCTGGGGGTGCGCCTGGATGTGACCGATCCTGCGTCGGTGCAGGCGATGGTCGAAACGACCTTGGCGCGCTTTGGCCGCCTGGATATCCTGGTCAACAGCGCCGCGCTCGATCCCAAATTCGATCCTGAGGCGTTGGCGCGGGGCATCGTTCCCGGGCGGTTCGAGGATTTTCCGCTCGACCTGTGGAACCAGGCGCTGGCGGTCAATCTGACCGGCGTTTTTCTGGTCACCCAAGCCTGTGTTCAGCCGATGCTGGCGCAGGGCAAGGGGAGCATCATCAATATCTGCTCAACTTACGGGTTGAACGGCCCGGATCAGCGCATTTACGTACGCGCGGATGGTCAGCGCGTGGGCTACAAGCCGGTGTATTACACCGTTACCAAGGCGGGGGTGCTGGGCTTCACCAAATACCTGGCCGCTTACTACGCCGGGACGCAGATTCGGGTTAATGCCCTCACCCCCGGTGGGGTCTATAACCAGCACGATGACGATTTTGTGCGCAACTATTCCGCCCGCACCATCCTGGGGCGCATGGCGCGCAAGGACGAGATGAACGGCGCCCTGCTCTTCCTGGCCTCGGATGCATCGTCCTATATGACCGGGGCAAACCTGATTGTGGACGGGGGGTGGACGGCATGGTAACGCCGGAGGTGCTCGCGCTCATCCCGGCGCGGGGGGGCTCTAAGGGCATCCCGCGCAAGAACATCCGTCCCTTTGCCGGGCACCCGCTGATTGCCTACAGCATCGCCGCGGCACGCCAGGCCGAAACAGTCACCCGCGTGGTGGTCTCGACCGATGATGACGAGATCGCCGCGGTGGCGCGCGAATACGGCGCCGAGGTGCCTTTCCTGCGTCCACCCGAACTGGCCCAGGATGACACGACCGACCTGCCGGTCTTCCAGCACGCCCTGCGCTGGCTGGCCGATCATGAGGGGTATCACCCGGAGGTGGTGGTGCAGTTGCGCCCGACCTCGCCGGTGCGCCCGCCGGGGTTGGTGGATGCGGCGGTGCGCCTCTTGCTCGCCCATCCCGAGGCCGATTCGGTGCGCGGGGTGGTGCCGGCAGGACAGAACCCGTTCAAGATGTGGCGCATTGACCCGGAGCGCGGGTGTTTACAGCCCCTGCTCACCCTGCCCGGCGTGCCCGAGCCCTACAACGCCCCGCGCCAGAGCCTGCCCCCGGTCTTCTGGCAAACCGGGCATATTGACGCCATCCGCGCCCGCACCATCCTGGAAAAGAACTCCATGAGCGGCACGGTGATCCTGCCGCTCCAGATTGACCCACGCTACACGGTGGATATTGACACCCCCACCGACTGGCAGCGGGCGGAGTGGCTGGTCTATTTCGGCGATCTGACAATGGTGCAGCCCTATCCGCGGCGACCGCTCCCCGCGCAGGTGGATCTGGTGATCTTCGATTTCGATGGGGTGATGACCGATAACCGCGTCTGGGTGGATGGCGAGGGGCACGAGTTCGTTGCCGCCTACCGCTCGGACAGCATCGGCATCCAGGCGCTGATGCGGGCCGGCATTCAGGCGCTGGTGCTCTCCGCCGAGACCAACCCGGTGGTGGAGGCGCGCTGCCGCAAAATCGGCTTGCCGTTCCTCCAAGGGGTGAAGGATAAAGCCCCGGCCCTGCGTCAACTGCTGGCCGAGCGCGGGCTGGATCCGCAGCGGGTGATCTACATGGGCAACGATACCAACGACCTGCCCTGTTTTCCGCTGGTGGGGTGCGCGGTTGCCCCGGCGGATGCCCAGCCGGAGGTATTACGCGCCGCCGATCTCATCCTCACCCGCCGTGGGGGGCACGGCGCGGTGCGCGAATTGTGCGATCTGCTGATACGCCGCCGGGCGGGGGGCTAATCCGCCGCACTCACCCCGCCTTGGGGCAAGACGACCTGCCCGCTTTCGGGGTCGCCCAAGATGAGCACCCGATCGGGATGATGGGCGATCAGCCAAGCCGTAAATGCCGCCACCAGCGCGTTTAACTCGCCGGGGGCGTAGATGAGGTGCAGCGGCAGTTGCCCGCGGCGCAGGCGGTGGCGGGTGATCTCTTCGAAAAAGCGCATCGGATCCTGGATGCCCAGGCCGGCATCGGCGAGCAAGATTTGGCGCTGCCAGCGCCCTTCGAGGTGATGCGCGGGGAGCAGGGGCTGGCCCAAGAGGGCGGTAAATGCCGCCTCGGCGGGCACTTCCAGCCATTGGCGTGCCGCCTCGGGCTGAGGGTACGGATGGTAGCCGAGGTCGTACAGGCGCTGGTAGAGGGCAAAGCCGCGCCGCATCCACGGCGGCGCCTCATCCAGGCGCGGCGGGGTGCGGTAGATCGGCCAGCCGCGTTCGCGCACCTGGCGCTCGGCCGGCCGCTGACCCGTCGGCGCAGGGGATGCCGACATCCCGGTCAGTGAGGGTTGGGGGTCGAGCACTGCCGCCGGCTGAGGTGGGGCGTTGATGGCCACCAGCGCGCGGCCCTGCCCGGCGGCGAAGGCCAGGACATCGGCCAGGCGCCCCTTGCCCAGCGCCAGCAGATGCAGGTCGGCATCCAGCGCGGCGTAGGCAAAAGGTGGGCGCCCCCCACCGGGATCAATGCCCAGATAGGTGCAGGCGGTGGTCGAGGTCAGCACGCTTTAACTTTAGCCCAAAGTGCGCCGGGGAGCAACCCGAAGCAGGGGAGGAATTGGGGGAGAGGGCTGGCGAGCCGCCATGACCCGGTTCTGATGCCGGCCCGACTTTGCCGGGAATAAATGGATTGATCCTCTTGCCTGTTCCCACCCGCCCGCGGCTGAAGTGCCGGGCTGCGGCTACCAGGCCACCCCCAAGGCGCTGAGCATGGTTCACCTGCAAAGACAAAAAAAACGCCCCGGCAGGGGCGTCAGCCCGAACGGGCTTCGTGGCAGTAGCGCGGGGGTTTACCCCCGCGCGGGTGGGGGCGTGGTTTATGCCCGCGCAATACCCATCACCACATCGGGATTTGCGCTTGTCCATCCCTGCGTTTGCCCGGGGTGGGGCATCGCCTCTACGTGTTCGCCCGGGGTCATCACCCCGCCCGGGGCTGAAGCCCCGGGCTACGGATGCAAAGCCCCCTGAAGGGGGCTGATGTGCGTGGTTGGCTTGCCATGGACAAAAAACGCCCCGCAGGGGCATTAGCCCGCCAGGGCTTCGTGGCAGTAGCGCGGGGATTTATCCCCGCGCGGGTGGGGGTGATGTGCGCCCAGGGGCAAAAAACGAGGGTTACGCCGTGATCACGTAACCCTTGACAAAAAAGACGGTGGCTTAATGCCCTTCCGGGCATTCGATGATTCTGACCACCCATCCGATGAGGGGTGGTACGTTGAAGTGTATGTAAGCGGTCTTAATGCCCTTCCGGGCATTCGATGATTCTGACACCCAATGACTTTGTCGTCGGAGTTATCCCTAATTTATAAGTCTTAATGCCCTTCCGGGCATTCGATGATTCTGACAAACGATACGACAAGTCATGGGAGCGTATCGTGCGCGCCTTGTCTTAATGCCCTTCCGGGCATTCGATGATTCTGACTTAAAGGTTCAACATTACGCATCGTCCTCGAAAGAGTACTGTCTTAATGCCCTTCCGGGCATTCGATGATTCTGACAACGGGTTCCCCAAATACTTTCACGAATTACCATGCCGTGTAAAGTCTTAATGCCCTTCCGGGCATTCGATGATTCTGACTCATCCCCGGCGAGATTGTCAAGAACAAACACGATGGAGAGTCTTAATGCCCTTCCGGGCATTCGATGATTCTGACAATTTGTGAGTGATGAAGTTGACACCTTCTTGCTCTTCGTGTGTCTTAATGCCCTTCCGGGCATTCGATGATTCTGACTCTAAAAAAAGCAGTGCTTTATTATTTATATTCATCCTACGTCTTAATGCCCTTCCGGGCATTCGATGATTCTGACTACAAGCCAAGCATGGTGAACTATGTGGGCACGGATCGGTCTTAATGCCCTTCCGGGCATTCGATGATTCTGACGCGCTCTAACCCCGTATCACTTTATCGAGTGCGGGGACGCGTCTTAATGCCCTTCCGGGCATTCGATGATTCTGACCTCCAACCTTTACAATCCCCCACCAATATTTGCCGCCCTCATGGCTTAATGCCCTTCCGGGCATTCGATGATTCTGACGGATGGTGGGAACAGCCGCGCACAAAGGAGACTAAGGGGCTTAATGCCCTTCCGGGCATTCGATGATTCTGACCAAATATCTCCCCGCAGTTTTAATCTTTATGATCTTTTCGGCTTAATGCCCTTCCGGGCATTCGATGATTCTGACGATCGTCTTGCCAAGACCCATGTCATCTGCTAAAAGGACGGGCTTAATGCCCTTCCGGGCATTCGATGATTCTGAC
>Ga0272449_1002459_pt1 | contig 17290 bp, 18 predicted proteins | sample YNPCB0241_FD_198679 | JGI IMG/M metagenome (GOLD analysis project Ga0272449, IMG submission 198679) | Hot spring sediment microbial communities from Yellowstone National Park, WY, United States - YNP-CB-024-1 | ecosystem: Environmental > Aquatic > Thermal springs > Hot (42-90C) > Sediment...
GAGATACTGATTCTCGTAAATGGCGTTTGCGCGAAACATGGGGAAAACAAAGTCTCGCACAAATTCTTCTTTCAAATCCTCAATACGAACCTTGCTTGCTCCTGTACGGAGAGCCTTTTCTTCCAGTCCTGCAAGTTCCTCACCCTGACCAATGTCAGCAGAGAAAGCGATTACTTCACATTGATAAGTTTCGATCAACCATTTGAGGATAACCGAAGTATCAAGTCCTCCAGAATAGGCAAGAACGACCTTTTTGACTTTCATTCAACCGCTCCTTGTATTTTCCTTCATCCACAATCATCACCAGACATACGACCAGCATTTACTGAATAATTAACCATTCAAGCAAAGCCATCTGTACAAACATTCTGTTTTCTGCCTGGTCGAAAACGACCGATTGTGGGCCTTCTATAACGTCGTCAGTGATTTCTTCTCCTCGATGCGCCGGAAGGCAGTGAAGCACAATAGCTTCGGGATGAGCGTGAGCAAGCAACTGACGATTAACCTGATATGGAGCAAAAATCTCCCGTCTTTTGGCTTCTTCTGCCTCCTGTCCCATACTCGTCCAGACATCGGTATTGATCACCTGAGCGTCCTTCACAGCCTCCACAGGATCCCGGTATAGTTCCACAACACCGTGACTCTTGGAATCACTCTTTGCCTTTGCCATAATTTCAGGTTTAGGTTCAAATCCTTCGGGTGTGGCTATTCGGAGAGTCAACCCAAGCCGGAGCGCTGCCTCGATCCATGAGTGGCACACATTATTTCCATCTCCCACCCAGGCTATGGGTATATTGAAAGAGCCTTTCTTCTCCCAGACCGTGAGAAGATCAGCAAGCACCTGGCAGGGATGATGCAAATCGGTGAGACCGTTTATAACGGGGATAGAGGAATATCGGGCAAGTTCTTCCACTTCTTCATGGGCGTAGGTTCTAACAACAAGAGCGTCTATGTATCGTGAGAGAACTCTTGCCATGTCTGAAAGGGGTTCTTTGCGGGAAAGCTGGGTTTCCTTAGATGTCATAAAGACGCAATTACCGCCGAGATAATACATGCCAGCTTCAAAGGAAACCCTGGTTCGGGTGGATGGTTTCATGAAGAGGAGACCTAACACCTTGCCCTGGAGAGTCTTTACAAGAGTTCCTTCACGTAGAGCCTTTTTCAGGATCTGAGCTCTCTCGATAATAGCCCATATTTCTTCTTCCGTAAGGTCCCAGATGGTAAGAAAATGTCTTGTCATACAAACTCCTTAAGTATCTGATCGAGCTGTTCCAAAAGCCAATCAATATCCTCAACGGGGACTATAAGGGGTGGGAGAAACCTCAATACGGTATCTTGAGTGCAGTTAATTACGGCGCCTCGCTCAAGACATTTTTCCACAACGACCTTTGCGGGTTTATCAAGTTCCATAGCGACCATCAACCCCCGTCCCCGCACATCCTTAACCACTGCGTGTTTCTTCTGAAGTTCCCGAAGTCCGTTGAGGAAATAATCTCCCTTTCGGCGGACTTCGCTGAGAAATTGCGGATCGGCAATGGTTTTCAGAACTTCCAGAGCAACAGCGCTGACAAGAGGTGTGCCTCCGAAGGTGCTGGCATGACTGCCCGGATCAAACACCTCCGCCACTTTCTCTGTGGTTACCATAGCTCCCATCGGAAGGCCATTAGCAAGAGCCTTAGCGAGAGTCATTATATGCGGCGTTACGTCTTCGTGTTCGTAGGCAAAGAGTTTTCCTGTTCTTCCCATTCCAACCTGAACTTCGTCGAAAATGAGAAGAAGTCCCCGTTCATCGCAAAGAGCCTTAAGGTCCTTGAGATAGCCTGGCGGAGGAATCCTCACACCTCCTTCTCCCTGGATGGGTTCTACCATGACCGCGCAGGTTTTTTCCGTGATGGCTTTCTGCACAGCCTCAATCGAGCCGAACTCCACGTACACGAATCCATCCACAAGAGGCTCGAATCCTTTGTGAACCTTTTCCTGACCCGTTGCTGAAAGAGTAGCAAGTGTTCTGCCGTGGAAGGAATTTTTCATGGTAATGATCTGGTAACGGCCAGGTCCGTAATGAGTCAGGCTGTATTTTCTAGCAAGTTTTATAGCAGCTTCGTTAGCTTCGGCACCGCTATTACAGAAGAAAACACGGTCTCCAAAGGAATGTTTCACAAGTTCGGCTGCGAGGAGAGTCTGAGGCTCGGTGTAGAAAAGATTCGATACATGGACGAGTTTTCTCGCTTGCTCGCACAAAACCTCCGTAAGTTTTTCGGGGCAGTGTCCGAGGTTACATACGGCAATGCCTGCGAGAAAATCACGGTACTCCTTGCCGTTGCTGTCCCAGAGTCGGCATCCTGATCCCCGGACAAAGACCACCGGCTGGCGAGCGTACGTCCGACAAATCGTTGTATCGCAAAGCTGAGCAATGTCTAAAGTTTCTTTAGCATTCATCGTATCTTCATCCTTTCACAACTTCAGTTCCTATACCGGAATCGGTAAAGATTTCAAGAAGAACGGCATGAGGCAAACGGCCGTCAATAATATGAACCTTTTCAACACCTTCATTTAAGGCATCGACGGCACACCTAAGTTTTGGGATCATACCGCCCTTTGCGGCTTCTGTTTCTATAAGTTCCAGAGCTTCGCTCATGGTAAGACTTGAAATAAGATTACCGTCTTTGTCCATTACACCAGGCACATCCGTCATAAGAATGAGTTTTGCAGCCTTAAGAGCTCCAGCAATAGCTCCTGCAACAAGGTCGGCGTTTATGTTAAAGGTTTCCCCCTGGGGACCCACACCTACAGGAGCAATCACCGGTATAATCTGGCTCTTTTCCAGAATACGGATGATTTCATCGTTGACTCGCCTGACTTCTCCGACGAGCCCAATGTCTATGATTTCAGGCGGCTGGTCATCTCCCTGATATTTGTAAATGTGCATCTTTGTAGCCTCGATAAGGTTGGCATCCTTTCCGCTAAGCCCTACTGCTTTGCCGCCGTGATTGTTTATGAGCTTTACGATATCTTTATTGAGCTTTCCAGCCAGCACCATTTCGACGATATCCATTGTCTCTTCGTCGGTAACACGCATGCCTTCACGAAAGAGGCTCTCTTTGCCGATCTTTTTCAGCATCTGACTGATCTGAGGTCCTCCGCCATGTATTATCACTGGATTTATGCCGATGTATTTGAGGAGCACAATATCCTGAGCGAAGGAGTTTTTGAGATGATCTTCGATCATTGCGTGGCCACCGTATTTAATTACAAAGGTTTTGCCGTAAAAGGATCGTATGTATGGAAGAGCTTCGCTCAATACCCGTGCTCGTTCAGCAACATTTTCCATTGATTCCGTGCATTCCATCCCAAATCCCTCAATAAAAAATTTTTTCCTTTAGCGGCCTTGACCGCCTGGTTAAACATTACTTATAGCTGGTTTTGTAGATTCTAAGCGAAGGAAGAAGGACTGGCCGTTGATAATCCTCTCCCAACTTGAAGTTTAAAGAATGTATCGGCTCAAGTCCTGATCCTCCACAATGTCCTTTAGAGTATCGAGCACATACTGTTGAGTAATTCTTATAGTCTGTCCCTGAAGTTCTGGCGCATGGAAAGAGATATCAGAAAGAAGTTTCTCCATAATAGTGTGAAGCCTTCTTGCACCAATGTTCTCCGTTCGACTGTTTACTTCATAGGCTATTTCAGCAATAGCGTCGATAGCATCAGGCTCAAACACCAGTTCAACGCCTTCAGTCTGAAGTAGAGCTTTATACTGAGTTGTGAGAGCATTTTCCGGTTCAGTCAAAATTCTCACGAAATCTTCCTTGGTCAAGGGCTTTAGTTCCACTCGTATAGGAAACCGTCCCTGAAGTTCTGGAATGAGATCAGAAGGTTTAGCTATATGAAAGGCTCCGGAAGCAATGAAAAGAATGTGATCGGTTTTAACCATACCGTACTTTGTCATGACTGTTGAACCCTCGACAATGGGAAGCAGGTCACGCTGCACGCCTTCACGAGACACATCGGGACCTCCAGTTGCATCCCTTCCCACGATTTTATCAATTTCGTCGATGAAGATGATACCCGACTGTTGAACTCGCTCTACAGCAGTCCGAATCACCTTGTCCATATCCACAAGCTTCTGAGCTTCTTCTTCAGTTAGAATTTCCTTTGCTTCAGGAATTTTTACCTTTCTGCGCCTGGTTCTTCGGGGCATCATAGAATTAAGCATTTCTCGGATGCTGTAATCCAGCTCCTCCAGACCACCGGTAAAAATTTCCATAACCGGACTGGATCTATCCGCCACATCAATTTCCACGTAGCGTTCATCGAGTTTTCCTGCTCTGAGAAGCTCCCGAAGTTTTTCTCTTGTAGTATCAATTGTCTGAATCTCATCCGAAGCAGTTTCTTCCGCAGAATAATTATCTTCAGGATGACGTCTCACCCCGCCACGGCCTCTCTTTCTGGACGAAGGCAACAATATATCGAGCAGCTTTTCTTCGGCAAGCTGAGCCGCCTTCTCCCTAACACGTTCCAGCTCTTCCTGCCGAACCATATTAACAGCAATATCGGTCAGATCTCGGATCATTGATTCGACATCTCGTCCAACATAGCCCACTTCTGTGAACTTGGTTGCTTCCACCTTAAGGAAAGGTGACTGAGCAAGTTTAGCAAGACGGCGAGCGATTTCCGTTTTGCCGACCCCAGTTGGACCAATCATTATTATGTTCTTCGGAGCGATTTCGTCTCGAAGATGTTCGGGCACCTGTTGTCTTCGCCATCGGTTTCTCAGAGCGATGGCGACCATTTTTTTGGCTTCTTGCTGGCCGATAATGTACTTATCAAGTTCCTTAACTATTTCTGCAGGGGTAAGTGGTTTGTTCATATTTCAAGCTCCTCAATGACGAATTCACTGTTAGTGTAGATGCAGATTGAAGCTGCAATACGCATTGCTTCTTCGACAATCTGCCTTGGAGAAAGATTCGAATGCTTGATGAGAGCCCTTGCTGCAGCCAGAGCGTAGGGTGCTCCCGATCCCACCGCAGCAACACCATCATCAGGTTCAATCACATCCCCACTACCAGTTATAATGAGACATTCGTTTCTATCCGCTGCCACAAGCATAGCTTCCAATCGGCGGAGTATTTTATCGGTTCGCCAATCTTTGGCAAGCTCAACGGCTGCCCTCTTGAGACTACCATTATATTGCTCTAATTTTGCTTCGAGCCGTTCGAACAGGGTAAAAGCATCAGCCGTTGCTCCAGCGAAGCCAGCAAGCACTTTACCATGATGCATTCGGCGGACTTTTTTTGCTCCCTGTTTGATAACAGTATCCCCCAGGGTTACTTGTCCATCCCCCGCCATAACCACTCGACCCTGATGGCGAATGGCCAAAATTGTTGTGCTTTTTATCAACCTTTCCTGCATATCAGTTCTTGCCGTCCTTTCTGCTTCTCAAATGGGCTTTATCATATACACTGATTAAGTGTCCAAGATCAATGTGAGTGTAACGCTCTGTTGTGGTGAGATGAGCGTGACCCAGCATTTCTTGAATTGATCTGATGTCAGCTCCAGCGCTCAAAAGATGACTTGCGAAGCTGTGGCGAAGTCCATGAGGTCCCATGAGCCTTGAGGCTCCAGCTTCGAGCAATTCTCTCTGAAGCATATCGTGGACTGCTCTGGTGGATAACCGTTCACCTCGATAATTCTTAAATAGTTCATCGGAAACCGATCTAAGATGGGGAGCTTGAGTAGAAAGAGCCTGAAGGTAAGACTCTATTGCGGATAAAGCCGTCCTCCCTATAGGCACTACCCGTTCCTTTCTGCCCTTCCCCACAACTCTCACAAACCCCTGCGATGCATCCACATCGGCTTCTTTCAGAGCCACCACTTCGCTGACTCTAATGCCCGTGGAATATATAGTTTCATATATTGCCCAGTTCCGCACCTGACGCCATGTAGATGAAGGAGATAGAGCTTTCTTTCTGAGATGTTCCAGAAAAGCAAAGGCTTCATCAACATCCATGTGAGGCGGAGTTTTAACGGGAATTCGAGGGTTACTAACCTCTTCCACGGGGTTATGAGTTTCCTGAAAGCGCTCTTCAAGAAAGCGGTAAAAACTCCTAAGAGCCGAAAGCTTCCTCGCTTGAGAACTCTTTTCCAGCGATAGGGACCCGAAAAATTCAAGAACGTCATATCTCGTTCCGTCTTTCACAGTGGGTTTGCAATTCCCGATTTTTCTTGTAAGCCAATCAGCCCACTGATTTAGATCCGATTCGTAAGCTCTTAAAGTTTCGCTACTTACTCGCCGCTCCCTTTTTAGATAAGCGAGAAATAACTCTATCGCCTCAGCTAATTCCATTAAAACACTTCCTCCGGTCGATTACCATCATTTCCCTATCGCCGATTTTACGCAACTACGGTTCTCTTCACCAAACCATTTCCTGAGAAGTTCAAGGCTTGGGTAATGAGTAAGGTCATAGTGAATAGGGGTTATAGCGATGTATTTCTCTTGTATGGCATGAGAGTCGGTATCCTCATCGGGGTCGTATTCTGCAGTTTGACTACAGAGCCAGTAATAGACTCGGTTCCTGGGATCTATTCGACGATCGTAGGTTTCGGCGTACTTAAGGTGTCCCTGGCGAGTTATTTTGATGCCTCGAATTTCCTCGGCAGGACAATGAGGAAAATTGATGTTAAGTGACACTCCCCTGGGAAAGTTTTTGTTTTCAACCAGTTTTATGATTTTGGGCAAAAAAGCTATTGGGCCACTGTAATCCTTTGCCGGATAAGCATCTATGGATACGGCCATTGAAGGAAATCCGAGCATAGCAGCCTCCGTAGCCGCAGATACGGTTCCGGAATAGATTACGTTTTCGCCAACATTAGCTCCATGGTTTATACCGGAGATAACCATATCCGGGAGAGGACGCATCAATTCTCTAATGGCAAGTTTCACACAATCTGCCGGAGTGCCGTTTACAGCGTAGCCGAAAAAAACCCCGTTTCGTTTTACTTCCTTTACTCGCAAAGGATCCAGGAAAGTGATGGCATGTCCCACAGCGCTTTGTTCTGTTTCAGGTGCAACCACATAAACGTCGTGTTCTGGTGCCAAAATATGGTAAAGCACCTCAATACCTTTTGCGTAAATACCATCGTCGTTTGTAATGAGTATCCGCATTAACCGTCAGAACCCTCCTCCTTGCTGATAAGATTTAGCGAGCTGCACTCCGAGCTCCATAGCTTTTCTGTTTAGCTCTTCTGTCCCTCTGGGAGCCCTGTTCATCAAAGCGGCTTCTAAGCTCTTAAGAGACACTGCTCCCGTGATGAAAACAAGGCTTCCCAGAGCCACCACGTTTGCAACCATTTCTTTACCTAGCTCTTTTCTGGCCATGGCTGTGAAAGGAATGGCGATAGTCTTTGTGGTAGGAAGTTGCTTAACGAAGGTCGAATCCACAATCAGGATACCATTCGGTTTAAGGTCAAAGCAGTATAGGTCGCAGGAAGTTTGATTCATGGCTAGAAGCACATCCGGCTTAAGGGCTTTCGGGTAATCAATTTCTTCGTCGCTTATGATCACCTCGGACTTGCTGGCTCCACCTCGCGCCTCCGGACCGTAACTCTGGCTCTGGCAAACATACTTACCATCATATATCCCAGCAGCTTCAGCAAGAATGAGCCCTGCCAGTATAAGTCCCTGACCGCCGGAACCGCTCAGGCGGATTTCGTAGCGGTAGCCCATCTTTTTGATGCCTCCTCGCGAATCCTCTGGTATTCCTGAGTAAAAATCGGGAGATCCCGATCTACGAGAACACCAATTGTAATTTTCCCCGACAACTCTTCGGGTGTCATCTTCGCTGCCTTTTCTACACTCACAGCGACTTTTTTCATCCACAAAAGCATATCAACAGCATTTCCCATATTGTTTTTGCGCCCGTACTGAGTATGGCAATTGCTGATCACTTCAACAACAGCAAACCCTCTTTTTAAGATTGCCTTTTCTATGATTTCGTCAAGTACGTGAGTGTGATAAACGGTGCCTCTGGCAACAAAACTGGCACCTGCGGTCACTGCCAGCTCAGAAATAGCAAAGGGATGTTCGATGTGTCCGAAAGGCGACGTCGTCGTGATGGCTCCATAGGGTGTTGTAGGTGAGAATTGTCCTCCCGTCATGCCGTAAACATTGTTGTTCACTATTATTGCGGTGAGATTGAGATTTCTTCTAGCGGCGTGGATAAAGTGATTTCCGCCGATAGACATAGCGTCCCCATCTCCCATGATTACGATAACATGGAGACGGGGCTTGGCAAGCTTTATGCCGGTTGCAAATGTGAGAGCTCTCCCGTGGGTGGTATGGAGGGTATTGAAGTCAACATACACAGGGAGTCGGCTTGAGCAACCGATACCGGAAACAAGCACGACATCGTCTTTATCAATCCCGATTTTATCAATGGCCCGGATAAGGGAACCGAGCAGAATACCGTTCCCACATCCAGGGCACCACACGTGGGGAAATTTCTTGTCATGGCGAAGATATTTATGAATAAGCTTGGTTATCTCAGCCATTATTTCCTCTCCCTATAGTTTGACAAGGCGTGAAAGGATTTCGTTAGGGGTTATAAGCTGGCCGTCAATTCGGTTAAGCTTTTCAATTCTTGTCCTACCCTGGTTCACGCGTTTAACTTCTCGCGATATTTGACCAAGATTAAGCTCTGGCACCAGCACTGCTCGCACTCGACGGAGCAAAGGTTCTATTGCCTGTCTTGGAAATGGCCATATTGTAACCAATTGGACAAGTCCAGCTTTTACACCCCGATTTCTTGCCTCCCGCACTGCTCTTCTGGCAGACCTCGCCACCGACCCATAAGCTATCACAAGCACTTCCGCATCTTCCGTAAATTCTTCTTTAACCATCATGATGTCGGAAAAATTATTGTAGATTTTTCGATGGATTCTGGTGAGGAAAGCCTGAATTTCGTCAGGTCGTTCCGTGGGGAAGCCTCGCACATCGTGTATAAGTCCGGTTACATGATAGCGGTAACCATCCCCAAAAGCCGCCATAGGAGGAACGCCTCTAGGGGTATCTTCGTAGGGAATGTACCATTCGGGTGGCATGCTTGGCTTTATTCGATCGAAAACTTCGATTTCTTCCGGGTGAGGAAGCTGGATTTTTTCCCGAGTATGTGCCACCACCTCATCGGAAAGGATAATGACCGGAGTACGATACTTTTCGGAAAGATTAAAGGCCTGCACGGTAATGTCGAAACATTCTCTGGTGGTGGAGACTGCAAGAACAATTATGGGGTGGTCGCCATGAGTTCCCCAGCGAGCCTGCATCACATCACCCTGAGCAACTCTTGTTGGCAATCCTGTGCTGGGACCTCCACGCATAACATTCACAATCACGCAGGGAACTTCTGCTACACAGGCAAAGCCTATGTTTTCCTGCATTAGAGAAAAGCCGGGACCGCTTGTTGCAGTCATTGACTTAACACCGGCAAGGGATGCACCAATTACTGCTCCCAGGCTGGCAATTTCATCTTCCATCTGTATGAAGGTTCCCCCAACGGCTGGCAATCGTTGAGACATCATCTCACTTATCTCTGTAGCAGGAGTTATGGGATAGCCAGCGAAAAACCTGCATCCTGCAGCAATAGCCCCTTCCACCATGGCTTCGTTGCCCTGGAGTACTAAAACCTGTCCCTGGGAAGATTTGGACTCGCTCACACTTCGCCTCCTCCCGTATTAAAAGGCATCTTTTGGCACTAATTTTTTAATTCTAACACTTATGGCAAAATCCGGGCAGTGAGTTTCACACCATCCACATCCCGTGCATTTATCTTCAGCTACAATGACCGGATTTCCGTTCTCGTCCATTTCGATGCACTTTCTGGGACACAGGGCAGCACAGATACCGCAAGACTTACACCATGCTCGAAATATGTCGATTTCGAAGCTTCTTTTTGAGACATCATCTTGCCCGACGTCTTTTTTGATTAGCACTTCACTTACCATAGCCAACAATCCTCTGTTTTTTGTTGCAATTGTTTCCTTTCGTTTATAACATTTTGGCAAGAACCGATCAGTTTATTTGATAGGGTATGGCCACTTGAAAAAAAGAGAAAATTAAGATGAATAGGTTTAATCTTAGGCGGGATGTGATACCAGATCCTGATAAAATTACCAGGATTCAAGAAGTCGATATCGCCGATCCCAGACTTCTTAAGGAATTTATTCCTGTCAGTATTCAGGATATCTCCTGCCAAGAATTGCTCCCTTTCTCGGTCTATTTTCCCTTCATGCAACCCAACGAGTCTCCCAAATTTGTCAAGATTGTTTCAGTAGGCAACCTGTTTTCTTCTAGATGGAAAACTCTTTTCAAGGAAAACAATATAGAGCATGTCTATGTTCATGTAAACGAATTTGACCTTTACGCTCGTTACATCAACACCAACCTATCCAAAGCACTGGCAAATCCTTACCTTTCCACGGATAAAAAGAATGAGATACTTTACCGAAACGCTTCTTACGTAATGCAAAGAGTACTAGACGACCCAAGATCTGGAAAGAACATTCAAATGGGCATAGATTTTATGGAAACGTTTTCCCTGTACGTTGTGAAGAATGAAATAACAGCCTCCATGCTGGTGAAGCTCTTTTCAAAGCATTACGAATTGTTCAGTCATTCTATTCAGGTGGCCTTTCTTACCGCCGTATTTTGCCGTTTTTTGAACAAAGACACTAATTTTATCCTTCTATCCAGCCTGGGAGCTCTTTTTCATGATGTAGGGAAAGTTGAAATGCCTCCGGAAATATTGCTAAAAAGGGGAGAACTTTCAGATGAAGAATGGTCTATCATTAAATGCCATCCAGAATTAGGAGTGAAGATTTTGGAATCCAATAAGATTTTAGAACAACAGTCAATAGAGGTTGTGCTCCAACATCATGAAAAGGCAGATGGCAGTGGATATCCGTATGGACTTACCATTGACGAAATTTCTCCCATGGCTCAAGTCGTCCACATTGTTGACTGCTACGACGCTATGACTACAGAAAGAGTTTACAAGATGGCTATGAGCCCTTTTGAAGCTTTAAAAACGATGACTATAGAAATGAAACAATCTTTCAACAAAAAGCTTCTTGAAAAATTCATAGTTTTCCTCGGATATTGACAAAATCATGATCCGACACGCTTTTATCCTTTCGGCCGGCTGGGGAACACGACTTCGTCCTCTTACCTTCTTTCGTCCTAAGGCATTAATGCCCATAGGTGACAAAACCCTGTTGGAGCACTGGCTTTTAAATCTGGATGGATGCCACAAAATTTTTGTAAATACTCATGCTCTAACCCCCCTGTTTCACGAACACATTAAGATAATGTCTTCCAAATATCGATCCTTGCAAGTTCTCTATGAACCAAGAATTCTCGGTTCAGGTGGTTCGCTTTTTGCCATTTCAAAAGCAATGCCTAATGAATGGATGATAGCCACAAATGGAGATTCCTTCCTTTCTTCTCCTGAATTAAAAGCCCTTTTCCAGCAAATAAACCTGGAAGAACCGTCAGTATATCTCGTTCTAAAAGATGAGCCTGGATTCAACAATATTGTTGTTGCCCCAGAAGGATTTGTTCGGCATATACGCCGACCTTACCTAACCGAGACTGAATTATACCAGGGTTATCGTGTTCTTGCTTACATTGGTGTCCAGATCTTTCACACCAACCCTGTTGCTCATTATGGCTCAATATTGGCGAAACGGTTGCAACCAGGGAGTTCCTCTATTCCTTTCATGGACATCATGGATATATACATCATGATGATTGAAGACAGCGTCCCCGTGAGGTATCTTGAGCTGACCGAAGGGGTTTGGTACGATGTTGGCGAGGTGAGCCGTTATGTAGATCTGAGTCTGGCTCTTTGTAATGGTTACGTGATAGGTAAAAACGTTACCCTTGAACCAAGAGTTGAGCTGACATCTTCCATATTGTGGGATGGGGTGCGAATCAGAGCTGGAAGCAGACTTGACCACTGTATCGTCACCGATGGGGTTGTAGTAGATGGAGATTATAAAAGAGCAATTATTACACCTGGCAGGGTCTGGAAATTTTAACTCAACGGAAGAATTTGACCGCTTATATACCGAAGTATCTGGATTTTTACGAAACTCTCACACCAACTTAAAGATTAAGCCAATAGTCGGCGATGGGTCGGACAGGCGTTTTTTCAGACTGCAGTGGGGAAATAGAAATCTCGTTGTGATGTATTCTCCTCCTGAAACTCCTTTCCGAGCCAGAGAAAATATAGCCTTTGACTATTTCTCACATTATCTTGCATCCAGATCCATTCCTGTTCCGGAAGTTTACATCTCCGATCCGGCAAATGGAATTTTCATAATGGAAGATCTTGGTAATCTCAGCCTCTACGCCTACATACGCCGCTATCCAAAGGCTCGACACACTGTGTATAGAGAAGTGATTAAACTGCTCGCACATTTCCATCAAAACGCCATCGTTAATATGAATCCAGCCTTTTGTATTGATGGTTCTTTTTATGATCCCCCGTTTGTGCTGGAAAAGGAACTCGAATATTTCAGGCGGTCTTTCCTCTGTAATTTTCTGGGACTGCCGGCCTCATGGAACGATTTAAAAGATGATTTTTGCCGTCTTGCCGATCTTGCTGGAACAAATGATTCGTCATCATGTATACATCGAGACTTTCAGAGCAGAAACATTATGATCAAAGAAGGAAAACTCTTCATCATTGATTATCAAGCTATCAGGTACGGACCGAGTGAATACGATCTTGCCGCTTTACTAATCGATCCATACATCGGTATGCCCTTACAGGAACGTCAGAACTTAATTAAGCTGTACGCTCGGCTGAGGAAAGATTTTTCCTTCAGCCGCTACGAGATAGTTTCTCTTTGCAGAAATCTACAAATTCTTGCAGCGTTTGCGTTCCTGGGAAAAGAGAAAGGTAAACCGTTTTTTCTCGAGTTCATCCCCAAGGCACTTAAGGAACTTGGCAACAAACGACCCATACTATCTCGTCTGAAACTTTCATCTCTTTGCAGGTGGCTCGATAAGGCTCAGGAAAAGATTCGCAACACTTAGGAACAAAAAAGAAGCAAAAGGTAAGGAACATCTTCCTTAACAATTCGCACCAGTTTTTCACGACAAAAAGAATTTGTAGACACGATACCCAAAATCATTTATCATCGTCTAGCGAATTAAAACAAGAAGGAGGCATGTTATGACATCCAATACTACCCGAACAAGAAGGCGTCGTAAAAATAAGGATCGCCCTAACAAAGAAAATCTCAAAAAAGACGCAAAAAGAGTGGCCAAGAATTTGGAAATTTTGGAAAAACTTATGACATCTTAAAAAAGCATTGACACCCGGGATCATGAACCCGGGTGTCTTTTAATTTCTTAATGAGGTGTAAATACAGTGTCCATGCCCATTCGTCGAATGCCCAGATGTAGATCTGGTCTATCAAAACGGGTGGCAAAACGTTGTTGTGTTCCCGTTGAAGAAGTTTTCAGGCTCAAATATCAAAACAAGCGACTTCGAGACCTTTCCTATGTTGACTCAATGACGGGAATTCCAAACTTTAGAGCCCTTACCGAATTTTTAGTCGCACAGATAAACAAAACAATCAGAACAGCCATCCCAACAGCCATTATCATGATCGATATTGATGACTTCAAGAGAATTAACGACTCTTATGGTCATTTAGTTGGGGATATAGTTTTAAAAGAAATAGCCAAAGTTATTAAAAATTCCATTCGCGCATCGGATCAGGTTTTCCGCTACGGTGGTGAAGAATTCACCGTTGTGTTGCCACAAACTCAACTTGACGAGGCAATAAAAGTGGCAGAGCGTATTCGGAGGAATATAGAATTACATCAACTTTGCAAATTTAATGAGAACAACCACATCTCGGTAACCGCAAGTCTAGGAGTATCAACTATTACTCCTTCATCTTCCCACCTTGGTTTTAACGCCGCAATTGACAGCGCCGATAAGTTGCTCATAGAAGCAAAACGAAGCGGTAAGAATACAGTTATGTGGGAGAGCAAAGCGGTTAAAGAAGCCGAAGTATCAAAAGAAGAGCGTAAAATTATTCTTGAAGCCTTGTTCTCAAATGATTCTCCCCACACTGAACCAGAAGAGGCATACGCAAACGATGGGTAGTCTTCTATTCATAACGTAAAGCCTCAATGGGATTAAGCATAGAAGCCTTGTAAGCTGGATAGAATCCGAAGAAGATCCCTACAAAGCCAGAGAAACCAAAAGCAAGTAAAATACCAAAGGGAGAAATAACGGTAGGCCAGCCTGCCATGGTCGAAATGGCTTTAGATACAATTATTCCAAGAATGATCCCTAAAGCTCCGCCTACAAGCGAAAGAATAAGCGATTCCATGAGAAATTGAAGTCGGATGTCCCAGGTTTTGGCTCCAACTGCCATTCTTATGCCTATCTCCCTTGTCCGCTCTGTGACCGAAACGAGCATAATATTCATGATGCCAATTCCACCAACAACAAGAGATATAGAAGCAATGACACCAAGAAGAAGAGACATAACCCGAACTGATTCACGAGCTGTTTCAAGAATCTTTGTAAGATTCCGCACGGTAAAGTCAGGATCCTGCTTGGGACCTATACGATGTCTCTGCCTTAAAAGATCATTCACCTGCTGCTCGGCTATAGGAAGATCATCAGCACTCTTGGCTTTAATCATTATCATCTTGACCATTCCGGGAATGCCAGTAGTTCCAAAGAGCATCTTTTGAGCCACGGTGACAGGCACAAAGACCGTGTCATCCTGATCCTGACCAGTGGGGGTTTGTCCCTTCTTTTCAAGCACTCCAATAACCGTAAAAGGAACGCTTTTTATTCTGACTATCTTGCCTACCGGGTCAGTCTTTCCAAACAGATTTTCCACAACTGTTTGCCCGAGCACACAAACCTTTGCCATATTCTTAACGTCCTGTTCGGTAAAGGACCTGCCAGCAGTAAAGTTCCAGTCTCTGATGAAAAACATTGACGGAGTCGTGCCTACAACCGCCGTTGACCAGTTTTGGTTACCATAAACGACCTGAGCGCTACCGGTAAGAAATGGCGCTACGTCCAAAACAGCAGAACATTCTCTTTTGATAGCTTCCGCATCGTCAACGGTAAGGGATGATTGAGTCCCCGTCCCAGCTCTGATTCCACCCACCGTTGTCGCACCGGGAAGAACAATTAAAATGTTGCTTCCCATCGTGGCGATCTGATTTGAAAGCTGAAGACTTGCTCCGCTTCCTACAGCAAGCATCGCTATCACAGCAGCAACGCCTATGATTATACCAAGAGTCGTCAAGGCAGACCGAACTTTATTCGCTCTGAGAGATCTTACGGCTATCTTTATTGTGGATCCTAGATTTACCATTTTCCTTTTACGTCGTCCTCCGTTCGTCCGCTACTACCCGCCCGTCTCTAAACCGTATTATCCTTTGCCCGTAAAGAGCAATATCAGGCTCATGAGTAACCAGTATTATTGTTATACCTTGCTTAGCGTTTAGCTCAGTAAAAAGCGCCATAATTTCTTCACTTGCGGCTGTATCAAGATTTCCTGTGGGTTCATCGGCTAGAATGATGGATGGATTGTTAACCAGTGCTCGGGCTATGGCTACTCTCTGTTGCTGCCCCCCAGATAGCTGGTTCGGATGATGTCGTTCCCAGTTCTGAAGTCCCACAAGTCGAAGAGCCTCTCTAGCACGTTCAATACGTTCCCGTTTGGATAGACCGTTGTATAACAGCGGCAGTTCAACATTTTCAAGTGCCGTCATGCGCGGTAAAAGATTAAAATTCTGGAAGACAAAACCGACTTTTTTATTCCTGATCTCTGCGAGTGCATCTCGGCTCAAGCCGGCAACATCTTTTCCATCGAGCCTGTAAATGCCAGAAGTGGGGGTATCAAGGCAACCAAGGATGTTCATGAAAGTGGATTTTCCAGACCCAGATGGTCCCATTATGATAACAAATTCTCCTCGCTCGATGGAGAGAGTGATACCTTTCAAAACCTCCTGCCTTACTTCTCCCAGAAGATAAACCTTGGTGATGTTGTAAACTTCGATGAGAGCCATTAGCGGAAGAACCTCAACAAAGCACTGCTAGATTTTTGTTGTGCCTTGGTTTTCGTATCAATAATGACTTCCTGGCCTTCTGCAAGTCCTGATACGACCTCGGTGTAGTTTCCATCGCTTACACCAAGTGTAACCTTAACAAACCTGGGCTTTCCTTTTTCTAACACCCATACTCCAGGTCCTTCAGGTTTGCTTTCAGCTTCTCCTCCTAACCGCTCCAAAGAAATTCTCAGAGCAGAATTAGGCACTCTCAGGACACCTCGCCTTTCGGCAGTAATTATGGACACATTCGCCGTCATACCAGGCTTGAGTTTCAATTCAGGATTATCAACCAGGATTACCACATCGTAGGTTACCACATTTTGAATATTCGTAGGAGCAAGCCGAATTTGGGACACCTGTCCGTGGAAGACTTCATCCGGGTAAGCATCCACTGTAAAATTCACAGTCTGACCTACGGCAATCTTACCAATATCGGCTTCGGCGACGTTGGTGTTAATCTGCATTTTTGTAAGATCTCTTGCTATGGTAAAAAGCGTTGGAGTTTGAAAACTCGCCGCCACCGTCTGCCCCACGTCAACATTTCGAGAAATTACCACGCCATCCACAGGGGAAACGATTTTTGTGTAGCGAAGATTCGTCTCAGCGCTTTTTAACGCAGCTTCGGCCTGTGCAAGCTGAGCCTTGGCGGCACCCACCTGAGCCAGTGCGGTTTGGTAGTTCGTTTCGGCAGTGTCTAGCTCGCTTCTTGCGATAAGATCTTTTGCAAAAAGGGTCTTGGTTCGCTCAAGATTTTTAGCCGCATCCGCAAGAGTTGCCTCTGCTTTTTTAAGATTTGCTTTAGCTACAAGTACGTTCGCTCTTGCTTGCTCCACCTGTGCTTCAAAAAGGGATGGGTCTATCTCTGCGATCACCTGCCCTTTTTTTACAGGCGAGTTAAAATCCACGTAGATGTGCTTAATCGTACCGGAAACCTGAGTGCCCACGAGAACCATCGCCACAGGATTTACCGTTCCCGTTGCAGAAACCGTTTGCACAATATCACCTTTTGTTACCTTTGTTGTAGAGAAGCCTTCCTCGGTCTTTTTGTCACCGATGTTTATGATAAAAACACAGATAAGAACGATAAGAATTACCCACCCAACGATAATTAAAATTCTTTTCGGTGTCATTTGAGTA
>Ga0272449_1002460_pt1 | contig 17281 bp, 12 predicted proteins | sample YNPCB0241_FD_198679 | JGI IMG/M metagenome (GOLD analysis project Ga0272449, IMG submission 198679) | Hot spring sediment microbial communities from Yellowstone National Park, WY, United States - YNP-CB-024-1 | ecosystem: Environmental > Aquatic > Thermal springs > Hot (42-90C) > Sediment...
TTTTGTTGTCATAGGTATAAATTACCACAATTTAACTGAATAAATTTTCAAAGTACAGAAAGGCAGATTCTAAAATTGAGTTTTTACACTAGAATCAAACTTAAGTTTTATTCTATAGAGAATGCAAAAAAGAGCTGCACAAAAGAAAGAGGTACAGCTCTTTTTAGTTCATTCTTTAAAACTCAAAATTTAAATTCATCATCCAAGGATGTAATCATCAGATTTTGCTGAACCATTTTGAATATTTGCAGAATGTACATTTAAAACATTATATGGTAGGTAATTTAATACAATAAGATAAGGAATTGCTACAAGGTAAAAAATAAATCCTGCCAAACTTAAAACAGTAAAGAATATATTATATTGATAATTTTGGTTGAACATTGTATCAAAAATATACACCGGTATTTGGAAAACTGCCGATATAAGTGAGTTATAAATTAGCACTGCTAAAACAAATATAACTTTGCCTTTTGTAAGCTTTGCGCTTTCTTTAATACTTGCCACAACTCCTGTATCTCTGTCTATCAAAATCATATTGGCAAACATCAATCTTAACAATATATAAATTCCCAGCAAAATGCCAATAACACCAACTATGAGCAATAATGTACGTCCTACAAGGTTTTTCAAAACTATGCCAAAAACAATACATAAAATACCTATTCCAAAGATAGCACCAAAAATGAGTGCCAGTAAAAATCCAAGTGCAATCATTTTCAAAGCTATCGAAAAATTTTTCTCTTTCATAGTATCAAAGAAAATTTTAAAAGCACTTTTGTTTGCATCTCTATCTCTTGTAATTTCAATAAAGGTTTTCATAAAAGGGTACTGGATAAAAACCAAAATTAAAAATATCCATATGATAAAAATTATTACCATTAAAATTAGGTATAAAACAAATTTGCTACTTAAAAAACGAAAAACTTCAACATCATTTAATAAAGAAATTGTTGACATATCAATGCCCATAATAAATGCAAGTAAAATACCAACTATAAGTAAAATTACAAATGATATGAGAAGAAAAATAAATGATAGAGCTATGATACCAAATACATAGCCATAATACTTTTTAGTAAACAAAAGGGAATCTTTCAAAAAATCTTTAAACAAACTCAAATTTCTCCCCCTTACTGTAAAATAACTTATATATTTAAAATACCACATTTTAATTATTTTGAAAAGAAAAAGCTAAGGCAATGTATATTTAAAAAAACAAACTTTTTTGAAACTCCAAATGCAACACAAGGCTCTAAAACTGAGCTATCTTTCCCATGAGGAATTGCAATGCCCATACCTATACCTGTCGAAAATTCTTCTTCACGTTTCATAACCGCTTTTTTAAACTTTTCTTTATCTGATATTTTTCCATCATTATAAAGAAGTTCGATGAGCTCTTCGATAACTGCTTCTTTTGTTTTTGCCTGCAAATCAAAACTCATTCGTGATGGTGAAAACAAAGCTTTTACATCCATTTTTATTCTCCCAGCCTTTCTAATTTTGTTTTTTCCAAAAACTCTTCAATCTTATTTTTCTCAGGTGGCTTCACACCTTCTTTTGAAACTTTTGCCGCTGCACATGCTAAAGAAAGTTTAAAAATAGATATATCATCCATATTTTGTGAAAGCCCATAAGAAATAGCTGCAACCATTGAATCGCCTGCACCTGTTGTGCTTTTTACTTTAGCCTCAGCTGCCTTTGCAAACAATGCCATGTTCTCTGTCACAAAAACTGCACCTTTTGCTCCCATTGAAATCAAAACTTTTTTTATCCCATTTTCTATAAGCTTTCTTGCTGAATTTACAATAGAATTTAAATTATTTTCATCAACATCAAAAAGACACTTAAACTCATGGATATTGGGTTTTATAACATCTGGTTTTCCTATAATCCCCCTTTCAAGTGCTTTTCCGTCAGCATCAAATATAACCTTTGCACCTTTTTGTTTTAGTATTCTTATAAGCTCTACATACACATCTTCATCTGCACCTGGCGGGAGGCTTCCTGATATAACAAAGATATCGCCAGCTTTTGATATTTTATCTATCTTCTCAAACAAATTACTTATCTCTTTCTTTTTCACTTCAAACCCATTTTGATTGAGGTCGGTGTAAACCTTTTGCGCTGTCTCAACAATCTTGATGTTTGTTCGTGTAAGTCCATCTACAAAAATGAAATCAAAATCAATTTGCATGTCTTTTAAATATTTCAAAAACCAATCCTTGTTGTCATTTCCTAAAAAACCAAGAGCGATTGACTGTCCACCCAATGCTTTTATAACCTTTGAGACATTAATGCCTTTCCCACCAGCATCCATCAACCAACAATAACTTCTGTTTACTTGCCCTTTTTTTAGAGTATCGATGTATATTGTCATGTCTATTGCTGGATTTAGTGTAACTGTATAAATCAATTTGATCCCACCTTGAAATTTAAAGTTTTACGTTATGACCTTCACACCCAGTTTTTCATATTCAGATTTTTGTTCTTCATCCATTTTATCAGTTATAATATAATCAAGCCTTTCCACAGGACATATGAGTGAAAAAGTAACCTGACCAAATTTTGAACTGTCTGCAACCAAAAACACCTCTTTTGCATTTTCTATCATTGCTCTTTTTATAGCAGCTTCAACATGGCTTGGCGTTGTAACTCCAAATTCTATCGACACTCCGTTTGCTGCCACAAAAGCTTTATCAACCCTAAATTGTCTGAGTATGCTTTGCGTTATGTCTCCAACAAGAGCTTTTGTTTTTGTTCTTATAACTCCTCCTGTTACAATCACTTCAAGATTATCATTGTTAGAAAGTTCGTATGCTATATTTACTGAGTTGGTTATTATAGTTATATTTTTTGCATTTATGTTTCGTGCAATGTATTGGGTTGTTGTTCCAGAATCAAGGATGATGGTATCACCATCATGAATAAAGCTTGCTGCAAGCTTCCCTATGTACTCCTTTTCTTTTGCAAACTTGTCCTCTTTTTCTGCAAAAGAAGGCTCAAAAGAGGTAATAAAATTGTTGACCGCCCCACCATGGGTTCTTTTTATCATCCCCAGAGTTTCAAGTTCAGCCAAATCTCTTCTTATAGTAGACTCTGATACACCAAACAATTTTGCAATCTCTGAAACCTTGACACTCTGCCCACTTTTTATCATCTGCGCTATTTTGCTTTTTCTTTCCTCTGCAAACATTTTATTCACCTTTCGTTTGTGCTCATTTTGATGAATGAATTTAATCATTTATGCTCATTTGTGATTAATTTCATTATAAAACATGAAAGCTACCCTGTCAAGCACCTTTTACAAAAAATATATGCCTTCTTATTCAAATTTGTTTGATTTGCACATACATAATAAGATGATATTATGAAAAGTGAAGAAGAATATTGACTGCTAAAAGACAAAGGAGTATAGTGATATTTAAAAGATTGAGACTATGAGCATGAGGTGATTTAAAAGTGAAAGTTGTCGCATTCAATGGAAGCCCGCGAAAAGAAGGAAATACATATCATGCTATTAAAATAGTAGCAAATGAGTTAGAGAAAGAAGGAATAGAGGTTGAAATTGTTCATGTTGGTGATAAATTGATTCAGGGTTGTCTTGCCTGCGGTATGTGTGCAAAAAACAAAAACGAAAAATGCGTAATTGATGATGAGGTAAACAACTGGATCTCTATTATGAAAAACGCAGATGGAATAATCTTAGCTTCACCCGTTCACTTTGGTTCCATTACCTCACCTTTGAAAGCGTTCTTAGACAGAGCTTTTTATGTTTCTGGAGTGAATGGAAATTTATTTAGACATAAAGTGGGAGCTGCTTTGGTAGCTGTAAGAAGATCAGGGGGGTCACAGGCATTTTTACAGCTCATGGAATACCTTAGCTGGTCAGAGATGCTGATTGCATCATCAAACTACTGGAACATTATTCACGGCACTCTGCCAGGTGAAGTGTTGCAAGATGAAGAAGGCGTTCAGATTATGAGAGTGCTTGGCAAAAACATGGCTTGGCTTTTGAAGCTTGTTGAAAATGGAAAAGGAAAAATAGTGGCACCTGAAAAAGAAGAAAAGGTAAGAACTAATTTCATAAGATAAAAAAATCAGGGCTGTGGCAAAAACCTCAGCCCTTTGTATTAATATTATTATTCGGATAATTTCAAAGCCTTATTATCTTCCCACCATCAACCTTGACAATCTTATCATCTACTGAAATCCAAACGTCGATTGCAGATGGGTTGAAAACAAAGTCACCCTTTGCAGAAAATTTAAGATTACGAAAAGCATTTATTGTGGACAACAATTTCGATATTAGTTGCATACCAGATATCCACACGGTTCACAACCATAAGGTTAATTTTCTATTTTGAAATAAAAAATTTTTATATCAAGTGGATTTAAATTAACAATCAGATTCGGATAAGAGTAATGATAATCAACCTCTCCTTTCAAACTGAACAGACAATCAATATTTTCTGCTCGCTGGGCATTAAAAATACCTGATTTAAAAAGATTCAATTTAGCAGTTTTCTTTCTTAAATTGTCGGAATTTGCAACTATAACAAAATACTCATTTTCAGATTCTGAAATAAGTTTGTAGCCAAATGACAGTATCATTTTTCCATTATATGGTATTTTGAAAAAGTTCTCTTTTGATATAAACTGTGAAAACCTCTTCTTCAAATCTGCTGCAGTTTGAATTAAGTTTATCATCTCATCAGCACCCTGGTTTGTCCAGTGAAGAGCGTACTTATCAAAAAAGGCAAGTTTCCCATAAAGAGGGTCTGATTTTGGAAGTAAAAACCTGCCATCTGGTTGTGGGTCAAGTCCCAAGTTCATAGGTTGAAGTTCATAAACTTCCTGCCCGCACGTGACAAAAGGCACGCTGTTGGGTAAAAAGAAATTCAATACTGTGGCAAAACGAGAAAAATCCCTGCCTCCAAGCCTTGAAGCTGCACGCGGACTGTCTGGAATCTCACATGCTGCAAAAACAGGAACTTCAAGCTGAACAAGTATGTCTAAAATCTTCTTCATAGTCCCTTGATAGTATCGTGGTTCTCTTGCCCAAAGGTCACCAATAATCATGTCATAGCCTGACTTTTTAGCTTTTTTATGTGCATCCATTGAAAGTTCTTCTGCAATAAAACAAAATTGTGGATCTTCTTTTCTGGCATTTGAAATTATCATATCCTCCAGTTCTTTTGGAAGAGCATGCCCCATATCAATCCTTGCACCATCTATTCCAAAGTTTTTCTGATAGTGAACAATGATATTTGAAATCTTTTCCCAGAGTTCACTGTTTGGTTTTCTTCCTTTGAATATATTGCCTCTTATAATATCAAACAAAATATATGGTGGTTGATTGCTGTCGACATACTTTGCAGATTGAACAGGATGGTCAAGATAAAGTCTCAAATATGTTACATCTGTCCATGGAGGTTGCGGGTCGTTCAGACAGTCTGAAAAAGCCGGGGCAGTGGTAAGACCTATTTCTTTTTCTATCAGTTCAAAAAAGTCAAGGTTCTTGTCTTTTTCACACCTTTCTTTTATACTCTGCCACTTTTCAGGTGCGTATTTTTCAGGTGATTGAACAAACTTTCTTATGTGCTTTAGCACAGCCGGGTCTTTGTATATAAGCTCAATGTTTTCTTCATTTGCTTTTGTAAACTCTTTTATCAAAGTTAATTTTGGTGGTCCGTAATCTTCTAAATCCTCTATTTTAATCCAATAAAACCAGTCTGGGTGTTCCAGAATAAAATCTGAATCTCTGGCAGATGTTCTTGGGATAATATCAATTATAAATCTTATTCCAAGAATATGGCATGCCTCAATCAAAGCCTTGAACTGTTCATCTATCGAAAGCTGGTCTGCCATAGGATCATAAAGAACAGGGTCAAGCTCAAAAAAGTTTTTGACTGCATAAGGTGAACCCATTTCACCTTTTTTATACTTTGTGCTGTTTTTAGTAATTGGAAGGGTATAGATAGCATCAAAACCCATCTTTTTTATAAGCGGCAAAAGTGCAATTGTTTTTATAAACGTCCCTGTATCCTTCAGTCCAAAAGCATTTTCAAGTTCAAGTTTTCTATCACAGTCATGGTCCCAAGCAGAAAATGTTCTTATTTGCATACCATATACGCTGCTCTTTTCAATCCAGTTACTATATGGTTTTTTAGATACGCTTCTGTCTTGAGATAATATCTTTGAAAGCGACTGAAGATAGTCAACTCCTTCCTTTTGATAAGGCAAAATTGCTTTTTCTACAGCCCTTGCAACAAACTTATAAGGGTTTACTGATATTGTGCCATCATTGTTTTCTTTTTTCTCAAGCCCATCATAGCCAAAACTGTCCCACAACTTTGGTATTCTGAAATCGTTTTTTCCATCCCACTCTTTTGCTTTATTATTCAGAATCTCAACAAGCTCTTTTAATGCTGACATCTTTCTTATTTCTCCCCTTTTTCAATTTGCTTCTAATTAATTTATACCCATAGCTTATTTTGAGCAAACGTTTGCAATCTATATGAAATTATTTTAGCATACAAAATTTAAAATTTGTAGTGGCTTTTTCTGAAAAGCAAAGCGGCTCTGGCACATATTATAAAATCTTCCTTCCCAGAGCCGCACTTTTCATGGATCGGGTATTTAAAATCTTAAAGCTTAAGATACAGCATTTTGCTGTTGTGAATCCTGAGAAATCTCTTCAGTTTTCTCCTTCTTATCACTTTCCTTTGCAAGAAGTATTGAATTTAGTATCTCCTGCTTTATCTTTTTGACATTCTCATCCTCTGTCTCTTTTCCTTTGAACTCAACACCAAGTTCTTTTGTCAAAAGCAAAGTTAATAGCATTTCAAACGCATTGAAAGATGCAGAAGAAGCCTTTTCGCCCATCGCAACAACAGTTTCTGGAACAATGTCGATGCTGGTTTTCTCTAGAGCCTGATTGACCTCCTCCCAATCCTCTGAAGGGGATAGGATTCCTTCAGGGGTTGGGCTTCCCGCTTCTACGTGGTATGACTTACCAGAATATAGGGGTTGCCCCTGAATATCCTGGCAGCGGTCTCCCACTCCACGGGCTTGACTTCGGACCGGTCCAGCCCTAATACCTTCAACATGTTTATTGCAGCATTCAAATCCCTGTCAATTTCTAAACCGCAAACAGGGCATTTGAAAATTCTCTCCGACAGCAAAACATCATGCTGGCTGCTGCACCTGTTGCATCTCTTCGTTGTTGGCACAGAACTTTTAATTGCCACAGCAGGAACCCGAAGACTGTCGCCCAGTCTTCTCTTAATTGCTCCTACTGCGCTGTAGTGTACTGATTTTGAAAAATATCCATCCTTCCAACCTTTGATGTTGTCTTCCTGAAAACAAACTGTCTTATATCTATATAAAAATGAACAGGTTTTGTTAATTACGTCATACTTGATGTTTGTTAATTTTTCATACTCTCTTGCAATTTTTTCTTTTGTTTTATACCATCTTTTAGAACCTTTCTGCTGGCGTGCAAGTTGTTTTTGCAACTTTTTCAAGCGTTTTGTCTCTTTTATCTGCCATTCAAGTTTGAGACCGTTTGATAGTACCAGCCCGGCAGGTTTAAAATCAATTCCAGCAGAAACACCGAATGTCTGCCATACCCTCGGCTTTACTACACCTTTTCTGTTCTTTCTTCTTTCCCACGCGCCTGTGTATTTGTCCCTGTCTATATAGCAAGTTACAAAAAGGTAAATGCCACTTGGTTTTCTTACAAGTTCTGCTTTTGCTATTTCGCTATCTTCTGGAATCTGATAGCTTCCAAGTACCCTCAAAGGTTTTTTGATACCTTGTATCTTAACTCTGGTCTTTTGCTGGTTAACAAACTTAAAAGTGTTCCCAAATTGTTTGAGGGGAATTGAATTAACATAGTGTTTGAACTGCAGTTTACCCGTTTTGTAGCCGTTTTCCTTTTGTATGTGAAGAGAATACAAATTCTGCTTTATTCTTTCCACCAGAGACTGCTTCATCTGGGAACTGAGATTTTCAATTCTTCTTCTTTCAAAATTTTCCCCTGCCTTTATTTCAACTTCTTTTAGTTTCTCCGCATTGCTGTCAAGTCTGTTTTCAATGTCAGCAACTATATAGTTGTACAGCCATTTCGCTTCTAAAAACAGCCTAAAAAGTTTTTCTCTTGTTTCTTTTGAGACAGAGTTAAGATTAATTTTTAACTGACACACCACAGGTATTTGGTTTTTTCTTCTTTCTTTAGTTTGTTGCAATGCTTGCTTAATTTTTTTCTGCTTTTGTCATTCTTTCAATTCTCCTAACAATACCGAAAAACTTTTTGCTACTTCTATTATACCCTGTACTCTCAAGATAGTTCAAGAGAAGAAGAATTGCCATTCATCACAATCCCCTAAAGGGGATGTGCTTTCTGGCTGATCCTCTGTAAACTTGCCCATGACATCCTGCAGAACTTGATATTGAGGTCCGCCGTATGCTTTTACCTGCTCTTCTATGGCAATTGCCCGTCCAATACCAATTCGTGCTTCTTTCTCTGCTTCTGCCTCTGCCAAAGCTTTTATCTTCTGAGCTTCTTGAATAGAACGCTGATACTCTGCTTTACCCTGGTTTGTCTGAATCTGAATGTTTATCTCAGACTCTGTAAGAAGTTTTTGTTGAGCAGCCCTTGCCTCAGCCTCCCTGAGCTCTCTTTCCTTTTCTGCTGCTTTTTGCTGGCGTGAGTATGTCTCTATCTGCTCAAGGGCAATTTGTCTGTCTCGAAGCTGTTCTAAAATTGCATCTATCTTGTTATCGTTTGGAGATGACATAGGTGTTCCAATCAAAACCTCTTCAAGCTCTAAATTATAATGCGCAAACCTTTCTTTCATCTCTTCTGATGCTATCTTTTGAATCTCATCTCTCTGCTGAATTAGCTCAATAAGCGTCTTCTTTTGCCCTATGTTTTTAAAGTATGCAGATACCATTGGATCAAGAGTCTGTTCAACCAGCATCTTCAAATCTCCAAACCTCTGCACAACAAGCGGAGCTTTTCTGTAATCTATGTGAAGAACAACTGCCAGCGGCAGCGATGGTTCAAATGCATCTTTGGTGATAAGACTTACCTCTTTAAGATTCTCATCATAGCGGTGAGTGCCTGTCTGGTTACTTATCCATTTTAGTATGATATTTGTTGTTGGCACTTTTACAATCTTTCCAGCATATGTGTTAAACGCATATTTGCCAGGCATCAGAGGATCTTTCCACACACCTCTAAATCCCCTTTCAACAAGCTCACCATGTTTGTAGTCCTCACCTGATGTATCCTGCCCTTTTGGTCCTACATACGATACAACAACTCCGACATATCCAACTTCAATGACCGTTTTGTCTATAAGCTCCACAGTTGCAAACAACCGGTTTATAAAATATGTTCCCTCAACAAGAACTTGAAGCTGCCTTCCATGGAACCCTCCTGCTTTCAAAAACTTTTCTGGGTCCTGGAAGTTATTATGGTATGTCTCAGGATTGGATGGGTCATCCCCAACAGTTGGTGCAACTATGTCTCCACTTGGAAGTGATGGTCCATCATGAACTGTTACAATACCAACCTTATCTTCTGTTATCACAATTGGTCTGAAAGCATTTCGCGACTTTAAAGTCTGGACCATCTTTTCTATCATCTCTTTTTCTTCTTTGTTACCCATTGGAAGATAGTAAATCTTATCTTCTGTGATAACTACAAACTGCGCAAGGTTAAATGCATATGTTCCTTCACGAAGGATCGCCCGCTGCGGACCTCTTTGCCCGCCATTTTCCAAAAAAGCCCTGACATCTTGGAAATTATTACATTCCGGAATCACTTTACCAAGCGTCTGGGTAGGTTCAAGGGGTTTACCATCCCTTGCAAAAACATAACCAATTTGCCCTTGTGGAATTGTAACAAGTGGAACAATGTGGACTTTGTACATAAGCGGAGTCCTAAAATGAATACCACCTCTTAAAACCTCTGGCTGAAACCCTGCTTCACCCCTCAAGGCTATAATCTGCTCATTCAGCGAACCTTTGAAAGACCACCACTTTTCAACAATACCCACTTTGTCGTTTGGAATAACTCTGAGCCCTATAAGTTTTAATAAAAGATAAACCAAAATAAGTAAAATACCCAGCATGAATAACAATTCTATCATCTTACCCGTTTCACCCCTCTTTTTTACTTTTATTTTCTTTCATTTTTCGACAAAATTCGACCTGATATTATCAAATATTGATTTAAATTCTTTCGTTTCCTTTTATACTATCATAATGAGCTTAACTGTACAATAGTATAATCTTAGAATTTGACTTCATAATATCATAACACAGTAAACCACCAAAGTGTTGCGAAAAAACCTGTTTTAAAATATCAAATAAACAAACCAGATATTTCTTGCAAAGCTGGAAAAATAGGGTTAATGGTTTTTGGAATAAAACTTATGTGCTTATCTTGTGTATCGAGGGTTAAGTTTTTTATTTTGAAGAAAATTTGAATAAAATATGTCTTTATTTGCTATAAAATAATTGATTTTGTTAAAGTATGTGATATAATATTGTCAAATAATTTTATTGATGGAGAATAAATTTATGACTTCAACTAAAAATATCTTTTGAGCAATAAATTTAACTTTTTTAATTTCTAAGCATAATACTTGATTTAGTGGTGCTTTTGTTGTGTTTGGTCTATTAAGCGACAATATAAATTCTAATCAGTTTTTTGATATTTTCTCAATACCAATTTTTAAATTATAAGACAAAACTGTGATATAAAAAAGGAGTTTGCACAATGGGAAAAAAAGAAATTATTGCTCATTTAGAGACAATAACCCCTCTTTGGACAGGTGACGCGTGGCAAGAGAATAAAAAAATAAGACCATCATCATTAATTGGTAGTCTTAGATTTTGGTTTGAGGTAATTTGTTACTTTAGTGGAGTGACTATTAAAGAAGAATTTGACTCTAATAAAGGCAGATTTGAAAAGGAGTTTAACGAAAAGTTTAATAACAATTTTTGTAATTTGACTAACTTGGAAGAAAAAATTGCAGTTTTGAAAGAAGCAAAAATACCTGTGCCTGCTATAGTTTTTGGAACTACTGGATGGAGAAGTATGATAATATTAAAAGAAATAGATTTTTGTTCAAATAATTTTCCAGAAGAACCCAAGGGGAAAATTATTGAAAAGAAAGAATGGCGTTGGGGTTCATCATCATATCAAGGAGAGTTTAAAATCACCTTCCTTGTAGAAGAAAAACTTGCAGAGAGTATTTTTTATCCGCTTTTAAATTTTATGAACGACTATGGTTACTGGGGTGGTAAATGGAATATAGGATATGGCAGACTTAATATAAAAACTATTGAAGAAAAAGAAAATGGAACAATAAAAACAATTGATAACTTTGGGAGGAAGAAGAGTTTTGACTTTTCTATTTTCAAGTATGATAAAAAAGTTGATTATAATGAAGAATTAATAAAAATTGTTAATTCATTTACTGAACTCCTTCCCAATAATAACATGAACAATAATCACAAAACAAATGCTCCATATACAATAAGAATTTTCTTCCCTTCAAATTCTAAAGATAACGATTTGAAAAATTTCGAAGATACCGATGATTGGAAAAAAATTATTCGCAATCTAATTAATGAGAAATCAGAACAAAGATCTAATTTTAAGCGAAATTCAAAAGATACCAGGAAAGAAAATGAAAAAAGACATAAGATTTTTGGTTCTATTAATCCTCCACCTGAAGACAAAGATTTGCCTCAGGGTTCTAAAATTTTACCTTATTTAAAAAAAGAAAACGGAAAATACAAAGGTGGATTTATATCTATTGTGGATCTATTAAATTTGTATTAGGGGGATTCTAATGAGTAAAAAATATGAAGCTTTACTTGAGATAAAGATTGAAAAAATAGAAAGTTTGCATGAATATGTGTCATATTGTAAATGCTTTTCCAAAGAAAAAAGGAAAATTAAAACAATAAAAGAATATTTATATAAAAACCATTTATATAATGATGATCAACAAAATGATCAACAATATAAATTTGCATGTAATATAACTGGAATGTTTCTAGAGACAGATAAAGAAAATTTCTCTCACTTTATTAACAAGTTACCCCCCTATTCATTTATCCTTAGAACAAAATTTAAATTAAAACAGCCATATTTTTCTAGAGATGATGACAATTTTTACATAATTCAAAATCCGGTTCTTAAAGACACTGCATTCAAGGTACCAATGGTTCGTGGCAGTACATGGAAAGGTGCGCTGGCAAGTTCATTTAAAGATTTAATAAACGAAAGCCCAAATGAAAATGATAAAATAACATGTCTTATTGAAAGTTATCTGAGAATTTTTGGAACTGGTCCTGAAAGTATAGAAATATTAGAGGAATTTTTTAGAAGGAAATTAGAAGATAAGAATTCGGATTTAAAAAAATTGAAGGAAAAATTACTGGAGATTTTGCTAATTGAATTAGGGCTATGTATTGACAAAGAAACAATAAGTGAGATAGAAAAAGCAAACAAAGATAAAATATTTAATATTTTGAGGGAAAAACTTTTTTGCAAAGCAAAAAAAGTTCTAATTAATTCAGAATTCCCTGCTGAATTTCAAACTCACAAAGGAAGAGCTATATTTTATCCTACCTACTTTAATAAAATTTCATTAGAAGTAATTAATCCTCACAACCTAAGAAAAGGGGCAGGCACTCAACCCATACATTATGAAGTAGTTCCAGAGAATACAGAAGGTATGCTGCAAATTATCTATATACCCTATGATGCAATACTTAAACCAGAAAATTTAGTAAAAGCTGAGGCTGAAAAAGATTTAAATAATCTTTTATCAGCAGTTGAAAGATTATCACAAATGGGAATAGGAGCTAAAACCAAACTTGGCTGGGGAACTTTTGAAATATGTGAAGTGGGTTATTTTGCAAAGGATGATTTGCAAATAAGTAAAGAACTTAAACAAAAAGGGTGGTCGAAGTGTTAGGTTTGAATTTAAATGAACTAAAAAACTACAAAGATGAGATTTTGAAGGCAGAAATAGGAGTAGTGCTTTTTAACCTGGGAAAAACACATGTTGGATTTTGGCATAAAAAAGAAGGGGAAAATTATTGGACAAGTCATTTTAATATAACAGATGAAGATAAATTTAATGAGGATTTCAAAAATACATATGGATATTCTCCTTTTGGTGACTATAAAAAATATTATCAATCTCATCAGGACATAGGTAAATCTCCTTTTGAATACGAGTTAGAACAAAGTAACCTAAAAAATTTTGTTTTTAGTCAAAAAGTAAAATTTCCATTTACAATAGTGAATAACAATATTAAGGAATTAGAATGGTCTGAATTTTTTAAGGGTGATGCTATTGATAAAAATTCAAATGGATATGAACTTATAACAAAAATTTTTTTTCGTGGTTGTGAAAATATTAATTCAGGTATTGATAAAAGTCAACTAAGTGATAAAGCTCAACCAAAAACACAGCTAAAAGGTAAATTATGGCTTTCCAATGCTTTTGGTGCTTTTAAGAAAAAAGTAGAATTGCCGGCTCTTGATGATGCAAGAATTTGCTTTTATAATAAGCTTCATAATTTTTTATTCTATAAAAATTATCTTACAAATCCTGATTGGCAAGAAATAAGAAGGTTTATTTTCGAGGAGGTTAAGAACTGGTATTCAAGGCTTTTAAGTGACTCACGTTTCCCTATAAATGATGTTACACTTTGGGATCAAGCTTATATGACTGCCACTATGTTTAAGGCAGTTTTATCACAGTTATATATGGATAGTTCAAAACTTAACTCATATATTAATGCTCCGTCTTCCATAAAATGGCGCATTCTTGGAATACAATATGATAAGCTTGCTTTAGCTGAAAAAGGCTACAAGCCTCAGCAAATTCAATGGTATAGAGAAGTCTCAAAAGATCTCGATGAAGAAGTGAAAAGACTTTTAGAATATGAATATCCTATTGGGAATGAAATATATCGTGACGAAACAGGAATTTATTTTTTAGTTGGCGAAGACTTGGGAGATGATTTAAAAGGTAACAGTAATTTGGCAAAACTAAAAAGTGAATTACAAGAAATAGAAGAAAAGATAATAGAGATTTTCAAAGAAAAATCTTTTGATGAATTTTACCCTGCTATTTTTCTTACTAAAGCTTCGCGAAGATTAATGAATTTGACATACCTTCTTGAAAAAGCTAAAGAAAATTTTTTAAAAGCAAATTTGAGCAAAAAAGAAAGAGATATAATTATAGAAAAACCGGAAAGTGGGGGAGCAATAGGTGTTTGTCAGGTTTGCAGACAAAGGTTAGTGTTTGAATCAGACAGAAGGGATGAGAATCAAAACATTTGTGATATCTGTTATGAAAAGAAAACAAAAGGCAGGGTTGATGAATGGCTTAAAGATGCATATAAGGAAACAATTTGGATTGATGAACTGAAAGATAAAAATAATAGAATTGCATTGGTGACAATGAAGTTTGAAATGGAAGAGTGGCTAAGTGGAATTTTTCTTAATACGTTTGTTATAAATAATACAAACTGGACTGATTGCTATCCTGTAGAAGTAGAAATTTCTGAAGATTCTCGGAGACAAATTTTTTTTGGTTCTATTATTGGTACGGAATGGGAAAATTTTGTTAAGTCAAGTTTTTTAGCAAAACATATTAATTGGCAAAAACAAACAATTGACAGGGCAAAGCTTACAGAAGAGGAAAAAAAGTTTTTATTTGCACTTATTCGTCAGTTTCTCCTTCGTAAAAACCCTTCTCCAGCACGATTAAGAAGGATATGGGAAACTACAAAAGAATTTTTTGAAGATATAAAGAAAAATATATGTAACTATGCAGGTATTCCTCAAAACAGGAGAAAAAGATATTATTGGGAAAATGTTAATATTCCAGATGGCGAATATAGGGATGGTGAGGCAGTATTTTGGGCTAATAAAGGGAAGGTTTATTTGATTTCTTATCTCAACGATTTAACAGATGATAAAGAATTTAAGTTAAAAGAATACCCAAAAGAGAATGATATTAGAAAATGTGTTAAATTAAATAATAGCAAGACTGAGTATTACCAACCTTACATGTCTATTATAGATCCTACACCCATTAGCTGGCAGTTTATTATTCCTGCAGAATATGTGCCAAATTTGATTGATAATGTGATGAAAAAATACGATGAATGTTTTAAATTTGTGTATGGCAAATTGCCACTTCACATTGGTGTAGTGATTCAAGATTACAAAAAGCCACTTTACGTTGGAATAAATGCTTTGAGAAAAATAAGGCGCAATGTAGAAAATATAGAAAAATTAGAGGTGGGAAAAAAAGCTTCTGAAATAAAGACAAAGATAAATAGTTGTCAGAAAATTGAGGAAATATTAAATAATACGCACAGTTACTATTCATTGTACTGGGGGAAACACAAAAAAGGCTATGAATTTTATATAAAACCCAAGGAAAATTACAGGAAATGGATATGTGATATTGGAAATATCAATGATGAAGAAGAAATTTATATTAAACCTAATACTTTTGATTTTGAATTTTTGGATACAAATGCAAGAAGAAATGATATTTACTACTTTGATAATCAAAATTATAAGAGAGCTGTTGAGCTCAAAGAAAATAGACCATATGAAATAGAAAGCTATTGGCAAAAATTTAAGATTTTTAAAGAAATCTTTTCTGACAAAACGTCAGCATCTAAACTTAACAACCTTGTTTCCCTTTTGTATTCAAAACTTCAAGATATTAAGGACGAAGATTTAGAGCAGATAAGTTGTCTTTTTTCATCAGCGTTTTTTAATATTTTAGAATTAAATAAGAATTCCGAAGTAGCGGAAGGAATAATAAAAATTTTTGATTTAGATGTAAATTTAAAAAAAGCCGGAGCACACAAATTTTTAGAAGATTTAAGAAAGAAGTTAAGAGACAAAAAGAATATCTATATGTTTTTAGATATGTTTGAATTCTGGCACAAAGCATTAAAGGAGGTATAAAAAAATGAGCTGCGAAAGCCCAAAAAAGGTGGTCCAAGAGCTTAAACTTTTCAGCCTTGCTACTGACCCTGTTTATATCGGTACAGGTGGGTTTACAATTGGCAGAGTAGACAACACCATTGTAAGAGATCCTATAACAAAACTTCCAAAAATTCCTGGTTCAAGTTTAGCAGGAACTTGGAGATATTATGTAACTTTAGAATTGTTAACTGCTATCAAAAAGTTAAGAAAAGAACACTTAAATGAAATAATAGATTTTTTAAAAAGTGAAGGAGCTATAGATGATAAGGAAAAAAATTCTTTAGAAAACAACAAAGAAAATATTTCAACAGGTTCTTTTAACCACATAAAAAATAGTATTTATGAAATCTTAAAACTTTATTCCGACAAAGCTGAAAATGCTGAAAAAAGAAAGAATATTCATGAAAGTCTTAAAAGGTATTTTGATGAAAGATTGGCAATTGAATCCTTACCTGATAATTTACATTCTTGGAAATATCGTAAATATAACAATTTTTCCCAGATAACCTGTGCAGGACAAGACAATGTGCCACAAGAAGATATAAAGAATTCTCCATTTGCTACAAACAAAGATGGTAACACTGGACATTGTGGTCATTGTATAGTCTGTAAAGGGTTTGGATTCTCAAAAAAGGACTTGAGCTGGCAAGGTATGGTCTATTTTAGCGATTTACAAATTTTATTTTTCCCTGTATTCACAAGGTTAGGAACTAAATGGGTAACTACAAAAGAAATTCTAAAAGATGCTGGATTGGATAATGGCGAAAACCCAGGACTTGTCCAACAATTTCGTGTTGCAACAGAAAAGATAGAAGATGGCGAGCAGAAAGATTATATAAATCTTGGATGGATCTATTTGCCTCACAAAGAAGAAGAAATTTTTATAGATTTGAGTAAGCTCAAGTTTGATAAATTTGAATTGAAATCTGAAGATATTATAATTGTTTCGGAAGACTTGTTTTCACAAATTGTTAATTCTAACCTTGAGGTAAGAACATCTGTTTCAATAAATCCAATAACAGGAGCTGCAAAGGAAGGGGCTTTGTTTACCTCTGAAGCCATACCAAGAGGTACTATCTTCTATGGTAGTATTAGAATTTTTAATAAAGCATTTTCTGAAGAGATAAAATCTAAATTTGGCGAATTACCTACTTTAGAAGATTTAAAATGTGCATTAGATGATTCTAAACATTATTTTGAAACACTTGGAATAGGCGGAAT
>Ga0272449_1002463_pt1 | contig 17266 bp, 21 predicted proteins | sample YNPCB0241_FD_198679 | JGI IMG/M metagenome (GOLD analysis project Ga0272449, IMG submission 198679) | Hot spring sediment microbial communities from Yellowstone National Park, WY, United States - YNP-CB-024-1 | ecosystem: Environmental > Aquatic > Thermal springs > Hot (42-90C) > Sediment...
GGAATTTATGCCAACACTTGATGAGGGTTCATTCTTATTTATGCCTGTTGTTATGCCACATACATCAATTGGAGAGGTAACTGATATAGTAAAAAAACAGAATTTATATATATTGAGCATTCCTGAGATAGAAGATGTTGTTGCAAAAATAGGAAGGGCAGAAACACCTCTTGACCCTGCTCCAATTGATATGATTGAAACAATAATAACATATAAACCAGAATATTCTCAACCTGACCCAAAAACAGGAAAAAGAAAAAGATTATGGAGAGATAATATAAAAAAACCGGATGATATATGGAAAGAGATTATAAATAAGGCAGGAATTGTTCCAGGTGTAACTTCTGCACCAAAACTTGGTCCAATTGCTGCAAGAATTGTTATGCTCCAAACAGGTATGAGGGCTTCAATGGGAGTTAAGGTTTTTGGGACAAATTTAAAGGAAATTGAAGAAATTGGTTTTAAGATTGCTTCATATTTAAAAGAGGTCCCTTATGTTGAACCATCTTCTGTTATTCCTGATAGATTGATAGCAAAACCATATATTGAAATAGATATAGACAGAGAAAAAATTTCAAGATATGGAGTTAATATCAGGGATGTTCAGGATGTTATTGAGGTTGGAATTGGAGGAATACCAATAAGTTTGACTCTTGAGGGAAGAGAAAGATATCCTATAAGGATTAGATATATGAGGGAATTGAGGGACAATCCCGAGGAACTGGGAAATATTCTTGTTTCTTCAATGGATGGAGCACAAATTCCTTTATCACAGTTGGCTGAAATAAGAATCGTTCCAGGGCCCACAATGATAAAAAGTGAAGGGACATTTCTTGTTTCCTATGTTTTATTTGATAAGAAAGTTGGATATCCTGAGGTTGAAGTTGTTGAGAGTTGTAAAAGATATATTGAAAATAAGATAAAATCAGGGGAATTGAAATTGCCACCGGGTGTATTTTATACATTTAGTGGAAGTTATGAACAACAATTAAGTTTTCAGAGAAGATTAAAAGTTATTTTACCTTTTTCAATCTTTTTAATATTTTTAATTCTTTATTTTCAATTCAAACTGCCTTCTTTGACACTTATTGTATTTTTTCAACTTTTCTGCGTATGGGGAGGAGCACTTTTCGGTATGTTTCTTATCTCAAGAGAGTGGTTTTTAAATTTTAATATTTTTGGAGTGAATTTGAGGGAATTATTCAATCTTAAAACATATAATATAAGTGTTCCTGTATGGGTTGGTTTTCTTGCTTTATTTGGAGTGGCAACTGATGATGCTGTTGTTATTGGGACATATTTAATTCAACAGTTTTCACAAAAAAAGGCAAAGAATGTTGAAGAGGTGAGATATTTAACAGTTGAAGCAGCAAAAAAAAGAGCAAGACCATGTTTTATGACAACAATAACGACAGTTCTTGCTTTATATCCTGTTTTAACCTCAATTGGGAGGGGTTCAGAGGTTATGATGCCTATGAGTATACCAATAGTTATTGGAATGACATGGGAACTTGTAACTTTATATATAACACCTGTCCTTTTCTGCTGGATAAAGGAAAAGGAAGCAAAGAGACAACAAATTTCTATTTTTTGAAAAATTTTATCCCTTGACAGTTTTTAAAAATTTGGGTTTAATTATAATAATGAATTTCAATTTCAAGATTAGAAATGAAATCTGCAAAAGAAGTTTTTAATGAGTATTTGAAAGAAAAAAATTTAAAACATAGCAAGGTGAGAGATATGATAATAGATATTTTTTTAAAAACAGAAAGACATTTAACTGCTGAAGAACTCTATTTTCTTGTATCAAAAAAATACTCAAAAATAGGATTTTCAACTGTTTATCGCACATTAAAACATCTGATAAGAGCCGGTCTCTGTAGAGAAATTAAACTTGAAGATGGAATTACACGATATGAGCACCTTTATGGGCATCAGCATCATGACCATATTATCTGTATAAAGTGTGGTAAGTTTGTTGAAGTAGTTGAACCACAGATAGAGATTCTTCAGGAAGGATTGTTTGAAAAATATGGTTTTATTCCAAAGAGTCATAGAATGGAACTTTATGGCATATGTAAAAAATGTATAAAGAAAAATAAATAAATTTTTTATGACAAAATTGAAAATGGAATTCAATTTCATTAAAAGGAGGTGAAAAGATGAAGGTTAAATTTCTGCTTTGTCTTTTAATATTAATTTTAATGAAAAATGGAGTTTTTGGACAGAGTAATGAAGATTTAAATGAAAAAATAAAGAATATTGAAGAAAGAATAGAAATTTTGATAAATGAAATCAATAAATTGAAAAAAGAACAGAAAGACATGGAGAAAAAATCAGAAGAAGTGGAGGTTATAAAAGATGAATTCATGAAGTTGAAACTTGAAGTAGCAATACCAAAGATTGAATATAAAAGTTATTCTGGATTGGGGCCTAGTGCATCTAAGGTATATTTTATTCCAAGTGGTTTATCTATAGGAGGATATGGTGAAATAAATTATGAAGGTTACATAAATTCAAATAGAATAAGTAAAGGAGATGTTTTAAGATTTGTTCCATATTTTGGTTATAAATTTTCTGACAATCTATTACTTAATGTAGAACTTGAAATAGAACATGCAGGTATAAAAAATATAAAACCAAAGGAGCCAGAATCTTATGTGGAATTTGCATATATTGATTTTCTTTTAAATAATAAGTTAAATTTAAGAAGTGGTCTTATACTTTTGCCAGTAAGCAGAATGAATGAGTATCATGAACCGACAGTTTATTATGGAGTTTTAAGGCCTGATGTTGAAAGATATATAATTCCAACTGTATGGAGAGAAGTGGGATAATGGCTTATGGAGAAATTATGCCTAATTTTACATATAAAACAGCAATTACCAATGGCTTAAGAACAGATACAATAACTGACTGGATAGATAAGGGAAGGCAGAAAGGAGCTACTATTAATGCTAATAATATTGCAACAACATTAAGATTTGATTATGCAACAGGGAATGGATTAAATCTTGGTGCTTCTTTCTATTATGGAACTGGTTCTGACAGGGCTGGTGGAGAAGAAAAGGGGAACCAGGAGGCGAAATTTTATCTTTATACATTTGAATCCCAGTTTCAGAAAGGAAATTTATGGATGAAGGGTCTTTATTCTTTTGGCAATGTAGATGGGAATGATACATTTAAATATGAAAAACCAGACACAAACAGGGCAAAATCTGTATATGGATGGTATATTGAAACTGCCTATAATATAATACCACATTTAAATCCTGAAAGCACAAAATCATTAACACCTTATATAAGATATGAAAGATATAATTTACACGATGAGGTATTTGAAGGGAAAATTTCTGATAAGACAAAGGATAGAAGTGTTTTTACAATAGGTTTTGATTTTAAACCACATCCACAGGTTGTAATAAAGGCAGAGTATCAGTTCAGGGATACAAATTCTAAATTACCTGAAGGGAAAGGGAGCGGTAAAGATGAAAACAAGATTGATCAGTTTAATTTCGGTATTGGTTTTAATTTTTAGTTTTGCTTTTGAGAACTATGAGAGTGAACTTAAACAGATTTTCCAAACTGAGGATATAGATGTTAAAATTTTTATATTAAAAATAGAACAGGTAAAAGAAATTGAAAAACTTTCAGGGGTCTCTTGTAATTTTAGATTTGTTTCTTTTTATATTGCAAAAAAGAAAGAAAAGATAATAGGTTATGGATATATAGATACCCATATTATTAGAGGCCATCCTGAAATAGTATTATATGCAATCAATCCATCTGGAGAAATAGAACATATAAGAATTCTACATTCTGAAGAACCTCCAGAACACAGTATAGATGAAAAATGGCTTAGAATTTTTAAAGGAAAATCCATTGAAAAGGATCAGATAAGATTGAGAAAGGACATTCCGAATATAACAGGTGCAACTCTTTCAGCAAAGGCAATAACTGATAATGCCAGAAAAGTTCTTGCAATATGGAAGATTTTATTTGGAAAATAAAGTTTGAAATATGTTACTAAAAAGAAATATATGTTTCATTTTTGAAATATCAAATAAAGATTTAATAAAAATCTACATATAAATTAATCTGGCAAAATCGTTGTATAAATAGATAAAAAAAGGAGTTTTTTATGAAAAAAATAATTATTTGTTTTTTACTTTTGAGTTTAATTCCTATTAGAATTTTAAAATCGGATGAAAAGGAAGAAGAAATAAAAATTTTGAAAAAGCAGGTTCAGGAGTTATTAGAAAAGATAGAAAAACTTGAAAAAGAACAAAAAAAGGTCTCAGAAAAAGTTGAGCCAAAATTTAAAATTAAAGGAAGAGTTGCCGCAGGATATTATAATTCAGAAGATGATGGAAACTTTCCAAAAGGTTCTTTTGAGATTCCTGAAGCAAAAATACAGTTTTTATTCCAGCCGGATGATATAAATACTGTAATTATGAGGATGGATTTAAATAATGCAAAATTTAATACTATTGATTATTTATATCTTGAAACAAAACTTGATAAATTATTTAATATTGATTTACCAGTTTATTCAAGATTAGGAAGATTTAAAATTGATTTTGGTGAGGAGACATTTTCCAACAATCCGGTTGAAAGTGTTCTCCCCTCCAATTCAGCAAGTAATGTTTCTGGAAATGATGAAGGTTTATTATTAAAGGCGAATCTATCTAAAAATTTTTCTGTTTCACTATCAATTTTAAATGGTAATGAAGGAGTTGGTTCTGATAATAATGGTCCAAAAGCGCTTTCAACAAAATTTTCCTATGAATTTTCAAACTTTTATATAAGTGGAAGTTTTTACAATTCATTCTCGCTAAAAGACAAAAATTCAGAAATTAAAATTGCAGGATTAAATTCTCCACCGATTGGAACAAGTGACTGGAAAAGGAGTTTTTTTGAAATAGATTTTAGATATGATTATAAAAAGGGTAAAATTTTAAATCCACCATCATATTCAGATTCAAAAGGGATAATAAGAAGTGCCTACGGAATATTTAAAGATGATATTAAAAATGGGAATGATAGGGATGGATGGTATGGATTTGTTGAGGGAACTCTAAATCTGACAGATAAATTATATTTTGCAGCAAGATATAGCATAGTTGAACTTGATGATGGCATAATAGCAAAATTAAATGGTATAGATTCAAATAAATATGAGAGATTATCTATTGGATTTGGTTATAGAATAACAAAACAAACAATATTTAAATTCTCCTATGATTTTAACAGAGAAAAACCAGAGGATAAAGATAATGATTTGTTTTCAATTCTTGTTTCAACAATATTTTAAGAGGAGGTTGATATGAAGAAATTGGTTAGGAAAAGGAATGGTTTAAGAAAAAAGAGAAAATGGGAAAAAATAGTTTTTGAAGATGTAAGTGGCAAGATTATGGCTCAACCATATATAAGATTTACATAAAATGAAACTAAAAGATTTTGTAAAATTTAGAAAAGAAAAATTTGGAGGAGTAATATTTGATACATTAAGAGAGAAGGTTTTTATTACAAATGAAACAGGGAGTGAAGTATTGGAGTTAATTGAGAAAAATTATTCTGTAGAAAAAATCATTGATTATATGGAAGAAAATTATGATGTTGAAAAGGAAGAATTAAAAGAAGAGATTGAAAAGTTTATTTTAATTTTAAAAGAAAATTCAATTATAGAAGATGAGGATAAAAATTGATAATTTAAAGGCACCATTATTTCTTGCCTGGCAGATAAATTCTGAATGTAATCTTGAATGTCTCCATTGCTGTGAAGAAGCAGGTGATATTATTGTTGAAAAAATGAAAGAGGAGGAAATTTATAATTTTTTGCAACAGATAATTGAATTAAGAATTCCATATGTTGCCATATCAGGAGGGGAACCATTAATTCATCCAAATTTTAAAGAAATATGTGAATATTTAAGTAAGAATGGTGTAAATTTAAAAGTAGAAACAAATGGAGAGTATATTGATGAAGAAACTGCAAAATGGTTTTCTGATTTGAAATTTCGCTCTGTGCAATTAAGTTTGGATGGTGTTGAGCCATCTTCCCATGAAAAATTGAGAAAATATGGAAATTGGCACAAAACAGTTTCAGCATGTGAGTTTCTTATAAAATATAAGGTAAATACTGAAATTGTTTTTGTCCCAACAAGATTTAATATTCATCAGATAGGGGATTTGATAGATTTTGCCTATAAACTTGGAGTATATGGAGTATATACAGGTAAATTGATGAGAATTGGGAGGGCAGCAATAAACTGGGAAATTATATCTCCAACAGAAGAACAATATAAAGAATTTTTTAAAGTCCTTGAAGAAAAAATGAAGCAGTATGATAAAAAAATGAAGATATTTTATTATCCATTTGATGTAATTGAAGAATTGAAATACAGATTAAGATATCCAGCAGCAAGTTTACTTATTCTTCCCGATGGGAGAGTTAAACTTATAGGACCGCTTCCTTTTATATGTGGAGATTTGAAAAAAGAAACAATCACATCTGTTTGGGAAAAATATAAAAAGGGATGGAAAAATAAAAGAGTTATTGAATTTACAAAAAAAGTTATTAATGACCCAAAACTTTTATCTTTATCAAACAAATGGATAGAATTGTAAAATTTTTAAGATATAGGTTTTTTCTATTTGCCGGTATTTTTCCATATTTAATAGGACAATTCATTGCTTATAAAGATTTAGGGTATAGCAATATTAAATATTTTCTACTTGGCCTTTTTTCGTTATTTTTTGTTCTTATTTCTGTTGAGATATTTAATGAATATTTTGATGGAAAAGAAGGAGGGGATAGAATTTTTGATTTAGAAAAAAGAGAAATTCCCGATTATATTTATTTTTTCGGGTTATATTTGCTTCTCTTTCCATTTTTTTTCACCCTATATTTTACCTTTACAGTAAGACCCCTGTTATTTATATTTTCAATACTTGGTTTTATTTTTTTATATTTTTATGTTGGTCCTCCTATAAAATTTGCATATAAAGGGGTTGGCGAACTTGTGATAGGGATTTCTTATGGCCCTTTAATGATATTTGGGAGTTATTATTTACAAACAGGAAGATTTTCAAAAAATCTTATTTATCCTTCAATCATAGTATTTTTATTACTCCTTTATATTGCTATTTTAAATGAGATACCGGATTATTATCAGGATTATCTTGTCGGGAAAAAAAATATTGTTGTCAGGATAGGGAAGAGAAGAGCAATTACATTTTTAAATTTTTTAATTATAATGCTTTTTTTATCTACATTATTATTCAAACTTAAAAATCATTTTCTTTCTCTTTTAGCACTTTTGATATTGATTTTTAATTTTTTAAATCTTAAAAAAACTGTAGATAATATTGAAAATCCCAAAATTTTTTTACCATTGATTAATACAGGTATAATTACATATTTATTTTTTTCAATTTTAATTTTATTTTCCTATGGGGATAAAAGATAGAATAAACTGGTTCATTAAATTAAGGTGGTATGCAATTTTGGGAGTTTTATTAATACTTTTTGTTTCTGAATTTATTTTTGAAATTACTTTGGAATACAGAAATTTATTTTTTGGTATTATTTTGCTTTTAATTGGCAATATTTCATTCTATTTATATAACAAAAGGATTGAAAAAAATGAAAATAAATTATACAGGTTTGCTATTTTCCAAATTTTATATGACCTTTTCTTACTCATTTATTTTATCCATTTTTCAGGCAATTTAGAAAATCCATTTGTATTCTTCCTTATTTTCCATATGGTAATTTCAAGCATTTTACTTTCAAATAGAATTGCTTTCTTTTTTTCAGGAATTATGAGTTTGACCGTGGGTATTTTAGGATTACTTGAATATCTTAAAATTTTACCCCATCATCATTTATCATTATATAAGAATTTCTGTTTATTTAATAGTTTTTCTCCATGGGTTAGTGTTTATATAGTTTTAACTTTAACATTATTTATAACAACATATATGGCAATAAGTATTATAAATGAATTAAGAGAAAAAGAGAAAAACCTTATCCAGTTGAATGAACTGCTTTATGAACAGGATAGATTAAAATCAATTTATGTATTTACTATTTCCCATGATATACAAGGTTCTCTTTCAGCAATACAAAATTGTTTGAGGGTTATACTTGATGGATTTACAGAAGAGGTTAAGGGTAAAGTTAGAGAAATGATTGAGAGAGCCTATAATAAGACCAATTCCTTGATTTCTTTTGTTAAAGACCTTCTATTTTTGTCAAAAATAAAATCCTTAAAAGAAATCAAGAAGGATAAATTCTCATTAAAGGAGGTGGTTTTGAATATAATTGATGAACTTAAAACAAAAATTTCAGAAAAGAAAATTTCAATTGACTTAAAAATTCCGGATGATATGCCAATTTTTGCCAATTATGATGCCATAAGAGAACTTTTTTTCAATTTAATTGTGAATGCAATTGATTATAATACATGGGGAGGGAAAATTTTTTTGGAAATTAAAAAAAGACCAGAATTTGAAGAATGTTATCACATAAAAATTGAAGATACAGGTATTGGTATTCCAAATGAAGATATAGATAAAATATTTAATGATTTTTATAGAGCACAAAATGCCATAGATATAAAAAGGGATGGAACTGGATTGGGATTATCAATAGTGAAGGAAATTTTGAAAATTCATAATGGAGATATATGGGTTGAAAGTCAGTTATCAAAAGGGACAAGTTTTTTTTTACTCTCTCAAGTAAATATAATTGTTTAAACTGTAATTTAAGGAGGGTTTTTTAATGAAAAAGATACTCATAATTGAAGATGATATAGATATGGTTGAAGCAATAAAAGTTGTTCTTGGTGAAAAATATAAAGTTATTGTTTCTTTTGATGAAGAAGATGGATATAAAAAAATAATTGAGGAAAAGCCGGACCTTATCATTCTTGATGTTATGTTTGGTCCAGAAAATAAAACAAAGGGTTTTGATTTGGCAATAAGGATAAGACAGAATAAGGAGATTTCTTATATACCAATTTTAATGTTAACAGCAGTAAATATTAAATATCCAGGATTTGGATTTTCTCCGGAAAAGGATAGAGAGTTTCTTCCTGTTGATAAATTTATTGAAAAGCCCTTTGAACCAAAGGAATTAATTAAAAGTGTTGAAGGACTTCTTGAAGAAAGAGTAAGTAAGTGGAAGGAATGGCCATTTAAAGGAGAATAAAATGGATAAATTGTTTTTTATATATCAGCCAATTTTGAATGAGATGGATTTAGTGAGAAGAAAGTTAGAGAAAAAGGCAAATGAATTTAATTCCATAAATTTGAATTATCTGGAGGGGTTTTTAAAAAATCATGGAAAACTTATAAGGCCTGCCCTCATATTATTATCATCAAAATCAATTTCAAAAGAAAATGTAGAAATTGATAGAATTGTAAATTTATGCGTTTCTGTAGAACTTATTCACTGTGCAAGTTTAATTCATGATGATGTGATTGATGGTGATTTGCAAAGGAGAGGTGCACCAACAATAAATTTTTTATTTGGTGAGAAGGGTTCCGTTATACTTGGGGATATCCTTTTTATTGAAGCAATAAATATTCTTGTAAATTTCCCAAAAGAAATCATTTATTCTATTTTGAATGCAACCAAGAACATGTGTATTGGTGTAATTGGTGAAATAAAAAATGAGAATAATAAAGAATATGTTAAAATAAATGCAAATAAAACAGCATCTTTTTTTGCTTCCTGCTGTGAATGTGGGGCAATTTTAAGTATGGCAGATAGAGAAATAGTCAATAAATTTTCAAAGTATGGATATTACTTCGGTATAATATATCAGATACTTGACGATATATTGGATAGAGAAATAACTAAAATTTCTTTTTCTTATGTAAGAGATATTGCAGGTAAAGCGAAAGAAATGCTTGGTTCAATAAATGATTCTATTTATAAAAAAAAATTAATTGAATTAGTTGATTTTGTTGAATGTGAGATTGAAAAAAATGGGAAATATTGTTTCAGTAATAGGTAAATCAAAGGTAGGGAAAACAACTTTTATAGAAAAAATAATAAAAGAAATGAAAAAAATGGGATACAGAGTTGCGGCAGTGAAACATACCCATCATGATTTTGAAATTGATTATCCAGGGAAAGATAGTTATAGGATTTTTAATTCTGGTTCAGAAGGAGTTTTAATTCTCTCCTCAAAAAAATTGGCACTTATAAAAAATATATATAATGGATTTGATATATACAATTTTATAAAAAATGTTTTTGGTGATTGTGATATAATATTCGCTGAGGGTTTCAAAAATGAAAATTTCCCCAAAATTGAGATTGTAAAGGACGATGTTATTTTTTCTGAGAATATATTAGCAATAGTTTATGTTGAAAGAAATAATAAAATTTTTAATGGAAAAGATATTCCATTTTTTTATATGGATGAAATGGATAAAATTATAAATTGGATTGAAAAGGATATTTTAAAAGGGAGGAAAAATGAGAATAGGTCCTTCTGAAATTATTTTTATTATTTTATTGGTAGTACTTTTATTTGGAAGTAATAAAATTCCTGAACTCGCAAGGTCAATTGGCAAATCCTTAGGTGAGTTTAAAAAGGGTTTAAAAGATATAAATGATGAAATGAATGATATAAAGAAAGATTAAAATGGCTGAAATTAAAAAATATAAAACATTAAAAGGTGGAATCAAATTTGAAAATTTTAAAGGTCAGATAGAAGGTAGTGTTGTTGAATTTCCTGTACCTGAAAGGGTTATAATTCCTTTAAAACAGGGATTTGGTGATGAGGTAGAACCAATTGTTAAAATCGGTGATAAGGTTAAATGTGGAGAGATAATAGGAATAAGTGAAAAAAATATTTCTTCGCCAGTTCATGCAAGTATTAGTGGGTATGTAAGAGATATTATAGAGAAAAACTATTTTGGAAGAGAAACAAAATATATTATTATTGAAGGTGATGGGAAAAATGATGAATTTGAAAAACTAAAATATCATGATAAAAAATTTGAGGAAATGAGTCCTTCAGAAATTGGAGAGAAACTTTATTTATCCGGAGTAACATCTCTTGGTAGAGCAGGGATTCCAACAAAATTTAAAAGTTCATTTGTTAACCCTGAGGATATAGAATATTTGATAATACACGGAATTGGTTCTGAAATTTATAATGTTTTAATTGATAAAATTTTGGAAGGGAAAAAATTATTTAATTTTGTTAAGGGGATTGAAGTATTAAAAAAGTTATTTACAAATATTAAAAAAGTTTATCTGGCAATAAATAGATATGAAAAAAAGTTTATAGAGGAGATAAGTAAATTGACATATGATTTTGAATGGCTGGAAATTTCTTTGATTGAACCAAAATATCCATCCGGGTATGACGAAGTTTTAATTCCTACTCTCTTAAAAAAAGATTTCCCTTATGGTTATTCTGCTGCAAATATAGGTGTTATAGTTTTAAATATCAGAGCAATTCTATATGTTTATGAAGCAATATTTGAAAATAAACCTTTTATTGAAACAATAATTGGACTTGGAGGCCCATCCTTTAAAGAGAATTTACATTTAAAGGTTAGAATTGGAACACCAATAAAAAATGTTACTAAAGAATATCTGAAGGATGACAAGGATATAAGAATTATATTAAATAGTTTAATAACGGGTGAGAAAATAGATGACCTTGATTTACCTATTGATAGGGCAACCAATCATATAATTGCTATAAAAGAGAATAAAGAAAGAAGATTTCTATCATTTTTAAGACCAAATTTTAGAGGTTATTCTTATACAAATGCCTTTTTAAATTTTGTGGATAAATATCCTGACACAAATATGCATGGTGAAAAAAGGCCTTGTATAAATTGTGGGTATTGCTATGAGGTCTGTCCTGTAAATATAATACCACATCTAATTATAAAATTTGTTATGAAAAATATATTTGATGAGAGATTGATGGAATATGGTATTTTTAAATGTATTGAATGTAATCTTTGCAGTTTTGTATGTCCAAGTAAAATTCCTGTTTCCCACTATATAAAGGAAGGACAGCATAAACTTATCAATATAGGATGTGACAGAAGCCAGTGCATTCTTCCGTATTTTCAATTAAAGGGTATTGAGGAATATAGAGGAGTTAAAAAATTATGAAAAATTTTATAAATTTTTTAAATAGTATAGTTAAAATAAGGGGATTACACAGATTTAAACCGGTCGTAAAAGCAATAGATGAGTTTTTTTATGGAACAGAAAAGATAACAGAGGAGCCACCTCATATAGTTGATTATATAGATATAAAAAGGTATATGTCAACTGTTATTATTGCTTTGATTCCATCTGTAATCTCTTCAATTTATTTTTATGGATGGAGAGTTATTTTCCTTATATTTATATCCTATATTTTTGGAGGGCTTGCAGAAGTTATTTTTTCTATAATAAAGAAAAAAGATATTGAAGAGGGTTTTCTCGTTACAGGTTTAATTTTCCCCCTTACCCTCCCGCCAACTGTTCCCTGGTGGGTATGTGCTATTGGCATATTATTTGGAGTCATATTTGGTAAGGAAGTTTTTGGAGGAACTGGAAGAAATATATTTAATCCCGCTTTAACTGGTAGAGTTTTTATTACCGTATCCTACCCAAAAATAATGACAACATCCTGGTATATTCCTTTTAATAAAGGTATTGGAGGTTTTTCATCATTTAAACCTGATGCAATAACATCAGCAACACCATTAATGATATTCAAAAGTTCAAATGAGATTATAAATCTAAAAGACCTTTTATTTGGTAATTATCCTGGATGTATTGGAGAGACATTTAAAATTGGAATTATCATTGGAGGGCTGTTCCTTATTTTTACAAAAGTTGCAAACTGGAGAATACCATTTTTCTATATTTTTTCTGTTTTTATATTTTCACTTATTGGTAATTTATTCTCTCCAAAAATGTTTGCTCCACCTTTATTTCAAATTTTAACTGGAGGGCTTTTATTTGGTGCATTCTTTATGGCAACTGACCCTGTAACTATGCCCTCTACAAATGAAGGGAAAATAATTGCTGGTTTTTTGCTTGGACTTCTTACAATTATTATCAGGGTATTTTCAGGATATGTTGAAGGGGTTATGTTTTCCATATTACTTGTAAATGGTTTTACACCATTAATTGATTATCTAATTATTGAGAAAAAATATAAACCATATAGAAGAAATGAAAAATATTAAAATTATAGTTTTTGTTTTAATTATGGGATTAATAAGTGGTGGTTTTTTGGTGATAGTTAATAATTGGACGAAAGAAAAAATAAGGAAAAATATGGAATTTAAAATAAAATCAGCCATACTTGATTCTTTTTCAATAGAATATTTAAAAGATAATATTGAAAATGTTTTTTCAAAAAATGTTGAGGAGGTAAAAATGGATACTTTATCATATTATAAAACAAAAAATGGTGAAATAGGTTTTATATTTTCCGGTTCTGGTTTATGGGGTCCAATTAATGGTGTTATATCCCTGGAAAGTGACAAAAAAACAATTAGAAGAATTGTTATAATTCATCAGGAGGAAACTCCTGGCCTTGGTGGCAGGATTACTGAAGAAGAATTTTTAAATAAATTTAAGGGGAAAATAATTTTACCTGAAATAAGAATGGTTCCACCTGGAAAGGCAGAAAAAGAAAATGAAGTTGATAGTATAACAGGAGCGACTGGAACATCTAAAGCATTTGAGAAAATACTTAATCAAACTATAAATAAATATATGAAAATTCTTGGAGGATAAAATGATAAGGTTTAAAAAGATACTTTATACAAGGAGTTTTAGAATATTTATAACAGGTTTATGGAGAGACAATCCAATATTCTGTATGGTTCTTGGAATTTGCTCATCTCTTGCTGTAACTAATAGAATTGAAAACGCAATAACTATGGGAATTGGTGTAACTTTTGTTCTTATTGCAACTGAAATAATAATATCTTCTTTAAGAAATTATATACCAGTCAGAGTAAGAATGATAACTTATATGACTGTAATTTCAACTTTTGTAATTGTTGTTGATAGAATTTTAAAGGCCTATTTACCAAAAATCAGTGAAGCACTTGGTCCTTATGTTGGTCTTATAATTACAAACTGTATTCTTATGGGTAGAGCAGAGGCCTTTTCCATAAATCACACTTTAAAAGAATCAATAATTGATGCAATTAGTTGCGGTCTTGGATACACATACATACTTTTATTAATGTCAGTTATAAGGGAATTGCTTGGTTTCGGAACATTATTTGGATATAAAGTTATGGGTGCAAATTATGAGAATTGTATAGCAATGACAATAGCCCCTGGTGCTTTTTTTCTTCTTTCAATATATTTATGGATTTTTAGAACAATTTTAAAAAGAACAGAAAATTAGGAGGTGAAAAATGGGGAATACAAATTTATTTCTTTTGTTTATTGATGCAGTTTTTGTAAGAAATATTGCCCTTGTTTATATTCTTGGTATGTGCCCATTTATTGCTATTTCTAAAAATCTGAAAACATCTTTCGGAATGGCTGGTGCTATTATTTTTGTTGTTACATTAACAGCCATGTTAAACTGGTTTATATACCATTTTATACTTATTCCAACAAATTCTGAGATATTTTCATTCCTTGTATTCATTATAATAATTGCTTCAACTGTTCAGTTTATTGAGATGGTATTTGATAGATATTTCCCTGCCCTATATTCTGCTTTTGGAATATTTTTGCCTTTGATAACTGTAAATTGTATTGTTCTTGCGGTTTCATTATTCATGGTTTTAAGAAATTATAATTTTATTCAAACATTTGTTTACAGTTTAGGAACGGCATGCGGATGGTCTCTTGCACTTATTTTGATGGCTTCTATAAAAGAAAAATTATATTTGGTTGGAGATATTCCATCTGGAGTGAAAGGCCCGGGTATTACAATGATAATTGCAGGATTGCTTGCATTTTCATTTATGGGTTTTTCAGGGGTGATAAAATGATACAGATAATTATTTTAAATTCATTACTTTTATTGGTTACAATTATTCTTATTAAAATTGAGAATTTTTTATATCCTGTGAAAGAATGTAAAGTGATTATAAATAAGGAAAAAATTATAAAAGGAGATATTGGTTCAACTCTTCTTTCCACCCTTTCTGAAAATAAAATTTTTATACCATCTGCCTGCGGAGGAAAGGCAACCTGTGGATATTGTAAGGTAAAGGTTTTAAGCGGTGCCGGAAGTATGTTGCCAACAGAAATTGTTTTTATAACAAGGGAAGAAAGGAAGATGGGATTAAGACTTGCCTGTCAGGTGAAAATTAAAAATGATATAGAAATTTTTATATCTCCACATCTTCTAACTGCAAAGGAATTTAAGGGAATTGTGAAAGAAAAAAATATTTTAACCCATGATATAAAGCATATAGTAATTCAACTTATAGAGCCAAAAGAGATAGAATTTAAACCTGGACAATATATTCAATTTAAAATACCAGGGACAGAAGAATTTAGAGCATATTCAATTGCCTCAAGTCCTTCAAAGAAAAATATTATAGAATTAATAGTAAGGCATGTTCCAGGCGGATTATGCTCAACATATATTCATGAAGTATTGGAAGTAAATGATGAGGTTAATTTTACAGGGCCTTTTGGAGATTTCTTTTTAAGAGATGATTCAAAAAAGGATATTATTGCAATTGGTGGTGGATGTGGTATGGCTCCTATAAGGTCAATAGTATTACATTTAATAGAAAAAGGTATGCCAAGAAAATTTATTTTCTTTTTTGGAGCAAGACAGAAAAGGGACCTATTTTATGTAGAAGAATTTAGAAAAATAGAAAAAGAGTTTTCAAACTTTAAATTTATACCAGCACTTTCTGAACCGAAAGTTTCTGATAAATGGGACGGAGAAGTGGGTCTTATAACATCTGTTGTTGATAAATATATAGAGGATGCAAGAAATTTTGAAGCATATCTTTGTGGACCTCCTCCAATGATTGATGCTTCTATCGCTGTATTAACAAAGAAAGGGATAGATTTGAATTCAATATATTATGACAAATTTTAAAAAAATAAAATTTATTATGAAGGAGTTTATATCAGGATTTGCAGATGCTCCTTTGTTTTTTTCAATTTTTGTCCCACTCGTTTCTATTTGTAACTTAAATCCAAAAATTTCTTTATTCTTATTTGGTCTATCTTTTATATTCGCATCATTATTTTTCAAAATCCCAATTTCAGTTCAACCATTAAAATCAATTGCTACAGTTTCTATAATATATAATATCCCTTCAGAATATATAAATTTTGCAGGATTAGTTTTTGGTTTTATATTTTTAATCTTTTTTATTTTCAGTGAAAAGATAGAAAAAAATATAAATTTTATTCCCTCTTATATTGTTGGTGGTATACAAATTTCTATTACGATTTTACTTATTAAAACAGGAATTAATTTTACATTTCCTCAATCATTTAGAATTGAAGAATTATATTTTATATTTTTTCTGATTTTTGTTTTGATTTTTCTTTGTAAAAAATCTCCCCATTTCAGTTTGTCGCTTATACTTTTTTGTGGTTTTTTACAGAATATTCTTTATGGGATGCCAGAAAAAGGTTTTATAATTGGTAGGAGTTTAGATGTTTTTAATATTAAAAAAATTCTATTTCTTTTAATTTTACCACAGATTCTATTAACCTTAACAAATTCAACAATAGCAACTATAGAAACTGCTAAATATTATTTTGACAAAAGGGCAAAAAGAGTAAATTATAAAAATATATTTTTTTCAATTGGATTTTTAAATATCCTTAATGGACTATTAAAAGGCATACCAATCTGTCATGGTGCAACTGGTCTTGTATCTTATTCTAAATTTGGAGCAAAAACATATCTGTCAACATTATTCTTTGGTATAGTTTTAATGTTTCTCTCCTTCTTTCCTTGGAAGATTATAAAAATTTTCTATTTCTCTGATTCAATTTTGGGTATATTATTATTTTATATTGGCCTATCCTTTTATTTTGTTGGAATAGAGAGGGCAAAAAATAATTTAGAATTTTTTGTTCTTTTTATAATGGGTCTTATTACAATTTTAACAAATAATATAGGTTTTGGCTTTTTAATCTCAATTATTATAAGTATTATTTTAAAAAAATATGGAAGAAATTTTAGTTGATATTTATGGCAGACATATTGATACATTGAGGATTTCAATCACAGATAGGTGCAATTTAAAATGCATATATTGCTCACC
>Ga0272449_1002465_pt1 | contig 17256 bp, 14 predicted proteins | sample YNPCB0241_FD_198679 | JGI IMG/M metagenome (GOLD analysis project Ga0272449, IMG submission 198679) | Hot spring sediment microbial communities from Yellowstone National Park, WY, United States - YNP-CB-024-1 | ecosystem: Environmental > Aquatic > Thermal springs > Hot (42-90C) > Sediment...
TGAACGTCTGGGAACTGTGGAGCAACCCTAAGACAAGCTGCTGCATAGGGGAAGCTGACGGCAAAAATAATTTTGTAACCTCTCCGAGCGAAGTCTATTAGGTACGAGTCAATGTCTGCCTCCCCTAGCCTTTCGACAAAAGCCACATCCAAATTTAATTCTTTAGCAGCGTCTTGCATTGACTGATACCAGCCGGCGTTCCATCCTGCGTCCGTCACCGATCCGGGCAGTAAGAGAGCCACCTTCAACTTTTCCCCTGGGGTTGGGGTCGGCGTGGGCGTTGGTGTGGGAGTAGGGGTGGGTGTAGGCGTTGGCGTCGGTGTAGGCGAAGGAGCTGGCTGAGATGCTAGGTAAACTGCAGCTGCTGCGATTATCACAATTACGATCACTGCCACAGCAATAAGTCCAGCCTTTTGTGCCATTTTTTCTTACCTCCTCATTTTTTTATTAATGCGTTATTAATTATCTCTTGCTCATTTAAAAGCTATGCTATGGGCTGTGGGCGATGAGCTAACTATTAATCAAGGATGCGCTCTAATTCTCTAGGGATTTAATTGAAAGACCTACATGAGTTTATCGATTTCATCAAGAAAAACTATCCTGAGGAGATACGGGAGATCGACGAAGAGGTGAGCGCGGACTATGAAATAACCGCAATCGCCATGGAGTCCGAAAAAGGAACGAATCCTATGCTATTTTTCACGAATGTAAAGGGCTCACAATTTCCAATCGTGACCAACGTCCTCGGTACGAGAAGAAGGATTGCGTTGGCGATAGGGATAGATCCAAATGAATTTCATTCAACTTGGGGCGAGAGGACTCAGAAGCTGATTAAACCTGAGGTGATAAAAACAGGCCCAGTAAAGGAAATGAAAATGATTGGCGAAGAAGTCGATCTCAACAAGCTGCCCATATTCAAACACTTTGAACAGGACGCTGGAAAGTATATAACGTCAGGAGTGGTTGTGGCAAAGGACCCGGAGACGGGCTCCAGAAATTTAAGTTTCCACAGGCTGCAACTTGCAGGAAAAAACAAATTCAGGACGAGCATGCACTCGAGGGGCCACCTGTGGAGAATTTACCAAAAAGCCGAAAAGATGGGCAGACCTCTTGGAGTGGCGGTCTTCATAGGCGCAAGTCCGACCATACTTTTAGCTGCCGCGTCCAAGGTCGCAATGGGGGTCGATGAATACGAAATAGCTGGGGCACTGATGCAGGAGCCCGTCCAGCTCGTGGAATGCGAAACGGTGGATGTGGAGGTTCCGGCGCGCGCTGAAATGGTGATAGAGGGGGAGATCCCTCCGCACATAAGAGAGAATGAAGGCCCATTCGGAGAATACACTGGGTACGCAACGGGGAGGTCGACAAACCATGTTTTAAACGTGCGCGCAATAACCTTCAGGAAGAATGCGATTTATCAGGACATCGTGCCTGGGAATTCCTCTGAACATCTGTTGCTCGGCAGGGTTTCGAAGGAGGCGCATATATTCAGGAGGATGAAGGAGGCGGTCCCAAATTTGAAAAACATTAATTGGCCAAGATCTGGAACACATTTCCACAGCTATCTCTCCCTCTCTGAACCCATTGATGAGGGGCAGGCAAATCATGCCGCTCTACTTTTGCTCGGGCTGGACAGTTATTTAAAATTGGTAGTGGTGGTCGATGAGGATATAGACGTCTACAATGAGGAAGAGGTGCTCTGGGCGGTCGCCACTAGAATGCAACCTGACAGGGACATAAACGTCGTCAAAAATGTGTTCTGCAATAAGCTCGATCCTTCCGCTTACGGCGAGGGGACCTCTGCAAAGCTCATCATTGACGCCACGAAAAAGGGAAGGTGGACATTCGACAAACTGACCTTTCCTAAAGAAGCTCTTGATAAAGCTAGACAAATTGTCAAAAATTATAAAATTTGACTGTCCTTCTTCCTCCCCCTCAAGCGTTCTAGCATCTTGCCTTTCGTAACTGGTATCTCCCTAAATCTTTCGCCGGTCGCATTATAAATTGCGTTTACGATCGCGGGCGCAGTGGGGACTAAACCTATCTCCCCCACCCCCTTCGCGCCATAAGGACCTGAGGGCTCGCCAAGTTCTATTAAAATTACTTCAATTTCAGGCATTTCATCCGCCCTTACCAACTCATAGCTACCGAAGTCAGCGTTTTTTGGACGCCCCTTGTCGTCAAAGATGAGTTCCTCCTTCAATGCGTACCCGAGTCCCATCGCCAGCGCGCCTTCGATTTGCCCCTCAACGATGGATGGGTTTATCGCCCTCCCTACGTCATGAGCTGCAACCATCTTCAAGACTTTAATTTCTCCAGTCTCTGAATCTACCAGTAGTTCGGCAAATTGGGCAGCGTATGAATAAGGATTCGCACTAGCATGAACAGTTGCCTTACCTATTATCTGCCTTGGGCCATCTTTCCTCGATAGAGCTGACCGCACCACATCCGCGATCGCAATTTTTTTCTCGGGATCTTGCGTTGAAAAAATAATTCCTTGCCCTGCCGCAAGTTTTCTTTTGTCCGCGCCCAGAATTTTTGATGCCTCCTCAAGCAGTAATTCCCTTGCCTCGACTGCCGCCTCTCTTGCGGCCAGGCCACCGATATAAGCGCCTCTGCTTGCAAAAACGCCCCTGTCGATTGGAGTGACATCCGTATCCGCCGCAACCACGGTGACGTCCTCGAGATTTACTCCGATAGTCTCTGCAACTATTTGGGCTAACGTGGTGCTGCTGCCTGTGCCCAGGTCAGCAACTCCTGTTAGTAAGTTTACAGTCCCATCCTCATTCACCGAAACTATGGCCGAAGAAAACTCCGGCACGACTGAAGGAAAAGTTCCGGTGTTATGCGAACCGCAGGCAACGCCTATACCTCGCCTAAACCTTCCAGCCTTATTTCTGTATTCATCTCTCTTCCTGTACCAACCTATTTTTTCTGCTCCTCTTTTCAAGCACTCGATGAACCCCACGTTTCCCAAGGGCAATCCCGTCAGGGGGTTTAGATCTCCTGCCCTCACCGCATTTTTAATTCTGATCTCAACCGGGTCCATCCCCAATTCTTCGGCAATCTCATCCAACTGGACTTCCCCCGGAAAAGTGCCCTGAGGATTTCCATAACCTCGCATGGCTCCTGCCACTGGCAAATTTGTGTAAACGCAATAACCATCGAACCTTATATGTGGAATCCTGTAAAGGGAAAAAGTGTGAGCGCCTAAAACACTCAAAACCAGCGGGCCACCTGAGGCGTATGCGCCGGTGTTTAAAATTGTCTTCATTTCCCTAGCTACAAGTGTGCCGTCCTTCTTTACCCCAGTTTTCAGATAGCTGACCGAGGAGTGCCTTGTTCTTGAACAGTAAAATTCCTCCTCGCGGGACATTACCATTTTAACCGGCTTCCCGGTCTTAATTGCGAGTGCGGCACAAACAACCTCATCAACGACCTCATTTTTGCCGCCAAAGCCTCCACCGATCAATGGGGAAATTATCCGTATTTTGTTTATCGGCAAGAGCAGCGCGCGAGCTAGGATAAATCTAAAGGGAAATGGGGTGTGTGTGGGAACCCAGACAGTTAACCTTCCTCCTTGGTAGCTAGCCAAACAAGCATGCGTCTCCAGCGGACAATGCTGAACTATCTGGGTCCTGTATTTGCCCTCAAAAACAAAATCAGACTTTTTAAAGCCCTCTTCAACGTCCCCTACGACCATCTCGACATGTTTAGCTAGGTTCCCGCCCTCGTGTATTGCCGGGGCCCCTTCTTCCAAGGCCTCCTCCGGGTCGAAGACAGCTGGCAACTCTTCGTATTTTAATGAGATCAGCTCCAAAGCTTTTTCCGCGATCTCCTCGCTAGTGGCCGCAACCGCGGCTATCCTGTCGCCCACGTACCTCGCCTTTTCTGCAAGTATCGTTTCAGTTGCGGGCAGCGCGGCTAATTGCCCGAAAAATCTCTCCGCGCTGTTGTACTTTACCGCCGGTACATCCTTGTATGTAATAACCGCCTTTACACCGGGTAACGCCTTGGCTTTGCTTACGTCGATATCCAAGATCCTCGCATGGGGATATGAGCTTCGTAAAATCTTCCCGTGTAACATTCCCGGCAAATCCATATCGCCGACGTATTTTGCCTCCCCTTTGACTTTCGCATATGCATCAAGCATGGGAAAACTTTTTCCAACTACGAGGAGATCTCGGACGGACTCGTTCTTTATTTGAAAATTATCACTCATATTTTCCATCCCTCATCCAGGACGCTGCAAGTAATATGGCCCGCACCGGCTTTTTGTAGCCAGTGCACCTGCATAAGTTTCCGGAAATAGCCCTCCTAACCTCTTCCTCCGTGGGTTCCGGATTCCTGTCAAGCAGGGCTTTGGCCGCCATTATCATCCCTGGCGTACAATAACCGCACTGAACTGCGCCGGAAACTATGAAGGCCCTTTGAATGGGGTGCAAATCTCCGCCCAGGGACAAACCCTCTATAGTTAACACCTTTTTACCCTCCACCTTCTCGATCGGAATTTGGCAGGAATTAACGGCTGTGCCATTAACAATAACTTTGCATGCTCCGCAATGTCCCGTCCCACAGGCTGGCTTGGCTCCCGTCAGGCCCAAGTTTTCCCTCAAAACATCTAGCAGCTTTTTGGCGGGATCTACATAAAGTTCCTGCAATTCCCCATTCACGTAAAACTTGATGAGTTTAGTTGTTCCCAATTTATTCACCCAGATTCGTTTTTGTGCGACTTTTTAAAAATTTTAGCAATGTTAATCTTGCCAAATCAAAAAGAAAAAAAGAAAAAAGGGTATGTTTACGCTAGTATCCGCCAGCCGGAACCCAGGGTTTCTCCTGCTCGGTGGTTATGTATGGGAGCACGAGCTTGCCCGTCCTTATTTCTTCCGTCGCCTTGTTTATCAGGTCCATCGCGCTCTGAGGTATCTTGTCCTTGAGGTTGGGATTTATCCCTAGCTTAACTCCGCCGTCTTTGATTCCCCATATGTATATTTTGTTCTCCATCTTCCCCGCTTTATAGAGATCTATTATATTCCTTACATACATGGTGAAATCCCAGATACAACTCGCTATCACCGTATTTGGGGCCAACGGGCTCTGATCAAGCGTGTCACCTATGATGTAAACGCCTGGACGCATCGCTCCTGCCTGGATAACGCCGAGGGTTACGCCGTCACCCCTTGAGAGTATTACGTCGACTCCGGCGTCGATCATCGCAAGGGCTGCCTCCCTCCCCTTGGTTATGTCGTCCCACACGCCAACACCTGTCCTTATCACCTGAACCTTTGGGTTCGCCCTGTAAGCGCCTGCCTTGTACATCTCAAGCTGCGCGACTACTGAAGGAATAATATGCCCGGCGATGTATCCTATCTTGCCTTTTTTAGTTATGCTGGCCGCGAGTATTCCTGCGAGATAGCCGCTCTCATAAAGCGGGTTAGGTATTGTGCCAACGTTAGGTTGATTGATGTACGTGCCGGCAGAATGGAGGAACCACACATCTGGGAACTGTGGAGCCACTCTCAAAGTTGACGCTGCAAATTGAAAACTATGTGCAAAAATAATTTTGTAACCTCTCCGAGCGAAGTCTATTAGGTACGAGTCAATGTCTGCCTCCCCTAGCCTTTCGACAATTCCTACTTCATAACCTTCTTTTTCTATCGTCTTCGCTGCATTGTACATACCTGCGTTCCATCCTGCGTCCGTCACCGATCCGGGAAGCAAAAAGGCTATCTTCAACTTCTCCCCTGGGGTTGGGGTCGGCGTGGGCGTTGGTGTAGGAGTAGGAGTGGGTGTAGGAGTAGGGGTGGGTGTAGGCGAAGGAGCTGGCTGAGATGCTAGGTAAACTGCAGCTGCTGCGATTATCACAATTACGATCACTGCCACAGCAATAAGTCCAGCCTTTTGTGCCATTTTTCTTACCTCCTCATTTTCACCGTTAGTCAATTAACTACTACCCATATAAATACAGTTCTGTCCTTATGTCCCAAAAATGGAGGAATGGCCAAGAATTTTAAAGCACAAAATTTTTCAGCCCCATCAAGCCATAATGCAGGACGCCAGAAATTATTCCCTCTTATATGGAACTCCCATCGCGGCCGGCCTCTCCGCTTTTCTCGACACGCCTATCAGGACTATCAACGTAACTGCGTACGGGAGCATGAGTAAAAAGTGATAGGGAATCCCTATGTCTAGAGCTTGAACTCTTAATTGAAGAGCATCTGTAATCCCGAATAACAAAGCCCCGGCAAGGGCCCTAGCTGGGTTCCACTTGGAAAACATTACGAGTACGAGCGCCATCCACCCCCTCCCCGCCACCATGTACTCCATAAAAGTCTGCCCGCGCTGGCCAAGGGCGAGAGAGGCGCCGCCCAACCCAGCCATGAGCCCGCCGAAGATGACGCATGCGTAACGAACGCGAAAGACATTTATCCCGAGAGTGTCCGCTGCCTTCGGGTTCTCACCCACGGCTTTGATTTTCAGACCGTAAGTCGTTTTGAACAAGAACCACCAGTAGATTGGAACAAGAATAAACGTGAAGTAAACTATAACATTCTGATCAAACAAAATTGGCCCGATAAATGGGATATCGCCGAGCAGCGGGATTTTCAGGGTATCTAGACCTTCGACCGTTGGGGGTGTCAATTGTATACCTAATCTCAGCCTGAAGAAGAAGCCAGCAAGGCCTAAGGCCACGAAGTTCAAAGCTATGCCACTAACAGTTTGATTTGCCCTTGCTGAGATACATACAACCGCATGAACGAATGCGATCACGGCTCCAGCTAAAGCCCCAGCCAGCAAGGCCAGCAAAACATTGTTCGTGTAGTAGGCAACTAAAAATGTGGAGAAGCACCCAATTAACATCATGCCCTCCAGGCCAAGGTTGAGGATCCCTGAACGTTGAGTAAATATCTCCCCCAAACTGGTCAGCAAGATGGGAGTGGCAAGCCTGACCCCTGCAGATAGAAGGGCGATTATGAACGCTTCACTAAAAAGTATTTCCCATGCCATTTCAATCCCCTTCCCCAAGCCCTTAATCTGGGAAAGACCTCTCCAACTAAAACTAGGATCAACACTATGCCCTGTATTGCGAAGACTATCCATACGGGCACCCTATAAACACGCTGCATTGCGTCGCCCCCCACCAAGAGAACGGCAAATAGTAGAGAAGCTAGAGCAACTCCAAATGGGTGAAGTTTGCCCAGATAAGCAACGGGCACAGCATTCCACCCTGCATCCCTCGTGATCCCCATATATAACCGCTGCTGAATTGCCGTGACCTCCACTATCCCAGCAAGACCTGCAAGTCCTGCGCTTAATATCAGTGAGTAGGCAATGCTCCTAGACGTTTTAATGCCTGCATAACGGCTGGCGCGCAAACCATACCCCACCGCCCTGATCTCATAACCAAAAGAAGTTTTCCATAATAGCACATACATGATCGGAATTAGCGCAAGAGCCACCAAAACGCCCGCATGAAATCTGGTGCCGAAGATTAACCTTGGAATGAGGGCCGATGAGGACAAAATCGAAGTCCAAGCCACATAGCCCCCAGGTTCCTTAAGCGGGTATAAGACTAAGTAACCCACAAAGTTGTAAGCTATGTAATTGAGCAAGATTGTTGAGAGCACCTCGTGGACATCGAGTTTAACTTTAAGAAATGCAGCAACCGCCCCCCATATTGCGCCTCCAAAAAAGCCTGCGATCAGCAATAATGGGACTAAAATTACGGAAGGAAGTTTATCACCCAGAGCTAGGGCAAGGACGGTTCCAAGAAGAGCGCCAATATAAAATTGCCCCTCTCCACCGAGATTTATTGCCCTGCATCTATATGCTAACGAATATCCCAAGCCTATTAATAAAATGGGTGTGAGCCTAGCCAAAACTTCGGAGAAATCGTATATTGAACCGAAAGCTCCCATGAAAAGCGTCGTGTAGGCGTCGATGGGGTTGATCCCCGCTATCAAAATTAAAATTGCTCCTATGGCCAAAGCTATGAGAACTGAAATAATTGGGATGGCTGAACTTGAGATGGCAGATTTCAAGCCCTCTTTTATCTTAGAGGATCCCAATTCCATCTTTCGCCCTCCACTTTTTGTAAATTGCTGCTTTTTAAAGTTTTTTCATAATCCCCTATAAATCTCACCTAAAGCGACTAAGGCGTGCGCAGTCGCATGTGTAAACGGCGGGTAATCATCCAAAATTTTCCAACCTCCACTCTCGTGCTGTCTCGCCAGAATTGCATTTACCCCTCGGGTCACCTCTGGTGAGTTCAATGGAAATCCTGCGTTGATGAGAGCGAGGACCGCGTATGGCGCGCTGTAGTGTATCCAGTGACCATACCTGTAATTCGGGTTTGGCTCAAATTCTACGTCCCAACTTCCGTCCGATTTCTGACTCCGGGTTAGCCAGTTCACGGCTTTCCTTATTTTCTCGGCTGCTTCATCGTGGCCCTTCATAACCATCGTGGCGAGCGATGTGCAGATGACATTGCTATTTTCTCCTTTTTTAAAGCCGAACCCCCCATCCGCATTCTGGGCGCCCGCGATCCACCTTAGCGGGTCGGCGATAAGCTTGTTTGCACCTTTCCATCTCGAGAGCCCTAAAATTACAAGCGATGTGTCATAAACGTTGCTGCGACCCCCGACATCGGCACTCCATCCCTCTCCACTCACGCAGAACCTATCAAGCTCCGCAAGCAACCCTTGGATTAAATCTGACTCGAATTTTTCGCCGACCTCCCCCAACATCAAAATTGGCCAAGCCAAATTCCTCGCTGACTTCAACTGCTCGCTCCTCGGATGTGACACGTCCGGGCTTTTCCTCAACTCGCTCTTAACGTAAGAAAGGCTCTGCTTGAATTTTTCAGAACTTGGATCGACGCCCGCCTTAAGCATGCCGAACATGCTCTCCGAGCAACCGGATAGGTCGACCGGTCTGTCCGAGTGATCTCCCCAACCGAAATCCCTGCTTCTGGCGGACCAAAGCCACTCGACACCTCTGTCCATGCTTTCCTTGATGAAGTTTTTACTCAATTGACCGCTCATCTTTCTCCTCCGCTTACAACTGAAAATCGATATTGTTAATCGAATAAAAGGATTATGCCCATGCTGCCAACCTCTGCCTTTTTAAATCTGACACAAAATATGTGAAGACGATGCACGAAAAGGTGATGGTCAATTGACGAAGCATCAATTTAAAGAAAACTTTAGCGTTAATGAAAACTCCCTAGCCATCGTAAAGGAGATGATGGCGCGATCGAGGGAGCTCGGGCTGATGGTCGGGAAGCTCGCAAACGGCACGACTTTGATAGACGCTGGGGTTGAGGCGCCTGGTGGTCTCAGGGCTGGCTTGATGGTGGCGAAGGCGGCGCTTGGAGGGCTCGCTGAGGTCGAAGTTGCTCCCATCCCCTACGCTGATGATCTAGTTTTGCCAACTGTGAAAGTCTCGACCGACTTTCCAGTAATCTCCCTGCTCGTATGTCAGCAGACTCTGCCGACGATTGAGGTTGGGGAATACTCTGCCATAACCTCTGGCCCAGGGAAGGCGCTAATGAGGAAGCCCGAGGAATTCTTCGAGATAAGCGGGTACTCTGAAATTGCTAGGTTTGCGGTTTTTGTCATGCAGTCCGACGATTTGCCCGACGAAAAGGTTTCGAGCTACATCGCTAAGGAATGCCGCATAACTCCTAGCGATTTATTCTTGATAGTCGCTCCAACCAACAGCATGGCGGGTGCCGTGCAGGTGCCGGCTAGAATACTTGAAAATCCCCTCTGGAGGCTTTCTTTTCTGGGATTTGACGTCAACAAAGTTAGATGTGCAGTTGGGTCTGCCCCGATGACGCCTGTTTACCCCAACATATGGAAAAGCCCAAGCATAACTGCTGATGACATGATACTCTACGGGGGCAGATCAATTTTCTTCGCTGAGGCCGGAGAGGGGGACGACCTGAGTTCGCTTGTTAAAGAGCTCGTGACGGAGAACTCGCCGTTTTTTGGAAAATCTTTTTTCGAGATTCTCGCTGAGGCTGGGGGGAGGTTCAAAAACATCGACAGGCGCAAATACACGTGCGCCCAGGCCACGATCTACGACCTCTCCAACGGAAAAATTTACAGCGCCGGAAAAATTCACCTAGACATGATCAGGAAACTTTCGAGCTAAACTTTATCTGGGCCAATCCCTGCGCTTAAGGTGCCCTATCTTAGATCTTTCCACAAGTTCGTCCGCCACCCCCTCGGCCTTGGACATCGCCTCTTCCTCGTCTATGGTCAAAAGCTTCCTCCCGCGCATTACAACCTTGCCGTCTATTATGACCGTGTCGACATCGCTCCCCATGGCGCAATAGACTAGAGCTGAGATCGCTCGGTGAACTGGCGCTATATGCGGCTTCCTCAGGTCGATAAGTGTGATATCTGCCTTTTTTCCAGCCTCCAACGAGCCTATCTCGTGCTCCAATCCAAGGGCCCTGGCCCCGCCCAGAGTTGCCATTTCCAAAACGTTCTCACACCTAATCGCAAGCGGATCAAGAGTTGCGACTTTATGCAACAGGGCTGTGGTCTTGAGCACCCCCATCATGTCCTGATTATGATTGCTGGCGGGACCGTCGGTTGCCAGCGCAACGTTGATGCCAGATTTTAACATTTTGGGTACTTTCGCCACGCCAGAAGCTATTATCATATTGCTCACGGGGCAGTGAACCACATTTGCCCCTTTCTCGGCCAACATTCCTATTTCCCTGTCATCTAACCATATCGCGTGCACCACGTGAAATCTAGGACAGAGAACCCCTATTTCGTTGAGAAGCTCAACCTCCCTTTTACCGTAATCCTCAAGAGTTGACTCGACCTCCGCTGGGCTCTCCGCTATGTGGGTATGAATCGGGACTTCGAACTTGTCCGAAATCCTCTTGGCCTCCCTCAAAAGCTCAGGCCCCGTCGAGTAAATGGCGACCGGGGCGGGGCACACCTGGATTCTTCCGCTCGCCGCACCATGCCAGCGCTTTATTAGCTTCTCGGTCAGCTTAACCTCTTCATCAAAATCGTACTGAAAAAGATAATCGGGCAATCCCCACTTCTCGCACCTTTTCGTCTTTATTTTCATGCCCCTCGCGATCATCCCCTTTATGCCCGTTTCCTCGATTGCTCTCGCAACATTGCTTATAGCCCCCTCGCTGGTGTTTATGTGGTGGTTGTCAACGACGAAAGTCGTGCCCGTCTTTATCATCTCCGCGCAGCCCAATAGGGCGCCCGCGTAAACGTCCTCGTCCGTTAAAGCCTGGCTCACGGGGTAGAGCATGTGCCTGAGCCAACCCATCAGCTCCATGTCGTCCCCCAGGCCACGGAGCAAATCTTGGAACATGTGAGTGTGCGCATTTATCAAGCCCGGGATAGCTAGCATGCCGGATGCATCTATGGAATCGCGCCCCTCGCCGTATTTAGAAATTATCTCATCGCTTTCCGCGACCTCCACTATCGTCCTGCCCTCTACCGCAATCCCGCCGTCCTCAATCACCCTCCTTTGCTTGTCCAGGGTTATGACTGTGGCATGAAGTACGGTTAGGTCTACCATTAAACGACCTATTCATCTGAACGCGGGGATTACCTCCCCACCAACCTTTTTCAGAACCTCTCGCGGGTTTGCACCAAACGGAGAGCTTAGCACGATCTGATCCACTCCACCCTTCGCAAACATCTCCATTTTTTCCGTGCATTCTTCGGGCGTGCCCGATATGGAGAAGGAGTCCACCATCTCACGGGTAACCTTCTTCATCGCCTCCGGGATTCCTTTCTTAATCGCTGCCCTTACCGCCGCAACATCCTCAGGCCTAAGCCCGACCTTTTCATGAACTATGTCTGGGGAATCTGCAACCATGAAGCAAACCTCGACCTTGACCATTTCCTTGGCTTTATCGCCGTCCATATCCATTGCGAACGGAAGCCAATTAGCTATCTCTATTTCATCCATTTTCCTCCCCGCTCGCTCTGCTGCTGATTTTATCTTTTTCACGGCGAAGTCAAGATATTCATATGGTGTTGTTAGCAAAGCGCCATCGCTGAGCTCTCCTACAAGCTCAAGCATCTTCGGTCCTCTAGCTGCAAGATATATGGGTATTTTCTCCTGGGGGGCTTGACCAAGCTTGCAATTCACCGCCCTCAAAACCCCGCCCTCAAGGTTAACCGTTTCGCCCGCGAACATCCCCCGCAGAATCTTAAATGACTCCCTTATCGCGCTCACGGGCTTGTTCCACATCTCTATACCAAGCGGTCGCAGAGACACCGAGCCTCCAGGCCCAAGGCCAACGAGAACCCTACCCCTAGCTATTTCGTTCAGCGACCATATCGCCACTGCAATCTGCGCGGGGTGCCTGCTGTAAGGGTTGCACACGCCCGTGGCCAACTTCACCCTTTCGGTTTTAAGAGCGATCGCTGTCATTGCCACGAATACATCCCTAAAGGGGGGCGATGGGCTCTCGTCCGCGACCCAGACGTATTCGTACCCGTTTTCTTCCGCGAGCCTTGCAAACTCGCACATCTCAAGCACTGGCTGATCCCCTAACAATCCTATACCAAATTTCGTCATGCTTTCTCACCTCTCAGATTATCTTCATCGATCGAAGTTCCTCCGCCACATCTTCAAGTCCGAGCTCTTTTAATTTTTCTACAGTCGGCAATCCGCTCCTCTTATCCCAGCCCTCAAGCTCGTAATACTCATCGAGCATCCTTTCCAACTCCGTGACGGTTGGCGTAAGCCCTGGAACCGCATAAGGCTCCTCTAGGAACCTACGGGGTAGGGTGTCGTCCTTCCTGCTCAAACCTTCCCTGGCATTGAACGACCTTTCCAGGTTAACTATCCTCTGGCCTGCGAGGAGCAATTGTTCCTCCGTCCATTCTTCGCCTGTGACTAAAGTCATTGCCCTTGCAAGCTGGTTGGGCTCAACCGCAAAATTCTCCTTGGTGGAGAACTTGCACACCCCCAACGAATCAGCGACGGCCGCATACTTCTCCTCAAACACGCACTCCAAAGCCTTATACGCCGGAGACCTCAGGTCAAACAGTTCTGAAAGCTGCTCATCTGATAAACCAAGATATTTAACTGCCTCCTCCTTCATCCCATATTCCATCGTGGGCAGGTGATAGAGATGGTCGGCGCCCCTGTTCGCAGTAGCATGCGCGAGCCCAAATGCTTTTATTGCCCTTGGTTCCTGCCTGGGCAACTCCACCCCTTTCACATGCAGGGCGTATCTTTCTGCACCTTTGCCGATCCTCTCAGCCGCAACCTTAACGCCCTCGGCCAAGATATCGCCGATCCCCTCACGATTGGCTATCATCTCTATGAGCCTTATCTCGGCCTCAACGTTGCCCCAGGAAAGGTCAAGTCCCCCCGTGTCATCAGGCGTAATTATTCCTTTCTCCCAAAGCTCCATTGCAAACGCTATGGCCACGCCGGTTGATATGGTGTCCAGCCCGAGCTGATCGCAAAGTATGTTTCCCTTTACTATCGCCCCAAAGTCTCGGTTCCAGCACATCGGGCCAAGCGCGTCTATCGTTTCATATTCTGGGCCTTCCGTCCGTAGACCCGCATAAGGCCCACTCTTCGCCTGTGTGATCCTAGAACAATGTATGGGGCATGAAAAACAGGCGCGATATCTCACAAAATATTTCTCCTTAATCGTTTCGCCACTTATCTCATCCGCCCATGGAAATTGGCCTGACTGGTGATTTTTGGTTGGGAGGTCCCCGATCCTCTGTTTTGATGATATCAGGGCGGCGGTGCCAAGGGTCCCGTACCAGGCTGTTTTTTTGCCATCTGTGCACTCCTTTATCATTTGAGCGCCATAATCGAGGAATTCCTTTGGCTTTGCGATGTTTATTTTTCCCGTCCCCCGAACCGCTATGGCCTTGAGTTTTTTGGACCCCATCACCGCGCCCATTCCAGTTCTTCCTGCCGCTCGGTATTGGTCATTTATTATCGCCGCAAATTTAACGAGTTTTTCCCCGGCCTGGCCTATCGCGGCGACCTTCACTCTGCTATCACCAACATCTTTTTTGATGATCTCCTCCGTCTCAAAAACATTCTTTCCCCAGAGATGTTGCGCGTCCTTCAGCTGCACATCCTCATCCTGTATAAGGAGATATTTTGGTTTCTCCGCCTTCCCCTCAAAAATGATAGCGTCGTATCCTGCGAACTTAAGCTCGGGGCCCCAGTGCCCCGCGGAGTTTGCATAACCTAAAGCGTTGGTCGCTGGCGATTTCGCGGTCACCGTGTACCTAGAAGTAGTGGGCCACAGAAGTCCTGTAAGAGGGCCTGCCGAAAAGATGAGAACGTTTTTAGGCCCGAATGGATCCGTCCCGGGCCTCACCATATCGTAAAGCAGTCTGGACGCAAAACCCCTGCTTCCGAGATACATTTTAGCAAGGTTCAATGGAGTTTTATCCTTTTTGATTTCTCCGCTCGACAAATCTACCCTTAAAACTTGCCCCGCATAACCAAAAGTCATGGATTACCACCTGAAATTTTAAAAAGCCTTTCCGCGTTCGCCACATTTTTCTCAAAACTTACCTCGGTCGAGTCCTGATAAAGTATGGCTTTGGTCGGGCACAACTCGACGCACTTTGGGTTTCCCCCGCATAAATCGCATTTAACAGCCAGCCCCCTTTCAGCGCTAAGGTATATCGAGCCAAATGGACAAGCCTCAACGCATTCCCCGCAGCCAATGCAAGTCTCGGGATTAACCACCCAAGCCCCAGTCTTTGGATCCCTGGTTATGGCCCCCACGGGACATGCCCGCTCGCAAAACGCGATCTCGCACTGTCTACATGGCAGAGGAATGCTGAAACCTTCCTTAAGCCAAGTCTGAACTTTTATCAGGGCCCTCGCCGGCGAACAAGTGTTTTCTTTGACCATAGAACATGCTAGCTCACAAATTCCACAACCAGTGCACTTTTCGGGATACGCAAATATTTTGCGCAAAACTTCACCCCTATTCACTCGAGCGTGGCAAATTTTAAATCTTTCGTCGGATTCGGACAAAAAAACTAAAAACTCATTTCTGCCCCCTCTCGAAAGGTACGCCAAGTGCCGCAGGACCACCCGCCCGCCTGGATATCAAGATAAGGGCGGCTATTGTCACCAGATAGGGCAAGGTCCTTAAGATCTGATATTCCATAACGAAGTACCCCAACGCCCCTATCCTCATCTGGAGCCCATCGGCCAGGCCAAACAGCAAAGCTCCCCCCAACGCGCGTAGAGGCGCCCAGTTCCCAAATATGACTATTGCTATGGTCATCCAGCCCCTACCCGCAACCATGTACTCCCTAAAGAACCCGAGCTCGAATGTCAGGGTCGCACCAGCTATTGCCGCCATCATGGAACCGAAAACGACACAAAGGTAACGAATTCTGAATACATTTATGCCCAGCGTATCCGCGGCGTGAGGGTTCTCACCCACCGAAGTTATTCTAAGCCCATAAGTAGTTTTGAAGAGGAAAAGCCAAAACACGAGGACCAAAACGAAAGACAAGTAGACCAAGATGTGGTGCTTGAAAAATATATCGCCTATTATGGGAATGCTGCTCAGCAAAGGAATTTCGATTGCGGAAAGGGTCGGAATCGTCTTGGGGACCGTAACCGCGCCGAACGTACCCAAAAATATGAAGCCGACAACGCCGGTGCCGAACAGCCAAATTGAAAGCCCGCTCACCACCTGATTGCACCTAAGCGTGATGCTCATATAGGACATCAAAAGGCCGAAGCAAGCCCCAGCCAAAATCGCCAGAAGCAACCCTATCGAAAAGCTACCTGAATAAAGCGTGCCCACGTATGCTGCAAACGCGCCAACTGTCATTATCCCCTCCAGACCTAGATTCATCACGCCCGAGCGTTCCGCAACTATTTCGCCAAGGGCTGCTAGAACCAATGGAGTGGCCATTCTGACTCCCGCCGCACCCAAGCTGACAAGAAACTCTGCGCTTAGAAGTTCAGGCAATCTTCATCCTCCTCCTTATGATGACTTCAAAAATCAGAACGAATATGAGGATCAACCCCATTAGAGAATTTGAAACCGCAACCGGCACACCTGCTCCCCTCTGCATTGCTTCCCCTCCGTTTATTAGAAAACCGAAGAAGATAGACACGAGCAAAACGCCTATAGGATTATTCCTCCCGAGCCAAGAAACCATTATCGCCGTGTACCCGAATCCTGGCGAGAATCCCATCATCAGACGATATTGTACCCCAAATATCTCGCTCATTCCCGCTAGGCCGGCCAAACCCCCGCTGAGTAGCGCAACGAACAGTATGTTTTTGGGAATACTTATGCCCGAGTATCTAGCCACACTGGGGTTGGAACCGATTACCTTAGCCTTGTACCCGACAATGCTTTTTTCTAAATATACATAAGTCAGGGGGACGCAGGCCAGGGCCAAAAGTAAACCCGCGTGGATTCTAGTCCTTGGGATAATCTTTGGCAACCAAAGATAGTCCGGTAGGGTTGGCGCCCACAGCTCCCAAGCCGTCGGGTCTTTCCAAGGTCCGCTGACCAGATAGCCTATGAAATATATTGCCACAAAATTCATCAGCAGAGTCGTGATCACTTCGTTGACCCTAAGCTTCGTTTTTAACAATGCCGGAACGCTCGCGTATGCTGCCCCCATAACGAAGCTCGCTACAACAGCCAGCGCGACTGCCAAAAAGGGGTTCGTCCCTGCCAGAGCAAGGCCCACCCAGGAAGACGCCATCGCGCCCATGTGCAGCTGCCCTTCGGCCCCTATGTTCCAAAATTTTGCGGTGAAGGCTAAGGATAGGCCAAGGCCGCAGAAAAGCAGGGGGACTGATTTTAGAAGCGTCTCAGAAAACCCGTAAACTGTTCCTATTCCCTCGTGCAAAAGAAAGCTATACGCGACAACCGGGTCTTTTCCCAGCATAGAAATGATTATAGCGGTGATGGCAAATGCGCTAATGATTGCCATAATATATGTTGCCAAGTTTGCCTTGACGTCAGCGAGCTCAATCCTCATTTTATCCGAGAAAGCTAATCTCTACAAAATAAAAACCTTTTGCTCATTTTTCCTCTTAAACGACAGTCGATGATAAAAAATCAAAAATTAAAGAAAGTTAGGGGTCGCAAAACGCGTGTGTACTATCCTTAAATAGTTAGACATTGCGAGATAGATCCCTGAAATACACCTCCGCTGGAGTTTGGTAACCAAGAGCTTGGTGGATCCTCTGGTAGTTATAGTACCTGAGAAACGCCTCGAGTGT
>Ga0272449_1002466_pt1 | contig 17243 bp, 19 predicted proteins | sample YNPCB0241_FD_198679 | JGI IMG/M metagenome (GOLD analysis project Ga0272449, IMG submission 198679) | Hot spring sediment microbial communities from Yellowstone National Park, WY, United States - YNP-CB-024-1 | ecosystem: Environmental > Aquatic > Thermal springs > Hot (42-90C) > Sediment...
GCCCACCGCGAACCTCGACCCGAGCGCCAGGCGGGAGGTGCTCGCGGCCATAAAGACGCTGGGCGAGGAGATGGGGGCGACCATCGTGATCTCGTCCCACATCATACCGGAGATGGAGCAGGTGTGCAACTACGCGGTCATCATCAGCGGGGGCGTCGTCCTGGCCCAGGGCAGCCTCACCGACCTCGCCGCGGCGTTCGGCGCGGAGGTCGAGCTCGTGGCGCGCTCGCGCGAGCCGAGGCGCCTAGCCTCGCTCCTCGTATCGGAGGAGGGCGTGAGGGGCGTCGAGGTGGAGGGGGACCGGGTTGTGGCGAGAGCCGCCAGCAGCGCGCGCCAGCAGCTCGAGGCACTGCTCGAGAAAGCGAGGTTGGAGGGCCTCGCGCTCGGCTGGGAGCTCCGCTCCAGGAGCCTGGGTGAGGTATATGAGAGAGCGGTCCAAGCTTCGCGCTAAGGCTTCCCGCTTCGCCGCCTACGGGGCCTTCGTCGCCGAAACCGTGGGTGGCCCCCTCGCGACCTCGACCGCCGCCCTCAGCGCCCTCACCTTCCTCCTGGTGCTGGCGTTCTCGCCCGCCGGCGGGCCGGTCAGCGGCCTTCCGGTGCTGCTGTACCTCACAAGCGTGGGCTACTCCGTCGTCGCCCTAGCGGGGGCCTCCGCGATTGTCTCCGACCTGAAGGGGCCGGCGCAGGTCTTCCTCTCGCAACCCATCTCGAGGACCGCTTACGCGCTCGCGTGGCTGTCGGCGCTCCTCACCTCCGCCCTCGCCACCTTCGCGGCTTTCCTGCTGAGCTTCGCCGTGATCGACCCTATCCTACTGAGAGCGGTGGACGCCGCCCTGGCGGCGGCCTGGCTGCTCGACGCCGCCATCCTCGCGCTGGCGCTGCTCGCCGCGGCGGTGCTGGCGAGGAGGGCTGCCGTGCTCGTGGCCCTCTGGGCGGCGATGACGTTCGGGAGCACCTTCCTGCTGGCCCTGCCCAGCGAGCACTTAAGGCGGGCGGTGGCCGTCGCGCGCCCGCTCTACGGCGCGCTCACGGGCTGGAGGGCCGCCGGCGGCCCGCCGCTCGCGGAGTCGGCGCTCCTCGCGGCGGCGCTGGCGCTCCTGCTCTACTGGCTAGCCAGAGCGCGGCTTGAGGTGTGAAGCATGCTGCGCCTCGTGGGCTACGCCCTCCTAACCGCCGCCTGCATGGCCCTCCTCGCGATGCTCCTCGCCCTCTCCTCCAACGGCGTCTCCACCTTCTCCACGACGGTCTACGGGGTCAGCTCTAGGGCTCTAGCGCTGAGGGGCCAAAGCCTGCTGGCGCTGCTCGAGCTGCCAACCCCCGGGAGCCCGGGCCCCAGCGCCGTCGAGGGGTTCACGAGCGCGCTGGACGTGAGGGTGAGCGGGGCGCCAAAGGTCGCGCTCCAGCTCTTCCTGCCGCCCCCCTCGCCGGCCAACCTCACACGGCCCCTCCCCCAGTACTCCCCCAAACCCGTGCTAGTGGAGAACCTGTCCCCGAAGGGATTCACTTGCTACGTGTACGAGGGGAGGACCTACAGGAGCAGGGTGGAACCCCTCCTCGGCATGCTCGCCGGCGACTGGGAGTCGTACGACCTGCTCGAAAGGGTGTTGGGCTTCTCGCTCAGCGAGGTTAAAGCCGCGGTCGACCCAGCCGGCGGCTACGTGCTCACCCTGCAGCTGGGGAACGTCACGGCGGTGCTGTGCGCACTGGAATTCGACGCTTCGATGGCCGAAGCCGTCTTCGACAATGGAACGCGCATACCCTTCGCCGAGTTCCTCGCGCTCACGCGCGGCGCGAGCGTCAAGCCCGTGCTTCCTCCCTACGCCCCCTACGCCCTGAACGTGGAGGTGCGGGCGTACGCGCTCTTCAAACCCACACCAGTCCAAATTGCGAGGGCGCTCGCGCTGCTCGCGGCCGGCGCCGTGCTGGTCGCTCTCGACGTGCTGCTGACGGGCAGCCCGCCCTTCCTCTTCCTCTACAGGCTCAGAAGGATACTCCGGAGGCGCGGTACCTAGCCGCTTGCAGGAGGGCGAGCAGCACAGCAGCTGCTGCCGCGAAGAGCCAGGAGAGGTCGACCCGCTCGCGGACGAGCTTCTTCACGGCGACCGGCGCAGACGCCCTAACAGCAATCTCCGACACCCTCTCCCCCAGCTCAGCGAAGGCATCCGCCAGCTGCTGCGCAGTCTCGGCCGTGTACTGCTCGCCACCGGTCTCCTGCGCGATGAACCTCGTCTCCCCCTCACCCGGCTCGCCGGGCTTGCCTATGTAGACGGTGTAGATGGGCACCCAGCTCTCCCTGAAGAAGGCGAGGAGCCTCCTGTACTCGAGGTCCGACGGCATGCCGTCCGTGGCGAAGACGACGAGCGCCGACGAGTTGAACGCGAGGTAGGGTTTCAGCCAGCTGATCGCGGTGTCCAGCGCGTGCCCGTACACCGTGCCGCCCTCCGCCCGCAGCGAGTTGAGGACACGCAGCAGCACGGTCCTGTTCTGCGAGGGCGGTACGGCAGCTCTCACCGCGTGGTCGAACGCGACTAGCCCCAGGTCCAGCGAGGGCGGCACCCGCTCGACGAGCTTCCTCAGCGCATCCTTAGCCACCTCTATCTTCACGCCCCCAGGTATCGCTTCGCCCATGCTGCCGCTCACGTCGATGATCAATATCGCAACGGGCCTCGCCAGCCTGAACGTGGCAACCTCGGCCGGACCTTGGAGCACCACCTCCCGCTCGACCACGAGCCCGGGCTTCGCCAAAGCTGCCGCCAGCGCTGCTGCGAGCGCGAGCTTCGCAGCGAGCGTCGCGCGCCTCCCGGCGCGGCCCCTCGCTCTCACCACGCGGGCCAGCGGGTTGTAGAGCGCGTGGCGCTTGAGGTAGCCCTTCTCAAAGCTCCTGTAGTGGAGGTAGGCGAGCAGCGCGGCCACCGCCGGGGCGAGCAGCAGCGCCGCCGGCCGGCCGAGCTCGAGCTCCAAGCCGACCACCTACAAGCCGTCCCGGAGCAGCGCAACCAGCGCGGCGAGCGCCGGCAGCAGCAGCGCCTCCGCGGGCACCGGCACCCTCTCCACCGCCTCCACCCTGGCGAGCCCCCTCACGCTCAGCGCCGCGTACCTGCCCTCCTCGCCCACCGCTCTCGCGAGCTCCGCCGCGATGCCGGCCGATGCGGCGTCGAGCTCGTAGTACCTCCCGCCCGCCTCCTCCGCCACCCGGGGTAGCAGGGTGGCACCCCTCGGGTCGCCGCCAACCCTCACCACCGCCAGGGGGGTTTTGAGCTCCCTGAAGCCGGGCGCGACGTCGTGGGGGTTGGACCCGTAGTTCCAGCCCCCGTCGGTGACCAGCAGCACGCTAGCCGGCATGCCCGAGGCCCTGACAGCTGAGAGCGCCGCGGATAGCGCGTCGCCGACAGCCGAGTAGCGCCCCCCGCACGCGAAGCCCAGAACCGCCTGCGCCGCCTCGCGGGCCGGCATCACTTGGCTGAGCTCGACGGTCTGCGAGAAGTTCACGAGCAGGACCAGGTCGGCGGGTGAGGCGCTCCGCAGGTACTCGGCGGCGAAGGCTTTGGCGGCCTCGCACCTGCTCGGCGGCACGTCCGCCTCGAGCATGCTCCTCGAAACGTCCAGCACGACGATGTGGAGGACGCTGGTGGCGTTCAGCAGGTGCGCCTGCTCGAAGGGGACCTCCAAGCTCACCCTGCGAACCACTGCGGGCTCAGCAGCTGCCAGCACGAGGAGCAGCAAGGCGGCGAGCCAGCCGAGGAGCCGCCACTCGAGCTTGGGCAGCCTGCCCCCGAGAGCCTTCAGGGCTACAGTCCTTCTAGCAGAGGCGCGCTTGTAGAGGGCTAGGGGGACGGCGAGGAGCAGCAGGAGCGATAAGGCCTCGGGCCTGCCGAAGGTGATCACACCCCTCACCTAGTCGTCGGATGGCGGAGGCTGGTACCCAGCCCCGCTGCCGACCCCACCAGCGCCGCCTGCACCATTATCGGCGCCCGCGCTGCTGCCGCCCGGGTTGGCGCCGCCGATCAGCGCCTTTAACCTCGAGATGGGGTAGGCGTAGGGGCCCGCGTCTCCCGGGCTAAGGCCGAGGAGCGCGCTGACCGCCCCGGGGCTCGGCTGCGCGAACCCCCCGCCCCTCCTGACCGCGCACAGCGCCTTCAGGTCGCCCGGGTACCTCCGCGCGATGTCCACGGCTTTGAGGAGCTCCCTCAAGGCCCGGTGGGCTCGCGCCAGCTTCTCCGCTGCGCTCTCCACGAGCTCCTGGTGCTCCTCGGAGGGCAGGTCCCCCGGCTTCACTGCGGCGAGCTCCGCGATGGCTTCGCCGATCAGCCGGGAGGCCCGCGTCAGGTTGCCCTCCAAGAGAGTGGCCGCCTCGGACATGGCTGCCGCGTCGCAGTCGAGCACCGCGTCGAGGAACCTCCTCACCGAGCCCCTGCTGCCGTAAAGCACCTCGGCGGCCTCGTAGGCCGCGAAGCTCGCGTTGGCCAAGCGCGCGTAGGCTCCGGTCGCCCGCTTCAGGGAGGCCACAATCCCCGTCTCGTCCTCCCGCTCGAGCTCCTCGCGGAACTTCTCGAGCTCGGCCAGCACGAGCCGAGCCCCCTCCCTATCCGCGAGCGGCGCCCTCCCAGCGAGCGCGCGCTCCACCGACGCGGCGGAGGCGTTCAAGTGCGCGGTTGCTCTGGCGAAGAGTTCGGGCAACTCCGCGTAGTTGACGCTGCGCCCAGCGCCCACCGGCTTGTAGAGGACCGCGCCCAGCAGGGCCGGGAGCGCGAGGAGCAGCAGGAGCGCGGCTGCAGCGCGGCTCGAAACCCTCCTCTTCAGAGGCGCGAAGACCTTCGACACCACGGTGAACCTTCGAAAGGCCGGTTAAATGCTTTCGCCGCGTAACACCCTGTCAAGTAGTTTCCGAAAACGCCGCCGTTGGAGCGGGCTCGCTCTCACCAGGCTTACCGCTTTTCGCGATCGCTTCTCGTTGCCCAAACCTCTCTCATGGTAGCCGACGTCGCGTGCTCCACGGCTACCTTCTCCATAGGTTCAACCGCTTCTCCCGGGCTTCCTCCTCCTCATCCAGCTCACTCTCGACCTCCTCGGCGCTACCTTTGCCGGAGCCCCAGACCCTCTCCCAGAGGTCTAGGGGCCTGAGGACGACCTCCTCATCCCTCACTTCAACGGTCAGCAGCATCCCCTCCCTGATGCCGGCCCGCTCCCGGACGCTCTTCGGGAGAACGATTACCCCCCTCCTGTAAACCCTTACAACGTCCACGGTTTAGCTGCGCGGTTGAACCTATTAGGTTTAGCCTCGCTGTGCGTCGCCGAGAAACCGCGGTAGCTGTAGGCCGAGTCCGCGCGCTCCGCTAAGCGTCACCAGTGGGATGCAGCCGCGATCACCGCTGATGCGGCGATGAAGAGGGCGCCGGCGTACTCGGCCGCGGCGACAGAGGGCCAGCCGACGGTCGCGTCGATCAGGTAGCCGAGCGGCAGGGGGGTTGCGCCGAGGAGCAGGAGGGCGACTCCGGGCGCTCGCCTCCCTTCGCGCAGCAGCGCTAAGCCGAGGGCGAGCGAGGCCATGTAGAACTGCACGTAGAACCACGTGGAGACAAACGTGTGCGGTCTCGTCCCGCTCGGGTAGACGCCGATCAAAGCCAGGAAGAGGCCGGAGACGAAGAACAAGCCCGATGCGAAGGCCGCGCCTTTGCTCCTCGAGGAGGCGAGGAGGCCGAGCGAGAAGAGCGAGATCATAGCCCCCAGCGACACCATCCCCGCGTTGTAGATCCACGGGTCCGCAGCCCTCGGATCCCCCAAGTCGCTGAAAGCGTGCCTCCAGAAGCTCCACCACGGGTTGCGCGCCGCGGACAGCGCCGCCACCAGGTGGAAGAGCAGGAAGGCTAGCGGCCCGAGGGTCAGCAGCATCCTCCTAACGGCCTGGGGGGCCACGGGGGTCGCGCGGGGCAGGGTAGATAACCTTTAAGCTTCACGAAACGTTCATCTCCTCGTAAAAGAGGCCGGCGCGTGGTGGGCGAGGAGGTTTTCGAGGCGATAAGGCGGGAGGCCGAGCCCTACTACCGGCACTCCCACCACGACAGGTTCCACGTCGAGCGCGTGTACAAGCTGGCGCTCCGCATAGCGGGCGAGGTGGGGCAGCCGGTGGACCTGGACGTGCTGCGGGCGGCGGCGCTGCTCCACGACGTGGCGAGGGCGATGGAGGACGAGGGTCTGGTGGACGACCACGCGAGGGAGGGGGCGAGGGTCGCGCGCGAGATCTTGAGGAGGGTGGGCTTCCCCGAGGAGAAGATCGAGAGGGTGGTCTACTGCATCGAGGTGCACAGGTTCAGGAGCGGGGTCAAGCCGGAGACGATCGAGGCGCAGATCCTCCAGGACGCCGACCGCTTGGACATGCTCGGCGCCGTGGGAGTAGCCAGGGTGTTCGCGCGGGCCGGCTGGTCGAACACGCCCCTCCACGACCCTAGCAAGCCGCCCAAGCGGGATTACGACGGGCGCTCGGAAACTGCGATCAACCACCTCTTCGAGAAGATCCTGAGGATAAGGGACACGCTAAACACCGAGCCGGCGAGGAGGATCGCCGAGGGCAGGCACAGGTTCGTCGAGGAGTTCGTCGAGAGGTTCCTGAAGGAGTGGGAAGGCGAGCTCTAGCCCGCGGGCGAAAGCTTATACCTTTGCCTTGATTTGCGGCTGGAGCGGCGTGAAGGATAAGATCGTCAGAGTCGGTAGGAAGGGGGTTATTGTAATACCCTTAGACGTCAGGGAGGCTCTGGGGATTGGCGAGGGGAGCCTGCTCACGCTTGAGGTGAGCGAGGGGGCGATCGTCCTCAAGCCTTTGAAGCCCCTCCGCATCAAGCTCGGCGCCCGGCTTCAGGAGATCGTAAAAGAGAGCAAGAGGGAGGAGCTCGAGCTGGAGGAAGGTAGCTACCCTGAACGTTGACAGCGCTCGAGCGGGGGCTCGCTCTAAAGCGTTATGCTTTGAGAAGGCTGCAGTCGCTGCTTTAAGCGGTCACGCTGGGCGGGGGCGGCGGTGGAGGGGCAGCGGCCGCCGCCAGCGCCTTTCCAGCTGCGTCGCGCGCGAAGATCCATCCGATGAGGGTCATTGCACCGGCGAGCATGCTCGCCCAGTGCAAGTGCGGTAGCAGTACGATGAAGTTGAGCGCGAACCCCAGGATCAGCAGGATGGCGGCCACCTTGAAGCCGTCGACCTTCGTCTGGGAGGAGAGCTCGAAGAGCGCCATCACCAGCCCGGCGAAGCCGATCAGGTTGGCGATCCCCGCCAAGACGGCGAGGGCGAGCGCCGCGAGTAGGCCGGCGACCACCTGTAGGGCGAGGGAGCGCGGCTCCAGCGGCCTAGCGCGCTCCATGACGGCTTGGATGATGGGCGCGAAGCCCGCGGCGCCCGCCAGCAGGGCCAGCGCGCCGAGGATCAGGGCGCTCCAGTAGCCCCACTTGACCAGCTTCGCCGGGGTCTCGAAGGCGCTGCTCCACTTCGCCAGCCTGCCGACCCCCGGCACCAGGAAGGCGAACGTGGCGAGGAGCCCCAAGATCGCCGAAGCGAGGAGCAGCACAAGCACGACCGCGAGTGGCGCGAGAACGCCCGGGCGCAGGAGCTCCTCCACGAGCCGGGCTGGCCGCGCGCGGGCGGCGACCAGGGCTGCGACGAGGCTGAAGAGCGCAATGAGGGCGAAGGCCAAGGCGGCGAAGCCCACCAGCTAGGAGGCGATGTTCAGCGTAGCGGCCTTCCTCAGCGAGCTCAACCCCGAGGCGAGGTGCTCCTGGGAGCCCACGCGCACGTGTACCTCCGCCTTTGCTTAAATGCCTTTCCGCGCGACTGCGGGGGCTTAGCGCCGGTCGCTCTACTCCGAGGCCGCTAGCACTACTGCGGCGACCGCGAGCTCCGCAGCGGCCACCAGCGCCATCGGGAGGAGGGGCTCGGGGTGCTTCAGCAGCCACAGCACGCCGTAGACCGCCGCCGGGATCAGCAGGAGCAGAAAGCCAGCGATGAGGGGGAAGAGGTTCCGCGCGAGCCTCGAGTAGAGGTCCCCGGGCGGCGCGCTGCTCTCCGAGACCCTGAAGGCGAGGAGGGAGAGAATGATGGCTGAAGCGGCTACTGCCGGCGCGTACGCCAAGCCGAGCAGCACCAAGGGGAGAGCCGGCTTCCCGCCCGCGGCGGCTGCCGCCGCGGCGGCGCCGGTTGAGAGGAGGTAGACGCCCGCCGCTAGGGAGATTTTAGATGAGACGAGCAGCCTCCTCGTCAGCGGGAGGGAGCCGGTCGCCTGCTCGGCGAGAGCTTCCGTGCTCAGAAGCGCTATCGCGCTCGCCAGCGTGAAGGTGGCGATCCCTAGCGCGGAAGCCCACTCGCTAGCCCACGTGACAGCCAAGTAGACGCTGTACGCGATAGGGGCGAAGACCGTGAACGCGTGGGTGGGCGAGCGCGAAGCCAGCCTCAAGTCCTTCTTCACAACCGCCAGCCAGGGGTGCGTCGTCTTCAGGGCGAGGGGGCCCGCGGCGAGCGCGGGGGGCAGCCCGCCCGTGCAAACCTCCAGCACCCTGCGGACCAGCCACTTGGAAGCTGCGTACGCCGCCGCCGCGTAGCCGGCAGCGGCGAGCGCCGGGAGGGCTGGGGGAGCGGCCGCATGGCCGATCGCGAAGGCGAGCAGGTGAGCGAAGGGGAGCGGGTAGAGCAGTTGGCCCAAGCCTGCCCCCCTCAGCAGCTCCTCGGCGCCCGCGAGCGCCTGGGCGAGACCGGCGATCAGGTTGGACAGCAGGTAGGGTAGGACGGCGGCGAAAACCCAAGCCAGCATCCCCAAGGTTCTCAGGAGAGCGGCGCCCGCCGAGCCGCCGCCCCCTCTCACGACCTTCGTGTAGAAGGCGTGGGCGAGCGCGAAGGCGGCCGCTAGGGCGAAAACGCACGTCACGGCGACGCCGAGCAGCGCTATGAGCCAGGCGAGCGGGCTCCTGCACACCAATGCGTAGGCCACGGGGACGGCGATCGCCACGGCAACGGTTGGGACGTCGAAGAGCCTCACGAAAGCCAGCAGGGCGACGGCGGAAGCCTCGCTCTTGGATAGGGGTAGCGGGGCCAGGAGCTCGGCTACCTTCACGGAGACGAAGGAGGTCATAGGTTGAAGGAAGAAGAACAGCGTGTACGCCAGGAGGGTGGCGAGGAAGGCCGCGAAGCCGAAGGCTGCGCCTCCCCCCTCCGGCACTCCGAGGAAGGCCGTGAAGACCCCCATCGCGGAGAGGATCCCTGCTGCGAGCACCTTGTTCATCAGCATATAGCTGGTCGCGCCCTTCGCCAGATTGCTCGCGTCCTCCGCCTGCGGCAGCCGCGACCCGCTCCTCTGCATGTAGACGAGCTGGTAGGCGACCTCGCGGTAGACGAAGCCGGAGATCCTCCAGAGCTCGCGCAGCCCACCCCTACTCCTCAAGCGCTTTCACCACCTCGGAAACCCAAGCTTCCTGGCCGGTCACCTTGAGGAAGACCTCCTCCAGGCCGGCCGCGCCCACGAGCTCGCGGAGCTCGCTCACGCTGCCCTCGCTGACGATCCTCCCGCCGCTCATGATCCCCACCCTTGTGCACAGCTTCTCGGCGAGCTCCATGACGTGCGTGGACATCAGCACGGCCCCGCCCCTCCGAACGTGCGCGGCCAGGATCTCCTTCAGAACCTTGGAGGAGGCGACGTCGAGGCCGGTGAAGGGCTCGTCGAGGATGAGCAGCGGGGGCTCGTGGATGAGGGCCGCCACCAGCGCCACCTTCTGCCGGTTCCCCTTCGAGAGGGCGCCGATGGGCGTGTCAACGTAGTCGCTCAGCCCGAAAGCCTCCGCGAGCTTCCTGAACCGCTCGCTCGCCGTAGCGCTGTCCATCCTCCTCACCGACGCGACGAACTCGAGGTACTCTCTGAGTGTGAGCGAGTCAAAGAGCACCACCTCCTCGGGCACGTAGCCGATCCTCATCTTCGCTTCAGAGTCCGAGGGGCTCCGCCCGAAGATCCGGACCCTGCCGGACGCGGGCTGGACGAGCCCCACCAGCACCTTAATCACGCTGCTCTTCCCGGCGCCGTTGGGGCCGAGGAGGCCGTATACTTCGCCCGGCTTCACCGAGAACGTCACGCCCGCCACGGCGGTCTTCGAGCCGTACTTGACGACGAGGTCCTCCACGAGCACCGGGAGCTCGCTCATCGAAAACCTTCCCGAGATGCGGGCTTAAGCCTTCCTCGCCGGCAGTGCCTCTGGGCGAGCTCCGCCAGCGCAGGTCTCAGATCCTCAGGCAGGAGCGGGTCCTCAACGTAGCTTTCGAGGTCCCGGCAGCGCTCCGCCACGTGGTCGAGGCGCCCCCTCTTCTCCGCCTCCAGCAGCTCCACTTCCATGGCCTTCAGGTGAGCCCTGTAGGTGTCTGGGTACGCGCGAGTCACTGTGCTCTCGTCTATCACGTAGCCCATGCCCTTCAGGATGCACGCTTCAGCCACCTCGTGGAGGAAGAGGAGGTCGCTGCTCATAACCTGCTCCGCGGTCACCCTGTCGCCGGTGTAGGTCGGCCCGCTAAGGTAGGAGAGCAGCTCGCCGCACATCAAGCTGCACTCCAGCCCGTAGCCCCTCAAGACCTCCAAGGCGGCCTTCAGCCTTTCCTCGCAGGTCCCCGAGCCTCCAAGCATCGCGCAGTGCCGTTCAGCAGGGTTTATTAGCATGCGCGCGGCGGCCTGCACGGCCGCGAGCCTCCTGACGAGCGGTGCAGCCTCCAAACCCAGGGCTTTAGCGCGCGTCGCAGCGTCACCAGTGTAGGTCGACCAGCTGAACATGGCTAAAAACATGGTGAACCTGCAGGGTAAACCGCTGTTACACGACTTTTCCAAGCTTTTGTGCTCTTTCCTTCAATAGGCTCCTCAGCCTGGCTGCGTCCTTGGGTATTCTTAACGCCAGCAAGGTGAAGAAAACGAAGCATAGCAGCCAGGTCAAGAACCCTATCCAGAGAAGCGCGTCACCTAATCCGTATACGCTTGCTAGGTAGCCGGCGATCGCTGGCGCCGAGCTGCTGCCTATATTTTCGAAGAAAGCTTGGAAAGACGCCGCGCTTGACCTGAGCTCAGGCTCTACCACGTCCCCCAGCATCGCCGAGACTTGGGGGCCTGCTTGAGGTATGATGAACGCAGTAAGAGCTCCCAGCGCGAAGAACTCCTCTATTGATCTAGCGCGCATCGTCAGGTAGAGCGTAAAGGCTGAGAAGAGGACTATGACAGCCCCGTAAGCCGCTCTCCCTCTCACGCTCCTCCTGTACAGGATGTCGCCAGCGTAGCCGGCTACGACGTTCCCGGCTGCCATCGCTAGGAGCCACGTGACCATAGCTACCATCACAGCGTCGGGCTGCATTCCGCGCTCGACCTGCATGTAGGTTATAATCCAGTAGGTTATCGCCGCCCAGGGGAACACGCCCCAGAAACCTTGAAGGAACAGTAGAAGCATTGATCTGTTCTTCACCAGCTTGAGCAGGTCGGACAATTTGGCTTTATAGATGTCTCTGGTTAGCAGGCCGCACAGCTCGGGCTCCGAGCTACCCCTAGGTACATCCCTAACCACTAAGAAAATCACAAGGCTAGCTGCAATCCCCACAGAACCCGTGATGTAGAACGCGATCCTCCAAGAAAGCCCGCCCGCTACTATGCTTAAGGAGAGGACAGATCCTAGGATAGCTCCAAGGGGGCCCGTCATCCCGAGAACGCCCATGGCTCTAGACCTTCTAGCTGGCTCGAAGTAGTCGAGGACAAGGCTAGTCATCCCGGGCGGCGCTGCGTCGTCGATCGCGGTCGCGATCCTAGTCGCGAAGAACTCGCTAAAGCTGCGCGCTAGCGCGTTAATGAGCGATGTGAACCCCCAGATAGCCGCTGCTACGCTAGTGAGCAACCTTCTCGAATATTTATCGTAAAGGTACCCCCAAAGCGGGTACAACGCGGCGGCAGTAAACCCGGTGAGGGAGAACACGAGGCCGAGCTCAAAGTAGCCGACGTTGAAGTCTTCCATAACTTGAGGAGCTACAGCTGATACTACGAACCGATCAGCCTGGTGGAAGAGGAGGAAGGTAAAGAACACCAGCAAGACCATTACTTCCCTTTTCACGGCGCTGAGACTTGTTGAAAGGTATAAATGCTTGCTTCTAGGCTCAAAAAGCGTGAAACACTCAAAAGCGCGCGCTCTAAGGCGAGTAGCTCGACGCACCTCACGCTGCGCTCTAGGCAGCGACTCCTCAAGACCTCCAGGGTAACTATCGGTTTTTCCTAGCAGGTCTCCGAGCCTCCCGTGCACCGAGCGTCGAGCTACTCGTGCGTCGAGCCATGTAGCGCCGATCAGTAGGATTTATCAGCATGCACCTGGTGGCAGTCCGTGCCGGCTCCCTTGGACGAGGGCGAGTTCAAAAGGTGGATGGCGAGCGCGCGGATGACGCTCGAGTCGGCGAGGAGGGACGCAGAGACCGGCGACCACAACTGGGCTTGCTTCAAGGCCCACCAGGCGGCGGAGAAGGCTCTCAAAGCGCTGCTGTGGGGTTTGGGCGAGCCCGCTGTAGGGTACTCGCTGGTCGCGCTCGCCGAGCGCCTATCCCAGCTCGGCCTACCCGTCGGCGAGAGAGTTAGGGAGTTAGCCGCTAGGCTGAGCAAGTTCTACACGACGACGAGGTACCCGGACGTGTGGGAGTCGGGGATCCCGGAAGACTACTACACAAGGGGCGAGGCGGAGGAAGCGATAAAGTGGGCTGGGGAGGTGATCGCGTGGGCGGAGGGGGTTTGGAGGTCGTTGAGCGGAGGCTGAGGCGCTGGAGGGAGGTGATCGAGGAGGCCAAGGAGTTCGCCCGTTCGCTCGAGGGGCCGGTTTCAGCGATCCTCGTGGGCTCCTACGCGAGGGGCGACTTCAACGCGTGGAGCGACGTGGACATCCTGTTGATCGGCAAGTTCGAGGGGAGGCCGCCGGAGAGGCTGGAGCGCGTGCGCGCGCCACCGGGCTTCGAGGCGATCCCGCTTACGCCGGAGGAGGCGGTCAGGGCCGCAGAGAAGGGTAACCCGCTGCTGATCGAAGCTGCGGAACGGGGTATGGTGCTCAGAGACGACCTGGGCGTGGCGAACGCGCTCTTGAGCGTGTTCGAGCGGGGGCGAGCGCGGCGGGGGAGCGGGCAGCCCTCCCTCTAGAGCAGGGGAAGCTGGAATTCAGAGAAAAAGAAGGAGGGGAGTAAAAGCGGGCGTTGCGCCTACTTCCTCTCGGCCAGCGCGCGGTCGAGGGCGAGTAGGGCGGCCGGCTGGTCCCTAGCCATCCTGACTTTGGCCAGGAGCTCGCTAGCGTTCTTCTCCTCTTCGACTTGCTCGCTCACGAACCACTGGAGGAAGTTCTCGGCAGCCTTATCGCCCGCCTCGCGGGCGAGGTCTACCAGCCTCCATATCCGCTTGGTGTTCTCGGTTTCAGCCGCGAGGAAATCTTCAGCGGCTTCGAGCACGCTGCTCCACTTCGTCTTCGGCTTTGGGACTTCCTGGAGTTCGACTTCCCACCCGCGGTCCACCATGAAGTCGTAAAACCTCATCGCGTGCCCGAGCTCCTCCTTCGCCTGAACTCTGAAGTAATTGGCGAACCCGGTGAGCGATAGGCTATCGAAGTAGGCTGTCATAGCAAGGTAAAGGTACGCATTCCTTAGCTCCTGGTTCATCTGCCTGTTGAACTCGGCGCGCAGATTCGCAATACTCATACGTCATTCACCCGTAACCGGTTAACAAAGGGCCCTTAATATCCTTTGTCCCCCGGCGTCAGCATTCTAGATAGCTCACATTATTCCTAGAGCCGACACTATTCGAAAAGCCTCTTGAATTGTGAACACGCGTGCGTTGCTTATCTCCTTTACCTGGATGTACCTGGATGGAGCGCCTTCTTTAGGCCTCCTTCAGCAATTCTAGTCGAGGAGGTCTTGGTGCGTTTTTACCCATCGAGCTTTAGGCTGCAGGGCTTTCAATCGCTTTTCTCGGGAGCACTTGGTGTTGACTGCTCGCTGTCGCGTGCGGGCTTCTTCCTTTTTACGGTAAACGCTAAGAGAGCGGCTAAAGCGGCGACGGCGATAGCTGCTGCGAGCGCTAGCTCGCTGAAGCCTAGGCCGGTGTTACCCACCGCGAAAAGCAAGTCGAGCTTCGCTCTAAATTCGACAGCTTGTCCGCCTACGACCTCCAGAGGGGCGCGGAACTTCTTACCGTTCCTGGCGATGTCGAGCGTGTAGTTGCCGGCTGGTATGTCGGCGGTCAAAGCTCCGTCGCTGCTGGTGCGCCCGATAAGCGTTGCCCAGCGGCCTGTAAAGTTCACGCTCGCGTCGGGGACCGGCCTTCCCAGGGCGTCGAGCACGATTACGGTCACCCTACCCACGCTGGGAACCTGCACGCTGGAACCTACTTCGGCGGAGACCGTGTAGTTCAGCGGTGCTCCCCTCCACCACATCACCCTGAGCTCCGCGCTCCTGCAGCGGAGCTGTAGTTTACCGTCGGCACCAGAAACCGCCCGGTACGTCGCGTTCCCGCAAACGACTTCTACCTCGGCGTACGAGAGCGGAGTTCCGAAAGGTGTAACCAGCCTGATTTCTCCCGCAGCAGGTGTTCTGGCTGTAACCGCGCGCTCGACTTCACTGACTACCGTCTCGTTATCGACGAGGCTTGTGGTCCAGTTGCCGCCGCTGGCGGTCGCGACGAGGATGCCGGGCGAGCTTAGTGCTTTCGAGAGCAGTGCTTCCAGCTGCTCAGGCTCCGCTGCCCCGACGACGGCCAGCTTGGCCGAGCTGTTGATGAGGAAGATGGTGAAGGGGACGTAGTAGGTGCTGCCGCCCACGAGCAGCCCGTAAAGTCTCATGTACTCCTGCCCGTCCTCCTTGCTGAGCGTCACGTCAATGAAGGCGTAGGGGACACCCATCTTCGTGAGAACCTCCTTCATGTGGAGGCAGTGGGGGCATGTGGACATGCCGTACTCGACCGCCGTGACTCCCGGCGGCAAGGCCAGCGCGCAGGGCAGCAGCGCGATCGCTAAGAGCAGCGCAGCGAGCTTTTTCACGCTCGCGCCTGCGATAGCGGTCTTATAAGCCTGTTCTGCCTCTTCCGCTTGTGGAGCCTCGGGAGAGGTGCGTGAGGGCGATAGCGCGCGAGCTTCCGGATAGGATCCCGGTCGACTTCAACTGCCGCACCGAGCCACTTGCCGAGCTGGCGCGCGCGCTGGGCGTGAGCGACTACGAGCAGCTGCTCCGAGCGCTCGGCGTCGACTTCCGGGGGACCGGGTGCGCGCTCAAGGGCGGCTACCGCCCGCCCCCCGGCGCGAAGCCGGCTCGAGAGTGGGTTTACGGGCCGACGTGGGTCGTGGGGAGGGTGGGCGAGTACGAGCTGGCGGTCAACATCTGGGGGGTTGAGGTGCTCTTCGCGCCCCACACGTACACGTACAAGTACCACAGCCACCCCCTCCAGGGGATCGAGCTGAGCGAGTACGAGTGGCCCGAGCTGGACGAGGAGGCCACGGCTAAGGCTGTCTCGGAGGCCCGGCGCAGGTACAGCGAGTACTGCCTCGCCGCCGGTGTGGAGCACTTGTGGGAGAACGCGTGGCAGCTCCTCGGCTTCAACGAGGCGATAAAGCTCATGCTGAAGGACCCGGCGAAGCTCGAGCGCGTGCTCGACGGGATCGACCGGATACGGTTGGAGGAGGCGAAGCTGCTCCGCGACCTCGGCGTCGACGTGATCTACGACGGGGACGACGTGGGGATGCAGAAGGGCATGATGATGTCCCCGCAGCTGTGGAGGCGGTTCCTGAAGCCGAGGTACGAGCGCCTAGCCCAGGTGATCCACAAGCGGGGTGCGTTCTTCATGTTCCACAGCGACGGGTGGATCGAACCGATAATCCCCGACCTAATCGAGGTGGGGGTGGACCTGCTGAACCCCGTCCAGCCCGAGTGCATGGACCCCTACCGTCTGAAGGAAGCGTACGGGGATAAGCTCAGCTTCCACGGGACGGTCAGCGTCCAAACCACCCTACCCTTCGCGAGCCCCGCCGAGGTGGAGCGGCTCGTCAAGGAGAGGATCGAGCGGATGGGGCCGACCGGCTTCATCCTCGCCCCCACCCACGCGATACAGCCGGGAACACCCATCGAGAACATCCTCACCATGTACAGAGCCGCGCTGAAGTACGGCAAAGTGGGACGGTCAGCGTCTCGCGCGCTTTCAGCCATTTCGTCAGACCTAGCCATATAAGAGTATTCTCTATCCTTTTCTTTAACTTTCTGTTTAGAAAAGATTACTTTCGGGCTTCTTAACATCGAATTTATAAAGCCCCGGTTCGCCTTTTGAGCGTGCACCGCGTGGAGGGCACGGTGGGAGAGCAAGCGGTGAGGGGGCTTGAGGCGCCCTGGACCCTCGAGCAAAGGGCGGTGCCTACGGAGGCGGGGAAAAACCCAAACCGCCCTCGGGCCGGGCTGGGCTTCAGGGTCTACAAACCGAAGGTGAGTAAAGCGAACAGAGAGAAGCTGAAAACTTTATACAATAATGTTGTAAACTACTTGCTCGGCGTTGCAAGCGAGCCGAAAAGATCCAAGTACCTAGTATACTACGCCGATGAGTGGAGGGAAATGTACGAGGAAGTGAAGGAGGCGCGCGCTCGCGCCGGGAAGCGGACGCTGCCGAAGGTGCCGCCGCTACCTCTGCTCGTGAGGTTCGTGATGCCGGACGGCTCCACGCGCGGCGACAATAACGCACCATGCGTAATCGATTTGCGGAGGGGCGAGCTGAGGATACTGAGCTACGGAATTGCGCAAAAGCTGCGGAGGAGCCTCGTGAGGGCGCTGGTTGAGGAGAACAACCTTGAGCCGAGGCCGGACTTCGTTTTGCAGGTGATGCGGCGCGGGTTGATACGCGTCGTAGCCCACCGCAGGCTCCGCGCTAGGCTGGAGCTCCCGCTCAAGGTCGTAACCATCGACGAGAACTCCAGGTATGGGCACTCGCTCGCCCACTGGTACATCAACGAAACAAAGGTAGCAATGACACACTTCGAGAAAATGCGACCAGTAAACCACGGCTTCAGGCGGGAGGTCGCCGCCCTGCTGCAGAGCTATGCTGACAAGCCAGGCGAGGAAACCAAGAGAAAGCTCGCAAAATTCCTCCCGCCGGAGGCGCTGAGGGCGTTGACTACCGAGTGGGCGAGGGAGCTCGCCGACGCAACAAGGGGGAGGGAGAAGCGGCTGAACGACAGCTTCGTCAGTAATCTAATCGCGAAGGTGC
>Ga0272449_1002467_pt1 | contig 17239 bp, 7 predicted proteins | sample YNPCB0241_FD_198679 | JGI IMG/M metagenome (GOLD analysis project Ga0272449, IMG submission 198679) | Hot spring sediment microbial communities from Yellowstone National Park, WY, United States - YNP-CB-024-1 | ecosystem: Environmental > Aquatic > Thermal springs > Hot (42-90C) > Sediment...
GAACTGGCTTCCTGGGGCTCGATCTCGAGAGAACTGTATTCGAAGACCGTGTAGCTTAAACCATGGCCGAATGGGAACGCTGGCTTAGCATCCATCCCGACGTAGCTCCTGAACGATGAAGGCTTCCTGTTATAGTTCATCGGAATCTGGCCAGCGTCCTTCGGGAAAGAAACTGGAAGCCTTCCACCCGGATTATAGTATCCGAAGAGGACGTCTGCAACAGCGTTACCTCCCTCTTCACCAGGGTACCATGCTTCAAGTATTGCTGAACAATTTTCAGCCATCCAGCCTAGGGAAATCGGCCTGCCGTTAACAAGCACAAGTATAACCGGTTTACCGGTTTTGCAGAGCTCCCTCACCAAATCCTCCTGGACCCCGGGCAGCCCCAGGGAAAACCTGTCACACCCCTCGCCGGAAACCCCTCTTTCAAACATTCCAGACTTTTCACCCATCACTGCTACCACCACATCCGACTCCAAGGCTGCTTTAACAGCTTCGCTAAACTCTTCTCTCGACCCCCCGGTGATGTCGCAGCCCTTAGCGTATTTCACCAATATTTTTCCTGAAGCCCTGCTCCTGATGCCCTCAAGTATGCTGACCGTCCTAACCGCACCCTCCTTGAAAACCTCGTCGTAGCCAGGCGGCGGGTTAGCCATATCCATGTGAGCCGTGAAACTATAGTCCCCGTGTAGGTTCCTCTTGCTGTCGGCATTCGGACCTATGACTGCTATCGACTTAACTGTCTCCCGGATCGGGAGGACCCCGTTGTTCTTCAGGAGGACGATCGACTCCCTCGCAGCCCTAATGGCGAGAGCCCTATCCTCATCCCTGTCAAACTGGCTTTTAGCCTCCTCAGGGTTGACGTACGGGTTTTCGAAAAGGCCTAGTAGAAACTTGGCTCTTAAAACCCTTGAAACCGCCAGGTCTATAAGACCTTCAGAAACCCTGCCCTCTCTAACAGCCTGCAGCAGTGGCTCCCCGTAGCAGTCTACATGGGGAAGCTCAATATCAATCCCGGCTTGAAACGCCTGGACCGCAGCATCCTTAGCGTCCTTAGCAGTGTTGTGAAAGTTTTCAAGCATCCTGATGGCGAAATAGTCTGAGACGACAAACCCTTGGAACCCCCATTCACCCCTGAGAATATCTGTGAGAAGCATTCTGGAGGAGGCGCAGGGAACCCCGTCTATCTCGTGGTAAGCGTTCATAACCGATAGGACCCCGGCAACCTTAACCGCGGCCTCAAAGGGAAACAGGAAAACCTCTCTCAGCTCCCTAGGGCCTGCGTGAACCGGGGCACAGTTCCTCCCGCCTTCTGGAAAACCATGGGCTGCGAAATGCTTGACGGTTGCTATGACACCGTTCCTCAAATCCTCTCCCTGGAGGCCCTTAACGTAGGCAACCCCCATGCTTGCAACCAGGTATGGGTCCTCGCCATAGGTCTCCTCCGTCCTGCCCCATCTCGGGTCTCTCAGAACATCCAGAACAGGTGCAAGCCCCTGATGGGCTCCGGAAGCCCTAACCTGCCTCCTTATCACTGAAGCGACTTTTTCAACAAGCTCCGGATTCCACGTGCTTGCTAAGCCTATCGCCTGAGGGAACACTGTAGCCCCCATCGCTAGGAAGCCTGTTAAACACTCCTCGTGGACGATAGCAGGCACGTGAAGCCTAGTCTTCTCAACCAGGAACCTCTGGATCTCGTTGGCAATTCTAGCACCATCCCCAGGATTAACCCCTAGGGCTCCTGATAAGCGTGTTAACTCCCCTATGCCTTTTTTAAGAAGCTCCTCCAGCTTTTCACGCGGCATAGCTGCCACTCCGAAAACCCTTGGCCAGACTGACTGGAGTTGAGCAAGCTTCTCCTCCAGCGTCATCCTTTTCAAAAGATCCCTAACCCTGAGCTCAACAGATGCAGAGGAGTCAAGGTAAACAGGCTTATCCTCCATCTTTACCCACGAGTTAAACCATCCTCCCTCAATATTTATGTTTTCAAGCCGTCAGCACTGCTAAAGTGAAAGGGTTACGCTTCAAATCGTTAGAATTAAAATTATTTAAGGCTGAAAAATTGATTATTGAATGGGAGGAACAGTGGATAGAAGGCTGACGGTCCTGGATACTGATAAATGTGTCGGATGCCAGCTCTGCATGTTTGCATGCTCAAGAAGGTTTGGCGTGGGAGGGTTCTCCAAGTCAGCCATAAGGGTTAAGTCTGTTGGGGGAGTGGAGAGAGGTTTTATCGTCATAGTGTGCAGAGCCTGTCCAGACCCACCGTGCATGAAGGTTTGCGTGGTTAACGCGCTATCCCTTAGAAAAGGGGGCGGGGTCATGCTTAACCCTTCGAAGTGCATTGGATGCGGAAGGTGTGTAGACGCCTGCCCGCTTAAAGCAGTCTTCTGGGATAATGAAGCGGACAAGCCTAACATATGCATCCACTGCGGCTACTGCGCCAACTACTGTCCCTATGGGGTAATAGGGCTGAGAGAGGTTGAGCAGCATGCAACCCGATAAAATCCTTTACATAGACCTTTCAAAAAGAAGCTTCTATGTGGAAAGCAGACCGGACCTTTTTGAGAAAAACTTTGGAGGAGCAGGTGTCGCCATAAGGCTCCTGCTGGAGGAGTGCCCTCAGAAGGCAGACCCATTAGGCCCAGAGAACCCGATAATATTTGCAGTCGGCCCCCTGACAGGCCTTTTCCCAATGGCTTCTAAAACAGTCGCCATGTTCAAGTCCCCTCTGACCGGAAACCTTGGTGAGAGCCATGCGGGCGGGAGAAGCGCCAGCGCTATAAGAATGGCGGGTTACGGGGCTATAGTGATTAAAGGGGCTAGTGAAACACCAGTTTACCTAGCCCTCTACGGAGAGAAAGTGTATTTCAGAGATGCTTCAGGAATATGGGGTATTGGGAGCAGTTACACTGTTGGAAGGATAATTAGGGAACTCGAGTCTGAAGCAGGGCTGAGAACAATCATGAGAATAGGCAGGGCAGGTGAGAAAATGGTTTCATACGCCAGCGTGATCGTTGAAACCTACCGTCACTTCGGCAGGCTTGGCCTTGGAGCAGTCTTCGGCAGCAAGAAGCTTAAGGCGGTAATGATATCTGGAAAACACTCTTTGAAGGTTGATAACCCTAAGGCATACAGGATTCTCTACGACAAGATTTTCCAGTTAACCGTTAAATCCCAGCTGATGAAGAAGTATCATGAAATCGGTACATCCTCGAACGTTATCCCTCTCAACGAGCTTAAAGCACTCCCCTCTTTAAACCTAAGGATGACAAGCCTGGAGGATGCTGAGAACATTTCAGGAGAAAGCTTGGCTGCTAAATACTTGGGCAGAAGAGTCTCATGCTCTCATTGTCCAGTAGCCTGCATACATTTAGCAACCCTAAGGGATCCTTATGAGGATGAGCCTTACTTCTACAAGACAACCATGGTCCCATATGATTACGAGCCAATATACTCACTCGGCTCCATGCTTGGATTAACAAATACGGATGAATTGCTTAAGCTCATCGACGAGGTTGAAGTGCAGGGGCTTGACGCTGTAAGCACTGGAGTAACCCTGGCCTGGGCTACTGAAGCATATGAGAAAGGTCTTGTGACGAGCAGGGAAACAATGGGTCTGGAGCTTAAATGGGGCGATGGGAACGCTTACAGAGAGGCCGTAAGGAGAATAGTATCCCAGCCGAATGAGTTCTTCTCGACTCTTGCAAAAGGCGTGGAGAAGGCTGCTTTAAGATATGGCGGGCTAGACTTCGCACTCTCCTTTGGAGGGAACGAGATGCCTGGGTATCACACTGGGCCGGCTACACACCTTACTTTCCTAACGGGGGCAAGGCATAGCCATCTTGACAGTGCCGGCTACAGTGTAGACGAGGCTAATGCTAAAACTGGCGCTAGGCTCACGCCCAAGCAGATTGCTGAAGCCTTGTTTAGAGAAGAATCTTGGCGTCAAGTCTTATCAAGCCTAGTCGTCTGCTTTTTCGCCAGAGGAATATACAAGCCCGATATTGTGCTTGAAGCACTGCAGACCACAGGTTTTAAGCCAAACGTAACCATCGAGGACCTTACCATGATGGGAGTTGAGACGCTTAAGAATAAGCAGGCGTTTAAAAAAAGAGAGGGTTTCAACTATAGGGATCTCAGGATTCCGCGGAGGATAGTTGAAGTAGAAACGCCGATTGGTTTTCTAGAAGAAAGCTTCATAAAAGAGGGGGTGGAAGAGTTCTTCAAATTGCTGCAGCAATTATAATCAGGTTAACGTCTTGCGGCTGCGCATCATTTCACCCGTAGGCTCCGTGCATAATCTCAGCCCTGAGATTTACTGAAGTAGCTCTCGTAACTAGAATCACCCATGGCTCGTCCTCAATGTTCACAAGGCCGAAATTACTGTTCTCACCGTCGAACCTACCTTGAGCAGGCTGGTCTGAATACTGAAACCAGTGGTAACCAACAACATATGGCTCGGAAAGAAGTTTTGCAACATATCTCTCAAAATGCTCCGCCCTATCCTCCTGTGTCGCCAAGGGTGTTCCAGCACCCTTAGTGTTCGGCAGCCCTGAGTCCCTCGCCTTAAAAGAAAACTCAGTGATAATGACCGGCAGGCCAGTGAGACGGTTTATAGCTCTAAGGTCTTCCAGCGGAGGCTCCCAACCATAATTGTTTATTGAAACAACGTCAATGTAACCTACACATCCCTTTAAAACCTCGTCGGGTGGTCTGAATGCGAACCTGCATCCCAAAATAAGGTGGTTCGGGTCATGCCTTCTTATCGCGTCATGGCAGACCTTAAAATACCTTTTTGAAACAACCTCTAGGAAGCCAAGCCTATCCGAATCCAATGAGGCTCCGCCGGGAGGCTCGTAAACATTCAGGATATCCTCGAAAGAGTTGAAGCCCGTTCCCCATTTAGCGTTAAGCTCCCCTATGTTGCCGTACTTCTCCCTTAGATACTGGACTAGGGCTTTCTTACCCGGCGCATCTTTTTCAAGGGCAATATAGTCGTCGAAAAGATGCTTAGTAGACCTCCAGTCAGGCCCCCACCTCAACTCATTATCTGTGAAGTAGCCTAAGAGATACGGGTCGTCCCTTCTTGAAGCACATATTTCCCCCGCCGCCTCATCAGCCACCTCCTCGAACCTTTTCGAGAAATAGTCCACAACCTTTCCGCTTAACCATTCTGACCCGGCTTTCGCAGCAATGTCAAGTATTATCGTGTATGGGATTTTAAGCCTGTAGAGCTCACTGCTAGACCAGGCGCCTATAGTGTTGAAGCCATAGCTGCGAAGCCTCTCAACAGTGGCTTCAGCCCAAGACTCAGCATGCCCGTATTTCCCTAGAACAACCCTGTTGTACGGACTGTATCCTAGAGAGGGAGAGTAATCCCCGTCGAAGCTAACATGATTCACCCCTTTAGATATGAAGCCGTTTCCCTCAGGATCTATAATCCACCAGACGCCGTTAATCTTCTCAACGTGGAAGAAGCCTGTAGCTGTACCTTTAACACGCAACGTCCCACCGTAAGAATCATAGAAGAGGATTGATATAAGGCTTGCCAGGCTTTTAAAGCTTTCACTGTATTCAGCGAGCTGACGGTTAAGCTCCCTGACTGATTGCATTGAAACGGATAGGTTGTAGAGTGAAAACGCTAGGATTATCAGCATGATTACGAGGAGCAGGCGCATCATCTTAAAACTCGACGTCATCAAACGGTCTTACGCCACCGTTTTTAAAAACTTTCCGTCAGACTTAACCAACTAATACGTGAAAAGGATTGTGAAAAAGATAAAAAAATGGTTTTTACGGTTTGAACAGGGTTTGCATCTTCGGGAATACTACTCCAAGGTTCAGCAGCGCAGCGGGCAGCCACATGGCGCCGAAGCCCAGGATCCATCCTGCTACGATAGGCATAGCATACTCCTCATACCTCTTTATTCCAATAGTCCTGATCACGACGAATTTTATTATTAACGCGATCAGCGAGGTGAGCCACATGTATGTCGGTATAGTCATGGATATGTAGAGCGCTGGAACGCTTATGAACCAGAAGAACGGAACCTTAAGCTTCAATATGTAGAGCACAAGCGCCAAAAGTATTCCAAGGCCATAGCATATTTCAAGAGAGTATTCTACTGTCAGCTCCGCTGGCCCAGCCCACCTGCCTCTATGGTAGTAGCCTGCAGCCACCCAGGGCCACCATGTGAACACACGGTCACTCAGCTGGTTGACACCGCCCTGCGTGTTGAAGATGAAATAGGTGTCCAGCGGAACAAACACGAAAAGCAGCACAACCATGCCGATGATCAAAGCTATCAGGAAGTCCCTCATCCGCATCTTGAGCTCGTAGGCAAGCTTGTAAAGCGTTACTTGGAACCCGCCGGACAATGGGCCGAAGGAAACGTTCCAGTGGCCAGCGTTCGCCATATGCCTAGCTATCGTGAACCAGGCTGGGTCAGTCATAGGCGTGTCCCAAGTTACGGCGGTGGGCGCAGGCCACCCTCTTAGGGCTGACCCAACTACGTAAGTCGGGTCCCAGGCGGCGGGGCCAGCACCCCAGCCTGTTCCAACGTGCCAGAACACCTCCGCGTATACCCTAGCGTAGGTCACGTGGAAGACGAGTGCCCATAGTGGCACCAGGAGGGCGATCAACGGGTCTGCTCCTTCAATCAGCATTAACGCGTACCATCCGAACGCGCCTATAAGTAGTAGCAATGGGATTGTTCTCATGGATAGACCCCTCTCCTCCCCTCCCTTCCACAGGGATGAGAAGACGCTTGCAAACCTCTTCCTCTGAGTGTAGAGGCACCATATCGCTATTCCAAGGCCAACGCCGGTTGAAGCAACATACCTGTATGGGAAGGGCATCCATACTCCCGGGTATGATTCCCAAGGCCAAACGTACTCCATTCCAGCCTGGTATGCGACTATGCCCATGCTTACGCCTATGCCCTGGTAGAGCACGCCGAAGATGATCCAGCCGAGTATCAGGGTTATCAGAGCATCGTTAGGCATAACCAGTCCCACGGCTATCTGAGGTATGAAGAATATTGCTGAAGCATATATCCCGGGCCAGAGCGCGGCGAGGAAAGGCAGGTTCACATTCTGCTCACCCCACCATGCGGACGCTGGGAACTCCGGCCAGAGCTCAGCTATCAAGGGCTGTATTCCGCTTATCATGCCTATTACGAACATGCCCCAGAAAATCTTTGAAGTTGGAACCTTGAAGTTGAAGAGCCTAGACTTGTTGGTAGTGGGATCAATCTCACCCGCTTCCCTGAACAGGTAGAGAGATGGAACAGCCAGCGGGAAGATTAGCCTCTCCTCCTCAACCCAGACCTTGCCGAATACGAATGTCACGAAAATGCTTATGAAAGCGTAGAACATGTAGACTAGGCCCCAGTATATTATTGCGTTCATTATGTAGCCCCATGGAACAGTTTGCCCAGGAGCCTTACCGTTCATCAGCATCGTAGCAATCTCGAAGCGTACCGGCTCAGGAGCAATTACGACTGCTGGAACAGCCCTGCTCCAGTAGTCTCTCAAGGCGTCTATTGAGAACGCTTCGTAATCGCTTAGGGCACCGTACACGGGCATGCTTAAAGGATTATTATGGGCTGCGGCATGCATCGTAAGGTAGGAGTGCATCCCTAGGAATGAGATGACTGAGAATACGAAAACCAGCTCCTGCGGCGTCAGCCTCATCTTAGGATTGGCTCTCCCTAGGAGTTCAAATATCACGACTAAGTACACCATAGGTAGGATGAAGGTACCGAAAGTAGACGTCTTATCAGTATATAGGCCCACTACAACCGACATGTATGCGAAGAATATTGCGAGGGGGATGGAGATGGCGAGTGATTTTGCTGTTAAACCTGTTCTCAGCTCTACTTCAGTAGCCATAAGGTTTTCACCTTCGTTTAGTTATACATTTGCAAAATTTAAACTTTACGCATGTAAACTTTGTTCCATAGAGCCAGACTTTAAAAATGGGTTTGCAAACCCACGGATGAATATGCAACCCCTTCCACTCCCGAAGTTAGATTTATTTGGTGAAAATTCAATGACATAGGGTAATGTCGTGGGTTCAAAGCGTGAAGAGGGCTCTTGAAAAGTATGAAGTGTCTTTTGAGGAAACAGGCAGGGGAAACCTTGTTGTAAAGCCCGTTGAAAACCCGCAGATAAGGCTGATTATCCTCGTGAGAAGGATGCAGTTCAGCTTTGAAAGGAAGTTTGAAATCACCGGTGTGCTTGAAATCCCTGAAGAAAGGCTTGAGAAACATGATAAGCGTCAGCTTTTAAGAAGGATGCTTTCAGAGTCTGTGGAACTGGAGTTGAAAGGCGTTTTGAGAAGAAGCGTGAAGGCCAGCAGGTGGAGTGGACTCGCATCACTAACCGGGATAAACATGCCCGAGGAGGAGGGTATTATGCGAGTCATCGGGACCAGGGATTTTGAGGAACTGGTTAAGAGGGGGGGAGGCGACTTGATAGAAATCTTTCCATCCATCATACCGGTCGAACTGTTCGAAACATACTTGATGGCTTCAGACAGAGGGCTGATAACCAGCAGCCTTGTTAAAAAATACTTGGAGGATCCTCAATCCATATCTTGGATCGTGAGGATGCACATGCTGTATGGTCTTCAGTCTCCGGGAGTGGTTCAGAAAGCATTCCTCACCGTTGTCAACTTGCTTAAGAAAATAGAGGAGTATACTTACACTACGCTTTTGCCATAGATATGTAGCTTGCTTTCTCAGCCGCTGAGAAGGATCCCCACATTATCAGCTGTTTCCTCAACTCGTTTACAAACCTGTAGTTCGAAGTTACCCATGTGCTCTGCGGCCCGGTAAGCCTCTCCAGGTGAAGCACGACATCATATCTTTTCACCTCCTCGTTCAGCCTTGCAGCAATATCAACCCTTTGAGAAACACCTACTTCAAACGGTGAGAGGCTGACCGTCAAGCTTAACGATAGATCCTCGTAGTTCGGGGGCTGCAGCTCCTTAACCATGTGAACACCCTCTTTAACAGCTCCTGCGCCAGAGAAATACTCGTGTAAATATGCTAGAAGCCCTCTTCCCTCCTCGATTGTCGAAACGCTGATGAGCAGAGGAATATCCCACTCGTTACCCTTAGGCTTAGTTTTAAACTTCCATCTCCTCTCAAGCGAGGGCGTGGCTACTTTCGAAGCCATGTAAGACGGGTATGCGGCTGCCGCTAGGGCTGACGCCATCGTTACCAAGGTTCCCAATATTGCGAATGCTGAGGCGAAGTTGAAAACGTGTTCAGAGGGTAGTATTCCGAGAAGCATGAATACCCTTGTCATGAAGTATCCAGCAATATACCCTACTAAAGCGCTTACTACCGCATAGACCAGAACCTCAGTCATGAAGAAAACGGTTACACCCATCGGGGATAGGCCGACGATGCTGAATATATGGACTTCCCTAACACGCTCCCTCAGACTGCCAAGTACTGTTGTAAATATGTTGAGCGCTCCAAGGATAACTATCATCCATATTATTTCCCACCCTCCCAGCAGCACTGTGGTGAAGGTTGAAAGCAGATACGGCTTTCCCTCATGGGAAACGTATATTGACAAGTCTAGGGAGTAGGCCAGCTCCTTAGCCAGGCTGAATACCTCTTCGAAAGACATTTTCTCCTTCGGCACTAAGGCTATTGAAGCAATGTACCCCCCGATCATCAATGCCCTCTTGTACGGTATTATCATTGTTGTTGAAACACCGAGGTTTGGAGGAGAAGACCCGGCTTGAGCAGAGACAGCCATGTCCCTGCTTATTGTCGGGAAGAAACTCGGGTTAGCCGGGAAAATATTGTAGCCATCCGCCTCCTGCAGGAAATCAACCTCGTTTGAATCAATTATCCCGGTCACCGTGAACCTGATGCCTGAAACGTAAATAGTATCCCCTATTGTTACGCTCAAGTTAGTCGCCAGAGACCTGGATATCACCGCCTGATCAGCATCGTCGGAAAGCAGCCCACCCCTCACGATGCAGGTGCCCCTTACAATCCGGTTGAACTCCTCCACGGTCATCCCCATTATCGCAGGAATTCTCGAAGTGTTGGTTGCACTCCACACTCTGAAGGAGGTGGTCCATGCAGCCCTATCCACTGGACCGTAGATCCATACTCTCGGGAAAACATAGTATTTGTCTGCAGCGAATATTTTCGCAATATCTAGAATCTTGTCTGAAAGAATGTTCGGGGGAACACCTCTTCCCTGCTTTATTAGGATCTCATCCCTATAGGAGTTACACTCGTACCCATATCTGGTGACTGGCACAGTTACCCTCCCAGGCATCAGCGAGGTGAATGAAGTCATGGCTATAACCATAGTGATCAACGTTATGAAAACCAGTATTGCGCGGAAAGGCCTGCGACGCATATGTTCACTCCCTAGGGAGAAAGATATCATCGCCGTGTCAAGCCTGCTTACTTCAGCCCTGTGGACGCCGAGGACACGCTTCTCAATGCCTTTCCTAACCTCCTCGCTTATCGAAAGTATTATTATGAACACGATTAGGATGACGATCAGTATTAGCGAGCCCATCATGCCCAGCGATATATTGCTCATTAGCCCGAATGCTGGATGCAGAATGCCGAATAAAGCTAGGAATATTGCTGAGAGAACAGCGATTGCAACAATACGCCTTGAGCCGTGAGCCTTGATGACGAGCTTCTCAAGGAAGAAGGCGCCGAATATGACGAGGATAAACATGTAGAGGAGAGACTTCGCCGAATCGTTTATCAAGGGCATGACTTCAACAGAGTAAGCTCTAACTGCGTATGCTCTTGCTAGAAGAGCGTAAGCATACATGCCGCTGTATTCCTTCCTAGCTAAACGCTTCTCAACCTCCTCTATGTATTTCCTAGCCTTGTTCAGCGTTTCATCCGCGCTTGGGCTCCCCATGTTTCTCTTAACCAGCTCAAGATACCGGCCGTATGAAACGTAGTAAAGGTCTTTAGCAGTACTGAAAGTGGAGAAAAGGATCCTTTCCCTCTCCCCATAATTCACGTAGAAACCGCTTCCCTCCGTGTTTTCAAGCGAAGAATTCGTTAAAAGTATCCCAGTCGGGCTGGCGACTACGAACCTTATTCCAGGCTGAACCCAAACTATTGAAACAGGCTCCCAACCGTTAGAATAATACCCGTAGCTTATGGGCGGGCTTTTAGTAAGCATCTCAAACGAGGACACCATAACCGGTTGAGGCGGGCTCCTCCACATTTCGAACGCGCCGGCCCTAGGGTCAATTATGCTGGGCGTCATTATGACGGTTGGGATTTCGAAGTCCAACACCTCCATGGAAACAGCTTTAGCAATAACTACAGTAACATTCTCGTAAGCGTGTAGGACAGTTATCTCAAGCGGGAAGTTCATCATGCCGAACTGTCCCAAGTCAGTAGCCATCGTGATAACGCCCTCCTCGTTGAAAACCCACCCTCTAGCGATCCATCTTGAGAATATTACTGCAGTCCCTCCTCCCCCGGCTGCGCCAGAAATAGGCACTCCATGGACGGTGAAAGACCCGTCCTCACCGCTTTTCATAACTATCCTGTTAAGCTTGTAGGTTGAAGTAACCAGTCTCACTTCAACCAGGGCACCGGGAACCCCGTCGTACCATCCTTTACTATAGTTATAGATAACAACCCGGCCTTGAAGAGCAGCATACCCGGGGTATGCCCTCGTGTTGGAAAGCAGAAACCTTGTTGGCTTGATCGAGGCCCTATCTATATTCCACTCCATCCGTAGAAGCCTGTCAACAATATGGAGGGCAAGTTGGAAGTATGGGTCTAAAACTTCTACATTAGCATAGCTCGAATCGTCAATAGGGGAGCCCACGTAAATCCTGTTTGAACGCCTGGTTGTTATGGAGAAAGCCGGTATACCTGCGATCGAAGCAGGCTCAGAATCCAGCATGAACGGTATCGGCTCAGTCCCTGAAAAAACGTTGTACTGGAAGAAGATGCTTACAAGCGAGGAGATGAATGTGCTTGACGAGGCTGAAACGTTAATGTTCGGCATTCTCCTCGCGAAGCCTCTGACTTCAGGCGTGTCAACTATACTCCCTATGGTTGTGCTAAACCATGAGAGCCTCAGCGGGAAGCCGCCGCTGTGTATGGCTGTCCCCCCGTAGGTTGAGTACTGGCTTGCGTGAAGAAGCTGAAGGCCGTCGGAGTCGCTCGCCATAAGGTCGAAATTTATGTTTCCGAGAATCGTTATCTTCCCACTGCTCACATCCCCTCTGAAAAAGTAGTCCTCGACAAACTCTCTCGAGCCGCTTAGCGCCTGCCAGTGTCCGGAGTAAAGCGTTACCCATACTGAATACCTAGGCGGGTTGGCCTTGAGGTGACGGGCATACTCGAGTAATAAAGCCAATGGTAACAGCTCAGTCTTGCTCGCCGACAAGCCTGGGACAACAGACCACGAGTCGAAATGTGCAGACAGTATGACGACCTCGTTAGGCGAAGCCGTGCCATTTATAAACCCAACTATGTTTTCAGCCTCAACCTCCCTCCAAGCCATTCGGGAAACGATCCTAACCCGGGTGGCGGTTTTCAAAACATCCCAATCCTGCTTCTTAACGTAGACCCTCGTGAAACCCATGGGAGTATCTAGGAATTTAGCGTAGCACTCCTGATAGGTTGTTTGCTCCGGCTCTATGAATATTACGGCCTCGGCTCCCAGGTTAACTGCTTTAAGCCAGTTATCCCGAGAATTAAACTCCATAGCAACTATGCTACCCTCCACATTCTTCCCATCTAACTCCTGCAAGTCGCCTCCCCCAGCGTAAATCAGGCTTCCAACTATCCCACCGGACGGGGTTGGGCAAGGGTTAACACCGTTAGGATAAAGCGCGTAAGCGTTAAACCTGGCTTTAAAAGGCTCTAAAGCCTCGACATAGGTCTCCTCATCATAGGGCACCAGTACCTTATACTTGTGTTTCTGGGTCACTATCCCCACATCATTCTTAAGATAAGAGTAAAGGTATTCCAGCGTCTTGTAGTAGCCCGGGTAACCAGTCATCCTAGAACCATAGGAAGACACTTCTGCCACAAACCTGTTCATCCAAGCCGTGTCTATCGGAAACAGTTCTTCGTCAGCTGAAACAGGACTTTTGAAAGCAGAATTCAAATCAGGCTTTAAAGATGTGTAGTATTGCTGCCCATAGATTGGTGGAACCTGTGTGACAGATATTAAGAGGATGGATATGGAGAGAAGCAGTATCGACATGATCTTAATCCTGCCAGCCATGTCTTTTGTAAAAATGGAAGTAGGCCGGCTTATAAGTTTTTAGCAAATTAAAAATTTTTATATTGGAGCATCACGGTGGAAATCGAGGTGAAGGGCCCCTGACGGAAGCCTCGCAGGAATTTTCACCGGGATTGACTTGGAGAAGCATCCTAGCAATGATAATGGCTGCACTAATCTTCCTGCCCTCCTCAATATACTTATGGTTTGCAGTAGGATCCGGAGTGAGCACAGCCGCAACCTATGTGACAGCAATACTTTTCACAGCCTTAACACAGATTTACGGCAGGAGGCTTTCAAGACAGGAGCTTTTCATAATATATTCTATCGTAGGAGGAATAGGCGGAGCCATGCCCATGTACTACTGGCTTGTCTACAGGTCTTACTACGTTACTAATCCTTTAAGCCTAGAGTTCAAGCTTTTCAACACTCCATTAAGGGAATATGTTCCCACATGGATGTCTCCCCCAGCAACTTCAGTCGTCCACCAGCTGAGAACCCTGTTGCATCCAGACTGGTTTTTCGCCCTAGGCGTAAACCTTGCCTTCTCAATCCTGGGCCTGGCAGCAGAACTATCCATAGGCATACTGTTCTCCTACCTGTACGTGGTGGAGGAGCCTCTGCCATTCCCGTTCGCACAGATCGACACAGCCATGGTGAACACTCTGCACGACAGGAGGCCTCAGGACCTGCTTTACTTCATCCTGTCTCTAACGATTGGAGCAATATACGGCTTAATACTTTACCTGGCGCCTATGCTCATCGGCCCCCAGGCGCGTTTAATCCCATACCCCTGGGTTGACTTAACACCCTACACGCAGTTCTTCCTGCCTGGGGCTGTAATAGGCATAGCAACAGACCCGTTGAGCTTCCTCTACGGCATGATCCTGCCTCCCTCGCTGACTTTCGCTATGCTCGTGGGGTCAGTAATCACATGGGTCTTCGGAAACACTCTTACTCTAACAACCTTCAAAAGCTTCTCTCCCCAGTGGGTTGAGGAGTATTCACCAGGGATGGGAATATTCCTGATACTTCAGAGAGCAGGCTTAAGACTCTGGCTCTCCCTGTTCATGGGTCTATCCTTCGGCCTAGCGATCTATCTTTTAGCCGCGACAAGCAAGAAGATCCTTGCAGCTTTCAAAACACTTCCGAAAATAAGCAGGCTGAAGGGTGGGCCAGGATATCCTTCACCAAGGATACTGCTCGCCACATTCTTCTGCTCCACCGTTTTAAGCGCACTGCTCTACAATATTCTCCTCCCGGATGTTCCATTGTGGCTCCCCATAATTGTTTCAGTAGGGTTCAGCTTCGTCCTAGCGTCTGTCGGCGCCAGGATTTATGGTGAACTCGGGCTGACCTTCTCCGCCGACTTCATATACAACATGTGGAAAGCAGCCATATACTTCAGTCCCTACAATGGCTATGCTGGATGGATTTTCACACCCGCCATAGCGGGCTTCTCCACACCATACTTTGCAAACTCCACAAAGGTGGCGTATGCGACTGGGACAAGACCCATGGACTATTTTAAGGCAGTCATAATATCATTCATACTGGTAACAACGTTCGGCCTTATATTTACAGACTTCTTCTGGAGAATAGCTCCAATACCCTCCTACTTATTCCCATACGTGTACGGTATTTGGCCGAACTATGCCATCAGCGACTCGCTGTTTGCAACCCGGCAGATACTCATAAAGCCGGACCAGATACTGATGGGAATGGGCATATCCATCGGCGTCAGTCTTGTTTCAATCCCGTTAAACAGGCTGGGAATACCGTTTAACCCGGTTGGGCTAGTCGGCGGAATGTACAGCACGCCACCCTACACGGTTATGCTGTTCTTAATGTCGCTTGTAAGCAAGTATTTAATGACGCGTATACTCGGTCCGGAAAAATGGTTGTCAATAAGAGGCATTGTGCTAGCAGGATTTGCAGCAGGCATAGGTATTGTAGTAGCAACGGGAACCACGATCACTCTGGTTTCAAGAGCCTCATGGATATGGCCCTGGTAGAAAACAGTGTCTGAAAACTGGTTTCCCCCTAGGCTGTGTTTTCGAACATTCAGGCCTGAAACCTGCTCCCAGTTTTAAGACTTATATCTTCTTGACAAAGCCTGTTTAAACAGGATGAAGAAAACATTTTTAATCCTGCTGACAATAGGCCTGATTGCTTCTCTAATCTTACTCCAAAACCTATTTAAACCCGTGAAGCTTGAGGAACGAGTGTTTCCCTTCTATCTCCCCTGGGATGACAGTGAGCAGACTGTGATAAGTATGAGCAGTAGTCTCCCTAAGCCGGCTGGTAGCCTTGGACACGTTTACGTTGGGGAGGACGGACACCTATATGTTAACGGTGGAAGAGTGAGGTTTCTAGGAGTCAACATCTGCGGAGGAGCATGTTTCCCTGAGAAGGATGAGGCTGAGAGGATAGCCAGAAGGCTTGCTAAATTCGGGGTCAACGTGGTGCGTTTCCACCATATGGATGCAAACTGGGAGGTTTTCAACATATTTGACAAGACCACTGGGGGTACACGTCGCCTAAACAAGGATGCGCTCGACAGGCTTGACTACTTTATTTCAAAGCTTAAGGAGAACGGCATATATGTTGACCTGAACCTGCTCGTGTCGAGAAGGTTTACTTCTGCAGACGGCTTACCTGGAGAAGTGGAGACGGTAGACTGGAAGGACCAGCAGGTCCTCGGGTTTTTCCTCAAAGAGTTTGAAGAGCTTGAGAAAGAGTATGCTAGGCAACTCTTAACCCATTTAAACACCTATACTGGAATGACTTACGCTGAGGACCCTGCAGTGGCCTTCGTTGAAATAGTGAACGAGCAGGGGCTTATTCATTCTTGGCTTGGCGGCGTTATCGACAGGCTTCCAAACTTTTTTAAAAACAGGCTTCAGGAGAAGTGGAACGCCTATTTGAGTTCGAAATACTTGTCTGACGAGGAGTTTAGAAAGGCGTGGAGGGTTGAAGCAGACCCGGGAGCTCAGGCCGAGGTTCTGAGAAACGGCTGCTTCGAAAATGGTTTGGAGGGATGGGTAGTTGAGGTTCATAACGGTGCGCAAGCATCCGGAAGAGTGGTTGAGGAAAACGGGGGAAGGATTCTGGAGATAAAGGTTACGAGACCCGGTTCAGAAAGCTGGCATGTGCAGTTCAACCAGCCTGGTTTAAGAATCAGGGAGGGTGAAAACTATCTTGTCAGGTTTAGGGCTAAGGCTGATAAAACGGTTAGCGTAAGCGTGAGCCTAGTTCAGGCGCACGAGCCATGGAGGCTAGTTTCGCAAAGGGTTGAAGTATCGCTGACAACGGAGTGGAAGGAGTACGAGGTGGCTCTAGTTGCGTCAGAGTCAGAGGATAATGCTAGGCTAGACGTTTCAGGGCTCGGCGGGAACATAGCAACCTACCTTTTCTCCTGCTTCTCCATGAGGCTTTTCAGCGGGTACGGGCCGATGGAGGATGAGAGTGTTGAAAAGGCGAACGTTAGGATACTGACGCTTGCCGAATACGGCTTAAGGACGAGTGCAGCCAGGAGAGACTGGGCTGAATTCCTGTACATCACGGAGGAAGAGTTTTTCACGGAGATGTGCAGATTCGTTAAAGATGAGCTCGGTGTGAAAGCCCTGGTGATAGGTACTGTAGTTGGGTGCAGCACGCCGAACATAATGTCTAAGCTCGACATTGTAGACACGCATGCCTACTGGAATCATCCCTCCTTCCCAGGAACTCCCTGGGACCCTAGCAACTGGTACGTGGTTAACGAGCCGATGGTTAACAACCCTCAGCGAAGCACTATAGTAAGCCTGGCTGTTAAGAGGGTTGTGAACAAGCCTCACTTCGTCACCGAATACAATCATCCTGCTCCGAACATGTATGATTCTGAAACAGTCGTAACGCTAGCAGCGTATGCTGCACTGCAAGACTGGGATGGAATCTTCCTTTTCGACTACGGAAGCCGTGGCGACTGGGACTC
>Ga0272449_1002472_pt1 | contig 17206 bp, 21 predicted proteins | sample YNPCB0241_FD_198679 | JGI IMG/M metagenome (GOLD analysis project Ga0272449, IMG submission 198679) | Hot spring sediment microbial communities from Yellowstone National Park, WY, United States - YNP-CB-024-1 | ecosystem: Environmental > Aquatic > Thermal springs > Hot (42-90C) > Sediment...
TGTAATCAATGGGCGCTTTCACGAATTACCTTGAGAACAAAATCCTTGACCACCTCTTGGGGCGGACAACCTACACTGCACCAGCAACCCTCTATGTGGGCCTTGCCCAAAGCGTTTCTGATGATGGTACCGTTACTGGTGAGCCATCTGGCAATGGCTACCAGCGGGTAGCTGTGGCGAACAATACCACGAATTTCCCAAATGCTTCCAACGGGCAAAAGAGCAATGCCAATTCTATTACCTTTCCACAGGCCACAGGTAACTGGGGCACAATCAACTACGTGTTCATCGCTGATGCAGCCACTGGTGGTAATGTGCTTTTTTACGCTCAGCTGACAACGTCAAAGGCTATCGGAGAAGGCGACACCGTTTCCTTTCCCTCTGGGGGATTGACCTTTACCCTTGATTAAACATGGCTTACCAGCGCTGGTGCGACATTGCTTCCCTATCGTGGTATGACCTGACGGTCGTCAGGCTCATCACCACATGGGAGAGGTTGTACAAGGTTTTCTTCACAGCTACCCTAACCTTAGTGCTTTCCCTTGCTCCTTCGCTCAGGAGGAGCATAACTGCTGCAGCTCTCCTACCCGCTTCTTCTTCATTTTCGACCGTGATTGCCTACGCCATACACTCGGTGTTCCTGTTGCTTGCAACATTCGCTACCACATTCCATAGGCTGTGTGAGCAGAATGCTGCCTTCGATGCTGTTGGTATTCTCGCTCACCGCTTTACCAGTATTTTTGTGCACACAACCGTGTCAATAGTCAGCGCAGGCGAGGGATTCTGTTTAGTTCTGTGGTTGCTTTTTGCCTATGGCCAATCCGCTCTTTCCATGAGTGCCTCCTGTGTGTTTCTATTTGTTGCTATCCTTGCCGACAGATTAGATATTACAGCACTTATTCACCTATCCATAACCGCTACTATCATTCTACTGTCTGGTCTTAAGAGTATTCTGAAGTTTGTTGTGAGGGTTGTTCCAAAGGGACTTGCTTCCTGGAACAGAGTGGACAAGCCAGACGATTTGTGGATTGAATAACCGAAAGAACGAAGCTTGTGGGGTGAGCAGTAAGTGGCTACCTACACACAGAAGTACGGCTTAAAGAAACCCGAGGCCACTGATACCTCAGAAATCATCACTGACCTCAACTACAATTGGGATTTGCTTGACGATGCGCTGGGCCAGAAGCCAGACCTTGGCGTTAACAATCAATCCATCAACCTCTTCCGAGCACTCAACCAGCAAATCGACACCCGCAATCTTGTGCTCGTCTATGACACAAACGGTAACCTCACAACGGTTTATGAAAAAGATGGCGGGACGACGGTGAAGACTACCACCCTTGAATACGACTCAAATGGCAACCTCTCTACCATTACTGAACAGGTTGGTGGACGAACTATCACCACCACGTTGAGTTACGACACAAACGGCAACCTCACCGGTATGACGAGGCAGGTGAGTTAAGTGGACGTTGCTAAAACCATCATCGACAGCATTGCCCTTGCCAGGGTGGTTGTGCCCACCGTTCTTCCAATGTATGTGAAGGGCTCATCAGATGACCCATTTCAGCTGACTGATAACCTCCGCATCACTGGAGTATTCCTGAGATTGCTTCTGGGAAGCTCTTTTGATTCTTATAGGCGTCTGAAAACCACTTTAGATGTAGCCAATTCATCTACAGCTATGAATATCGTAGCCAATTCATCTACAGCTATGAATATCGTAGCCAATTCATCTACAGCTATGAATATCGTAGCCAATTCATCTACAGCTATGGACATCATGCGCACCAGCAATACTGCAATCGCAGTAATTCATGATTCCACAGTAGGGAGAAGTGTTCTCTCACAGAGCGAGCATCTTTTCAAATGGTTCTGGACGTACGAAGTCGCAAAGTATGGGCTTCTTCATACTCCAACTACGACCACTACAGAGACCGTTACTACCTTTGGAAGTCTATCAGGCACCGAAAAATGGATAGGTAGTGTTACGGCTCCCAATGGGTCCATTTATGGGATACCATTTAGTTCCACCACAATCCTCAAAATCAATCCCCAAGACGACTCAGCTACAACTTTTGGGAGTCTATCAACAGACACCAGTAAATGGATAGGTGGTGTTGTGGCTCCCAATGGGTCCATTTATGGGATACCACATAATGCTACTACGGTTCTCAAAATCAATCCCCAAGACGACTCAACCACAACTTTTGGGAGTCTATCAACAGACACCACTAAATGGGCAGGTGGTGTTGTGGCTCCCAATGGGTCCATTTATGGGATACCACATAATGCTACTACGGTTCTCAAAATCAATCCCCAAGACGACTCAACCACAACTTTTGGGAGTCTATCAGGTACCAGTAAATGGATAGGTGGTGTTGTGGCTCCCAATGGGTCCATTTATGGGATACCACGCGATTCCACCACAATCCTCAAAATCAATCCCCAAAACGACTCAACCACAACTTTTGGGAGTCTATCAGGTACCAGTAAATGGGCAGGTGGTGTTGTGGCTCCCAATGGGTCCATTTATGGGATACCACATAATGCTACTACGGTTCTCAAAATCAATCCCCAAGACGACTCAACCACAACTTTTGGGAGTCTATCAGGTACCAGTAAATGGACAGGTGGTGTTGTGGCTCCCAATGGGTCCATTTATGGAACACCACGCGGTTCCACTACAGCCCTCAAAATCTCTCTTTCTCCTGCCACCTATAAAGCCGAACTTGGCTCACCCTATTACAACAAGTTTTAAGGAGGTGAAATGATGGGTAATCTGACCACAACCATTCAGGTTGACGACCGGATGCTTGACCAGCTGAAGCTCGCGAAAGAGCTCACTGCGGCAGGCATCTGGAACGAAATCACGTATTACCCTCACGAAGGTATTTTCCATATTACCGTGAAACCAAAGGACTATGAGCAGGCTTTGCAAATCATCAACCAACACGACCCAACGCCTGAACCCACACCAGAGGATGTCCTTATGGACATCCAAGCCGCCATTGCTTTTCTGCTCGGAGGTGGTCAACAATGATGCCTAAGTGGAAGAAGAACATCTTTGTCCGGACAGTGCGGTACAGAATGAGAACCGAAGGGAAAACCGCCGAAGAAATCCTCCAGGACTACCCTGCACTCACCGAGGAAGAGAAACAGGAGATACTGGCAGCGCTTCAGAGTACCTAAAGGAAGGCACTTTCGAAAAACCCTGCTTGCGTCAGGGTTTGGAAGAATACCTGGTGAGCGCAAGCAGGCCATAGCCAACAAGGTGGTTTTCCGTGCGGAAATTCTTACCCCTACTCATTGTCCTGTTCGTTCTCTTTCCATCCTGTGCCGCAACGCTATCGCTGCCAGAACCAAACCAGGAATCCAACACCTTCTCTTGGTGGCTACACAATCTGAAGTCCCCAGAACAGCTCCAGGCCTTCCTGAAGCAGTGCACCTACATCTCAGACCTTGAGCAATTCGGCAGGACGGAGTACTTCCAGACCCCTGATGAGCTCTTCCGTAACCGCAAGGGGGACTGTGAGGACTTTGCATATTTCTCAGCGTACGTTTTCCTCAGGAAGCGCTGGGCCTTCAGGTCTTTTGTCGTCTTCATCGCAAGGAGGTTCTACTGGGACATCCATGCCATCGCCGTTGCCCAAACAAAGCAGGGCTACCTCGGCATAGATTACAGTACCTTCGCTGGGCCATTCCCAAGCCTTGAAGAGGCCGTACGTTCTGTGGCCCAACCGTACGACTTCAGCTACATCGAGAGAATTCTTGAGGTTAAGCTTCCTGAGAGGCCAAGGGATTCATCGAAACAAAAGGACTTCTGCCCCCTCTGGGGGTGTGAATAGTGCCCCTTACCTGGTATATCCTTGTCGGCGTTACCCTCGTTGTTCTGGTGCTTGTGGTCATTAGTGAGTTGAGTGACTAATCCCCCTCCACCGGTTCGGCCGTGGAGGTCTCGGACCGGAAGGCTCCGGCTCTCCGGCTCCGGTAATGAGCGGTGTTCACGGGAGCGCTCCTATGGACACCGCTCATGTTTTTGGGGAGGTGGTACTTATGAAGGTGACCTCCAAGGAGCTTTTCATCTCCCGCATGAGGAAGGCCTGCGAAGTCGCAAGGATGAAGGGAGCAGTTTTCAATGAGCCCGTAGCCTTTGCCCAAGCAGCCCTGGAGAGCTCTTGGGGGATGTCAGAGCTTGCCCAGGAAGCCTGCAACCTCTTCGGCATTAAAGCCACACCTTCATGGAATGGTCCTGTGATTACCTTGCCCACGAGAGAATACGTAGCCGGAAAGTGGATTGTAGTCCCGGCCAACTGGCGCAAATACCCCTCCTGGAATGAATGCATTGTCGATTACTCCCGTATCCTCCACGCCTGTCCATGGTACCGTGATGCCCTTGAGAACATTGATGACCCCGATGCCTTCCTCAAGGGCCTTCTCCCCACCATGAGGGAGCCGGGATGGGCTACAGACCCGCTTTACGAGTTCAAAATCAAGCGGATTGCGAAGGAAATCGAAGAGCTCGGTGGGCCGAAATGGAAAAAGTCTTAAAGAGCAAGGCCTACTTCAATCAGCTCCTTGACGACATACTTCGCTGGCTCGTTTCGCACAGGAGTTACGGAGTTACGGTCACGAAAGATGAATATCTCGAGTGGGAGAGCAAGCTCATTCTGGCTTCGATGATTATCCGAGACTTCCTGAATGGGCAGAGCAGCAAAGGCAAAAACTGACGGACACGGCATTCTCCTTTTGCGGCACGATTTCCTTGAGCTCGACGAGGTAAAAATCACCATCCTCTCCGACCTCCATGTAGGTCATCCCTACTGCAATGAAGAACTCATCACTAAAACCGTCGAGCAGGTGGCAAAGGAGGATAGACACTTCCTCATCCTGAACGGCGACCTCATCGAATGCGTGACCAGGACCTCTCCGGGTGACATCTACCATTTGAAGTATCCCTCACCCGATGAACAAGTTGAAGTGCTCGTAGATACCCTGAACCCCGTCAAAGACAGGATTCTTGGCATCGTCTCAGGGAATCACGAACTCCGGGGTGATGGGCATGACTACGGCAGGGAAATCGCCCGGATTCTGGGCATTGCTCACCTCCACAGTCGTGATGCAATTCTCCACGAGGTCCGGGTTGGGAAGCGCAAGAATCTGAAACCCTGGGCTTACACGATTTTCCAGACCCACGGCCGGGGTTCTGCGGCAACCCCAGGCGGGAAGACCAACACGCTCCACCGCTATGGAGCCATTGTTCCGGCAGACATTGTTCTTGTTGGGCACCTCCACACGGCGAAGGTGGAAACGGACACGACCATCGAATTTGACCCCCGGAATCTCACAACCCACGAGAGGAGGCGGTACCTCATCATGCTCTCTTCAGCTCTGGGTTACAGCGAATATGCACTCAGGATGGGCATGAAACCCTCTGGCTTCCATGTGGTTGAGCTCACCCTAAGCGGCCGGGAACACGCAATTGAGGTGGCGCTACGATGACTGACGGCATTTTTCGTGATGATGCCGAGCGAGATGCGGTTGTCCTTCGGCTTGAGGAGCAGCTGAAGGCTATTCGGGAAGACATTGTTGAGCTCAAATCCGACATCAAGGGGTTCACCTCCTGCATAGAAGAAGTACGTCGTGAACATTCGCAGCTCAAGGCCTGGATGGGCATCTTCAGCGCTGTCTTCATTCCGATTGTTGTTTACCTCTTCCAGCGGGCCCTGAAGTGAAGAAAAAGAAAGGCAAATTCCCACGTGGTCAGATTCTTGCTGAAGTCTCTATTGGTCGCTTCTTCGGTTTTTGGGTCGTCCAGGATGTGCAGACATTGTTTTTCAAAGATATTATTGGTTGTCAGATTCTCCCCGCTCTACACCACGCCATGAAAACCCCCGTGGCGTGGTATGTGCGTACTGACATCTTCCCTGAGTTCTCTTGCAACTGAAGCTTCCCTGCACAAAGGAAAGAGAGCGCTGATTTCTTCCTTCTGCAACGGATTCCCGCCTGAAAGGAGGTGAAACCATGGACAAGGTCATCCTGGTCATTGGGATTATTGTTGCTGTCGTCAAGGCCATTTCGGAGCTCGTAAAGGTCTTTGAAGCTCCCGGAAATGGCGAGACGAAGAAGAAGGCGGTTCTTGACGTTCTCGGCGTAATCTACGACGAGGCGAACAAAATCGCAGCCATGCCAATTCCCAAAGAGCGCCTTTTAGCTATTGCCGGAGCCCTCATTGACATTGTCGTTGCGGCTTACAACGCTTTGGGCATTTTTCGCACCTCATCTGCAGCATAAATGGACGCTAACGGTCTTTGAATTCCGCCAGAAAACCACACTCTCTGTGTTCAACCTCTTCTTGAAAATCGGCACGGAGAGGCTCAGACTCCTCTCCGTTGACCCTGAACTTCAAGAAAAGCTCAAGTACTACAGCACTCAGAAGCGCTTACAAGTATTAGAGCAGTTGTGGGAACAGGACTTCAAAAGGGAAGCCGCAATCCTTGCGCTACGTCGTGATGATGCGGTAGAGAAGTTCTTGAAGGAGATTGCCAGCACACAGAGCCCACCTGAGGGTGAGAATGTGCTGGGGTGGATGGATGCAAGTGGGGTATGGCATCCGAATCCAAACTGGAACATTAGGAGGTGAAACCAAACAGCTCCTGTCGTACGACAGGAGCTGTCCAAATAGGTGATGGGGATGACCCTTGCTGAAGCATTGAATAAAGTGCGGTCTATGCTTGCTGAGCCGAGCGATGCTCCAACGAAGTTCTGGACCGATGAAGAACTGAAGCAGTGGATAAACGAAGGATATACCAACTTCTGCCAGGACACCAAAATCCTCAGACGTAGAGCGTACTGTGAAATTGCAGCCGGAGAAGCAGAGGCAACGCTCCCTCAAGAGGCTATCCGTATCTACAACGTCTGGTTTGAGGACAAAGACGGCAAGCTATACGTCCTGAAGCGCTCAAAAAGGGAAGAGCTCCTTCCTGTTTCGAGCTCCAGCGCGGCACCCACGACGTACTACATTACCAGGCGTGACGTCATACACCTCCACCCGGCGCCATCTGAAGGAGGAAAGCTCTACATCGATTACGCCTATGTGCCACCCCAGCTTGTAGAAGATAGCGATGAAATAGACATCCCAGAGCGCTTCCAGCCAGCAATAATCCATTACGCTTGCTACCAGGCTTTATTGAAGAACAAAGACCTCTCCCCCAAAGCCCCATCGCACCTTGCGGTTTACCAGAGCTACATTGTGAGGGCAATCAGGGAGAGCACCCAACTTATCGATGAACCATCTCCAGGATTTGTGCCGTATAATTACCGGGAGGCTTTCAGGTTCTAATGGCACAGAAAATTTTTGAACAACTTGTTTTCTTTGGATTCGATGAAACGACATCAAAGTACATCCTCTCCGATGGTGCTTTGACCTTCCTTGACAATGCCCACCTAAGCGTCATTGGAGCTATTGCCAAGGCTAAAGGGAAAAGCCTTTTCCTCTCTCCGCTCTCTGGGGGAGGCATCCAGGGTCTTCACTACTTCGTTCACAAACACTCAGGAGATTCCTATTACGTCATTGCTCAGGAGGGAAAAGTTCGGTACTTCAACGGAACCTCATGGCAGGACATTACCGACGTCTCTAATGTCCCAACGTACTTCATCTCTTCTTTCAGCGACTGGGTGTTCATCTTCAACGGCACAGATACCCCGAAGAAGTGGAGCCCGACCTTAGGATGTTACAGGATTGGCATCCAGAGACCAACTGAGGCCGCAACGTTCACCAACCACGTGAGCGGTAACCTCTTTGAGGGACGTGAGTACTCAATCAAGTACACCTACTACTCCTCAACGCTGGGAATAGAAAGCTCTGCCTCGCCACCATCCACCTACGTTACTGCGGGTTCTCAAAAGGGCTTACGGTTCACCATTCCATGCTCCACAGACCCTCAGGTCGATAAAATCAGGGTCTACAGAACTCTGGGAAATCAGCGGGGCATCTGGTACTATGAAGGCGAGGTCGACAATGAAGGCACAAGCGTAACATTTAACTGTACGACCGCCGATATCCTCCTCTCTACCACCCCAGCACCAGAAGACCACGACCCACCGCCGAACGGGAAATTCCTGTGCTTCCACATGGGGAGGCTCTTCATCGCTGGCGACCCAAACCATCCCTATCGCATTTACTTCTCCGAGCCCGCACCATACCACGAGTACTTCCCTCTGGACTATTTCTTCCATACTCCCAATGGGGAGGCTGTAACGGGCATGGTTTCAACCATTGCCAACCTGTACATCTTCACCCCTAACTCCATTTCCCTCTTAGACACTCCTACCACATCAGACCCCATAGCCGCATGGTCCATCTACCAGATTGATGGTAATGTGGGCTGCATTGCCCCCCGGTCTTTAGTTTCCCATGCCGGTCTCATGCTCTTCCTCTCCAGATACGGCATTTACGCCTTCGATGGGAGGGTGCTCAAACCGGTTCCAGGTCTTGACCCTTCAAGGATAGACTGGGATAGGGCAGATAAGGCCTGTGCAGCTTTCTACAACAACCGCTACTTCATTTGCCTCCCCACAGGGACTAACGACTACACCCTCTACGAGCTTCTCCTTGACAACTGGAAGTGGGTGCAGCATTCAACGAAGAAGGCCAGCGTCCTTATTTCTACCCCTGATGGCCTCATTGCCGGGGACCCTTTAGAAGGAAAAGTGTGGAAATTTTTCTCTTCCGATGCTGACAATGGCTCTCCCTTCACCGTTTCGTTCATCACGCCACCCCTGCGCATCGGCAACTACCCAATCATCAAGGAGTTCTCAAAGCTCTATCTCGTCATGGAGGGAACTGGCTCAGTCGATGTGACAATATTCGTTGACAAACAAGAGAGCTCTGCTACCATTCCCATAAACGGCTTTGGCTACTACACCTTCCCCCAGAGCACCTGGAGAGGGAGGGAAATACAAGTTAAACTCTCACACACCTCAGACAAGCCCTTCATCTTCTATGGGCTTGCTCTGGTCTACCAGGAAGTCGCCCTGCCATGAGGGAGATTAAGAAGAAACAGCTCTTCACTGAAGAAGAACTCGTTCGCTCACAAATCCTCAACTCTGAGCAGCAGCTCCGCAGGATGCAAGCTCAGATGTACCATGCCGAGGCCTACCAGAGTAATACTATCCGCAATGTCGACACCCTCTCGATGACGGAAAGCCTTGACGCCCTGAACCCTTTCATCATGGACTTCTTCATCGACCCCGATGTCATTCAGGTCGTCTCCGCCAAGCTCTGTTTCAGGATTCGCCCCTACCGAGCCTACAGCAAGACAGTACAGAGCAGCGAATCACAGACGACATCGGCAGGAGGAGGAACAACAACGACGACGTCATCTGGAGGCAGTGTTGAGCTTACGTCTTCAAGCGGAGGTGGGATTACAGTAACATCGCAGGCCGGCGGTGGCCAAACGGTCACTTCCGGGTCAAGCAGTACCACAACTACCGGTGAGTCACACCCTGGCGGTGTAGCTTGTGCTATGATTACAACCGATGCAAATGGGTATATAAAGATTGACATGGCAAGCCAGTACTGGCTTCGTGTATATACCGACTCAACCTCGCAACACACTCATGGCATGTCGCATTACCACTACGTCACCATCAGCAGCCATACTCACCTCGTCACCATCAATGACCACACTCACACGGTCCAGATTCCATCGCACAGCCACAACGTAACCATTCTTGACCATCAGCACACTGTTCCCCCACATACTCACGACATTGCCTTCGGTATCTATGAGAAGCAGCCAACGTCTCCGCAGGTCAACATCTACCTCTCCAACAACGGCTATGATTTCGATACTTTTTTGGGTACCTATACTGGGGATGGAGAGGTTGAGTTTGCCACAAGGATAAAGGGGAACGGCTGGAAGGCTATAAGGTTTGATGGGAACGAGCTCATGCGTGTGGTTGCTTACCTTATTGTGAAAACGGATATAAAGGTGGTGAGGTAGATGGCACAGCAAACGCCTGAGTACAAGCCCCCTTCGATAGAAGAAATCATTCAGCAGGTCCAGCAGGCTACTACAGTACAGCCTCCACGCCCTCCAGCGGTTAGTGTCCCAAGGATTACGGGGACCATCAATGTTCCCCCTCCACCAGAGTTTAAACCTCCGGAACTCCCAACGTATATTACTCCTCAGTTCCCCCGGTACCAGATAGAGCAACCCCCCGAAGCCCCACTGTACCAAACTCCCGAGTCCCTCCAAGAGTACATGCAGAAATTCCTTCAGCTTGGCTGGGAACGAGCCACGAAAGGCATAGAGCTTCCCGAGGAGTACGTCACAAATCTCTACCGCCGGGCAAGAGAGCAGATTGCCGCTGAAGCACAGGAAGCCTTGAAAAAGTACAATGAAAGTCTTGCCAGTAGGGGCTTAGCGCAATCAGGACTTGCTCAACGAGCCGAACAGCAGATTACTGAAAAAGCTCTTGGAGCACAAGCACAAGCTGTACGGGACATCGAAACAGAATTGCTTGGTAGACAGATGGCCTCCATGCAAGAAGCATACAATCAGGCCATACAGGTCATGCAGATTTACGGTAATGAGGCCTGGAAAGTCTATGCTGCAGAGTACAACAAATGGTCCCAAGAAGTCGAGCTTCTGAAACAGAGAAATGAATTCTATTTCCGTGAGGCGTTGGAGAAGTTTGGCGCTGAGAGAGAGGCAGCTCTTGCGCAGTACAATGCCGGCGTCCAGGCAGTCCTGCAGGCCTATCAATCAAACATTACGTCAACGCTGATGGCATATCAAGCGGCGATTGACCAGCAGAATATGATTCTCCAGGCCCAGCTCCAAGCCCAACTCAACGCCCAACTGCAGCAGTATGCTCTCCAGCAGGCTTACTACCAAGCACAACTGATGCTTGCACAAATGCAGCAGCAGCAGATATACAATCTCCAGCAGTACTATGCCCAGGCTGCTGACCAGTGGAATCAAATGGTTTACCAGGCGCAGGTTAATGCCCAAGCAGCGCAACAACAGGCTATTGCGAACATCGTGGGTACCCTCTTAGGTGCGATATGGTTCTTTATCTTTCTCTAAAACCGAGGTGATGCGAAATGCCCATGCCACCCCTCCCTGACATGTCCGGATACTTCTGGGCGGGATTTGCAAGCGGTTTCAATCCCTGGATAAACAGGATAGCCGAGCTGGCTATCAACAAAGCAGCGACAATAAAGAAGATGGACGCAATGCTCAACGCTATTAAGGAGATAGAGCAGCAGGGCAATCTCTCTCCCGAAGCAGCGACAAAGCTCATGTCCAATGGCATCGAGCTCAGCGACTTCCTTGATGCCTATACGAACCTCAAGTACGGACTGAAGGCAAGGAAGATAGATATCCTCTCGAATGCCTGGCAGAAGATTTTGAACATGTCGATTGTCGCACAGGACATCCCTCCCGAGGCTCTCCAGAAGCTTACTCAACTCTCGACGCAGGAGTTCTGGTCCCCACAAACTCTCCAGGGCACTACGCAGCAGAAATCACCAAACAATGTCGGTGAGCTCATACAGGACATTATGGGAGGCACGGCTACACCAGCTGCTTCCTCTGCCCCAGCTGCTCCCTCAATCCCGATAGTAGAAACTCCACCATCGATTCTCGAAGCTATAAAGGATGTGCACGAAGCCCTCTATAAGTCTAAAGAGCCCGAGAGAGAATTACAGCGAATGCAGGTTGAAGAGGCAAGGATAAAACTCAGCTATCTTGAGCCAACCCTGAGGCTCAGCGCGCTCAATGAGGCAATGAACACCCTCAATAGCATCCAGAAGGCTTACAGTGAATACGTAAACAATGCTCTATCGGCGGGTACGGGATTCCTGTCTTTGAGTGAATTTATCAAACAAAATCCTGTGTTCTCCTCCCAACTTGAGAACACGAGAAGCATCATGGCTTCCCTGGGCATTCAGCTCCCCGATATTGACAGATTAGGAGAGATTTACGACGAGGATACGAGAGCAGCAATGATTGAAGCAGCGCTGAAGGACAAAGAGGCTAAGGACCTTGAGAGACAACTCAACAATCTGCAGAAGTTATACGAGATTGAGAGGATTGCCACAAACATCAAGTCCCAGAACGAGGAGACCAGATTGAGGGCTCAGGAGCAGGCTCTCAGGGTTATCAACACCTACACGAACCTCAGAAAGGACATGTACCAGCTCTTCCTCAGTAAGGGCGTCCCACTCACCAATGAAGAGCTCGATTACATCATCTTTGACGTCCTCAAGTTCAACCCAAAAATCAACAAGATTGCGGCCTATCTTGGTGCTTCGGAGGAGTCCAGCGCCGAGACCCCAACCCCCAAAGAGGAAGTTACCAGGAGTGTCCAGGAAAAGGCTATGAAACTTGCAGAAAAGCCAAGCGCAACACAGGAGGCAAGAGCACAGGACCGCTTCCAGAAATACCTCGAGGGATTTAAGGGCGAGGGTGGAACCTACATTCCGGGAGGCCTCAACTATCTCACCGGCTTCGCAGGGAATGAGCTGGCGAACTTCGACGCCTTCCTAAGGAATTGGCTCAACTTCGTAGCCATGAGTGAAAATGAAGACACGAGGAGAAGGGAGATTCGAACAGCCATCAACTTCCTCAACACTCTCGCTCCCCGCTGGAAGGAGGGCGTTCCTTACAGGTACGACCCCACAACGGGCAAATTTATTGAGCTTCGACCTGAAGAGGCACCCAATTACAGCTTCAATTTTGAAGAGTTCCTCAAAACCATTGCCGAGGAAAACCTGAGGCGCATATTAGGAGAAGAAGCTGCCACTGCAACCAGGGACTATACCCAGAGAATGAATGCCATCAAAGAGGGTATTCGTATGTTCCCAAACGTCTACAATGAGCAGAGAGTAGCAACAGAGGTCGATGAAATCTTAAGGGAGGCAAGTGAGAGGAGGGCCAGGGGAGAAATCTCTGAGGATGAGTGGTCAACCCTCATAGCATTAGCCAGGGAAATTGGGCTTCTCCTGAAGGAGAGAAAGTGACAATGCTCTACGAGGACGTGCTGCGGAAGTACAACGTCTCTTCGCCACCTCCAACCAACACCATGACACCCCCTTCGCCTGCGCCATCTCTGACCACTATCGATGATGTTCTGCGAAAGTACGGCATCTCTCTCTCCTCCCCCGAAGAAGGGCTTGAGTATGAGACTGCGCTCCGCCACACCGCGCCAAAACTCATCGAGAGCGAAGGAGAAAGTTTTCTTCTTGAGTTCCGACCAACAACAGAAGAGCGAATGCAGGAGGTTGCCAGAAGGGCAGTCACAGAAACCACTAAGAGACTTATTGGCGGAGCGAGCACCGTCCTTGACTACCTCAATATCGGCCAGTATGCCACCGTGAACGTTCTCCAGGACCTCTTGGAGAAGCACAAGCCCGAACTGGCCAGAAGGCGTCTCACCGTAGAGCTTTGGGACGTCGTCAATGGGAATACCGAGCTTGCGGATATCATCGATAAACAGCTCAAGGCCAAGGCCGAGAAAGGGATTTTCGAAACTATCCTTGAGGCAGCCAAAGAAGGCATAACCCTTGAGCGCAAAGGCGACATGGTTGACCTTTTGCAGAAATGGTTCCCACCATCCTACCTCAAAGAGGTGGCAGAGGAGAGTGACAATCCTGTTGTAAAGTTCATCGCTGAACACCCTGACCTCTTCTACTACCCCGTGGGCATGGCAGCTAACGTCCTTCTTGACCCCACGACGTACATTGAGTTTGGTACAGTCGTCAAAGGGCAAAGAGCTTTCGTGTCCCTGGGACTTGGCCCATATCGCACGAGCATCCTTCCAGGCTCCCTGAACGAAGCCATCCTCAAGCGCATGAATCAGGCCTACGAGGTCATCAATGCCAGCATCCTGGGGCGCATGTTCTCTCCGGCGCCTGGAAGGGGAGCAGAGAGGGAGTTCGCCTCGATAGCCTTTGAGACTAAACACCTCAAGCGAGGGAGAACAGCAAGGGAAATTGAGGAAATTGGCAAGCTCAGCGATAGACTCCTTGCTACAGCAAAGAAGCTCAATATTCCCGAGGAAGAGCTTTTGAAGGCCCTTGAGAAACCCTCAGTCTTAGAGGGAATGCCCCAGGAAATCAAGGATATCGCCGCAAACATCAGAGGAAAGCTCAACAGCTACATCTTTAAAGAATCGGAAACCGTCAAAGACCTCAAGCCCCTGTCTTCTGAGGAAATCACGTATCTCCCTCACTACTTCAGTGATGACTTCAGGAAATACCTTGCCAATCGTTTCGGAGGAGATAGGTGGCTCTTTGAAATAGAGACGAGACTCACTCCCACCCACAAGCGTGCCGTAGACATGACCCTTGACCAAATCGAAGAGGCCATACGAAAAGGGCAATACGACCTCTTCGGCAAAGACCTTGAACCCTACGTCGAAGAATTCGTGAAGAAGAACCCAGGCAAGAACATCATGAACCACAACTTGAAGAGCATTCTCCTTCGCCGAGCTGGAGAACATGTGCAGATTACCACCACAAGAGAGCTACTCGAAACAGCGTTGAACTTCGACTGCGATACGCTTGGTATACCCAAGACGAAAGGACGAAAGCTCTCTCCTGAAGCCCTTAATGCCGTGAGCAATCTCATTCACAAGAAAGAGCTTGTCGAGTCAGGAGAAGTCACGGAAGAAGTTGTGAAAAGCCTAAAGAACGCTCTCGCCAGCAAGGTCTTCCCTCACCAGGTCGCCGACATTCTCGAGAAGACCCTCCTATTCACGACGAGTTCAAAGGAAGTTAACGAATTCTTGAAGCTCTACGATACTGCAACGGGCATCTGGAAACACCTTACTCTCTCTTACTACCCAGGATGGACCCTACGGAACTTTCTGGGCAACCTGTGGTTCATGTACCTTGCTGACGTTAAGCCTCAGGATGCCATCGATGCCCTCAAAATTCTCTTGGCGAAGGATACAGACACCACCATACAGATTGGGAAGATAGCGCTAAGAGCAAACGATATTTACAAAGAAGCCCAGGAGCTCGATGTCTTGTCGGGGCTTTACACCAACATAATCAACATTAGCAAGAGAGCCCTCAATGACCCTGTATCTAAGGCTATCACAGCCATCAACTCCGCCCATGAGGAGTGGGCACGACTTGCCTGTTACTTACACTACTTGAGGGAAGGCAATGCTCCACGGGAAGCCGCAAAACTCGCCCGAAGGGCAATGGTTGACTACGAAGCCTTAACTGAGTTTGAGCGCAATGTCGTAGAGCGGCTCTTTCCCTTCTACACTTTCTACAAGGGCAATCTCTTAGCCGAGGTCGTGGGCGTCGTGCAAAGGCCCCGTAAGGCTACCACAGCCGTCAAGGCATTGAAGGGTCTCCAGGACATTACCGGTGTCCCAGAGGGTATGGAAGCGGCATTACCAACAGAGCTCAGGGAAGCCGTGCCAATAATGTACTCTCCGAGAGAGTACATCATTGGTCAGGGGCTCTGGCCCTTAGCCGACGTTCTTTCCCTCGCTCCCAAACCAGAGCCAGCGAAGAAGTACGGTGGCCCAGAAGAGAGCTATGCCATGCAGCTCGCGCGGAACGTCGCTGGAGAGTTCGGGCAGAAACTGCACCCGCTTTTCCGTACCTTCATGGCCTTCCTCTACGGGCGTGACCCTGATACTGGAGTCCCCCTGAAGGGGAAAGTAAGCTTCCTTGGTCTCGATATGGACGCAAAAGTCGCTTATGCCTTGAAGTCCATCAGAGAGCTGGGAACAATTGACAGAATACTTGGGGGCAAGCTCAAGGAAGTCCTGGGAGGGGTTGGTGAGCGCAGAGAGCGTGAGCCGAGCGAAGAGCTCCTGAACTACCTCGTGGGCATTAAGAAACAGAAAATCAGCCTTAAGCCCATTGAGGCCTCAATCGATATCTTGAAACGCACAATGGGAGAGAAGAACAGCGAAATCGCAGCTCTTTGGCAACTCCTTGCAATGCAGAACCTCTCCGATAAGCAAAGAGAGAACGCAATGGCAAGGATTTTCCAGCTCCAAAGCGAGATGCAAGACATCAACGACATCCTCTCGGGTTACATTATCTTTCGCAATTACGTGCAGTCTATTGTTGAGTGAGCTTATCCACTGGACTGTGTCGCAGCATTGCTTCTTGCACGTGTTTCCCTGACATGTGCACATAGACCATGCAGGTCTGAATGTCTGCATGCCCAAGAATCTTCTGCAAAGTGAACACATCTCCCCCATTGCGGATGAAGTTCGTGGCGAAGGTGTGACGCAGGGTGTGCGGAGAACACCGCACACCCTGGATTTTTGCTTTTCTGGCCAGCCTTTCAACAATCCTCTCAACCCCTCGCGATTTCAGGGGTTCTCCAGTTTTTGTGATGAACACGTGTTCTTCATAAGGGTAAAATCCCCGCACCTTCAGCCACTTAGCCATCTCCTTCCTAAGTTTCCTTCCCATGTAGACCTCCCGGTCCTTGCCCCCCTTTCCATGCACCAAGAGAGCCCCACGGTTAAGGTCCACGTCTCTTAGTGCCAGTCCTATGAGCTCGGCCAGCCGTATCCCGGTGTCGAGAAACGTCAAAAGCATTGTGTAGTTTCTCTGCCCTGTCCAAGTTGAAACATCACAAGCCCTGAGGAGATTGTGCACCTGTTCATCGTTGAGGACATATGGGTACTGCTTTGGAAGCTTGGGCCGCTTTAGACACTGAGCGAGGTTTTCCTTGAGGTATTCCTCCCGATGTAAAAACCCTAAGAAGGCCTTAATGGCTCGGATGTGGGCATCGACGGAGGTAACCTTCATCTTCTGCATGAGAGAGAGGATGTAGTGTTGCAGAGACCGTCTGTTACACTCGTGCTCATTCAGGTATGCGACAAAAGGTACAAGCATCTGCCTATACCACCTGATGGTTTTTGGGGCTTTGACCTCCACTCTGAGCATCGTCAGAAATGCCTCCAGAAGCTCACTCCAGGTGTTCGCTTGATTCTCCCAATATTGGGTCTCCATCCTTGACATCCCTCACATCTTTCGCTATATTTATGCTCGCGCAAAGGGCGTTCTTGCCGGTGTAGCTCAGCTGGTAGAGCAGCTGACTTGTAATCAGCAGGTCGTCCGTTCGAGTGCAAACCTTAGAAAGAAGCCAATTAACCATGCGGGTGGGAAGTCGTCAGTGTGGGGAAGAGATTATTCCTGAGAGAACTCTAA
>Ga0272449_1002474_pt1 | contig 17201 bp, 12 predicted proteins | sample YNPCB0241_FD_198679 | JGI IMG/M metagenome (GOLD analysis project Ga0272449, IMG submission 198679) | Hot spring sediment microbial communities from Yellowstone National Park, WY, United States - YNP-CB-024-1 | ecosystem: Environmental > Aquatic > Thermal springs > Hot (42-90C) > Sediment...
TTTTCAATTCTTCTATTAAACCTATTTCACTATTTTTTATTTTTTTCATATTTCCCCTCCCAAAATAAAATTTTAATAATTAAATACAAAATTTAATAAAATTTTCAAGAATTTTAGAACACCCTTACCTTTTATTTGAGTTATATATGTGCAACAAATTATTTTGGAGTTCCTACTTTACCTTTCATTTTAACAAAAATCTCTCCTTTTCATAAAGAATTATTTTGAAATATAACATAAAAATTAAATCTTTTACTGAACTTTAACAGCGCACACAAAAAATAAAGAATCTATTTTTATTTATTTTTTAGTATGTATAATAATAGCGAAAAAATTTTCTTTATAAAAAAAGACTTGACATCCGATTTTTAATTTTTTATATTTTTTTATATGAAAACAAAATTTTTTATTATTTTATTTTTGATTTTATATTTTAACAGCACAATTAAAGGATTGCTTTTAATTGACAATTTTAATGATGGTGATTTAACAACATTTCAAAATAAAGGAATTTCTGCTTATTCTGGTGGTTCTGCTAATGCTTCGGTTTCACCTGATAGCCAAAATTCTTATGGTAATTATGGATTTGCTTTAAAATTTACATATACAAATTCATCTACGCCTTCTGACTGGGCTGGCATTTCTATTCCACTTGATAATTCTATTTCGTATACAAATTTCCATTATTTAAGTTTTTTTATTAAAGGGAATTTAGATGCAGTTGGTGATTCAATTTATGCAGGTATATATGATGGTCAAAATCGTTTCGTAAATATTTCTGAATATCTCCCTTATGGCATTACCACTAATTATCAAAAAGTTGTTATTCCCCTTGATGGTCTTTCTTCTAATTTAAAGGCAATTCAATCAATTAACATTGTTGCTGAAGGCAAATTTCACCCTGGTTCAGGTATAATTTATATTGACAATATAACATTTGGAACAAATTTTCCTGGAAAATTTATAATAGATAGATTTAGTGATAATATAAAAGACAACACAACTTACGGTGACTCTTCAATAGGAGCGTGGGGAGGCAGTTGGATTACAAATTATTATGAAAATCAATATTTAAAATTGCCTTTTATAATTCAATCAGGTGGCGGTGCATATTACTCAACCAAATTTGGTCCTGTACAACCATTAAATTTTAGTAAATATCATAAATTAAATTTTAAAGCAAAAGAAGAATCAAATCAGGGAGACCTTAATACAATTAGAATTGAAATAAATGATGGCTCAACAAAAGGAACAAATATCTCTTCAATAGATAAAAATTGGCAGAATTACAGTTTTAACCTATTAGGCTTAGGGATTAATACAGCAAGTCTAAATTCTTTACAGTTTGTTTTATACGATTGGTTTGGTTCAACAAATGGAAATTTGTATATTGATGAAGTTTATTTTGTTTCTTCTAATTATTCTCCTGATACTAACTCACCAATTAAACCATATAATATAAAATTTGGAACCAACGGACTTACAAATTACAGCATTATTACTAATGGTGTAAAATTTTCTGCTAATTGTTCTTCTTTATCTAATGACATCTCAATTGAGTCTGTTAGATTTGAATATTCACTTTTAAATTCTGACAAATGGGTATTTATTTCTGAAGATTTTTCTGTTAGCAATTCATTTTATCAATCTTCGCTCTTTTTCCCGCCATTTAATCAGATTTTTCTTGTAAGAGTTTCAGCAATTGATATTTACGGAAATATTTCTTATTCAGATACTTATTATTGTTTAAGTGCTTCTTTATTTTCGTTATCAAAAACTATAACAAATTATCTTGGTGGCTGGTTGAGAAACTATGATTTTTCATATATAAATATTCCTGCATATAGTTTATATTTTAATTCTTTTAGTTTTAAAATCTCACAAAATTATAATGGCAAAAGTTTAAAAGATTTTGCTTTATCCACAATATCTGATATAAAATTTATTGGTAATGGAATTTTTCTTGAACCTGAAAATATAGTTTTTAAAAATGATATTACTATTCAACTACCAATACCAAATCTTCCTTTTGGTGTCAAAACCAATGATTTAATAATATATTTCCGGGATAATAGTAATTGGGTTTCTCTTCCAACAGAGATTTTTACAGATGAATTTAATAATAAAGTTTTAAAAACCTATTTTTCAAAATCAGGCATTTTTATAATTGGAACTAAAAAGAACATTGCGGGAGAAAATATCAATTACACTGATGAGATACAACAACTTTACATTTCTGAAAAATTTTTAACTCCAAATAATGATGGTTACAATGATAATGTAATAATTGCTTTTGATACAAAACTTAAAGAGAATGAGAAGGTTTATTTTAAGGTTATAAATTTATCAGGTAAACTTATAAAAGAAGAGGAGAAAAATCCATTGAACAATAGGGTTATATTTATATGGGATGGTAAAGATAAGAATAACGAATTAGTTGAGCCTGATATTTATTTAATTTTAATTAAGACAAGGAACAGAATTGAAAAAGTTGCAGTAAAAGTTATAAAGTAAAGGGAGTTTTTTATGAAATTTTTAATTTTAATTATAATTATTGTTTCAAGAATGAATGCATTTTTTGAGTATAGTTATTATAGTGCAAAAGCGTTATCATTAGGAAACAGCGGTGTCTCTTCTCTTTTAAATTCTGATGCTATATTTTATAATCCTGCAATACTTGCAAATTTAAGCAAAATAAATTTTAGTTTTAATTATAGTAAACCTTTTGGTGAAATAATAAATGATTCAATATCAATTTATAATATTTCAGCTAATAAGCCATTAAAAAGAGGTGGTTTAGGTTTAGGTTTTTATAATCTTATTTCTGATAATTATTCTGAAATTTTATCTTTATTAGGTTATGGTTATGATTTTAGAAATTTTAATTTTGGTATAAATTTAAAATACGGAGCGTTATTTTTTTCAAATTTTGAAAGATATGAGCCTATTTTAAATAAAAAAATTTTAAATTTTATTTCTTTTGATTTTGGATTTTTAATAAATTTAGAGAAGCCAAAAAGGAGGATAGGATTTTCAATTATTAATATTATTTCAACGAGGAATGGATTAACAGATAAAAAAAGTTTGCCATTAAAATTTAATTTGGGCATTTCACAGAATATAAAAGAATTTTGTCATCTTGGTGTTGATTTAATATATTCTGAAAATTATTTTAATTATGGAATTGGTTTGGAATTTTTAATATTAAAAAATATAATAGAATTTAATTTTGGAATAAATAGAGAAAAAATTTCAACTGGTATAAGTGTAAATATTAAAAATTTTACAATTGATTGGACAAGTTGCTATAATATTTTATTTGAAGAATTGAATCTTTCAAGTATAATAGGAATCAGGGCAAAATTTTAAAAATGTTAAGATATTTATTAATTTTTTTTCTTTTTATTCAGCTTTATTTAAGAAGCGAGGTAATAGATTCATTTGAAAATTTATCTGGATGGTCTTTGCCCCAAATTTCTTCAAATGCTTTTGCATCAATTGAAAATGTTGAAGGTTATAAAAATAAATGTCTTAAATTTTCAGTTGATTTTAATGATGGTTTTTGGGCTCAAACTTATAAAGAGTTTAAGTATTATGATTTATCTGAAGGAGATATCTTAAAATTTTACTATAAATATGATGGCGACCCTGTAAATTTATATTTTAATTTAAATAACAATGAAAAGTTAGTTTTAGGGCTTAATCCCACTTCTGTTTGGCTTCCATGCACAATTGATTTAAAACAATTTAGTAATATTGATTTATCAAAAATTGAATTAATGAAATTTGTTATTTTTGGTTCTGCCGGCTTTAAAGGAAGTTTGACTATTGACCAATTACAACTTTTACGTTTATTTCCTGTTTCGTCTTCAAATCTTTTAATAGATAATTATGAGGATAATGAGGATTATAACACTTTACTTTCTGGTGTGGTTCAATATAATTTTTTATATCCTACTGGAACGAATGATTATATTTTAAAATCAACAAATTCTTCTGAAAATTTTCTTATTTTAAGATATGTGAAAGGGACAAAAGGAAAAGAGGTTAAATGGATTATAAAATTTTTTGGGACAGCATATACAAACTTTTCACAATTTGATAATATAAAATTTAAAATAAAATCAAATTCGCCTGATGTAAAAATTGGGGTTTCATTACAATATAGTGGTTATATTTATAACTTAAATAGTTCCACGCATAATTTTTATAATAACTGGCAAACAATTAAGATTCCTGTTAAATATTTTATTGATAGAGATTTAAAATCTGTTGGTGAAATTCAATTTATATTTTTGCTTAAAAATTTTATTGAAAATGATTTGAATTCATTTGAAATTTACATTGATGATTTAGAGTTAGAAAGGGAATTTAAGCCGGAAGGAGTAGTAAAGACGGTTGAAAATTTTGAATATTTTAATTCATCTTCTTGGTCGAAATTTGGTCATAATAATAATAAAATTGAAGTTTCATCAGTAGATGGAATTGATGGAAAATCTTTTAAAATAGATTTTAATTTTATTGATGGAGATTTTCTTTTAATAGAAAGATATTTTTATTTAAATTTAAGAAATAAGATTTTAAAATTCAAATTTAAAAGTGAAGGGGAAATAAATAATCTTGAAGTTAAAGTTTCAGATAAAAAAGATTGGCAGAATGTAAGTGTTACATATATTAGAAAATTTTATAATATAGTTGGGACTACTTGTGATTGGATTGAGTTAAAAATTGAACCTGATGATTGGCAGTATTTTTCTTCTGATAATGATAAAATTCGTAAGAGTTTGAATTTAGGACAAATTGAAAAAATTTGGTTAACAATAAGTCAATCTGGTAATTCTCAAAAATCTTCTTTTTATATTGATGAATTGGAACTTACTGAGAAATTAGAGTCAAATTACATTTTAAAAAACGGAAAAATAATAGAGAGTTTTAAAATTGAAAATATATATTTTTCTCCAAATAATGATGGTTTTAATGATAGGGTAAAATTTTTATTTAATTTAAAAGAGGATTGTAAAATTTCGCTTTATATTTTTAATTTAAAAGGTGAATTAGTTAAATCAATATTCAATTATGGAGAGCCATTTAATTTTAATAAAGGTGAACATTTTATAGAATGGGATGGTAGGGATGATAATAATAAAATTTTAGATAACGGAATTTATATTTTTAAATTTATAGCTGAAAGTTCAGCTATAAGAGAGGAAGTAAAAAAGATTATAATAATTTCAAAATGAAAAAATTAGTATTTATAATTTTATTATGCACTAAAAGCATATTTGCCAAAGCATTTGAAGAGAGTCTAACGCCATATTCATTATCAAAAGGGAGCACAGGAACTTCTTTTGCGATAGATTCATCTGCTATTTTATACAATCCGGCTTTACTTGTTGAAATAAGGGAGACTTTATTTGAAATAGATTATTCAAATTTATATAATCTTGGGGCTGTTAATTATTATTTTTCATCTTTTATAAAACCGTTTATATGGCGAGGTGGTTTGGGCTTTTGTATAATTTATAAATCAATTGACTCTTCTTTACTTTTAAATGAATTTAGTGAATATGCAATTTATAGTTCCTATGGTTTAAATATAAATAAATTTTTAAATTGCGGTTTATCAGTAAAATATTATTATGCAAATTATAATTTTAATAAATCGTCTGCTATCAGCTCTGACTTTGGTATCTTGTTAAAATTAAATTTTTTAAATTTTGGAATTTTTATAAAAGATATAATTTCAAATGATTTAAAATGGTATTCTGATAATAAAGAAGAAATTGAGCCTTTAATTAGGACAGGATTAACTTTAAATTTATTTGAGAATTTTAAAATTTCATACGATATTGAAAATCCTTTAAATAAAAATTTTAAAAATTTTTTAGGATTTGAATTTTTCTTATTTAACAAGACAATTTTATTAAATGGGGGTTTGATGGAATTATATTATAATAAAATTGCATTGAACTTTGGATTTATTTTAAGAACTAACTTTTTTGATTTTAAGATTGGTTTTAGTCAACATTATGATTTAGGTCTTAATACTATTTTAGGAGTTGGTATTAAATTTTAAAGGAGGTTCTAAAATATGAGAAAGTTTATAACATTATTTTTTCTATTTTCAAGTTTAATTCTTTTTGGTGAGGATGAAAAGGATTTAATTCTTTTAGATAGTATGGAAAGCAAAGGAGGTTGGGATGTATCAATGGAAGAAGGTGCAGATTGCTATATAAAATTAGATGAGGGAAGAATTGGAAAATCTCTGGTATTAGTTTATGATTTAAAAGATAAAAACTGGGTTCAAGTTTATAAATCTTTCAAAGTTGATTTTTCAAAGTTAGATTCTTTATATATGGATTTAAAGACGGAAGGTGCAGTTAATAATATTGAAATAAAGATAATAGACAAAGATGGTTCAAATTTTGGAAAAAGGCTTTTAAATTTTACAACAGGGAATAATTGGCAGAGGTTAAAAATTTCAAAGGATGAATTTGAATATTTTTGGGGTGGTGACCAGACTATGGATTGGAAAAATGTTGAGAGCTTATGGATAGCAGTTTCCCGTTCAGAAGGCGGTAAAGGTAAGTTATATATAGATAATATTGAATATAAAAAAAAAGAAGAAGAACTTTTAAAACTTGAAGGTTTAGCTACAAAATTAGTTGTTGACAATTTTGAAAGAAGTGACCCTTATAAGGTTTATATCCCAATTTTAAATGATAATTCAGAATTAGATTTGAAATCTTCTTTTAGCTATGTAATTGATGGTAATTATTCTATGGAAATGTATTATAAACTTTCAACTGAAAAGAGTGTCCCATCTTCTGTTTCAGCTCTTTATAAATTTGAAACAGGATTGAATTGGAATAGAGTATCAACTGTAAATATATGGGTCAAAGGTGATTCATCAAAAAATATATTTTCAGTTGAGATTATTGATGGCAGTGAAGAATTATGGGTTTATGATGATTATAAAGTTTTACAGGATAATCAATGGCATTTAATTACTATTCCTGTTAATAAGTTTAAACTTTCTGATAAAGGAGTGATAAATAATAAAATTTTTGAAAGGGAAAGGATTTTAGGAATAAGATTAACTATAAAAGGATGGAAAACAGAAGAGAGTGCTGGTAAGATTTATGTTGATAAATTATATGTTGAAGGTGTTGATTTAATTCCGGAAAATATAATTCCGGAAGAAGTTAGAGCTCCAATTATACTTGAAAGGCCACAGGGTAATGTTGATTTAAAAGGTCAGGGAGTAGTTGAATATAAATGGAACCATGAAGAAGGTTATAATCTTTTTGGTTATGGTAAATTAAAATTTGATGCAAAGGTAAAAAAATTTTCAGCTTATATTGAGCTTACAACTGAAAATTTAGAATTTGGGAAAACAGTTTTTATTGAAAAAAGTGGAGCATCTTCTTTAACTTTAAAAGAGGATAAACCTGCTGTTGAAGTTACTTCTATACAATTTAATATAAGAGAGCCATTTCCCTATATGAATGAAATTCTTATTGGTAATCTTTTTGAAGATTTTTCAGATTATACTTATTCAATTTATCATACAGGGAGTGCTGCGTGGGGTTATAAAGGAATAAAAACATTTGGCTCAATTTCTTATTTTAATTACAGAGTAATGTTTTTAAAACAAATATTTGATTCTTATTTATTGGCAACTGAATTTAGAGCTTATTTACCTTATATTGATATTAGAGGAATATATATTTTTAATAATGATAGAGGCCATATTCCTAATACAGGGAAGATAACTGAAAATGATATAAATGCAAATGAGCAAGGAAATTTTAAATCAAGGCAAGTAATGAAAGAAAAAACATATTCAATTGAAATTAGTAAAAATTTACTTGAACAGAAATTATATTTTAATTTTATCTGGGCTGAAAATTATTATAAAAAGCTTGGAGTTGCAGAATTAGTAACAGAAGGTGACAAGATTGTGGATTATGTATATAACTATTCACTTGATGTTCCTTTAGTGAAAGTAGGACAGTTATATAAATTTGAACTTCAGACGAGAAGTTTGTTATGGCATTATTTTGATTTATATTTAAGTTTAAGAGATGCTGATAAAGATTATAAACCTGAATATAGAAACTCACCATATTGGTTTGATGAAATTTATACAGGTGGTTATGGGGGGAATTTTAGATTTTATCAAGGATTAAGTGGTTGGGCAGTTTCAGGTGAAATGGATATTCTTTATAGAAAAATTTCTAAAAAATATTATAGAAAATTTTATAGATACGGAATAAATAAATACGCTTTCTATAACTTTGAATTCGGATTATTTAATGAAATAAAATTTCAAGATGATAAATATTATGAAACTATAAATGACAATTTAGTTATAAAAAAGGAGAAAATAATATCTTATATATTTCAAATAATTTTTACCCCATTTCCAAGATTTAGAATATTTGAAGAACAGAGGCTTGATAAAATTACACATACAGAAACAGGTAAAAAATTTGAATCTTTAAGATTTTACGGTTTGATAGAATATTTTATTACATCTAATGCAAAATTGAATATTGAAGGTTGCTGGCTTAAATATGGTCACAGAGATTGGGAACCTCAAACTTATCCATATAGTGACAATTTTTATAAAGTATATTTAGAAATAAATTTTTAAATGATTATGGCGGAAAAATTTTTTTTAATTTCTGTAAATTTAAAAGAAAAAATAGTTAAAAATTGTTGACAAATTTTAAAATTTAATTATAATATTTATATTATGGAATTAACAAAAGAATTATTAAAAGAAATTATTGATACTATAAATCAAGATGCAAGTTTTGGAATAGAGTTATATAAAGCTTTAATTAAAAGTGTAGGTGACGAAATTTTAACAAAAACATATCTTGATGAAGCATTAGCGAAGCAATCAAAAGAATTTGATGAAAAACTTACGAGACTTTCAAAAGAGTTTGATGAAAAACTTACAAAACTTTCAAAAGAATTTGACGAAAAACTTATTAAACAAGCAGAAGGATTTGATATAAAGCTTACAAAACTTTCAATGGAATTTGATGAAATACTTAAAAAACAATCAGAAGATTTGAAAAAATTTATTAATTCTAAATTAGGTGCGCTTGGGTCGCGTTGGGGAGTGAATGCAGAGAAAACAATAAGAAATTATTCAGAAAAAATAATTAAAGATTTTGGTGGAAAAGTGAAAAAGTGGAAGAGGAGCGTAAGATTTAAAACAGATTATGGAAAAGTAAAAAAACAATCTTATGAATTAGATATTGTATTAACTGATTCAAAACATATAGCTGTAGAAGTAAAATCAGCCTGTGACGAAAAAGATATAAAACGATTTATTGAAAATTGCTCCGTGTATGAAGATACAGATGGTAAAGGTAAAAAAATAGAAAAAATATTTATAACTTTTTTTATTGATACAGAAGCCCAAAAATTAGCAGAAAGGAATAATATAATAATAATTGACCCATTACAAATTAAATAACATATAAATATAAATTACTTTTTTAAAATTTTAAAATTTAAGGGGGTAAATTAAATGAAAATTTTATTATTTTTTTATGTAATATTTACAAATTTTTTATTTCTATTTGGTGAAAATTTAAATGATATTAAATTTTGGAAAACTTCTTCTGATGGTAATTCAATAATTACACTTGAAGAGATAAATATTAAAACGGGTAAAGCATTTTTGATTAATTACCAATTAAAAGGAGGATATGGGTGGGTGATAATGAGGAAAGAAATTGAAAGCAAATTTCAAAAAGAGATTCCTTTAATTTTTAATTTAAGGTCAGATGCAGATTCAGATATGGAGATTAAATTTATTGATGATGATGGTTCAGTATTTGGTAAAAAATTTTCTTTAAAAGATAGTTATAAAGATTGGGAAAATATTTGTATTTATCTTGCTAATTTAGAATACTGGTGGGGTGGCGATTCTAAATTTAACAATTTAAAAGCGATTGAAATAGCATTTTCAGGAAAAGGGACAGGTAAAGTTATGATATCTGAGATAAAATTTGGAAAAGCCGGAATGAAAAGTAGTTTTGAATTAGCAGGCCCTAAACTTGACCAGGATAGGGAATTAAAAGGTTTCGGTTTCAAACAGCGTAGGGATAAAAATTTGATTCCTGAAGACCCTTTGGTTTTGGAATATTTAAAAATTTTGCAGGATAATTCCTCAAAAGAAAAAATGTTACTGCCTTCAATGGAAGATTTGCAATGTCAAACTTTTAATAATGCATTAGTTGCAATGGTTTTTATTTTAAAAGATGAAAGAGAACGAGCTGAAAGGATTTTAAATTTCTATGCTAATGCAACTGACCCAAACAATGAGGATAAACTTCTTCAAAATTTTTTCTATAATGGAGAAGCAAGAGGATTTTATCAGCATGTTTTATTAAGGGATACACAATATCAGAAAGCATATCATTCACCAGGTGGCGTTGATAGATGGATGGGAGATATGGCTTGGCTTTTAATTGCTTATAAGTTTTATGAAAAAAAATATAACTCTCAAAAATATCAGAATATAATTAACTTATTAAAAAATCTTTTAATATCTTTTTTTAAAGATAATGGGGACGGAACAGGATATGTTCAACATGGTTTTAGAAATGATGATAGAAAATTGCATGAAGATTATGGACATCATGAAGGAAATATTGATTGTTATGCTGCATTTAAAATCTGTGGTGAGGACTTGCTTGCTGAAAAGATAAAAAATTGGCTTGATAAAGAATTAAATGAAAAAGAAAATTTGCCATTAGATTTATATAGTTGGAGAGTGCTAGCTTTTGGAAAAGATTATCAGCATCTTTTAAATATTGTTGAATACGATTTTAGATTTAGGAAAATTATTACTCATAATGGAAAATTGGTTATGGGATTTTTTCATGGACCGGACATAAAAATTAATAATTTATGGCTTGATGGAACAGGTCATATGGCTTGTGCTTATTTTTCAGTTGGTGATATTTATCGTGGAAATTTTTACGCTAATCAATATGACCAATTTTTAATTGATAGAGTGATACAAGGAGTAAAATGTAAAGCAATTCCATATACAGCAAATAAAGAAGGTGGCTATGATTGGGTTGATTTGAATAAAGGATTTGTATCAACTTGCGCCTGGTATATTTTTGCTAAAAATAGATTTAATCCATTAAAATTGCTTTCTTATTAATCACGAAATTACACAGGAATATTTATTGAAGAATATTCTTGTAGATATATTCTACATTCATCACATAATTTATAATTTATTCCAGGTATTAAATGTTTAATTTTAAAATCTAAAAACTTGCCGTTTTTATTTATCTTTTTACATCTTGGACATTGAACTATCATAATTTATTTTTCGGAATTAATTAAAATCTCTTAAATTTTTCTTGATAACTCATTTATAAAATTGTAAAGGACGGTTCTATTTTTATCATCTATTTCACATATTTCAACACCAATATGAAAATGGTCTTTATGTTCTCTTTTGTTTTTAACTAAACCGATAAATGAACATTTAATCTTTTTTTCTATCAACAAATCAGTTTTAATTTTAGTTTGAGGTTCTAATACATTAGCAAGTAATGGGTCTGTTATTTTTAATCCGATACCTTCAGTGCTGATATCAACAACTTTTATATTTAATTCACTTTCATCCAGTGAATTTAATTTTCGTTTAAGTAATCCATTATGAATAATTTCAGCTGCCTCTAAAAAATAATTTATTTCTTTATTTTGTATTATTTTTTTAGATTGAGAATTATTATAAGCTAAAATATAACCTGGCATAAGATTTGAAACGAATATAGGAACATATAAAGCTGAGTAGGCATCAATTTTTTTATACAATTTTATACATGCTCCAATAAAATTTGTAATTTTTTTTTCATCAATATTTTTTTCTCTTAAAAAATTTATATAGTTATAAAATGTTACATATTCATCTTTTTCAGGTTTTGTTATGTAACTTTCTATTAAGTCTGTCCTTCTAATTAAAAGAGGCTTACGCCATAATTTTAGAATGCTCGTTATAAAGTTTTCTTTTTTAATTGGTAAAATAATTTTTATTTCATTAGTTATAAGGTATTCTTTTACTTCTTTAATTATATAAGTTATAAGTAAATTTATATCAGGCAAATCCTTTTCTAATTCTTTTAAAATTTTATTTTTTTCGTAAGTAAGAGTAAGTTTACTTTTTATTAAATCTTTAACAGGGGAATCAGCCAGATGTATTATTTTTAAATCAGTAGTAATATCAAGTTCCTGAACATTATATCTTTTAGATTTTCTTCTTAGATGAGTATATAAGGTATTAGGGAAAGATAGAAAATATAAATTTTTTTCTATATTTTTAATTTGTGTCTGGAAGAAGAAGTACTTATTCAAGTAGGTAAAATGGACAAATATAGTTTTAAAATTCTCAGGGATTTTAAATTTTGTATAAAATGTTATAAGATTAGGTTTTACTTCTTTTAAAAGGCCGCTGTATTCATTAAGTTCAGCTCTAAGATATACGAGCGAATTAGATTTTAGCACTAAGTTTAATATATTTTCAATTTTATTTTTATCCGATATTTGAGAAATTTCCATAATAAGAATTTGGAGATAGGGGGATTTGAACCCCCGACCTCGTCGATGCCACCGACGCGCTCTCCCAACTGAGCTATATCCCCATTAAAATTTACTATAATAATAAAATAATCAAAAAAATTTTTTTGTCAATTATTTTTTGTTTTATTTTAATAAAGAAAATAACTATTATTTTTTATATTCTCTATATCAGAGTTTTCAATCTTTATATCTACTCCTTTTACATTTTCAACTAATTGTTTTAAATCTTTTGCTCCAATAATAATGGTAGAGAATACTTCAAAAGAAAGCAGATAAGATATAACTATTTGGGAAATTGTAGCATTATATTTTTTTGAAATATTTTCAAATATATCAAGGATTTTAAATCCATAATCAGAAAATCTAAATTCCCATCTTTTTTTCTCCCAATCCATTTTTATATCACCTCTTGAGCCAGCGGGTGGCTTTTCACCTTTTTTATATTTGCCTGTTAAAAATCCTGAAGCAAGCGGACTGTAAACCATAATTCCTAATTTTTCTTCTTTTGCAAGCGAAATTATCTCTTTCTTTACATCAAAATCAACTGGATTAAAAATTTCTTGCATAACTGAAATCGGTTGTAAATTAAAATCTCTACTATATTTAAGCATTTTATAAACAAGCCAGGAATCAAAATTTGATGTTCCTATATATCTTATTTTCCCATCCTTAACTAATTTGTCCAAAGTATTCAATCTTTCTTCTATTGAAACATAAGGGTCATTCCAATGAAGGAAATAAATATCTATATAATCTGTTTTTAACCTTTTTAAAGATTGTTCTAATGTTTCAATTATCTCTTTTCTTGATTGATATCTATTTGGTTCCATAAAACCATGAACTTTAGTTGAAAGTATTATATCTTTTCTCTTATCTTTCATAATTTTTCCTAAAATTTCTTCAGAGTAACCAAATTTTCCTCCATATACTTCTGCTGTGTCAAAAAAATTAATGCCTAATTCTAAAGCTTTATTAAATATTTCTTCAGATTCTTTAACATCAGTGTAAGCTCCAAATGTCATAGTGCCATAACAAATTTCCGATACTTTTAAAGGTGTATTACCTAACATTCTATAATTCATTTTTAATCCTCCTTTTTAAATTTAGTTTAAAATTTAATAATTTTAATTATTAAGTCAATAAAAATTTATTATTCTTTATTGCTTTCTTATTATTCCGGTGAATAATATTTTGTAAGTTTATTTATAAATGAAATTAGACCATAATCGCCTATTGGAATCATTATTGATTTTATTCTTACAGGCAAACGGCTCTCATCTTCTGTAACCCATATAAATGCATTTTTGTTTATTTCCATATAATAAGTTGTGTTAACATATTTCTTTAGAGGCTTTATATACATTTTCTCATAATTTAATAATGCCTTTGCTTTTAAATATTCTATTTCTCTTTTTTTTGAAATTACAAATTCTAAATTTTCATTATTCTCAGGTTTTATACATCTTAAAAAATATAATATAGAATCAAGACCCACAATATTACCTTTAAATTCTAATTTTTTTTTGCCTTTTATATCTGAATAAATTAAATATCCCTCTTCCTGATTTATTTCTATTTTTATATCATTTCGCCATTTTCCTTCTTTAATTTTGGTTATTATTAATACAGGCAAAACAGTGTTAACATCTATATAAGTTTCTATAGTATCATGAAGATGATAAATTTTTGATATAGCAGGAATTGTTTCTATATCTGTTTTTATAAAATAACATTCTCTTTCGTTTATATTTGTAATCTTAACAATTTTCATTTTTTGTGTAGCAACTTTTATACCGAGGGCATAAATTTCATATTCTAAATATTCACCAACTTTAAAAGGCGGCTTTGTAAACTCGTAAGAAAAAGATTTTGAAATAGTAAAAATAATTAGAAAAAAAATTTTATATGTTATATTTGGCTTCCCTAACAACTGTATTTACCATCCCTCCTCTAATATTATATGTTAATGTAATTTTAATCCATTTTGGTTTCAATATTTTTACAATGTCTTCAAATATTCTATTTATTGCATGTTCTTGATATATACCGACATTTCTATAAGTATATATATAATATTTAAAAGATTTTAATTCTAAAATTACATCTGTTGGAATATATTCAACAATAATTTTTCCATAATCAGGTAAACCCGACCAGGGGCAGACTGCAGAAAATTCGTCAGTTTCTATTTTTATAACTATATCCTTGCCTTTATACTCATAAGGAAATGTTCTCAAAATTTCTGGTTTTATCTCATCTTCACTTTTTATATCCCAACGAAATTTATCAAGTTCGTCATTCATAATTTTAATTTATCTTTTGCTCCTTAATATATTAGCACAGCGTTCACAAAGCTCGGGATACTCATTGTCTGTTCCAACATAATTTGACCAATTCCAGCATCTTGAACATTTTTTACCCTCAGCTTTGTCAACAAATATTTTTAAATTATTATCTTCATAGTAATATGAATTAAATTTATCATCAGATAATTCAACCTGTGAAACAATAAAAGCAAAAGTTAGAATTTTTAAATTTTCTTTTAAAAAATTTTTAATCTTTTCATTTAAAGGAACAATTATAATTTTTGCTTCCAAAGTATGTCCAATCTTATTTTCAGATTTTGCTTTCTCATTTGCTTTGTTAACCGCTTCTTTAATCTCAAATAATTTGTCCCATTTTTCTTCATATTCTTTAAGTTTTTCTAATTCTATTTCAATCTTTTCAAATTCTTGAAGATGAATACTATCATAATTTAAATTATGTTCTTCACAAAAAGTTTTCCAGGCGTCTTCTGCTGTAAATGATAAAACAGGTGCTATAAGCTTTGTTAGAACTTTAAATATTTTAAGCAACATATATCTACTTGAAATTGCTTTAAATGAATATTTAGGTTCAACATATAGTCTATCTTTTAATACATCAAAGTATAGACTGCTTAAAGTTGTGGCGCAAAAATTTATTAAATTGTGATAAATAAGGTGAAACTGATAATTTTGATATGCTTTAAGAATAGTTTCATTAAATCTTATAAGTTTTGCATAAGCCCACAAATCAAAGTCATCAAAATTTGATAAATCATTATAATTAAATTTATCATTAAAATTAAAATTAGCCAAATTTCCAAGCATAAATCTTAAAGTGTTTCTTATTTTTCTATAACTTTCAACTATCCTTTTTAAAATTTCATCTCCAATTCTTGCATCATCTCTATAATCAAGGGAACAAACCCATAATCTTAAAATATCAGCACCATATTTATTTATAACTTCTTTAGGCGCTATTACATTTCCTGCGCTTTTATGCATTGCCTTTCCTTCTGCATCAAGAATAAAACCATGAGTTAAAACAATTTTATAAGGGGCTTTATTTCTTAATGCCACTGCTGGAATTAACGAAGATTGAAACCACCCTCTATATTGGTCTGACCCTTCTAAATACATATCAGCAGGTGAACTATGCCCTTTGGTATTTTCAAGAACTGCAATATGACTTACACCAGAATCAAACCAAACATCTATTATATCTTCTTCTTTTTTAAATGAAGTTCCACCACATTTTGGACATTTATAATTTTCAGGTAGTAATTCTTTTTCACTTTTTTCAAACCATATATCAGTGCTATTTTCTTTTACAATTTCTGCAAAATTGTCTATAATAGATTTTTCTAAAATAAGATTACCACAATTTTGGCAATAAAAGGCTGGAATTGGAACTCCCCAACTTCTTTGCCTTGAAAGACACCAATCAGGTCTAATTTTTAACATATTTTCAAGTCTTTCTTCTCCCCATTCGGGTATCCATTTAACATTTTTTATAGCTTTAATACATTCTTCTCTTAAATTTCTATGGTCAATACTTAAAAACCATTGATTTGTTGCTCTAAAAATTATTGGATTTTTACAACGCCAACAGTGAGGATATGAATGGCTAATTTTTTCTTCCATTAATAATAGGTCTAAATTTTTAAGAATTTTTATTATATCTTTATTGGCTTTAAAAACATTTTTGCCAATAAGTGATTCAACTTGAACTTCATTTGTAAAATTACCTGCTTCATCAACAGGTGATAAAACAGGAAGATTAAAATTTTTTCCAACTAAATAATCTTCTTCACCGTGTCCCGGTGCTATATGAACTACTCCTGTTCCTGTATCCATTGTTACAAATTTATCAAATACTACTTTTGATTCTCTACCTGAAATAAAAGGATGGAGTGCTGTGTAATTTAAAACTTCTTTTTTATCAAGAATTAATTTTTTTATAACTTTTGCTTTAGTTTTATCTAATATGGAATTAAGAAGAGCATCAGCTAATAGCCACCATTCTTTTTTATGATTATATTCAACTAATACTGCAACATAATCATTCTCCGGATGAATACATACAGCTACATTAGCAGGCAGTGTCCAAGGAGTTGTAGTCCAGATAAGCCAATAACCATTAAAATCTTCTAAAAATGAAAGTTTATTTTTTAATTGGAATTTAACTGTAATAGAATCAGAAGTATCCTCTTTATATTCAACTTCTGCTTCAGCAAGTGCTGTTTTGCAATGCGGACACCAAAAGACAGG
>Ga0272449_1002477_pt1 | contig 17197 bp, 13 predicted proteins | sample YNPCB0241_FD_198679 | JGI IMG/M metagenome (GOLD analysis project Ga0272449, IMG submission 198679) | Hot spring sediment microbial communities from Yellowstone National Park, WY, United States - YNP-CB-024-1 | ecosystem: Environmental > Aquatic > Thermal springs > Hot (42-90C) > Sediment...
TTAATAAGCCTCTCATCGACCCTCTCCCAGTAGCTCATCATGGGAGAGGAATGGAAGCATGGCAATAGGCCTTGAGGCGAAAGGATATAAGGAATCTGAGATGAGAGCCGAAAACGTCACAGGAATAGCCAAAAGGTAGCGAAGAGAGACGAAAGAGTCCAGGAATTAAGCCACAAGGCATTCATAAGCGAATGTTCAAAATCAGATCATTTATCCTTTACTTATCTAAAGATCGCGTTGCAAGTTCAAGTAAGAAGTCATATTACTGAGTTGTAAATTCTTAAGAGTTTATATACTCGATCTTCAGAACAAAATCTTTTTAGTATGTCTTCTCTTGCTTTAAGGCCCATTTGAAGGAGTTCCTGCTTAGGCATCTTTGATATATTAAGAACCCCCTTCGCTAGTTCATAGATATCATAACAATTGACATAAAAACCATTAAAACCATCAATTATTTGTTCTCTTAACCCGCCAATAGGGTTAACGACAACTGGGCGTCCAGCACATAATGCTTCTATAACTACTCTGCCGAAAGGCTCAAACCATAATGACGGGACGACTACCACATCTGTTCTCTGATAGACATCATATAATTTCACAGGATCAACCTTACCAATAACATTAACATACTTTTCCAAATTAGCACTACGGATATAATTCTTAAGCCATTTCTTCAACCCGCCCGAACCACATAACAAGAGCATAATTTCCCTATTCCTATTAATCGCAATGTGGAAAGCTCTCAATAAATTCTTTACACCCTTATGCGCTTCAAGCGCACCAATATAAGTAAATGTTATTTTTGAGGAATTATTTTCTCTAGGGACGTATGGGAGATTGGGTAATGGTGGATAAATTACTGCTACTTTCTTAGATGATATGTTGAGATTTTTACAGATTGTTTTCTTCAGAAAATAAGATATTGCTATAAATTGATCTACTTCTTGAAAAGCCGTTGATATCATGGAGTAAAGCTTCCGGTTTAAGATATTTAATAATGGCGTGAAATACATATTATAAGCTAGATGCGGTACCCTTGCTAATCCATATTCTAAATATGTTTTTCTCCTACAGGGAAAGCCTGCGATAAAACTTCTGAAAGCGCAGCATTCTTCTTTATCACTAAATAGAGTTCTGTAGGAGCATATAGGCCAATAGTCTCTAATTGTTAAAACTATTGGTAGTCCTTTTTCCTTCTTAAAGCCGATATACGCATGTTGTATGTGAATTAGATCTACTTTCTCCTTGATAGCTATGTTGTAAACATATTTCCATGTGAATTTCTGAAGGAACCAGTAACTAAATTCGCCGAAGGGATTAGAGAAGGGATAGATGAATGAGATGAAAGACATAGGGATTTGATATACTCTCACCTTCCTAAACCACTCTTCATCAATCGTTATCGAAACACGATTATTCGTGACCAATACTACATCTAAACCATGCTCAACTAAGTCTCTACATTCCAACATACTACTGATTTCGGCTCCTGATCCTTGAGGAGGAAACATTGGCGATAATAATAATATTTTCATTTTCTACTTAACAAAACACCCAGCTAGTTAAAAATAACTTCGTAAATCCAAACGTTTGAGCTATCGTACTTATAATTAAGTACAGGTTTAAGAAAATCTGGATGCTTACCTTTGTATAGTTGTTGAATAATTTCATTATGCCTAAAATCATATTGCATTAATTTATCTACAATAAGGTAACTAATATTGTATGACCGTAGTTTTTGTTTAAACAATTCATAGTCTTGTGGTAGTGTAGGTATAGTTATCGATTTTCTCTCAACATACCAAGATGCTTCAAATGGTTTCCTAGTCAATATGATGTCGTCTTGACTGGAATTAGCTCTCAACCATGTATAAGCTTTTTGAAGATGTTTCACAACGTCTGCTTGCTCAGCTATTTTGTAAGGTTCTTCAATCATTTGTGATTGTAGCCCAATGTCGTAAACGATTATTGGTGCCATAAAAAATAAACCAAGCAAAAAGAATGTCATTATTTTCGAATTTGATCTAGTCTTCACGAATGCTTTACCTAGGTTAAAACGTATTGAAAACGTTATACTATTCTCTGGAATAAGTCTTGTTATAAAAACAGATCCCATCAAAATAATAAGCAAGTAGGACAAAACAAAGAATCTATGCTTATCAAACCCTTGTGGAAAATCGATAACGGAGACGCAAATATATACAAGATACAAAGTAATGAACAGCATAAAAGGCGCGAATTTAAAAGCATCATTTAAATATTTTTTATTCTTTATAATCATTAATACTGATAAGATTAAAAATACCCAGAATGTTAGTGTGAAAGCTTGTATAAAATGTGCAGAGAAAATCTTAAGTCTATTAAGAAAATCCGATATCGAATAAAACTTCGTTAAAGTAATGTTCGTAAGAGGATTCGACATTAAACTTTCAATTGCTGAAAGAGCGATCGTCTCATTGACATGCATGTTAATTAAGCTAAGCGTAGATAATAAGCATGTAAAAGACAATATTGAATTCACTCTTACAGTTAGGTGTTTAAAGTGAAATATTGCTAACAACACTCCCATTATTCCATACATACATATTATGAGTGCTGAAGTCGCAAATACTGAAGTTCGTAAGAATAAAACGTACATTACATTAGCCATAAAAATTACTAGGAATCTTTTAACGCCGTTGGTTAATTTACAGTTACTAAAAGAAAAACTGAAGTACCAAGCAATAATTAAAGGAATGAACAGGCTGAAGTAATCAATACGAGTTCTCAAAACAGAATACGATATAAGTCCGATTATAAAATAATTAATTAGTATGCGCAATTTTCCGGTTTTGAAGTCCAAGACTTCTAATAATATTAACAGGGCTATTATTTCGAACGCCGCAACGATTTCGGAACCATTAAGAGGAAATCCTAGAAAAGTCCATAACCGAGGGACGATGAAAGACAGCACAAGGAATAATATACTAGCTTTAGGATTGATGGTTAAGGCCGCAAAACAGCACAACGCTAGGACCGTTAATAAACTTATGAAAAGGTTCGCTACTTTGGCTGCTTCATAGGTAGGGCCTAGAAATAACATAAATTGAGCGTAATAAAAAGGGACATATATGTGGTGCGGACTTACTGAGTAATATCCAGGGATTGTAGGATGTAAAACATTAGAATAGATTCTTCCTAAACTAAGTAAGCTTCTAGCCTGGTCCAGAAATAACGCAGTATCAGTGTGTGGACATTTTGAGTACAAGGACACGTTAATGGAGTTAATGGCTAAGAGTATAAATAAAAAGATGAAAGCCAGTAGGTAACGTAAGGTATCTCGGCGAAATAGATTATTTAGGGCGTAATTGTGATATCTGCTTCTGATCTCTTTAGCCCTTATTGCTGCTGCAATTATTGAAAAAGCTACCAAGATGATAAAGGTCATCTCGAAGGGAAAAGATGAGCAGGTTGATAGACTGCATAGAATAGTTAGTATATTGTGTTGAATATCCACTACAAACATCATGAGTAGAATTCCGAAGAATAAATTTAAAACAATCATTGTAAATAGACCTATAGGTTTTTTAAATTCCAAGAAGCTCGTTAAAAAACATCCCAACAAGAAATAATATAATAATAATAAACTCACAGCAAGAAATTCAAAGAACATGTCTGCTAAAACATTTATAAAACAAAATTGTCCATGTTATATAACGTATAGATTTCTTGAATTGAACAATAAGTTAGTAAATTTTTACTTATCGTTTTGGTCTTTTTGAGAATAGTCTTTCATAAAGTTTTTCGAGTTCTTCGCATTGCCGTGTTATATTATATTCTTTCTGAAGTTTTTTATATCCTTCCTCACCCATCTTCTTTATTGAAAAGTCATCCATAATAGTTGTGGCAATATATGTAGCCCACTCTTCTATATTAGAAGGGTCTATAACTAAGCCATTTATACCATGATCTACAATCTTATTTAATGGCTCGACGTCTGTGACCATTACTGGTTTTTTGAATGCCCACGCCTCGAGAATTACCATGCCGAAGCCCTCGAATATGCTTGGTAAGACTAGGGCTCTACACTTACTAAGATAGTAGAGTTTTTCTCTATGTGGGACATATCCCTTAAACTCTACCATGTCCTTAAGGTTCAATTTGTCCACTAACTCCTCCCATTTATTCCTCATCGGCCCATCACCCAGTACCACAAGTCTGACGGCACATCTGTTTTTCAAAAGTTTTAATGCCTGTATAACGATTTCTAAATGCTTATAGAATATGAGTCTTCCTATAAATAAGATAAAGTCACCGTAGGTGATGTCTTCTCTTAATTCATAGTATTCTAGATCAAGGCTATTAGGTATGACTAAAATATTACACTTAGAGTTAAACGATAATATGTCTTTTTTACTCGTTTCACTTACAGTATGTATATTCTTACTCAATTTAATCGTTAACAATTCAGTGACGTATCCTATCAATGCCCTTATCCATGAAAGCCTACCAAACTGCTCCATCCATTTCATCCAGAAATTATATCCATGCAGTGAAGCAACATCATGTATAGTTACGAGTAAAGGTACACCCGTCAGCTTTGATAGAAACAATCCAGCAAAGACAGGCGAGTAAGTATTACAATGAATTAAATCGACGCGGTTGCTCTTAATTATTTTTAACCCAGTCTTTATGGAATTTAGCACATATAGAACATTCTGAAACAACCCGGCTGGAAGACCTCCCCTATGCTCTACAGCTGGTTCAACATCATAAAGTACAACATTAGACGACAAATCATCTAGGTTGTTTTTTGACGAATCTGAAATTAGCATCTTATGTCTAACAACTAATATCCTGTGTCCCCTCTTACCCAATTGACTCACTAACTGGTAAAACATAGTCTCACCTCCACCTCTAGTCGGGTCGAAAAACTGAGTAAGAACCAACACTTTCATTATCTCTCAGCTATCAAAAGATAAATCCGACCCCATACGTGCTATGATAAATCTTCAAATGCTTCTTTACTTCATTCCTCTTATTAAGCTAACCAGTATCCACAGCATTACTGCTGTTGAGCATAGTATTGCTCCTAATACTCCGCATCCAACCGTGATCATTGCTAGTGGAAGGCTGAAGTATCTTTTTAAATTGAATAGCTCGATAAGCATTAATCCCGATATTAGGGCTATAATTAATAAAATACTTCCTGGAATACCATAAAAGAGTAGCGGATGCCTAATAGACAAATGTTTTATCGTGCTTAATACTACATCTATGCCATGGATTAAGGGATTTACTGTTGATGGTCGCTCAACTTTATAAAAAATCTCAACTGGTACTTCTTTAATGGATAGATTATTTTGTACCGCTTTGATCAATATCTCCGTACTTACACCCATTCCCGTTTCTGATGGTATTATGGATTCCAAGGCTTTCCGTGAATATGCCCTAAACCCTGATTGAGTGTCTGAAATTTTCCAAGACTTGCTCTTCACAAACCAGTTTATTATCTTAATACCTATCCTCCGGTAGGTTGGAGCTTCTATCTTTTCTGACAGGAACCTTGAGCCTATAATGACGTCTGCTTCCCCTCTAATCAAGGGTCCTATGAGGCTAGGAATATAGTCAGGATCGTGTTGTCCATCAGCGTCAAGCGTTATCATTATGTCTGCTCCCATCTCCTTAGCTCTCTTAAACAATGATGCTATCGCTGCTCCATAACCTATATTCCTCTCGTGCCTTATCACTTCTGCCCCCAGTGCTTCAGCTATCTCGGCGGTCATGTCTGTTGATCCATCATCACACACAATTACTTTGTCTACATACTTCTTAGTCTTCAGCAAGACCTTAGCTATAGTTTTCTCCTCATTGTAGGCCGGGATGCAGGCGACGATAAATGGCTTCCGACTACTCATAAATCTCCCTCTTTTGTTTTCACTACTTCATGCAATGTGGCTCATTGCCGCAGTGCCTTGGTAGGGGATATCCTATACAGCGCAATCTGTCCCTCCTCTGATAATATTTCTCCGCCCGCTACCTGCCCTTTAAACCAGATAACATAGACCTCTCCACAACCCTTACTCACGGCTCTTGAAACAGCTGGGTCTGGACTATTGCCTGAGAATGAATATACTTCCAAATCAGTGAGATACCTAACCCAGTAGCTGAACCATGGGTCATGCGTAACTATGCACGCATTTTTATCCGCGACGTTATTAATAACGTGGGATAGAGAAATCACGGCGGCAACATGCTCTGGCTTTGCTGTCGAGAACACCATCGTAGAGGGGATAAACCCTACGTAAAGATTTGAAGGCAGCTTAAACGGCTGAACCACACCAAGCATGCTAAACCCACTCATACAAACTATAATCAACGCAGATATTATTGCCACAGTCCTAAATCTTCTAGAGCCATTAAGCCTCGATAAAGCATTCGAGGCATAAAACATCAGAGGGATCGCCATGTAAAGCATCCACCTATCACCGAGCTTAACAGCAAAAAACGGAGTTAAAATCTGCGAGAGAAAACCCGCCAACATCGCCACCACCCAGGGAGTAAAATACCTATCATAGAAATAGCCTAAAGGTGTCAGCGGAAGAACATACCAGAAAGTAGCCACGAGAATGCCAACCTCGTAACTAACCAAGTCAGCATATCCTCCAGACCACGCGCCTAGAAGATCTGCAAACACTCCGGAGGGGTCAGCGGGTCTAGCATGGGTAGCGTAGGCACCAACTTCATAGCATATGACTGGGGTTGCGGCCAACATGATGAATATTAAGCCCCTCCTGAACATTTTCGTCTTCAAAGCCAACAACGCTAGATAAAAATTAATCGCAATCACCGTCATCAACACCAACTCTTGAAGCAAACCTATAAACATAATCAAAATAAATGATGTAACGACTTTTTTCGTAGTTAGATCTTTCCACGGATCCATGTATAGATATGCTAGTAGCAGTATGGTTGCCACTGACTGTCTATGAAGGTCCCAAGACATCCTCAGCATCGCTGCAGAAAAAGTCATTATAATAATTAGAATCAACGTATTTCTCCAACTCCAACCCAGCCTTTTACGAGCATACATGCCTGCGAGAAAAACCGTAGTGGCGAAAAATAAAGGCGGTAAAATCTTCATCAACACGATTAGATCTACGCCGAACGAGTAAAATATGCTCAATATTTTCGAAAAGAAGGGAAGAATAGCCGGCTTACTCGACAAATTTTTGGCCTGAACCAGATATATCGCCGTGTCGAACCCTATAGGAACCGGTGATAATAGTTCTGGAATAGATCTGATAGCTAGCGGAATTAAGAAACTGAGGAGATAGACCACTTTATCACTCTTGAATACTACCCTCCACCTAGTCATGTAATGAGAGCCTTCGGGAAGCGTCAAGTTCGAGGCCACTTTATCTCATAGATTATTATGTTGCTCGTTTCGAAGACAGGCTCAAACCGAATAGATTCATTAATTATGTTTACGCGGTCTCCCCCAGCCATATGAGGCCTAGTCGTTGGCACATACTCGTAGGTTAGGTAGGATAGATGATTCAAAGGCCTGAACCTTATAGATACCTCAACCTTATTCTCGACCGCCCTCTTAAAAGCAAGGATTCTAGGCGCCTTGAACTCGGGGTCTAATCCACGACTGAGAGAAGCATCCTTATCTACCTCTATTAGTATACTCCCGGCATCGCTCACCACAAGTGCCTTACCTCCGGAAATGTTGACGTACGAGACTTGTCTCCCCCACGCCTGCCATATCGGAACTTGTATCGAGTCAATCTTCACTCCGGGCTTAGGCTCGACCCTGTAAGATATCGTGATTCCGTCACCCTCATTCCTGACTTCTTTGTGAAAGATTAGACCCACTGTCTCATAACTTATCACTCTACCATCTTCTACTACCTCTTCATGTGTCACATTACCCCTGTAGGGAGCCTCCACCCAGCTTGCTCCCGCCTTACTGAAGGCAACCCTGACGAGGGCGTCTTCAACATACACGACCTCACCACTCGGGTAAGGCGGCGTCCAAGTCCTAGTCTTGTGGAATGGATGTTCCTTCGGTACAACGATGTACCTAGGCTTAAAATCCGCTGAGACTTCTGTAAAGCTCATAAGCCAGTTCTGTGGGTACTGGGAGACCGGGTTAGGATTATTGAAGGTTATTGTGAATGAGTCGCCTTCAGGCTTCAACGGCATCTTAATAAATACTCTGTGCTGATTAAATTCTTCATAAATTCCCGCCTCAACATGGCTTAATTTCTTGTCAAGTGTTACTATTACCTCGCCTGTCCCAGTCGATAGTCTGAAACCGTTATCAACAATTTTGAAATCTTTTATAATCCTTCCCCAAGCAAGAAAAAATGTGATCTGCGCCTCTTTGAGCTTTGCGTCGGTTGCTGGAGCCACGTCATAATGTATACTGAAGTATGGCCTAATTTGCATTATCTCTGTGGTCTTGTTTATTCTTAGTGCTATAGTTTGGTAAGAATGAGTAATCCTCGTTAGTGTCTTGCCTTTTTCTATGGAAGAATCGTATAACCAGGCCTTGAAGGGAGCTTCTATCCATGTTTTACCATCCCTTTCAAAATTGAATCTGACGAAAGAGTCGTCAAGATATAATATTGGGTCATAACCCCACTTATTTGAAACATATATCAGTGGAGCAAAAGTTGGTGCGAGGGGTGATTGGTCATCTATCATAAAGTATCCGTTTGCTACCTTATAGTTTGATGATAGTATTGTCTGGGCTGAGAGAGACCTATAAAACTCGTCTCTAACCACAATCGTGCTCAGTGGAATATCCATTAGAGTCCTTCTACTACTAAAGCCTTCTATCCACCTGCCTAGATGATAACTAGCAACGATTACATCACTAGTAGCGGTATTCTTCTTAATCCACTGTAAGATTTGTAATCTCTCTTGATCCGAGTATTTTCGATAATCTTTAGAGAGCCAGTCATAATATTCGTACGCCGAGTCATTGGTAGATATTGCGGCAAGCGGAGTCAGAGCTAAGACCGTGATTATCAGTATAACCGGCAAAATTTTATCGATGCTAATTTCGATAGAGTACTCAGGACCGTTATCGCCCCTATGAGATGTCTTACTTACCTTAAGTGCTTCTTTTAGGTCCGGCAATACCATGCTAGAGGATATAGCCATCGGCGTTCCTAGGAATAGCATAAATCTTCCCACATCAACGCCGACTCCCATATACTGTGATAAAGCTAGCAGGATGGGTGATAGGATCCATGCAGACAATAGTGTGGCTGAGAAGACATTCCAATTATGGATTAGTTTCAGGATGCCAAGAATTGATGAGATTATAAGTATATAAAGAACGAGCGGGCTCTTGAAAGCCCATAACAGTTTCTCATACAGGTCGACTTGCGTCACAAGTGGATTTTCGATAAGGTAGCCGGACCTAACGAGGTAAGCAGTATAAGCGATAATTATGGTTAGCGATAGCATACTGGCTGCCCAGATCCTGAAAGTAAAGACCCTTAAAAACAAAAGGATAATAAGGGAGATGAGAAAAATCCCAGCAAATACTATCGCCGTCATATGATGGGTCAGTGTTATAAGGCTCGTAAATAGAACAAGATTCACCAAATTTTTGATGTCGTAATGCTCCTCAATGGCCCTAATCGTGGCATAGACTCCTATTGGTAGGAAAGTAGCTCCCAGCAGATTAGGATACGCGCCCCACCAGATCATCTCGTAATGCATTGGAAGGAACGATACTATTAGAGATGTTATCGCTGAGGCCTGTCTGTTTCCAGAAATTTTGTACGCAAACCATCCCGATGTTATAGGAATCGACATCAAAGCTAGTAATGCTGAGACTTTCATAGTCATGACTGTGTCTCCGCTGAAAAGTGTTAGGAATGCCCCAATCATGTGAAAAAGGGGCGGGTATGAGAGCAACCCCTCATCCCATAACGGGTATGTATCTCCGAAAAATGCATTTATCCTCTTTAACCAATTCCCAGGATCGTCACCAGTTGGCAGATAGTTTGTAAACATCTTGACTCCTACAAAGACACCTGAAATAATCGGGCCTGAGAGGAATAGAATTACATAGATCCAACCTTTAATGCCTAAAGCCTTTAAAGTATATTTGAGAGAGAAGAGCCTTGCTTTGAGCCAATTTATTAGCAAATGAAGGGGGCTTAATAACTTACTGCTTTTCCAGAACATCTTCAAACACTACCTCCAGTTTGGAACATATGTTGTCCCAACTGAACCTTGAGGCAAAAATTCTACCATTATTAGATAGCTTCGTGTATAGTTCCTCATCTTTGAGTAGTTTGAGGATCGCTACGGCTAGTGAGTGTGCGTCTGGGTCAGCTATCAAGGCATCTTCTCCATTCTTTACCATGCTTGAAAATGCATTATAAGGGCTTCTAACAGAAATGACTGGGGTCCCAGCAGCCATTGCCTCTAGATAAGAGATACCCTGACCCTCTCTATAAGAGGGGATCACGACCATCCAAGCACTTTTTATATTCTCGAGCAGTCTCTTTCTAGGAAGAGCTATGGCGACATAGGTGTCCTTAACGTTGGATGCCATTTCGACTACTTGATTGGTCAGTGGTCCGTCACCTATGATGTGCAAGCTAGTCTCAGGCTTAGCCCTTTTTACAATTTTGAATGCCTCTATTAGTAAATCAATACCCTTGTGTGGAGCAAACCTTCCAAAAAATACTATCTTTCCAAATTCTTTCTTAACATTTGATAAACCATTATATTCCATCGGATCTACTCCATTCCAGATAACTGGTATATCCTCCTTTACGCCGAGGACGCCCCGAAGCCTCTCCCTAGTAAACTCAGATACGGCTATATGTTTAATGCCATCAAGCTTAGCCACAATCCTTTCGAGAACCCATCCTCCAAGTCCTTTTAATCCAAATTTCAAGTAATACCTTCCCCAGACCTCGTGCCAATCGACCAACATATTTCTTTGATGAGTCTTTTTCTTAATATAGAGAACATGCAGAAGCGGCCACTCACTTACCAAAAGAACATCATAACTGTTTTTTACGATGTGTTCTGCACACTTCCTAGAAAATTCTCTGACACTTCTGAGCGATCTGGTTCCATCTGCTAAGAAATATTTATTTTCAACGTTTATTCTAAAGACTCTGAGTCTGCCATGTTGTTCAATTTCCAAAATTTTCTCACCCTCTTGACCGACTTCTTTCTGGAGCAAAGTAATAACATCGACATCATGTTTTCTAGCTAAATGCTCTGCGATCTTTGTATACCTAGTTTCTACCCCACCAATATATGGCGCGAATCCTTCAGAAACTATCGCCACTCTCATAGCTTTCTAAGAGTTTATGGTAGTTGATTTTTCAGCTCTGCTTCCTCTTGCCTTATCCAACAAATTCAAGAATGATCACGCGCTCATTCTGATATACTATTCGATAGGATGGATCCTTTAGCAAATGCATATATTCAGGCCTCGTGATAGGATGAAGTGTGATGTAACGCTTAAAACCGGTATCTTGAAGTCTAGGGATTACCACGTATCGAGCATTAAATTTCTTTATTAGCTCGCTTGAGTGAATTAGTTTTACCTCTGTCCTAACTGGCTTCGCGTCCAAGGGCGATATTTGAATAATAGCGTCCTGTTCAGGACCAAATATGAATGGGAACGCCGACATGGCGTTTGTCTTTACCATGAATTGACCTATGTCTGTTGTCACAGATAATGTTCCATTTGGCTTAATCTTAGCTTCCCATATAGTCCTCGTAGGCCATACTTTCAGCTCTATAACCAGCCTTTCAAGCTTGACTCGCGGGTTAGGAGACTCGACTTTGAATATTAGGGCGATCTCATTCCTCTCAGAATTAATTAGCACAACCTTATCCACTCTAAGATTCTCGAAGATATATGAGAATCTGACCTCACTCTTCCCCTCAAAGACATCTATGCCTCTAGCGTTTGAGAGATATTCCCTAATTACATTCCCATCAAGGTTGGCTTCAAAATAACTCGAGTTAGATTCTAAGAAGAACACCTCTTCTAAAGCTCCCATACTTTTAAGTGCGATTCTAGTTGAGACATTTTCTCTTGAATCATGTGGTTCATATATAGCCACAATGTCATTTGACAGGTATAGGGACGATAGTAGTATTGTTTTAGCAGCATATGCTCTCTCCTGCTCACCGTTAACGAAGAGGTACATCGGATGAGCATTCATTAGTACCCTTCTGGAGCTATAACCCTCTATCCATCTAGCGATTTCTTCTTCAGCCACAAATACTGAGTCGCCATTTGTATTATCGTTGATCCAGTTAAGAGCTTCAAGCTTTTCTAGATCCCCATATTTATCTCTAAAATTGTACCACTCACTAACGCTCTTAAAAGTTAAGAAACCATATACGCTTGAGAGAATGATAGAAGTAATTAGCCCCGCAAACAATATAAGATGTAATAGTCTTTTGGCTAGGTTAATTAACTTAGGGCCGTAAAATAATAAGATGTGCTCCCTTATTATCGTGAACGCAGGGGCTCTAGTATCAGTTGGTGTGGCAGTAAGTGTCTGAAGTGAACATGAGGCCAAAAGGATAAAAGGATCTACGAAGAATAGAAAGATTCTTTGATAATCCAGTGCTATGCCAAATATATGTAAGTTTATCAAAAACAAAGGGGTTATGAGCCAACTCACCAAGACACCTATCTCTAGGAGTCTCTTCCTAAGCAGGATGGCTGATGCTATCGTTACTGCTGTGAGCGCGTATAATATTAATAAGAAGCCAACGCTTTTGAAGATCCATGTTAGAAAGCCTGAAGATAAATTGACCCTCAGGTGATGGTAAGCTGCTTCATTATACAATAAGTAGCTCGGCGGCCAAAGCAAGACGAATACGTAGAATGCATAAACAGCGAGGGTTAATAAAAATACGCTTAACACCCTCAGAGCATTTCTACTCTGCCTCGCTAACAACAGCAGCACCATAGTTATGGTCAAGGACGTCGAGTAGACTAGGAAGGTCAGGTTGTGGCTGATAGGTATTAGTGCAGATGTTATAAAAAGTAATGGAAACATCCCTCTTCCTAAATCACCTCTCAGCCACGAGACCAATAATCCGGTCGAAATCATGAGCAGGGATAAGCCTAAGATGTTTGGGTAGCCTCCCCAACCAACCATCTCGACATGGATAGGAAGCAGCATAATGATTAACGCAGCCGCAATAGCAGATAGCTTTTCCCGGAATATTAGTAGTGAAGATATGTAAGCAGCCACCGTCCTCAATGAGAATAAGAAGGCCGCGAGGAACTTTATCGAAAAGAGGGGGTCGTTTGTCAGTCTAATAAGCAGGGCAAGGATCGACGTGAATAAGGGTGGATAGTTAAATGGTTTTTCATCCCAGAGAGGCCAAGTAACCCCCAGAAGGCCGTTAGCATACTTAAGCCATAATCCTCCATCGGTCCACCATGGAAGGGCTCTTGGCCCTAAAAAGCTCCATATAATTAAAAATGTTACGATGAATAATCCGGTTAGAGATATTATATGGAAACGTAGATTCATAAAACGTATCATGAGAGATGTTATTTAGTTGTGGAGAAGAATACGCCTTGAGGCTCTATAGGAACATAGAGCGCTGGCCATTTTATTTGCTTAAGAATTAGGCTCATAGTCAGAGGTAACCATTCGATACTTGCCGAGCTTGTTGAACCCTAATAAATTCGTCATAATATAAATAATTCATTTAACATATGGTGGTGGTGTTGGAGGTAGAAACGCGTAAATCAATAATCCTATCGCAACGGCTACTAAGATACCGATGATCACGAACTCCCATGGAAATTTTCTTCTTTCTCTTCCTCCGGTAGTTGCGGCCATCATTATCGTACTCTTTTATCAGCAACTAGTATATATATCTTCTTTCTAAGCTAGAGCGAGACCTAATCCCCTCGTGCTTAGAAACGATGTCAAAAATCATCCAACCGCCTAATAGAGGCATAGCTTTGTTATACAAGCAATTATAACTTTGTCGTCAAAGATCCATCTTCCCAAAAGGCCACACTCCACAAAATCCATTAAGATTTTTTAAGGCTTTGAACTATCCTCCTCTCCATCCTCTTCAGCATGAGGGCGAGGGTGGCCATTGTGAACCCCTGCATCCCCACCACGAGGAGGAAAAGTGCAAGCCACGATACCCCTAAGGACCATGCCCCAGCACCATAAACATATCTGAGGTAGAGCTGCCACAGCGTCAAGGCTGCACCAGGGACCGCCAGTAGAGAGGCTAGGGAGCCCAGCAGGAAAACAGGGTTGTATAGCCATGATATTTTTATCGCTGTCAGAAGTATCCTGAGGCCTTCACCCCACGCCCTCAGCTTAGACTCACCTATACGTCTGCGGTACCTAACAGGGACTTCCGCAACTCTTCCATGCGCTATTACTTGGCAGACTATCTCTGCCTCTACATCGAATCCGGTGGATGTTATCTCACATTGCCGCGCGAAATCTCTTCTAAGTAAGTATATTCCGCTGCATGGGTCTTTGATCCTATGACCCATGAGTAGGCTTATCAGGAAGCTTATCACGCTATTTCCAAACCTATGAAGCAACGGGATGTTCACCCGATCCATGCGGTACCCGATAACCTCGTCGTACCCCCTCTCAACAGCGACCTCCAACATTTTGTCAATGCTTCGCGGGTCGTATGTGCCGTCCCCGTCCATCACTAATACCCAAGGAGTCTTAGCCAATTCAAGGCCTGTCTTTACAGCCATGGCCTTCCCATGACCCGACTGATGTACGACCTTGGCTCCGAGCTCTTTAGCTATTTCCACCGTCCTATCAGAAGAGTAACCATCAACAACCAATATGTTCTTGAACCCCTGCTCCCTCACCTCATGGATAACTCGTCCAATCGCCTTCTCCTCGTTTAGTGTAGGTATTATAATGGTTACATCGTCCTTGCTGAAAGATGGGCCAGGGTCAAGGTGATCGTTCTGGAGTTTCCCAGCACCGCCTACATCAATTGTTTTACCTAACTGTTCTTTATAGAGGCCTGGCTGCTTGTATAAGCTCGTGTGGCGTAGTATATTTGCAATGCGATTTATCGTGGGGAAAATCATCAGTAATAGTGAGATTACGAACCCTACGTCTGTAAATATCGGTGCATCGAGTGTTTGAAATCTTGAGAAGTTTGTCGTTTCAAAATTAACTCTTACAGCGACCTCTGGAACAATTTTCTCAGAGATCAAGGCATTCATTTTCACCGAGAGATGGTATGAGTATTGTGAGAGCGGGTACAGGATCGGTGTAGGCGACTGGAATAGATCCAGGATCGGGTGGCTTAAAAGTGATAGAGTGCATGCGGCCACAGTACGTGAGCCTTTCCCAGCTTTCCAAAACACAACTACAAAGAGTGTAGCTGGTATCATGAGAAGTGGTATCGAGTGCGTAAGGGATCTATGTATGTACATTAAGGCATCAATGTCCGGCAGAATCGCTATGAAGCCCGCTAACAGCGCCCTCCTTATCCCAAGTACAGGTGCAACTAGGGCGAAAGGTATGGCGAAGTGTAGGAGCAGTTCAGGCATCCAGCCGCCCCAATACTAATTTTCCTGCTTTCCTTCCTCCTGATGCTCTTCTTTCTCTAATGTCTCAAGGCCATGCCGGATTTCCTTCTCAATCTCTTCTACTGGTTTAGGTGGAGGGGTGGTCGCCAGGGTGCATCCTATCCAAGCAACAACACCAAGTACTGCCGCTACGGCGATGATAAGAGTTAGCTGTATAAGGAGTAGAGCCCATTCTGTGAAGAAGAGTAACCATCCATATCCAACTATTATGGAGATGGACACAAGCATTAACACCACTCCAACAACCTGATCCCTACTCACATCGCATCACTGCATTTACTCGGCGAAACTAGACGCATTTGAGCCTTCCGCAAAGGTTTCCAGCTAGCTTAACTCGCATATCGGTTCAGGCCTCGAGGTAGACCTAAACCCCTCTTAGACTTTTGGTGATGGGGCGGGTATGTGCCTAGGCCATCCAAGTATTGTTGCGCCCCAGTACAGCGCGAAGTCCTCGTCCCTCCTCCAGTTTAGGGCCTCCCTGTTGCCCCACCGGTAGGCTATCGTGCTTGTATTCCATGCTAAGGCCGAGCCCATCTTCACTAGCCTAGCCCTTGGGCTGAGCTCCTCTCTCACGGCCTTCAGTGCCTTGGCTATGGTGGAGAGGAGGGCTTTGCCTACGCACCGTAGTGGGGTCTTGACGAAGGCTTCGAGGAGGGCCCTAGTCAGTGGGTGGACCCTCCGCCTCGCGCCAGGCCTCCTCCTGAGCCTGTCGAGGACATCCAACACCATCTGCTTCAAAGGCTCGCTCTCGAGGCCCGCAGGTCCCTCACGCCCTCCTCGTCGTGAAGAGCTGCCTATGGGGGATCCCACCACCGAGTGTTCGGCATTTATCCCTGACCCTTCAGTCAGGAACTCTATGGCTGGCATCAGCGTCTTCAACACCTCGCGGCACCTTATCACACTCCCACTACTCGAGTAATTCAGGGCTGCGCGAATTAATGCCCGCGTAAGTAGCGGAAGCCTGTACCAGCGGCCGTTTACCCGGCCGATACTCACGGCCCTTAAAATGCCGCCATAGCTAAGCATCGCGCTACTTCGGAAGAAGCTAAAATATATGTTTTTTTAGAGGGGGGATGGTGTCCGGATAAGGTGTTATGTTTAAGGGCCTGTTGCTTTATGTTGTTTGTATGTGTGTTGTGGCCTTGGTCTCGAGTTGTTTTTGGGCGTAATAAAAAAGTAGGGAGATCGGTCATAGTTGATGGGGGCCCATGGTATAGATGGGCATTTGAGAGGCTTGGCCTAGAGTATAGGCATGAGAGGCTCGGCATGAGGAACAGGGTAGAGAGGTTCTTCAGATACCTGAAGGAGAGAACTGTAGTATTCCACCATAAGATGAGCGCGAGAAACCACGTACAGGGAATCACGAACATCAAGCTATTCCTAAGCCTATTCACACTATACTATCAGGCCGCGAGGACAGGGAGGTGAGCGAAAATGCTTATTTGGACACTATCGATTGAGGGCCATAACCAGTTAAATAACGTTATGGCTTGTCTAGGCTCGGTATGGAGTCGGATGGGTGGGTCGAGCTGGTGGGCTACGTCTCAAACCTAGGCTCCCTACTCGACCTTGAGATTGGCTTGGACGGCGGCT
>Ga0272449_1002480_pt1 | contig 17170 bp, 10 predicted proteins | sample YNPCB0241_FD_198679 | JGI IMG/M metagenome (GOLD analysis project Ga0272449, IMG submission 198679) | Hot spring sediment microbial communities from Yellowstone National Park, WY, United States - YNP-CB-024-1 | ecosystem: Environmental > Aquatic > Thermal springs > Hot (42-90C) > Sediment...
GTGGATGGTTCATAGGATATACAAAAGATTTTGTAGTTAGTTGCTATATAGGTTCAGATAAAGAGTTGATTGGTTTAGAGGGAGTAAAGAATTGGGGAAGAAGATTTGCAGGAGAGATTTGGAGAAACATTTTTAAAGATTTGATAAAAATTAAAAAACCAAGTGATTGGGAGAGACCAGAAAAGGTTATTTATTCTAAAGTTTGTGCTGAATCAGGACTTCTTCCTTCACCATTCTGCAAAAACATAAAAACTGAAATCTTCATTTCAGGATATGAACCAAAATTTGAATGCCCAATTCATAGAAGTGAATATATAGATGTACCTGTATGTATAGATTCAGGAAAACTCCCAAATCCATGTACCCCAAAAGATAGAATTGAAATAAGAAAATTTTTAAAAGGAGAAGAACCAAAAGAGTATGATGATGCCTATTCATGTGATTTTAATGTTTACATATTTCCAAGTGGCACAGTTAAACCATTTACTTTAATTAATATGACGATTGAGTTGATCAATGAAAATGGCGATAGTGTTGAAATTTATATAAATAATTCATTGAGTGTAATTCTAAATAAAAATATGTTGAGTTACGCAATTTCTTTTGAAAGTGAAGGAGAATATGAAATCAAATTTGTTCTTAAAGATAATTATGGAAACACAATATCCAATATAGTAAGGAAGATCCAGGTAAAAGGTGAGTAGAGTATTTATCTCCTTTTTATGGCATTTTCATCAACCATATTATAAAGATTTAATTGAAAATTTTTATATATTACCATATACAAGAGTTCATCTTGTAAAAAATTACTATATGATGGCTAAAATAACTGAAATGGTAAAAATAAATTTAAATTTTAACTTCACACCAATACTCCTTGAACAGATAAATGATTATGAAAAAAATAGTGCTAAAGATTTATTTACAAATTTAATTGAATATGATAAAGATTATCTTTTTGAAAATAAAGAAATTTTAATTGAAAAAATAAAAAAATTAATTCCAAAAAATTTTATCTCAAAATATTACAGATTAAAAGAGATAATTAACAAAGATTCAAATGAATATAATTTTAATGATTTTATAGATTTAATTTTTTATTTAAACCTATCTTTAATTTTAAATTTTGAAATTGATGAAAAAATAGAGAAAATTTTAAAAAAAGAAAAAGATTTTAGTTTTGATGAAATTTATATTTTATATGAAAAACAAAATGAAATTATAAAAAAAGTATTACCTTTATATAGAGAACTTCATAAAGAAAATTTAATTGAGTTAACAATGTCCCCATATGCACATCCAATTTCTCCACTCATTGTTGATACTGAAATTGCAAAAAGATGTTCTGAAAAAAATCTTCCAGAAAGATTTTCACATCCAGAGGACCTTATAGGACAAATTGAATTTGGAAAAAAGATTTTTTTCAAAAATTTTAATTTCTATCCTAATGGAATATGGCCATCTGAAGGTGCTGTATCTCAAGAGGTTATAGAAATTTTTGCTGAAAGTGGTTTTAGATATTTCATGACAGATGAAGATATTCTTTTTAAAACTATAAATAAAAAAGAAAGAGAGAATTTATATAATTTATATTATTTAGAAATAAAAAATAATAAAATTTATTCTCTTTTTAGAGACAAGATTTTGTCAGATTCAATAGGATTTATTTATTCACAAATGGATGAGAAAGATGCTGTTAAAGATTTTATTAATAAATTAAATGAGATTAAAAAATATACAAATGATGATAAATTTGTTCTTGTTTTGCTTGATGGAGAAAATGCATGGGACTATTATAAAAATAATGGAATTGATTTTTTATTTTCTTTATATAGTGAATTAAAAAAAGATAAAGAAGTTATTTTATCAAGAATAAGCGATGTTATTGAAGAGTTGAATTCAAAAAAATTAAATAATATTGAAACAGGTTCATGGATAAACGGAGATTTTAAAACTTGGATTGGAGAAGAAGAAGATAATCTATCTTGGAACTATTTAAAAATTGTAAGAGATGATTATGAAAAACTTGATCAAAATAAAAAAGAGAATTTAAAGAAAATATTATACATATTAGAAGGTTCAGATTGGAATTGGTGGTATGGAAAAACATATGATTATAATATTAAAAAAGATTTTGATTATCTCTATAGAAAACATTTAATATCATTTTACATTTTAGCCAAAATAAAAGTTAAAGATGAGTTTTTTAAATCTTTAATCATAGATGAAAAACAAAAAATTCCTTTGAATGTAAAAAATTATATAAAACCTATCATAGATGGTAAAATTAACAACTTTTTTGAATGGAGTGATGGTTTTTATTTTGATAAAGAGGAGAAATTAACATCAATCTATTTTTTTAATAAAATTATTGAATTTGTAATTGGTGGTTTTGACCTTGATAACTTTTATATTGGAGTAAAAATCAATAATAATTTAAAAGAGTATAGATTAATTTTAAATTTTGAAGGGAAAGAGAGAAATTATAAAATTATCTTAAATAAAGATAAAAATATTTTTAATTTAGAAGGAGATATTATGGATATAGAATGGAGTTATTTTGATATTTTTGAAGCAAAAATTCCTCTATTTGATGAAATTTTTAAAGAAGATAAAATCATTAATTTGTTTTTATTGGTTGAATTTAATAATAAAATTTTAAGCAAATCTCCTCCTAATGGAATTTTTGAAATTAATTTAGATCCAAATTATTTAAAATCTCAATGGGAAGTTTAATATGAGATATTTTCTTATTTTAATTCACAACCATCAACCAGTTGGAAATTTCAAAGAAGTGATAATTAATGCGTTTTATAAATCTTATATTCCATTTCTTGAGAAGGTTTTAAGATATAAAAATTTAAAGATTTCTCTTCACACATCAGGAAATCTATTTGAGTTTATGGAAGAGGAAAATATAAAAGATTATGAAGATTTAATAAGAGAATTGATAAAAGAAAATAGATTAGAAATTTTTAGTGGAACATTTTATGAAGCGATTCTTCCTTTAATTCCAGAAGAGGATAAGATTTATCAGATAAAGTTAATGAATGATTATATTATTAAAAATTTCAATTATAATCCAAAAGGGATGTGGCTGACAGAAAGAGTTTGGGAGATGGATTTACCAAAATATATAAATAAAGCAGGCATTGAATATACATTAATAGATGATAATGCTTTTAAAAAGTTGGGTTTAAAAGATGATGATTTAACCTCTTATTTTATAACTGAAAATGAGGGTTATAAACTTAAGGTTTTTCCTATTCTTAAAAAATTGAGATATCTTATACCATTTAAAGATATAGGTGAATTTATTGAATATATAAATAAATTCAATAAGGAAAATCTTATCTTTACCTATGGAGATGATGGAGAGAAGTTTGGACTTTGGCCAAATACATATGAATATGTTTATAAAGATGGTTATCTAGACAAATTTCTCTCTTTTTTAAACAATGAAGAGATTGTTAAAACATTAACTTTTAAGGAGATTGTTCAGAATATTCCACCTAAAGATAGAATTTATTTAAACACATCTTCATACGAGGAGATGGAAGAGTGGTCAAATGGTAATTTTAGAAATTTTTTATCAAAATATAATGAATCAAATAAAATGCATAAAAGAATGTTATTCATGAGAGAATTTTCTTTTATAAAAGATGAAAATGTTTATAGAAAACTTTTAAAAAGTCAATGTAATGATGCCTATTGGCATGGAATTTTTGGTGGATTGTATCTACCACATTTAAGAGAGGCAATATATAAAGAGATAATTGAGGGAGAAAATTTAAAAAGGACTTTTAATGGAATAAAAATTTTTGATTTTGATAAAGATGGATTAGATGAAATAGCAATCATTAAAGATAAATTTAAAATATTTTTACATAGAAGAGGGGGAAAGGCAATAGAAATTGATTATTTAAATTATAATCTTACAAATGTAATGACAAGATATAAAGAGATTTATCATGATAAATTGCTGAAAGAATATAATTTAAAAAATGATGAGGGGATAAAAACAATACATGAGAGTTTCAGAGTTAAAGATTCTGATATTAAAAATTATTTAATTTTTGATAGATATTTTAAAGAGAACTTTTTAATCCATATTATTAATGATGAAAGAGATTTAAAAGATTCAATACCTTTAGATGAAATTTTAAATTATAAAGTTGAAAATGACGAGATTTATTTTTATAATGAAAAGATTAAAATAACATATAAAAATGAATCATCAATATATTACAAATTAGAATCCAAAAATATTAAAAATATTTTAGTTATAGAATTTAACTTTTATATTTATGAAGATTTTTATGAAATATTTGATAAAGAGATAGTATTAAAAAAAGATGATAAAAAAATTTATGTTAAAAGTGAAAATATCGATAAGATTTTAACAGAAAAAATCTATACAATATCAAGTTCTGAAAGTGGAATTGAGAAAATATATCAAGGGACAACCTTTTATTTCTTTTTTAAATTAAAAGATGGTATAAATATTATTAATATAGAGATTGGAGAGAGAAATGAAAAATAAATTTTTAATTTATCTTCATTCACATTTGCCATATTCTCTTGGAAAGGGGAGATGGCCTTTTGGTGAAGAGTGGCTTTTTGAAATTGCTGAGTCAACCTATATTCCACTTTTAAAATCATTTTTCAATTTAAAAAAAGAGAAGATAAATTTTAAGATAAACATTGGTATTACACCAGTTTTGATGGATCAATTGAAATCAGAATATTTCAAAGAAAAATTTTTAGAATATATTGAAATAAAGGAGAAGAGAGGAAATGAAGATTATCAAAAATATAAAAATAATTCAAAAATTAAAAATCTAATTAAATATTATCTTAATGAGTTAGATGATATTAAAAAGTTTTTTATTGATATAAACTTTGATATAGTTGGAGCTTTCAACTCACTTAAAAATGATAATTTTGTTGAAATTGGAACATCTTCTATAACTCATTCATATTTACCCCTTTTGAAATATGATTATTCAAGAATTTTACAGATTAAAAATGGAATAAAAATTTACAAAAACTATTTAAATAAAGATCCAGAGATTTTTTGGTTGCCTGAATGTGGATACAGAGTTGGAATTGAAAAAATTCTTAAGGAAAATAAAATAAAATATTTTATTTTAAACTATCATTCACTTGTTGATGAAAGTGAAGAGATATTTAGATATGGTAAAGGATTCATAAAATTAAGTTTAAAAGATAAATTCTCATCGCTTTTCCTTTATGAGATTGATGAAGGTATATATGTTTTATTGAGAAATCCAGAAACGAGTGAGATTGTTTGGTCAAGAGATTATGGTTATCCAGGTGATGGAGATTATAGAGAATTTCACAAAAAGAGTGAAAATTCAGGATTTCAATATTGGAGAATAACAGATAAGTCTATTTCTCTTGGAGAGAAAGATTATTATGATTATGAAAAGGGTATTTTAAAAGCAAAAATTCATGCAGAAAATTTCAAAGAGAGGATAGAGAAAATATTTCTTGAATTTAATTCAAAGTATAATATGAATGGATTAATCATTGCAGCATTTGATACTGAATTATTTGGACATTGGTGGTATGAAGGAGTAGAATTTTTAAAACATTTTCTAAAAATATCTTCTCAATCTGAGATTTTTGAGACATCTCTATCTAATGGAATTGAAAATGAAGTTCCAATAAAGAGTGGAAAATTTATTGAAAGTTCATGGGGTTTAGGAGGTTTTCATTTTACATGGTATAATTCTGAAACAATGTGGATGTGGGAAAATATTCATCAAGTAGAAGATAAGTTTAAAGAGGTTTTTTATAAAATTAAAGATAAAGATAGAAAAAACGCAATTTTAAAAGAGAAGTTTCTTTTAGAAAGTTCAGATTTTCCATTTTTAGTTACAACATCTACTGCAAAAGAGTATGCAATAAAAAGATTTACTGAGCATTATGATAAGTTTTTTAGACTAATTAAAAATGAAATTGAGCCTGAAGAGATTAATAAAGATGATTTTGTTTTTAATAAAATTGATTTTGAGGAGGTTTGATTTATGCCTGAATTAAGAAAAGATCCAATTATAGGAAGATGGGTAATTATTGCAACTGAGAGAAGTTTAAGATCAATTGATTATAAAATTGATATAGAAGAAAAAAATAAAGATTTATCTAAATGTCCATTTGAGGAAGGAAATGAGGGTTTAACTCCTCCAGAAATATTAAGTTACAGAAAGCCAGGTACAAATAAAAATGAACCTGGATGGTGGGTAAGGGTTGTTCCAAATAAATTTCCTGCACTTCGAATTGAAGGAGAACTTGAAAAGAGGGGAGTTGGAATGTATGATATGATGAATGGTATTGGTGCACATGAAGTTGTTATTGAAACTCCAAACCATTTTGAAGAGATGAGTGATATGAGAGAAGAACAGATACAAGAAGTAATTTGGGCATGGAGAGATAGAGTTTTAGATTTAAAAAAAGATAAAAGATTCAAATATATATTAATTTTTAAAAATAAAGGTGCACAAGCAGGTGCATCACTTGAACATCCCCATTCACAAATTATTGCTTTGCCTATAGTTCCCATCAGAGTACAACAAGAGATAAATGGTGCAAAAGAATATTACAATTTTAAAGATAGATGTGTTTTTTGTGATATTGTTCAGCAAGAGTTAGACGAAAGAGAAAGGGTTGTTGAAGAAAATCATGAATTCATATCAATTGTTCCTTTTGCTTCAAGATTTCCATTTGAGATATGGATTCTTCCAAAAAAACACTCTTCAGATTTTATTGATGTCTCAAAAGGAGATGTTATAAGTTTAAGTAAAGTTTTAAAAAGGAGTTTGTTAAGATTAAAGAAGGTTTTAAATGATCCACCATTTAATTTGATAATTCATACATCTCCACTTGATCAATATAATCTAAACCATTATCACTGGCATATTGAAATTATGCCAAGATTGACAAAAGTTGCAGGTTTTGAATGGGGAACTGGCTTTTATATAAACCCAACAAAACCTGAAGATTGTGCAAAATTTTTAAATGAAGTTGAAATTTAAAAAGGAGTTTATATGAAAATAACATTTGTCGTATCTGAATCTCATCCATATATAAAAACTGGTGGTCTTGGAGATGTTGTCGGTTCTCTTCCAAAGTATTTAAAAAAGGAGAATTTAGATATATCTCTTATAATTCCATTTTATAAAAAGATAAAAGAGAAAAATTTAAATTTAGAATACGTTACAGATATTGAAATAAAATTAAATGAAAATTTTTTAAATTTCAAAGTTTTAAGAGAAAAGGATAATAATGATTTCAATATATATTTTTTAGAAAATGATCCTCTTTTTTTAAGAGATGGAATTTATAATGAAAACAACATTGATTATAAAGATAACCATTTAAGATTTGGTTCTTTTTCTCTTGCATCATTAAAATTTGTAAAAGATCATATTAAAAGCGATATAATTCATATTCATGATTGGCAGACATCATTTTTATCTATTTACAACAAAATATTAAATGGATATAATTTTAAAACTATCTTAACAATTCACAATCTTGCATATCAAGGTCTATTCGAAAAGAATTCTTTAAATGAACTATCTTTTCCAGATTATCTCTATTCAATTGAATATCTTGAATTTTATGGAAAAGTAAATTTTTTAAAAGGAGGCATCATCTTTTCAGATATTATAACAACTGTTTCTCCAACATATTCAAAAGAGATACAAAAAAGTGAATTTGGTTTTGGACTTGATGGAGTTTTGAAATCCAATTCTTATAAGATATATGGAATATTAAATGGAATAGATTATGATTATTGGAATCCAGAAAAAGATAGTTATATTTATAAAAATTACAACACTTTAACTTTTTCAGATAAATTAATAAATAAAAAATTTTTATACGATGAACTTTCATTGAATTTTGATATAAATTTGCCTTTATATTCAATGATAACAAGAATAACCGATCAAAAGGGGATTGATTTAATTTTAAATATTTTTGAGAAACTTATGAATGAAAACTTATATCTAATAATTCTTGGAACTGGAGATAAAAACTATGAAGATATTTTAAATTTCTATAATGAAAAGTATAAGGATAAATATAAATTTTTAAATAGATTTGATGAGGTTTTATCCCACAAAATATATGCCTCAAGTGATTTCTTCATTATGCCATCTAAATTTGAACCATGTGGTTTATCTCAAATGATTTCATTAAGATATGGGACAATCCCTATTGTAAGAAGTACAGGTGGTTTAAGAGATACAATAGTTGAATATAATGATAGAGTCAATTGTGGAAATGGTTTTGTTTTTTATGATTATGATGGAGAAGATTTGTATGATGCAATAAAAAGATCACTTATTCTATATAGAGATAAAGAAAAGTTACATAAAGTTATTAAAATTGGAATGAATTCAGATTTTTCATGGGAAAGGTCAGTAAAAGAGTATATTGAAATATATAAAAAATTGATATTAATTTAATTGAACTAATAATATCAATGTGGTAAATTGGATTTAGGAGGGCATATAATTATGGGTATTAAAGGTATTATTTTAGCAGGTGGATTTGGAACTAGATTAAGACCATTAACAATAAATATACCAAAACCAATGGTTCCTATTGCGAATAAACCAATTCTTTTACATATTATAAAACTACTAAAAAAGTATGAAATAGATGATTTAATTATAATTCTATATCATCAACCTGAAGTTATTAAAGAATATTTTAAAGATGGGAAAGATTTTGGTGTAAAAATAGAATATATTGTTTCTGAAGAGGACCTTGGAACATGTGGTGCTGTAAATTTAGCAAAAGGTAAATTAAAAGATGATTTTCTTGTTATCTCTGGTGATGTTTTAACAGATTTTAATTTAAAAAAGATAATTGATTTTCATTTTGAAAAAAAATCAATTGCAACAATAACTTTGACAAGGGTTGTTAATCCTTTACAATATGGTATTGTCATTACAAATGAAAATGGAAAAATTTTAAGATTTCTTGAAAAACCGTCATGGGGGGAGGTTTTTTCAGATACAATAAATACTGGAATTTATGTTTTAAATCCTAAAATTTTTGAATTTGTTCCAGAAAAGAAAGAGTTTGATTTTTCTAAAAATCTTTTTCCAATAATTCTGAAAAAAGAACTTCCACTTTATGGTTATATATCAGAGGGTTATTGGAAAGATATTGGAAATGTTAGAGAGTATAAATTTGCACATGAAGAGATTTTGAAAGGAATGGTTGATATTGAAATTGAGGGTGAGAGAGTTTTAAGAATTGGTTCAGATATATGGCATGAAAATAATTGTGAGATAAAAAATCTTAAAAATTTGCTTGGAACTGTTGTAATTGGAAAGAATGTTAAAATTGGTGATTCAAGAATTTTCAACTCTTTTATTGGAGATAATGTAATAATTGATGATAAAGTTGAAATTAACAATTCAATAATTTGGGATGGGTCAATTATAAGAAAAAATTCAATTATATCTGATTCAATTATATGTAAAAAGGTTACAATTGATGAAAACACTATTCTTGAAGGAGATAATATAATTTCTGATGAATGCAATATTGGAAAAAATGTTGTTATTAAAAAAGGTGTTTATATTTGGCCTTCAAAAATTGTAGAAGACAACTCTCTTGTTACACATAGTTTAGTATGGGGAAAAGCATGGACAACCTCTCTTTTTGGTTCATATGGAATAATTGGTGCAAATAATGTTGAAGTAACGCCAGAATTTGCAGCAAAACTTGGTTGTGCTTATGGAACAATTCTTGGAAAAGGTGCAATCGTTTTTACTGGAAGAGATGTCGATAAATCATCAAGAATGCTAAAAAGAGCAATTATAGCAGGTTTAATTTCTACTGGTGTAGATGTTGAGGATTTAAGAGCAACTCCTGTTCCAATTTTAAGATTTTCTTTGAGAACAATTGGCGGTTCTGGAGGAGTACATGTTAAGAGATCTCCATTTGATCCACATTTAACAAATATTAAATTTTTTGATAAAGATGGATTTGATCTATCAATTTCAAGTGAACAGAATATTGAGAGAATTTTTTTCAGAGAAGAGTTTTATAGAGCAAATATTGAAGATATTGGAATAATTGATATACCAACAAGGATTCTTGAATCATATAAAAATTTTCTTATTAAATCTTTAGATATAAAAGCGATTAAAAGTTCAAATTTAAAATTTATAATTGATTATTCTTATGGTTCAACTGTTATGTATCTTCCAAATATAATTGGTGATTTCGATCTTGAGGTATTTTCCTTGAATGCATATATGGATGGTAAAAAGTCAGTAAGAAGTCTTCAAGAATTTAATGATGCATTAAACAACATTTCAAGTATGGTTAAATCTTTAAAGAGTAGTTTTGGTGTATTGATTGATGCTAATGGAGAGAAAATTTTTATTGTTGATGATAGTGGAGAAATTTTATCAAATACAAGGCTTGTTGCTTGTTTTACAAAACTTCTTTTAAAAGAAAATAAAAATTTAAAAATCTCGCTACCTATTAATACATCCTTTGAGTTAATAAAATTTTTAGTTGAAAAAGGAGTAAATATAAATTACACTTCAACAATTTCAAGAAATTTAATAAGAGACTCTTTAAATTCAGATTTTGGTGTTGATCTTCTTGGAGGCTTTATTTTTGTTAAATATCTTCCATATTTTGATGGTATGTTTACTATTGGAAAATTCATTGAATTGTTAACGAAAAGTGGCGAAAAAATTTCTGATTTAAAAAAGGATACTCCTGAAAGAGATCCATCTCATATCGAGATTAAATGTCCTTTTGAAAAAAAGGGAAAAGTTATGAGAATGTTATCAGAGACAAAAATTTTTGATCCAAATACAGTTGAGGGAGTTAAGTTGATGGATGATGATGGATTTGTTTTTATTCTTCCAGATAGTGATAGACCGGTTATTCATATCTATTCTTCATACAATTCTTTAGATAAAGAGATTAAAAAGTTGGAAGAAGAGAGGAAGGAGATCGAAAAGTGGATTATAGAATAAAATTTGGAACTTCGGGTTGGAGAGGAATAATTGCAGATGATTTTACTTTTGGAAATGTAAGAAAGGTTTCAAAGGGAATAAGAAATTATATTTTACAGGAAAATTTAAAAGATAAAGGAATTGTTATTGGTTATGATACAAGGTTTCTATCAAAAGAGTTTGCAAAAGAAGTTGCAAAAATTTTCGCAGAAGGTGATATCAAAGTTCTTTTTATAGATGAACCAGCACCAACACCTGTTATTTCTTTTACAATTTTGAAATATAAGGCAGCAGGGGGAGTAAATATTACTGCATCTCACAATCCATATTACTATTCAGGTTTAAAGTTTTCTCCATCCTGGGGTGGTCCTGCAGAACCTGAAGTTACATCAAAAATAGAAGAATTTTTAAATAAAGAGAGTGATAAAGAGATAAAAAAAGATTTTGAAGATTTTGTAAAAGAGGGAATAATTCAAATAATAGATCCGAGCGAGGATTATATTGAAAATTTGTTAAAAGTAATTCCATTTGAATTGAAGATTATAAACAAAATTATTTTCGATCCTATGTTTGGAACTGGAATTAAATATTTAAAAAAATTATTTAAAGAAAATAATAATGTTTCATTAATACATGACTTTATAGACCCTCTTTTTGGTGGTTTAGAACCTGTTCCTTATGAAGAGTTTCTTTCAGATTTAAAAAATGCTGTAATTGATAAAAAAGCATTTTTGGGTCTTGCTCTTGATGGAGATGCTGATAGGTTTGGAGTTATCTCATCAGATGGAACTTTTATTACTCCAAATGAAGTTTTATCAATTTTAGCATTTTACCTCGGAAAAGATAAAAAAGAGGGAATTGGAAGAACAATTTCAACAACAAGGCTAATTGATAAAATTGCAAAATTTTATAATTTGGAAATATTTGAAACACCTGTTGGATTTAAATTTATTGGAATGTTAATAAGAGATGGAAAAATTTATATTGGTGGAGAGGAAAGTGGAGGACTTTCAATTAAAGGATGGCTTCCAGAAAAAGATGGAATTCTTGCAGATTTACTTATGCTTAAAATTTGTGAAAATGAAAAAACTCCTCCAAAAGAGTTAATTGAAAATTTATACAAAAAATTTGGAAGATTTTACACAAAAAGAATTGATTTAAGATTCTCTCAAGAGGAAAGAGAGATTATTAAAAATTTTATTGATAATTTTTCTGAAGATTCTATTTTTGATATAAAAATAAATAAAATTGACAGAAGAGATGGTCTTTTGTTAAATCTTGATGATGAACTATCTTACATTTTATTTAGAATTTCTGGAACCGAGAATGTTGTTAGAGTTTATTTTGAAACTCAAAATGAAAAACTTTTTGAACATTTAAATAAAAATATTTTAAATTTTATTAAAAATTTAAAGAGGTGATTTATGTTTGACCTTTTTTTCTCATTTCCAGAATATTGTAAAGATTCAAAAGATAGAGTTTCAAATAAAAAAATTGATTTTTCTATTTATGAAGATATTCAAAACATAGTTATCTCTGGAATGGGTGGTTCTGGCTTTTCTGCAGATTTTATTTTTTATCTTTTCAAAAATTATCTAAAAATGCCAATTTTAATAAATAAAAATTATAATTTACCAAAATTTGTATCTGATAAAACTCTTTTATTCCTTGTTTCATATTCAGGAAATACAGAGGAGACACTCTCAAATTTAGAAGAAGGAATAAATAGAAAGGCAAAAATAATATCAATAACATCAAATGGAGAACTTCTTGAAAAAACTAAAGAAAATTATTTATCTTTTGAAATTCCAAAAGGGCTTCCTCCAAGAATGGCCTTTCCATATCTATTTTATCCTATATATTTTATTCTTAAAAATTTCACACAATTTGATTTTGGAGAGGATGAATTTTTTGAAAAATTAGATTCATTATATGAAGATTTTAAAAATAAAAATAATTTAGGCGATATTTTAGCAGATAAAATAGTTGATAAAATTCCAATAATTTATGCATCAGATTCATTAACACCAGTCGGATTAAGATGGAAGCAGGAGATAAACGAAAATTCTAAATATATTGCATATAATCTATCTTTTCCAGAATTAAATCACAATGAGTCAGTTTTCTGGGAATCAAGAGATTTAAAAGATAAAATCATTTTTATTATATTAAGAGATAAATTTGATTCACCTCAAATGAAAAAAAGGATAGATATATCAATTGAACTACTTAAAGAAAGAAAATGGGAAGTGATTGAACTTTTTTCATCTGGTGAAAAACCTTTATTTAATCTTTACTCATTGATTCCCCTTGGTGATTATATTTCAATTAAACTTGCCTATCTAAAAAATGTTGAACCACTTCCAGTTAAAATAATTGATGAATTAAAGAAAAGATTGAAATTATAAATAAATTTAAAAAATTATAAAATATGCAACATTTGTACCTCTCACATTTTTCGCATTTTTGTCTCTTGACAGACTTTTTTTTTGAATTATAATTGAGACAAAAAGGAGGTGAGAGAGGGTTTAAAAGATGAAGAAAAAAATTTTGAGTGAAAAAGGTAAAAAATGAGAAAGATTTTTATAAGTTTAATAATTTTAAGCATTTTATTCCCAACATTTATAATTATAAATATAGCTAAAGTTAATAAAGTTTTAGGAGATGAAAAATATTTTGAAAATTGCGCAAAAGAACAAATAAAAAATTTTGTATATAAAAAATTCAATAATATAAACAATATTAAAGATATTAATTACACTATTGAGGTTAATAATAAATCAAATATTATTTTATTAGTAAAAGTTATATATACTTTAAAACTGGATAATATTGAAGATCATCCAGTTATAAATGCTTATGAAAAATTTTTAAATAATGATTCTCTTAAAGGTTCTCTTTCATATAGTAAAAGAAAATTTTTGGAAAAACAACTTAATCTCTGGAAAGAGAATATAATATCTTACATAAATAAAAACCAAGAATTAAATATTAGATTTAAGATAATACTAGATACAAATAAATTTTATCTCTATATTGAAGACCCATTTAATAATTTTATTGAAGCAGATAAATATATAGAAATAAAAAGTTATAAGGAGATAGAAGAAGAAACTTATAAAAATTTAATTGAGATAAACTCTGATCCTAATTTTAAAATATCTAATACTAAATATAACTATAATCCATCTCTTAGTGTTAATTATGCTAATACATATACATCTAATACTTCTAAAAAAGTATGGTGTAGTTCAGATCCAAACGATTGGGTTTATCAAGATAAAAATTATTATAACCCAAATTATTATGCATATTGTGCTGATTGCGCTAATTATGTGTCTCAATTTATTTATGCAGGAGGTATAAACACTGACTCTACTTGGAGACCTTATACTTATGCTTGGATAAATTGTATCGGACTAAATGATTATATGTGGAGCAATTATTGTTATCTTACTTATTATAGACCTTATGCAATACCTGGATCGATATGTATGATGGATCAAAATAATAACGGTAATCCAGATCATACAACACTTATTGTATATAATGATGGCTCAATTTTAAAATATAGTGCGCATACCCATGATAGAAAACAATATATACTTCCAAATTTATCATTCCAAGTATGGTTTCTTGTATTTTATTAAAAATGAATAGAAAGGTTAAAATTTTATTCATTTATCTTCTTTTTTTAATAATAAATTTTAGTGGTTGTGAATCAATTCAAAAAGAAAATTGTATTCCATTTTTATCATATAGTTTTTTAAGTGAAGATAATATAAGTCAAAATGAAATTTATATAAACTATTGGGATATTGAGAGAGGAAAATTATATCTAAATTATGAAAAATTATATTCAGGTTTCAAAGTTGGTAAAAATTCTTATCTATTTCCATATTTTTGGGATGGAGATAAAACATTTTATTTAAATTGTAATTTAAAGGAAATCAATAAAAAGGATTTAAAACTTAATCTTTGTTCACCATCTGAATTTCCTCAATTTTCTTTTTTTAAAAATAATCCAGTTAAAGTGAATTTTAATCAAGAATGTTTATCTCTTGAAATTTATGAAGAGAAAAACAAGGAATTATTTTTAAAAGGTAAATACAATATTGAATCCTCGCTTTTACCTGATGATTTAATAAATTCTCAAGAAATTTACCCATTTATAGTTTTAGAAAATAATGAATTTAAAATTATTTTTCTCTACTCATCCATAAATAAAAATAATTCAAATATGATAAATACAAAATTATTTATTGTTTCTATTAATAACAATGATGTAAAAGTTATCAAAACAAGAGGAATTTATAATTACTCAGTTTCATGGCTTTTTTTAGATTCACCTTATAAAAGTTTCTTTATAAATGATGATAAGATATTTTTAGATTTTTGTTGTAATCAACAAAATTTAGGATTACTCTGGTCTTTAGATTTAAATAATGGGGAATTTAAAGAGATTATTGAATCCTTAAAATTTTATGAAAATTATCCTTCAGTGGATGAAGAATATGAAGGTCTTAAACAAAAATATATAGGGTTTTATAAAGATTATTATATATTTTATAATGATAATGAAATAATTTTAGCAAACAAAAATGGTGAAGTTATTGGGAAAATAAATATCTTAAAAAGAGAAAAAAGAATTAATGTTTATAAAAATGGTAAATTAACGCAAAGTTTAATTTTAAAGAATCCTTTTCCCAACATTCAATTTCCAAACTATTAAATTTAATGGTATAATCAGAAATTTTCGCCTATCTTTTTCAATTATAAATTTATTTTTGAATTATAGTTTATATAAAAAATGATATTTTGGCTTTTTAAAGTTTTTATACTTTATAATATTAACCAATAACTGAACAAAATTTAAATTAAAATATAATAATAGATATTAAGAATCTATTTTATAATAAGTCATTCTTATACAAATTTCTTAATTCATTATCTTTTTCTTCTTCAAAAAGTTTTTTGTTCTCCTTTTGCCAGTAATATGTGAAATAAAAATATTTTTTCTTTTTAGTATTCTTCATTAACTTTAAGCCTTTTTCTCTATATTCATTTTCTATCTCTAAACTTTTTTGAGTGATTTTATTTAACTCATCATCTGTTAAATTTTTAAGATTTTCCTTGCTGATTAAATCAAAAATTTTATTCTGATAATCATTTTTTAAATTTTTTATCTTATCCATATTATCTTCATAATTTAAAATAAATCTTCTGAAGAAAAGATTGTTTAATTTCCAGATTTTTATTAAATTTTCTTCATTTTTAATATTTAATGGATTATTTTCATCTGTAAAAAATGTTGGTTTAAAAAGAGAAATTTCAGGATCTGGACTCATGGTAAACCATATAATATCTCTATTTCCATATTCAACTATCATAGATGATGTTGTCTGGCTTGAAACTAACCCTCCTCCTGCATTCATACATATATTCCTCATTGAAGCAATTTTTCTCTCTTTTCTATCTGAAAGAATTTCAATAAAAGTTTTTAAATTGTGTTTATCGTATTTTTGAAGTAATTCCCTTCCTCTTTTTTCCCTTACCTTTGCACCACTAAAATATGTGTAAAGTTTATTTGAATAAAATTTTTCTATATTCACACCCTTTTTTATTTCAGGATGAACTCCATCATAATCTTTTCCAATTGATAATTTATTACTGATATTGTAAAAATCATTTATCTTTTTATAAGCATAAAATTTATCGATTGTTTCTAATACATATGCCTCATTTTTATCACTAATCAAAAATGAGTTATGATAAAAAATCTTTTTTTCATATCCACAATTTCCACCCTGTCCATATTTTTCAATAAGTTCAATAATTTTTTGAACTGCTTCAAAAGCACTCTTAGAAGTTTCAAGGGAAATTCTAATTATATCCATTCCAGTAAGTCCAATTTTTTTATATTTAATTTTTGTAAAAACTGCTTCATTTCCAATAGAAACTCCTATTTCATTAATACCCATTTCACCACCCCATAGCCAAACTGGTTTTGATAAGAAAATTGAATATCTCTTTTCATAAGGTTCAATTTCAATGTAAGTTGTTTTTATTTTTTCTTTATATTCAATATTTTTTGGAATGAAAACAAAAATTTGGGGTTCATTTGGATCTCTATCAGAATTTTTCCC